>WNGE01000457.1_pt1 | contig 62143 bp, 66 predicted proteins | sample 5400651 | NCBI WGS metagenome assembly WNGE01 (sample SAMN13153370, study PRJNA577476) | soil metagenome | isolation source: 60 cm soil or saprolite under grassland replicate 2 | place: USA:California | collected 2016-06-15 | reverse complement strand
CGAACGCGGCCGAACTGAGCACCACGAGGGGCAGGATCGGGCTGCGGTACACCAGGATCAGGATGACCAGCACGATGATCCCGGTGACCTCGAGCAGTGTGGTGTCGATGCCCTTGAAGGACGCGCCGAAGTCGGCGAACAGCCCGGCCGGGCCGGCCACGTGCGCCTCCAGCCCTGGGGTGTTCTTCGCGCGGTCCCGGACGTACTGGACCGAGCCGCCGAGCGCGTTCGGGTCGGTCGCCTTGAACGACAGGATGTTCTCGGCGGCCTGGTTGTCCTTCTGGCTGAAGAGCGGCCCGACCGGCGGGGTGGCGAGTTGGGCACCCAGGTGGCTGGCGAAGTCGTGGCCGTCGTCGAAGATCTTCTGCTTGTCCGCGTCGGTCAGCCCGCCGGCCCGGGTGTAGATCACGATGCCGGCGTTGGACTGCGTCTTGGTGAACCGGATGAGCTGTTCCTGCACCTTGGTGGACTCGGCGCTCTGCGGCAGGTATGACATGTTGTCGTTCTTCTGCACGTCCGAGGTCTTGGCCGACAGCGGGCTGAGCCCTCCGCCCACCGCCAACCAGGCGAGGATGGCCAGCACCGGAAGCAGCCAGCGCCACACCCCACGCGAGCGACCCGCCCGGCTCTCGGTTGACTTCTCGACGTCCTGTACCGCGGTCATGATGTCCCCCTCCCCGTTTGGCTGAGACTATCGGGGGTGTCCTGAGAGCCGCCGTCGGACCTCCGGCGCTGTGAACCGCCCCACCCGGGTGACTACGCTTGCCGGGTGACCACCACGGCTTCGCTACACGTGACCCGCGCCGGCCTTGTCGACTACACCGAGGCATGGCAGGAGCAGCGCCGGCTGCACGAAGCGGTGGCCGGCGCCGCCGAGCCGCCGACCGTACTGCTGCTGGAGCACCCGTCGGTGTACACGGCCGGCAAACGTACCGAGCCGTGGGACCGGCCGATGGACGGTACCCCGGTCATCGACGTGGACCGGGGCGGGAAGATCACCTGGCACGGGCCGGGGCAGCTGGTCGGATACCCGATCCTGCGCCTGCCTGAGCCGGTGGACGTGGTCGCATACGTCCGCCGGGTCGAGCAGCTGCTCATCGACGTCTGCGCAGAGCTGGGCCTGGCGACCCGGCGGGTCGAGGGGCGCAGTGGCGTGTGGGTACCCGCGGATGAGCGCGGCCCGGACCGGAAGGTGGGCGCGATCGGCATCCGGGTGGCCCGCGGTACCACCCTGCACGGCTTCGCCCTCAACTGCGACTGCGACCTGAGCCGCTTCGACGCGATCGTGCCCTGCGGCATCCGGGACGCCGGGGTCACCTCGCTCTCCGCCGAGCTGGGCCGCGACGTCCCGGTCGCCGAGGTGCTGCCGGTGGTGGAACGGCATCTCGGCACGCTGCTCAGTTAGGCGTCAGCAGAACCGGCTCAGGGCGTCAGCCGGTGCCGGTCCCTCGGGAACAGCGCGGTCTGCCGGATGTTCGTGGCGCCCACCAGCTTGGCGACGAACCGTTCCAGCCCGATCGCGAAGCCGCCGTGCGGCGGCATTCCGTGCCGGAACGTCTGGAGATAGGACTCGTAGGGGGTCACGTCCTGGCCCGCCAGGGCGGCGAGGTAGTCGCCGTACCGGTGCAGCCGCTGCCCGCCCGTCGCCAGCTCCAGCCCACGGAACAGCAGGTCGAAGCTGTTCGAGTAGGCCGGGCGGCCGGGCTCCGGATGGGTGTAGAACGGCCGCTTCACCATCGGGTACCCGGTCACGAACAGCAGCTCGCTGCCGAACTCACGGGACGCCCACTCGCCCAGCCAGCGCTCGTGCGCCGGAGCCAGGTCCGGCTCGCCGGACAGGTCCTCGCCCAGCGCCTTGCCGACCAGCTCCACCGCCTCGCTGAAGTGCACGGCCGGAATCTGTTGCGGCACCTCGACTCCGCTACCGGCGAGCATCCCGGTGACCGCCTCCCGTAACACCGCCATCACGTCCCGGTGGTCGGTGATGAACCCGAGCTCGGCGTCGAGCGAGGTGTACTGGGCCAGGTGCCGTACGGTGTCGTGCGGCTCGGCCCGGAACGCCGGCCCGACCTCGTACACCCGCTCGAACACCCCGACCATCATCTGTTTGTAGAACTGCGGGCTCTGCGCGAGATAGGCCGGCCCGCCGAAGTAGTCCAGCGCGAACACGTTCGCGCCCGACTCGGTCGCCGAGGCGACCAGCTTCGGCGTGTGGATCTCGGTGAACCCGAGCCCGTCCAGCGCTGCGCGGAACCCGGCCACCGCCGCGGCGGAGAGCTGGAAGACCTTGCGCTGCTTGGGATGGCGCAGCGCGACCGGGGCGTGGTCGAGCAGGGTCGGTAGCGCGGCGGTCAGCTCCGGCCGGTACAGCTCGAACGGTATCGGCTCAGCGGGCTCGCCGAGCGCGGCGATGGTCGGCTCCACCACCTCGACCCCGCCGGGCGCGGCCGGGTTCGCGGCCACCCGGCCGGTCACCTCGACCACGCTCTCCTCCGGCAGCGCCGCCAGAATCGCGCGCTGGTCGGGTTGCGCCACCACGACCTGCGCCAGGCCGGCCCGGTCCCGCAGGATCAGGAACGCCACCGACTTGAGCAGGCGTCGTCGATGTACCCAGCCGGCCAGCCGTACCGGTTCGCCGGTATGCGCGCCGAGCTGCATGGACAGGACGCGGTGCACGTACTTCTCACCTCCAGACCGCCTTCCCAGCTACCGGCGGCTCTGCGGACTGGCGGATCCGTGCGCTACCCGGCTCCGTTGTCGCTGTTACCCGCCACGGTATCGCGGGCCACCACCGGTTTTTCGGGCGCTCGCAACAGAACCAGGCCCAGCCCGAGCGCGGCAACGCCCATCCAGGCGGCCAGCGGGACCGAGTCGACCGGCTCCGACCGGGCCTTGAACAGGCCGTCGTAGCCGACCTGGGAGATCACGAAGATGCCCAGCGCCGCGGACACCACCCCGGTCGCGGCGACCAGCGTCCGGACCGGTCCGGCTGCCCCGGTGGTACGGGTGGGTTGCTGCTCGGCCCGCCGGAACAGCGCGACCAGCCCGGCGAGGGGTACCGCGCACCCGGCGATCCATACCGGCAGGATGGCCAACCAGCCGGCGGTGCCGGCCGGCGGCGGTTTGAGCCCCAACAGCAGCAACGCGCCCTGGATAAGGAAGACCGCGGTGAGGTGCCAGCAGAACAGCGTCATCACCATGCCGTTGCCGAGCACCACGGCTGCCCATGCCCGGGGTCGGCGCAGCCAGGCGTTGACCGGTCCGCGGATCAGGAGGGCCAGGCCGAGCATGCCGAGCGCGAGGGTGAGCAACGCCAGATCGGGCGGCGCCATGTTGGAGGTGGTGTTGCCGGGCAGGCCGACCATGAGCACGGGGTACCAGCCGGTGCCGATGGTCAGCCAGACGCTCAGCGCGAACCCGCCGACCGCGCAGGCCAGTGGTATGCCGCGGCGGGTCAGCACGCCGTCGGACCAGAAGAACCCGAGCTGGTGTACGGCCAGCCAGACCACCAGCAGGTTGACCACTCCGGCCCACTGGTGTCCGTACCGGAACCGCAGCACGTCGAACACGGTCGCGGCCAGCACGAGGGTACCCAGCGCGAGCCACCGGTGCCGCCGGTGCCGCGGCGATCTCCAGCGGTCCCTTCTCCCACCCGGCCAGCTCCAGTACCGCTACCAGCACCGCCCACACGCCGAGCAGCACCAGTACCGGCGGCAGCAGCCGGGCGGTACGCGAGCGGAGGAACTCGTCGTACGTGCCGCCCCGGCGCCGCAGTGAAGCCAGCGTACGGGCATGGGCGAACCCGCCGACCGCGAAGAACAGCGGCATCACCTGCAGCGCCCAGGTGATGAGTTGGAACGGCAGCCGGAACGGGAGCTGACCGGCGCCGTACAGCGTGAGCATCGACAGCAACCAGTGTCCGACGATCACCGCCCCGATCGACAGGACACGCAGGAAGTCCACGAAGCGGTCGCGTGTCTCGGCCGTGGCGGCCGTCGTGGCCGCGGACAGGGTCCTCGTCATCGGGATCAGTATGACCAGTTGTCGCAGCCGATGCGAGATGAGCCGAATACGACACGTCGGGACAGCGCGTACGGGACCTGCGCGCGTACCATGTGGCAACAGGTGCGCCGGGAAGTCTGGTCGGCATTTCCATCCGCCTCGTTCGACAGGAGATGCCCGACATGGACTTCACCCATCCTTCCGCGCTCCGTCCACTTCGGACACCCGCGGCCCTCACCGAGGCCGGGCTGTGGCTGATGGCGGTGCTCTACCTGCTCAAGGCACTGGCCACCCCGCTGGCCACCAACAGCGTGCCGCCGGTCGTGCTCGCCTCCTTCCTGTGGACCGGCCTCGCCGTCCTCGGCTGGGTCTACACAATCGCCACCTTCCTGGTCTGGCTCTACCAGGCACGGGAAAATCTCGACCTACGCGGTGAGCAGCGGATGCGCTGGGCGAAGGGGTGGACGATCGGCGGCTGGTTCATTCCGTTCGCCAACCTGGTGATTCCGGCGCGGGTGGTGGGTGAGGTGTATGCCCGCAGCGAGCCGGGTGGCGGGCCGGTCTGGCGGATGCCTCGGCTGGTGCTTGTCTGGTGGCTGGCGTTCATCCTCGGCATCGTCCGCTTCACCTACCAGTCGGTGGGCCCCGACCGGGTGATGCACGTGTACGGCGCCGAGTTCTGGAACCTGGTCAACGGGGTGGCGGGTGCGGTCGCCGCGGTGCTGGCGGTACGGATCGTCCGGCGGATCACCGCGTGGCAGGCGGAACCGGTCGAGCAGCCCAGTACGACCAGCGATCCACGTGGATGGCGATGACCGGACCGGGTGGGGGCTGGTCGCGATACTGCGGATAGCGCTGGACCAGCGCGTCGATCGCGGCCCGCCCCTCGGGCTCGGTGACCGGGAGGACGCGGGCGGTGCCGTCCGCGCGTACCCACCACAGCTCGGTCCAGTCCTCGTCGTAGTGGTCGACGAGCACCGATACCCGGGGGTTGGCCGCGATGTTCGCCAGCCGGCGCAGACCCTTACCGCGCTTGGGTTTGGCGTCCACAGCCGTGTAGATCGTCAGCCGTACGAGCGCGAAGACGATCGGGACCAGGTGCGGTTGCCCCGAGCTGTCCACAGTGGACAACCGGGCTACCCGCGCGGCCGCGAAGCGTTGCCGCGCCTGGGCTCCGGTCATCCGCCGGTGAAGTCGGCGATCGCCTGCTCCCACTGCTCCAGCGCCCGCTCGACCGGACCGCGCGGCCCGGACGGCAGCCAGTGCATGGCCCGCCGTACCCCCGCGTCGTGCATGGCTTCCAGGACCGCTGGATCGGCCGGCGCCGATATCATCTGCACCTCGACCGGGCGCTGGGCGCGGGCCCGCAGCTCCTTGACCCGGTCGAAGATGGCCGGGTTGCCCCGGTAGTTGGGCAGCCACCCGTCCCCGAACCCGAGTACCCGGTCCAGCACCGTGGGCCCGTCGCCACCGACGAGTACCGGCGGGTGGGGGCGCTGGGCGGGCTTGGGGTAGCACCAGATCTGGTCGAAGGACACGTACCGCCCGGAGTAGCTCGCCTCGTCCTGGGTCCAGATCGCCCGCATCGCCTCGACCCGCTCGCGCAACACTCCCATCCGGGCACGCGGATCGGTGCCGTGGTTACGCATCTCCGCCTCGTTCCAGCCGGCCCCCACGCCGAACTCCAGCCGGCCGCCGGACAGCTGGTCGACGCTCGCGACCTCCTTGGCCGTGACGATCGGGTCGCGTTCGATGACCAGGCAGATCCCGCTGCCGACGCGCAGCGTGGTGGTCGCCGCCGCGGCCGCGGTCAACGCCACGAACAGGTCGTACGTGTGCCAGTACTTGGCCGGAAGCGGGAGGCCGAAGCGCACCGGCCGGCCCTGCCCGGCCGGGATGTGCGTGTGCTCGGCGAAGAACAGCGCGTCCTGCCCCCGCTCCTCCACCAGCCGGGCCAGCGGTCCGGGTCCGATGCCGTCATGCGTCGGGAAGTAACCGACCCCGAAGTCCATGGGATCACCGTACGCTCAGTCCGGCAGCCGCCCGGTCCGGAGGTACCGCCGGATCCGGGGCCGCGCCGCGCGGCCGTTTCTGGTTGAATGCCGCCCGTGCCGGAACAGGTCGACGAGAGCATGCCGGAGCAGCCACCGCGCCCTGCCGTACCCGGTGTCGTGCTCGCGGCGGTGATCCTGCTCTACGTGGGCGGCGGTCTGATCGTGCTGTCCGGGCTGATCGGCGGATCCTGGCACACCCTGGGCGAGCAGCTGACCAACGGGATCGCGGTCGGGTTCGGTGCGCTGGACATCGTCCTCGGCTACCACCTGTACAAGGGCCGGCGGTGGGCCTGGATCACCGTGCTGGTGCTGTGCGGGATCGGCGTCGCGCTGGGCATCGTCCGGGTGGTCGGCGGTGGTTCCCGAGCCATCCAGACCCTGGTGTGGCCGGTCGTCTACGCCGCCCTGCTGAACACCCCGTCGGCGCGCGCCTGGTTCGCGGCCACCCGGTCCACACCGGAGTCGTCCGGCTAACCGGCGAGGATCGCGCGGACCGTCTCGCGCGGGCGCTCGATCAGCGGCAGGTGCCAGCGACCCTGGCGGGCATCGATGCTTATCACTCTCAGGTCGGGGAACGCGTGCCGCCATCCCGTGATGGCCCGACCGACCCGGATGACCGGGTCGCCCGCGTGGCCGTACCCGTGCAGGAACGCGACCCGCTCGGCCACCGGTACCAGCTCGTTGCCGCCGAGCCCGACGAAGCCGGCGATGTACGCCGCCTGGCTGGCGATCGCCGGCAGGCCGACCCGTGCGGTGGCCCGCCGGAAGGCGCTGATGATCTGCGGGTCGGCGTACGGCTCGGCCACCGGTCGGGGCTCCAGCCAGCTGACCGCCGACCAGATCGCGCTCCCCACCGGCCCGCCCAGGTACCACCGGCCGAGCGCCATCAGCCAGCGGGGCCGCTTCACGTCGGCGGGCCGGCTCGGGGCGGTGTCCACGAGGAAGACCACCTTGCCGTACCGCGCGCCGTCCCGGTGGTACCGGTCCAGGAAGTGCTTGGCGCACATGCCGCCCATCGAGCCGCCGTACACCCGCAGCGCGGGCGCGCCGATCGCGGCCACCTCGGCCATCACCGCCCGGTAGATCTGCTCGATGTCGACGCCCCGCTCGGCGTACTCGACGACGACCATGGCGTCGTGCTCGCCCAGGTGCGGAGCGAACGCGGCACTGAGCAGGCTGCCCGCCATGGTGTACCCGGGGAACGCGACGATCACCTGCTCGGGCTTGCCCGACCGGGCCGGGGTGACGTGCAGGCGGGCCTGGGTGCCCCGCCGGTGCCAGTGCCGGCCGGCGAGCGTATCGACCAGCACGAACCCGATGACCGCGACCACCGCCGCGACCGCCACCCACACGCCCACCATGCTGAAGAGTTCCCCATCCGCCGAGTGCCAACCTGCCGTCAGGCACTATAAGGGGCATCGATGTGCGAGACCTCGTTGCAGCCGGCACCGGACAACTGGTCGATCGCGGTGCGTCTGAGGTTCACCGCGGCCATCGGCGTACCGCCCGACCGGCCACTGCGCCACCGTCGGGAAGCCGACCGGACGTGACCCTCGTCGCCCTGCCCCGCTGCCTGCCCGTTTTCGGCGGTTCACGGCGTAGTCTGTAGGACCGTGACCACCGAGCACTCGGCGCCCTCGACGATGAACGCCGCCGCCCCCGATGGCCGACGCCTGCTGCGCATCGAGGCTCGCAACGCACAGACGCCGATCGAACGCAAGCCACCGTGGATCAAGGTGAAGGCCCGGATGGGGCCGGAGTTCACCGCGCTGCGCGGCCTGGTGCAGCGGGAAGGTCTGCACACGGTGTGTCAGGAGGCCGGCTGCCCCAACATCTACGAGTGTTGGGAGGACCGGGAGGCGACCTTCCTTATCGGCGGAGATCAATGCACCCGGCGGTGCGACTTCTGCCAGATCGACACCGGGCGGCCGGCCGAGTTCGACGCGGACGAGCCGCGCCGGGTGGCCGAGTCGGTCGCCACGATGGGGCTGCGCTACGCGACGGTGACCGGGGTGGCCCGCGACGACCTGCCCGACGGCGGCGCCTGGCTGTATGCCGAGACGGTCCGGCAGATCCACCAGCTCCAGCCCGGTTGCGGCGTGGAGCTGCTGATCCCGGACTTCAACGACGAGCCGGCGCTGCTCGCCGAGGTGTTCGGCGCCGGGCCGGAGGTGCTGGCGCACAACGTCGAGACGGTACCCCGGATCTTCAAGCGGATCCGGCCGGCGTTCCGCTATGAACGCTCCCTCGACGTGCTGACCCAGGCCCGCGCCGCCGGGCTGGTGACCAAGTCCAACCTGATCCTCGGGCTGGGCGAGGAGCGGGCGGAGATCTCCCAGGCGCTGCACGACCTGTACGACGCCGGCTGCGAGCTGCTGACCATCACCCAGTACCTGCGCCCCACCCCGCGCCACCACCCGGTGATCCGCTGGATACACCCGGACGAGTTCGTCGAGCTGCGCGAGGAGGCCGAGCGGATCGGCTTCGTCGGGGTGATGAGCGGCCCGCTGGTCCGCTCCTCCTACCGGGCTGGCCGGCTCTACCAGCAGGCGGTCGCCGCCCGGGGCGTGGTGGCTACCCGCTGACCGCCACGCCGCCCTCCTCCTCGGGCGGTACCGCTTAGACTTCACGGCATGGCTAAGGCAGCGGGACCGGAGAAGACCTCCTTCATGGCCAGGATCCGGCAGATCGGCATGGTGTTCTCCTTCACCGCCAAGCGCGACAAGCTCTTCGTCCCGCTGGCGATCATCGCGCTGCTGGTGCCACTGATCGGCGGTACCCTCGTCGTCACCTTCGGCGGCAGCTGGATGTGGCTGCTGGTCGGCGTCCTGGCCGCGGTGGTCGCGGTAATGGCGGTGCTGAGCGTCCGGTCCAACAAGGCCATGATGATCGAGGCGGAGCGCCAGCCGGGCGCGGCCGCGTCGATCGTGGAGAACATGCGCGGCGACTGGCGGGTGACTCCCGGCCTCGCCTCCACCACCCAGTTCGACTTCGTCCACCTGGTGATCGGCAAGCCCGGGGTGATCCTGCTCGCCGAGGGCAACCCGGCCCGGGTACGGGGCCTGCTCGGCCAGGAGAAGAAGCGGCTGTCCAAGGTGATCGGCTCGGCCGAGCTACGCGACTACGTGATCGGGCACGGCGACGGCGAGGTACCCATCGCCAAGCTGCGCGGGACCCTGATGCGGCTGCCGCGCACCCTGTCCGGCAAGGAGGTCAACGCGCTGGACAAGCGGCTGAAGGCGCTGACCTCCCGGCCGCAGCTGCCCAAGGGCGCGATCCCCAAGAACATGCGGCCGCCCAACCTCCGGATGCCCCGCCGCTGATCATCCACGGCCCCTGCCCGACCGAACATTTGAGACATGCTCGGGCAATGCCATGGTCATAGCGTCGCGGCCAATATCCAGCATCGACGCTGACCCCACCTGTGGATCACCAGGAGGACGTGTTGTTCGCCAATTCCGAGGAACTCCTTCGGTACCTCAAAGACGAGGGCGTGAAGTTCGTCGACGTACGCTTTTGTGACCTGCTGGGCATCATGCAGCATTTTGCCGTGCCGGTCGAGTCGTTCGACGAGAATGCCATCTCTGACGGTCTCGCCTTCGACGGCTCGTCCATCCGGGGGTTCCAGCAGATCCACGAGTCGGACATGCTGCTCCTCCCGGACCCGTCCAGTGCGTTCGTGGACCCGTTCCGCTCGGTCAAGACGGTGGCGCTGAACTTCTTCATCCACGACCCGTTCACCCGTGAGGCATACTCCCGCGACCCGCGCAACGTCGCCAAGAAGGCCGAGGCATACCTGGCCTCCAGCGGCATCGCGGACACCGCCTACTTCGGTCCGGAGGCGGAGTTCTACGTCTTCGACTCGCTGCGGCACGAGACCGCCACCAACAAGGCCTACTACTACATCGACTCGATCGAGGGCTGGTGGAACACCGGCGCCGAGGAGGCCGGTGGCAACCGGGGCTACAAGACGCCGTACAAGGCCGGCTACTTCCCGGTACCGCCGGTGGACCACTACGCCGACCTGCGCGCCGAGATGGTCTCGCACATGATCGATGCCGGGTTCAGCGTGGAGAAGCTGCACCACGAGGTCGGCACCGCGGGCCAGGCGGAGATCAACTACAAGTTCGCCACCCTGCTGCACGCCGGTGACCAGCTCCAGCTCTACAAGTACATCATCAAGAACACCGCCTGGGCCAACGGCAAGACCGCGACGTTCATGCCCAAGCCGCTCTTCGGCGACAACGGCTCCGGCATGCACACCCACCAGAGCCTGTGGGCCAACGGCGAGCCGCTGTTCTACGACGAGACCGGCTACGCCGGCCTGTCCGACACCGCCCGCTGGTACATCGGCGGCCTGCTCAAGCACGCGCCGAGCATCTGCGCGTTCACCAACCCGACGGTCAACTCGTACCGCCGCCTGGTGCCTGGCTTCGAGGCCCCGGTCAACCTGGTCTACTCGCAGCGCAACCGGTCGGCCTGCGCCCGTATCCCGGTCACCGGCACCAACCCGAAGGCCAAGCGGGTCGAGTTCCGGGTACCGGACCCGTCCTGCAACCCGTACCTGGCCTTCTCGGCGATGCTGATGGCCGGCCTCGACGGCATCAAGAACAAGATCGAGCCGCCCGAGCCGATCGACAAGGACCTCTACGACCTGCCGCCGGACGAGTTCGCCAACGTCAGGCAGACGCCGGGGTCGCTGCCCGAGGTGCTCGACTCGCTGGAGGCCGACAACGACTTCCTCCAGGCCGGTGGGGTGTTCACCCCCGACCTGATCGAGACCTGGGTGTCGTGGAAGCGGGAGAACGAGATCGACCCGATCCGGCTGCGCCCGACCCCACATGAGTTCGCGCTCTACTACGACGTGTAACCCCACTCGGGAGGCCCACCTGGTGCGCCGCCGGCCAAACGGCCGGCGGCGCACTTGCGTATGGACATCGTTGAAGGTCGGATGTATTTTGCCTCGGATCAGTGCTGCGAACCGGAGGCTCCCCCCATGCGTACCGGCCTTTCCCGGCGTACCGCCGTCATAGTTGCGACCTGCCTGGCCTCGGTGGTGGCCGGCCTGGTCATGCTGCCGTCCATCGCGCAGGCCGCCACCTACACGCCACCCCCGCTGCGCCAGCGGGTGGACCTCAACGCCAGCTGGCGCTTCCTGAAGGCGGACGCGAGCGGTGCGCAGAACCCCGGCTTCGACGACTCGGCGTGGAGCGCGGTGAGCGTGCCGCACACCTGGAACGCCCAGGACGGTCAGGACGGCGGCGACAACTACTACCGCGGCATCGGCTGGTACCGCCGGCACTACACCCCGCCGAGCACGTTCGCCGGCAAGAAGCTGTGGCTCCAGTTCGCCGGGGCCAACACGGTGACCGACGTGTGGATCAACGGCACCTACCTCGGCCAGCACAAGGGCGGGTACGCCCGGTTCCGGTTCGACGCCACCGCCGCGCTCAAGCTCGGCGTGGACAACGTGATCGCGGTGAAGGTGAGCAACGCACCCGACCCGGACGTGCCGCCGCTGAGTGCGGACTTCACCTTCTTCGGCGGCATCTACCGCAACGTCAGCCTGACCGTGACCGACCCGCTGTCGGTGCGGATGCTCGACAACGCCGGCCCGGGCCTGTACCTGCGGCAGCGGTCGGTCAGCTCGACATCGGCTACCGTCGATCTCACCACGAAGCTGTGGAACAACGGCGGCACCGCCCGTAGCGTCGCCGTGCACGCGGTGGTCACCGACGCGGTCAACAACGTGGTCGCCGACACCACCACGGCGCCGCAGAGTCTCGCTGCCGGTACCGGGCTGCAGACCGTACAGACCGTGACGATCGCCAACCCGCACCGCTGGCAGGGGAAGGCGGATCCCTACCTGTACAAGGCCAACGTCGAGATCCGCGACGCGGTCACCGGTACCGTCACCGACGTGGTGACCGAGCGGCTCGGGCTGCGGTCGGTCACCATCGATGCCAGCAACGGGCTGTTCCTCAACGGGACGCACCTGTCCCTGCACGGGGTCAACCGGCACCAGGACAACCTCAACCGGGGCTGGGCGATCGGCGACGCCGACCACACCCGGGACTTCGACCTGATGGACGAGATGGGCGTCAACGCCCTGCGTACCGCGCACTACCAGCAGGACCAGAAGGTCTACAACCTGGCCGACGAGCGCGGGTACCTGGTCTGGGCGGAGATCCCGCTGGTCAACAACGTCACGGACAGCTCGGCGTTCCGGGCCAACGCGGCCCAGCAGCTGCGCGAGATGATCCGGCAGAACTACAACCACCCGTCGATCGCCTTCTGGGGTATCGGCAACGAGCAGCGCAACGACGACACGGTGACCAACTCGACGCTGGACACCCTCGCCGGCATCGTCAACACCGAGGACGCGGACCGGTTCTCCACCTACGCGCACAACGGGAGCATCACCAGCGGGCTGGTCAACCACACCGAGGTGGACGGCTACAACCGGTACCACGGCTGGTACTACGGCTCCTACAACGACTTCGGCGGCTTCTTCGACAACCTGCACAGCACGCAGCCCAGCCGGCTGATCGCGGTCAGCGAGTACGGCGCCGGGGCCAGCATCATCCAGCACCAGGAGAACCCGCCCAAGCCGACGCCGGACTCCGACTGGCATCCGGAGGAGTACCAGGCGCTGCTGCACGAGGCCACCTGGGCACAGATCCAGGCCCGGCCCTACCTGTGGGGCACGTTCGTGTGGAACATGTTTGACTTCGCCTCCGACAAGCGCAGCGAGGGCGACACCTACGGGCGCAACGACAAGGGTCTGGTCACCTACGACCGGCTCACCAAGAAGGACGCGTTCTACTGGTACAAGGCCAACTGGACGACGACCCCGTTCGTCTACATCACCAGCCGGCGGTGGACCGACCGTACCAACGCGGTCACCACCATCAAGGTGTACGGCAACGTGGACAGCGTGGTGCTCACGCTGAACGGGGTCGCGCTGGGACCGGCGAAGACGTCGTCGAACCACATCTACTCCTGGCCGAGCGTCACCCTCGCCCCGGGCGCCAACACGGTGGTCGCGACCGGGACCCGGGCCGGCACCACGTACACCGACACGGTGACCTGGACGCTGCACTGACCTGGACGCTCGATTTGACCGGCATGATCAGCCTCGGAAAGGGGTAAGCGAGGAGGTGACGAAGGAGGTATACCGATGAAGACCAAGCCATTCCTGGTGTCGGCCGCCGCCGCGGCGGCGGTGGCCGTGTTCGCCGTACCCCAGGCGGCGAGTGCAGCGACGACCTATTCGGACTCCGCCTCCGGATTCGAGTACTCCGCGACCTCGACCGAGGGGAAGTTCAGCGGTACCGCCTCCGGCGCCCTCCCCGGCGGCTGGCAGGCCACGGTCGACCACACGCCGCTGAGCCCGAACGCAACGGTCACCGGCGGTGACTTCTACCTGACCACCGTGCTGAACGGCACCGCGACGCTCGTACACGGCGCCGTGGCCGGCGGGTCGGTGACCCGGACCAACCCGGGCGCGACCGGCTGCGTCAACCAGTACTACGCGGTCAACCTGACCCTGGGCCACGTCACCAGGAACGGATCGGGCTCCGGCTCGGGCAGCTACGCCGGTACCCTGGTCCATCACCGGTCGAGCGTCTTCGGCTACTGCCTCACCTACTCAGCGACGATCGGTGGCCCGTTGACCCTGACGTTCTGAGCTGATCGCCCCCGGTTGGCGGGGCCAACACCACTTTGGCTAGGTACTCCAAGGGTCTCGGCCAAGTACCTCGCGCACGACCTGACGCAGGCTGATCCGAGCGTCCGGATCGTCGCCGTGCTTCTCGGCGAACTCGGCCAGCCGTTCTCCGATCGCCGATACCTCGGCGGCGGACGCGACGATCGGCACCGAGGTGCCGCCGGGAAGATCCAGAAGAATTGAGATCAGTCTTGTTTCACGCTCTGAAGTCAGGCGCATCGTCGTCACGCCAAGGGCTTGACGGGCGGTGGCTACCTTCATGATCAGCCGACGCTCGTTGCCTTTCACCGGCTGGAAGTCATGGTGGCGATAGAATGCCATTGCTTCGTCGTCAATAGCGTCGACGACAATCAGGCGTCCACTTCCCGTCTGGGCCGCCCGCACGATCATCAGGAGAGCCTCGACAAGTAGTTCGCTGCCCAGCCCTTTACCGTGCAATGACCGGTCAAGCGCAAGACGGGCGAGCAGATAGGCCGGGACAACCGAGAGTCCGCCGGCCTGCCCACTGGTGAGTCCTTCGCGGACAATCTGGGTCGGCGCGATCGAGTAGTACGCGACAACTCGTGGGGTCTGTGCCGCCGTCCAGACATAGGTGCGGGCTGTGTCAGACTGTTGTGCACGTAGCGCTTGTGTCTTCAGCCAGTGGTCGAGGCTCTCCTTGCCGCAAGTGAACTCGGTTACCTCGTGCTGCCCTGTCAGCCACACCGACGGCCGTCCGCTCATTCGGGACCAGCCTGCCATATCCTGGCGGCGACGCGTGAGAGCGTCGGTGCATCATCGGGTCGGTCGAGAGAGTCGAGAAGGGCGTCGAACTGGTCGGACGGCATAACAAGGTGGTCGACTCGCGCCAACACCCGGTCCGCTGCCGTGATGGCCGCATCCAACACGAAGGCCGACACCGATAGGTGCACCTCACGCGCAGCCTGAGCTATCCGTCCCTCGCTGTCCGGATCGGTGCGCATCTCGATCCGCTGCGTCTTGGTCGCCACCCTCACCACCTCCCTCGCCAGTGTACGGCGTTTGTACGGTGATCCGCCAGGAGTTTGGGACGGCGTCTGCGGGACTGCGGTCGGTACAGGTGTGGCGCTAACGTACTGCGGGATGGCTTCGTACCGACCGTTGCGCAAGCTCGCTGACCTGACCACCGTCAGCCTGGCGTTGACCGCCGTCCTGCTCGTCGTCGCGCCCATCGCGACGATCGTCCACACCAGACAGTTGCTCGCCACCATCCGGTCCCCTCAGCTCAATTACGCCGACCTGGACCGGCTCACCGACTCCGGCGGGATTGCCCCGCTGCTGTACCAGATTCTCGAAGTGCTCCTGCTCGCGTCCTTCGGGCTGTTCATCGCCTGGCTCTACCGGGCCCGGCGCAACCTGGACGGCTTCGAAGAAGCGCGGCCGAAATGGGGCTGGGGATGGACGTTCGCCGCCTGGCTCATCCCGGTGGTCAACCTGCTGGCGCCGCCCGCCGTGGTGGCCGATGTCGCCCGGGAGAGCCGGCGGGCGGCCACCGCCCACGCGTCCCGGGTCGGCTGGCTGGTCTGGCTCGGCTGGCTGGCTCTGCTGTCCACGGTCGGGTACGGCATCATGCTCTCGGTGCGGCCGGTCGAGACCATGTCCGTGGGGTGGTTCACCTACTCGACGTCCGAGCCGGTGGATCCGTCGGTCCGGGAGCAGTTCGCCGCCGCATTCACGGTGGACGGCCCGGGACCGCTTGAGCTGGGAGCGTTGGGGCTGCTGGCGGTCGTCGCGCTGGCCGGCCTGGTGGTGGTACGGCTGGTCACCGCCGCGCAGGAGGAGCTGAACAGCCGCGCCTGAGTCAGGTACCGAAGAGGCGGTCGAAGACCTGCCGGGCCCGGCGAGCCACCCGCAGGTAGTCGTCGACGAACGCGCCCCGCTCCGGGGCGCCCAGGATCCGGACCACGCCGGCCAGGTCCGGGCCGTGCCGGGGCAGCTCGTCGGAGGGGCGGCCGCGCACCAGCATCAGCGCGTTGCGCACTCGGCTGGCCAGCGTCCAGGCGGTGGACAGGGCGAGGGCGTCGGCGCCGTCGACCAGTTCCGCTCGTCGGGCGGCGTCAAGAGCGGCGAGGGTACGGGTGGTCCGCAGCTCGGCCAGCTCGTACCCGTACCGCAGCTGGAGCAGCTGTACCGTCCACTCGATGTCGGCCAGCCCGCCCCGGCCCAGCTTGGCGTGCAGGGCCGGATCCGCGCCCCGGGGCAGCCGTTCACTGTCCACCCGGGCCTTGATGCGGCGGATCTCCAGGATCTGCTCCCGGGTCGGACCGCCCACCGGAAAGCGCACCTTGTCGGCCAGCTCCAGGAAGCGGTCGCCCAGTCCCGCGTCACCGGCCACGAACCGGGCGCGCAGCAGCGCCTGCGCCTCCCAGATGTGCGACCAGCGCTCGTAGTACTGGGTGTACGCGGCGAGGCTGCGCACCAGCGGACCCTGGCGGCCCTCCGGGCGCAGGTCGGCGTCCACGCCCAGCGGCGGGTCGGGGGCGGGGGCGGCGAGCAGCCGGCGCAGTTCTTCGGCGATGTCGTGCGCGCCGGACTCGTCGCCGGAGTCGAAGACGAACAGCACGTCGGCGTCGGAGGAGTAGCTCATCTCGTAGCCGCCGAGCCGGCCCATGCCGATGATGGCGAAGCTGAGCCCGGCGCGGTTGGTCACGGCCAGCGCGGCGGCCAGTGTGGCGTCGGCGACGTCGGCCAGTGCCGCGCCGACGGTACCGAGGTCGGCCAGGCCGAGCAGGTCGGCACACGCGATGCGGAAGAGTTCCCGACGACGCAGGGCGCGTACCGCCGCGATCGCGTCCACCGGTTCGCGGTGGCGGGCCGCCGCGGCGGCGAAGCCGTCCAGCAGCACCTCGCGTGCCGGGGGTACCAGCTCGGAGTCGTGGCCCAGCAGGCGCAGCGCCTCGGGATCCCGGGTGAGCAGATCAGTCACGTACCGGGAGAGGCCGAGCAACCGGGACAGCCGCAGCGCCACCGGTCCCTCGTCGCGCAGCAGGCGCAGGTACCACGGGGTGGCGCCGAGCTTCTCCGACACCTGCCGGTAGGCGAGCAGGCCCCGGTCCGGTTCGGGCGCGTCGGCGAACTGGGACAGCAGGGCGGGCAGCAGCTGCCGCTGGATCGCGGCGGTACGGGAGACGCCACCGGTGAGCGCCTGGATGTGCCGCAGCGCTCCGGCGGGGTCGGCGAAACCCAGCGCCTCCAGCCGGCGCCGGGCCGCGTCGGGGGTGAGCCGCAGGTCGTCACCGGGTACCTTGGCCACCGCTTCGAGCAGCGGACGGTAGAGCAGTTTGGCGTGCAGCCGGCGTACCTCCGAAGCAACCGCGAGCCAGTCGGCGCGGAACGCCGCCACGGCGTCGCGTCCGGCGCCGGCCCGGTATCCCAGCGCCTGCGCGAGCCAGCGCTGCCCCTCCGGCTCGGCCGGTACCAGATGGGTGCGCCGCAACCGGCGCAGCTGCAACCGGTGCTCGACCATCCGCAGGAACCGGTATGCCCGGTCCAGCGCCTCCCCGTCCGCCCGTCCCACGTACCCGCCCTGGGCGAGCATCCGCAGACTGTCCAATGTGGACGGTGAGCGGAGCGACTCGTCGGCCCGGCCGTGTACGAGCTGCAACAGCTGTACCGCGAACTCGATGTCCCGCAGACCACCGGGGCCGCGCTTGATCTCCCGGTCCCGCTCGGCCTTCGGTACCGCCTCGACGATCCGCTGCCGCATCGCGCGGATGTCGCCGACCGCCTCCGGACGCTCGGCCGCATGCCAGACGAGCGGCTGCAAGGCGTCCAGCCACTGCTGTCCCAGATCGAGATCGCCGGCCGCCGGCCGGGCCTTGAGCAACGCCTGGAACTCCCAGGTGCGTGCCCACTTCTGGTAATAGGCGAGGTGACTGGCCAACGACCGGACCAGTGGCCCGCGGCTGCCCTCCGGGCGCAGCCCGGCGTCGACCGGCCAGGCGACCTGACCGCAGATCTCCATCAGCCGCACGGCGACCCGGGTCGCCGGTAGCAGATCCTCGTCGTCCGCCCCGACGAAGATGACGTCCACGTCGGACACGTAGTTGAGCTCGCCGCCGCCGCACTTGCCCATCGCGATGACCGCGAGCCGGGTGCCGTCGCCACCGGCGAGCCGGAACGCGGCCCGCAGGGTCGCGTCAGCGAGCGTGGTGAGCGCGGTCATGGTCTGCTCGACATCCAGCGCCGAGGTCAGGTCACCGGCCGCGATCCGCAGCAGGCTGCGCCGGTACGCCATCCGCAGGCGCGCCACGCTGTCCCCCTCGAACCGCAGCGCGTATCCGTTGGGTGCGGCCAGGATCCGCCACTCCCCCGGATTGCCGACGAGATGGTCGCCGAGGTCGATCGAGGTGCCGAGCACGGCCAGCAACCGGTCCCGCAGGCTCGGGTTGATCCGCAAGGTGAACAGCAGCCCGTCCGGGTCCCCGTCGACCAGCCGGTGCAGTTGGCGCAGCCCGAGATCCGGGTCGGCCGAGCGGGCCAGCGCGTCGAGCAGAGACTCCCGACCCGGCCCGCCCACCAGGCCGAGGGCCGCCAGGGCCTCCTGGGCCCGGCCGGCGTCGGCGAAGCCGTACCGGGCCAGGGCGCCGGCGGCACTGGACGGGCGGGCCATCCCGGGTGGGGTGCTCATCTATCCTCGTAAGATCGGCAGTTCCCGGCCGGGACCGGGGCGCAGGATACCGAGGGCGAGCGCGGCGAACCGCTCGGCGAACGGACGCCACACCTCTTCCAGGTCGGGCATCAGCGCGTCACACGCGTCGATCAGCTCCTGCGGCCCGTACCCCAGCTCGTCCAACACCTCGGTGTTGGTGGCGACCCAGTCCGCGATCATCGCGGTGTCGCACTCGATGTGGAACTGGATCCCCCACGCCTTGGCACCCAGCCGGAACGCCTGGTGCGGGTAGTACGTCGAGGCGGCCAGCAGGGTCGCCCCGACGGGCAGCTCGGTGATCTCGTCGTGGTGCCACTGCAGGACGTCGGGGGCCAGCGGCACCTCCGCCCACAACGGGTCCCGCTCGGCCGCGTCGCGCCGGGCGACCAGCCGCGGCCCGATCTCCGGACCGGCCGGGCTGGGCTCGACGGTACCGGCGTGTGCGGTGGCCAGCAGCTGCCCACCCAGGCACACCCCGAGCGTCGGTACCTCGTAGCGCACTGCCTTACGTAGCAACCCTTCCAGGGCGGGGAACCAGGCGATCGCCGGGTCACCGGCGTGCTGTTCCCCGCCGAGCACCACCGCTGCGACGTACCCGTCGAGGGTCGGCGGCAACGGGTCGCCCGCGTGCGGGCGTACTGTCTCCAGCGCGAGCCCGGCCCCGGCGAGCCAGTCCCCCAACCGCCGGATGTCGTCGGTCGGGTCGTTCTCGATCACCAGGGTCCGGTTGTCGCCCACGGTGTGAGCCTAGGCCCTGGTGTGGTGGGCCCGGGTACGCTGCCGGCCATGTCGGTACTGCGGCCACCGCCGCTCCAGCCCGGGGACACCGTGATGCTGGTGTCGCCGTCCGGGCCGACCCGTGCCGAGCGGGTGGCCCGGGGCATCGAGCTGCTCTCCGGGTGGGGGCTCAAGGTCGAGCTGGGCCCGGACGTGTACGGGCGGCACGGATACCTCGCCGGTACCGACGCGGTACGGCTGGCCGCGTTCAACACGGCTCTGCGCGACCCGTCGGTACGTGGACTGGTCTGCACCCGGGGCGGGTACGGCGCCCAGCGGATCGTCGACGACCTCGACATCGAGGCGGTGCGAAGCGACCCGAAGCTGGTCGTCGGCTTCTCCGACATCACCGCGCTGCAACTGGCCCTGTGGCGGGTCGCCCGGCTGGCCACCGTACACGGCCCGGGCGCGGCCTGGCTCGACGAGCGGACTCCGGCGGCGAGCGCGGAATCGCTCCGCAGGACATTGATGACTGACGATCAGATTGTCCTCACCGCCGACCCGGACACGGAAACCGGATCCGTGCGGGCGACCCGGGACACGGCACGCGGGACGATCCTCGGCGGCAACCTCTGCCTGCTGACCGCCTCGGTCGGTACCCCCGACTTCCCCGACCTGACCGGCGCGATCCTTCTGCTGGAGGAGGTGGAGGAGCCGCCGTACAAGGTGGACCGGATGCTCACCCAGCTGCGCCGCACGGGCGTACTGCGAAACGTCGGCGGGGTCGCCCTCGGTCAGTTCACCAGGTGCGTGGACGACTGGCCGGTGACCGTTGCGGACGTGCTCGCCGAGCGGCTGGGCGACCTCGGCGTACCGGTCCTCGGCGGGTTACCGGTCGGGCACGGGTACGGCCAGCTCAGCGTACCGGTGGGAGTACCGGCGACCCTCGACGTGGCCGCCGGTACCCTCACCGTGGAACCGGCCGTGCGTCAGGCGTCCTGACCCTTCGGCGGCGAGTAGATCTCGAAGTGGTTGCCGGACGGGTCGGTGACGTGCGCGAAGATCAGCCCGTCTCCCCCACCCTGCGCCGGCACGAGCACCTTCCCGCCGGCCGCCTCGACCGACACGCAGGTGGCCGCGACGTCCTCCACCACCACGCAGAACACCGAGTAGTTCGGCATCCGCCCGCCGGTGCCGAACACTCCGCCCCGGATCGAGTCGTTGGCCGGCGTGCTGACAATCCAGTAGGGGACGTTCTCCTCCTCCTGCTTGGCGAACGTCCAGCCGAACACCGTGCCGTAGAACCGTTGTACCGTCTCCGGGTCGTCGGCGCCGATCTCGAACCAGCCGATCCCGTGCGTCATCCTGGACATCGAACCTCCATCGGTTGCGAATCGCTGTCCGGATCAGAGTCACCCGACCCGGCGACAACGTCCTGTCGGTGTTTCCGGAACCGTTGGCGGAACACCAACGTCGAAGTAGGCATGACGCGACGGAGATGGCTCCTGGTCGTGATCGCGGTGGTGGCGGACCGCAGGCGTGCACCCAGGTCGGCATGACCCGCACGGCAACGGTCGAACTGGACCGCCCGCTCGGCGACCGGGTCGTCCTGGAGGTGCGGCAGGGCATGCCGGTGCCGGTCACCGCCGGGTGCACAATCGAGAGGCCATGCGTGGTCGGGTCACCAACGTAACGCTCCTGGTGGCGCTGCTGCTCGCCGTCGCCACCGGGGTCGCCGCCGTGGCCACCGGATCAAGCCGGGGCCGGTGGGTGGTCATCGCGCACGGGATCGCCGCGGCCACCGTCGTGCTGCTGGTTCCGTGGAAGACCAGGGTGGTACGGGCCGGGATGCGCCGCGCCCGGCCCAGCCGGTGGATCTCGGTGCTCCTCGCCACGCTCGCCGTGTGCACGGTGCTCTTCGGCATCGGGTACGCCACCGGGCTGGTCCGCTCGGTCGCTTCCTGGCCCGGCATGTGGCTGCACGTGGCGACCGCGCTCGCCCTCGTACCGCTGGTCGGGTGGCATGTGCTCGCCCGGCGGGTCCGGCCCAGGCGCACCGACTTCTCCCGCCGTACCGTGCTGGTCTTCGCCGCGGCCGCCGCGCTCTACGGCCTGGTGGAGGTGACCGAACGGCTGGCCCGGCTGCCGGGCGCCCGGCGGCGGTTCCCGGCTCGTACGAGGCCGGCGCCTTCGACCCGGCGGCGATGCCCGAGACGATCTGGCTGGACGACACCGTCCCGCCGATCGACCCGGCGCACTGGCGTCTGTCCATTGTGGACGGTACCGGTGCCCGGGAACTCTCCCTGGACCAGCTCGCCAGCTACGGAGTCACCGTACGGGCCACCCTGGACTGCACCTCCGGCTGGTACGCCGAGCAGGACTGGACCGGCGTACCGGTGTCGGCCCTGCTGACCGGTACCGGCCACGCGCGCAGCCTGTACGTCCACTCGGTCACCGGCTACTGGCTGCGGTACCCGGTCGAGGACCTGCCCAGCCTGCTGCTCGCCACGCACGCCGGCGGCGTACCCCTGTCGCCCGGGCACGGCTACCCGCTGCGTCTGGTCGCCCCCGGGCGCCGCGGCTTCTGGTGGGTGAAATGGGTGGACCGGATCGAGCTGGCTTCCGTCCCGTGGTGGTGGCAGTCGCCGTTCCCCCTGACCTGACGCCGGAATCGCTACAGTGCTCAACGTGAGTAGGTACGCGCTCCTGGTGGCGGTCGCGCTGCTGTCCGCGGGCGGCTGCACCAGCGCACCCAGGGCGGCCCCCAGCCCGACCCGGACGCCGGCCGCCCTCTGCATCCGGGACGAGGAGGAGCGGGCCGGTGGGCTGCACCTGCCGCTCGCCGGCGGCAACCGCCTCGACGGCGTCGTCCTCGGCTCCGGCGACACCGGCGTGGTGTTCGCCAACCAGAGCGACGGCGACCTGTGCACCTGGAAGTCGGCCTACGGCGATTACCTCAGCACGAAGGGCTACCGGGTCCTGCTGTTCAACTACTCGGGCGGGAATCCCGGCCAGGACGTGCTGGCCGGGGTGGACGCGCTGCGCAGCCGGGGCGTCAAGAAGGTCTTCCTGATCGGCGCGTCGATGGGCGGCACCTCGGTGCTCTACGCCGCGGCGCACGCCCAGCCGGCGGTTGCCGGGACGGTCGACCTGTCCGGGCCGCGCGTCTACTCCGGGGTGGACGCGAGCGCCGCGGTCACCACGATGACCGTCCCGGCGATCTTCGTCGCCGCAGCGGCGGACAGCCCGTTCGCCAAGGACACCCAGGACCTCTACGCGGCCTGCACCTCGACCGACAAGAAGCTCGACATCGAGCCGGGCGGTGAACATGGCTGGGGACTGGTGAACGACAAGATCAGTGCGATGATCGAGGAGTTCCTGAAGGCCCACTGATAATCCGGTGGAGCCGGAACGTCAGCTGGTCCTACCGTGCACCCGTGGGCATCGAGGTACGGCCGGTCGGGTCCGACGCCGACTACGCCGCCTGGCGGCGGGTACGGATGGTGGTGCTGCCCTACGAGCGGGTACCCACGACCGACGAGCTCCGGGCCAGGGCCGGCGGTGGGCAGCGGTACCTCCTCGCCGAGTTGGACGGGGTACCGGCCGGGTCGGGCGTGGTCGGCAAGTCCGATCTGGCCGCGTCGGCGTTCGTCGCTCCGCGGGTGCTCCCCCCGTACCGGCGCCGGGGTGTCGGCTCCGCCCTGCTGCGGGTGCTGGCCCGGGAGGCGGGCGCGATGGGCTTCACCGTGGCGGGAGCCAGCGTGGACGACCGCGGGTCGGTCGTTTTCGCCGAGCGCTTCGGCTTCCGGGAGGTGGACCGGCAGGTCGAACAGGTCCGGGCGATCGGCGACGAGCAGCCACCCGCGGTACCGCCCGGGGTCACCGTCCTACCGGTGAGCGCCCGGCCCGAGCTGTGGGGCCTGGTGTACGAAACCGTTGGCGCACAAGCCTTCCAGGATGTGGCCACGATCTCCGGGCTGGAGGTGAGCCGGGAACAGTGGGATCGGGACTGGATCAGCGATCCGGACGCGATGTTCGTCGCGCTGGCCGGCGACGAGGTGATCGGCTGCGCCGGTCTGCTGCCCGACCCGGATCAGCCGCACCGGGCCGAGCATGCGCTGACCGCGGTACGCCGGGACTGGCGCAAACGTGGAGTGGCCTCGGCACTGAAACGCACCACGCTGTTCTGGGCGGCCGAGCACGGCTTCACCGAGGTGTACACCTGGACCCAGCGGGGCAACGACGACATGCGTACGCTGAACACCCACCTGGGCTACGTCACCCGTACCGAGAGCATCTCGGTGCGGGCCGACCTGCCGCTGCCTGAATGAGCTGAGTTGGCGCTGGCTCCGCTATACCAGCATCGGGGCCCGCAGGTCATGCGGGATGTCCAGCTCGCCCAGGTCGATCGGGCGCGGGGCGACGACCTCGTCGGTGGCCACCGGGTCGACGATCCGGTCCAACCGGAAGCACCGGACCGACTCACGCAGCCGGCACCAGCCGATAAGGTACCAGTGCGTGCCGCCGACATAGCCCAGCGGCTCGATCTCGCGCCTGGTCGCCGCGCCGTGCCGATCGACATAGCCGAGGCGGAGCACCCGGTGGTCGGAGAGCGCCCGGGCGACGGCGGCCGGGACCGAATCGGATCCCGCCTTACCCAGCAGGCGCACCCGGCCGGTCAGCTCCTGCGCGGCGGCCTCGTCCCGGGCCGGCATCACCGCGACCACCTTGCGCAGCGCGGACCGGGCGGCCTCCTCGAACGGCGTGCCGCGCAGCCCTTCCAACGCGACCGCGATCGCCACCGCCTCACCGGGCGTGACGTTGACCGGCGGCAGCGTGTGCGTCTTGTCGAGGACGTAGCCACCGGTGCGGCCGGGCTCGGCGTAGATCGGCACGCCGGCCTGTTGCAGCGCGCCGATGTCGCGCTCGACCGTCCGGGCGGAGACCTCGAAGCGCTCGGCCAGCCAGCGGGCGCTGCGCGGCGCCGGGGTCACCGCACGCAGCTCCTCGACCAGCGCGTAGAGCCGATCGGTCCGATTCATGCCCGTAGGCTATGCCGCGGGTACGACAGGAATCACCCGAGGCGCGGTAGCCTGACCGACGTGGACGGCCCCGATGCGTGAGGTGCTGTGGTGGGCGAACGCCGTGTTGGCCTTCCTCCTGGAGATCGCCGCGCTCGTCGCCCTCGGCTACTGGGGCTTCCAGGCCGGTTCGGGTACCCCGGCCAAGCTGGCGCTGGGACTGGGCGCGCCCCTGCTGGCGGCCGTGCTCTGGGGCCTGTTCGCCGCCCCGCGCGCCCGCTTCGCGGTACCGCTTCCGGCGGTACTCGCGGTCAAGGCACTGGTCTTCGCGGGCGCGACCGCCGCACTCTGGGCGACCGGTCACCGAGCGCTGGCGGTCGCGTTCGCGATTGTCGTCGTGGCCAATACGGTGGTTGCCACAGTCGTGCGGAGGGCCCCCGGTCAGGCCATTTCGGGTACCCGTAGGTGAGCGATGGCCAGCTCGAACTCGCCGACGTCGAGCACCTCCGCCCCGGCCTGCTGCGCACCGGCCGCCCGGATCGTCCCGGCCTGCTCCCGGCTGCGCTGCATCGCCTCCAGGCTGTCGTAGGTCACCGACATGACGGCCCGCCCGGACCCGCGGTCGACCAGCAGACTCGCACTGCAGAATCCCTCGATGTCGTCCATCGCGGACTGGATGGACGTCTTGTAGGTATCGACGGCCCGGTCGACCTGAGCCGGCTCGACCCGCATCCAGGTGGCCCGGACGCAGGCACCCTCGTGCGACCGGTGATCCCGGTGCAGGGCGGCGATTTCCCACTCCTCGACGTACGGTGTGCCGCCGAACGTCTCCGCCGCCCGGTTGCGTAGCGGCTGGACCCTTTCCTCGCTTCGGCGCATCGCCTCGGCGGACTCCCACGCGCTGGTGGCGATGCAGCGACCCGACCGCCGGTCGACGATCAGCGACAGGCCGACGCACCCGGTGATGCCCATGAGCGCGGGCATCACCTCATCGCGCATGTGCGCGATGCCGGCGTCGATGGCTGAGGTCTGTGCCTGGATCGTGGTTGAACGCGCGTACACGACCCACCCCCTCGAAATCGGGGTGACGCCCGGTGTGGCGCCACCGGTCACCCTCCACCCTTCACCTATCGGGCCCGGCGTCGCAACGGGTACGGCTATCTGACCGCGTGAGGTAGCGACGTGCTCACGGGCCGCCGCATCCGCCCGGCCGCCAGCGACACTGCCCCGAACACCAGGCCCCCAGCCAGGCCGGCCACGCTGTACAGCACGTCCTCGTCGGCCGCGTTCACCGGCGGGTTGCCGACGATCGCGGTGGCCGCGCCGCCGAGACATTGTTGGAGGCGTACTCGTCGTGCCACGGCTTGACCCGGCTCGGTATCCGGTTGGAAAACGGTCAGGCCGATCGACCAGACCACCGCGCTGCCCCACCCGCACAGCAGTCCGACGACACTGTTCCAGCGAAGCGCCATGGCGCGAATGTAACCGATCAGCCCGAATCCGGCGGCCCCGTCACCACCCCGACAGCGACGAACATCGTGGCGCTGGCCAGGAAGGGCCCAGTGGCGAGCCGGAAACACACGTCGCTCACCGCACGACCTACATGACACCCAGGTAGCGCTGCCGCTCGTAGGGGGTGACCTGGTGGCGGTACTCCTCCCACTCGGCGCGCTTGTTGCGCAGGAAGAACTCGAAGACGTGCTCGCCGAGCACCTCGGCCACCAGCTCCGAGCTGGACATGACCTCGATCGCCTCGGACAGGTTCTCCGGCAGCGACTCGTATCCCATCGCCTTGCGCTCGGCGTTGGACAGTGACCAGACGTCGTCCTCGGCACCGGGTGGCAGCTCGTAGCCCTCCTCGATGCCCTTGAGCCCGGCGCCGAGCAGCACCGCGAAGGCCAGGTACGGGTTGCACGCCGAGTCCAGCGAGCGGACCTCGACCCGGGCCGAGTTGGTCTTGCCGAAGGCCGGTACCCGGACCAGTGCCGACCGGTTGCGCGCCCCCCAGCAGACGTACGCCGGCGACTCGGTGATCCGGTCCGGCAGTGCCTGCGGGAACAGCCGCTTGTACGAGTTGACCCACTGGTCGGTGACCGCGGTGTATTCCCGGGCGTGGTGCAGCAGCCCGGCGATGAACGCCCGGGCCACCTTGGACAGCTTCATCGGGTCGCCCGGGTCGTGGAACGCGTTACGCTCCCCCTCGAACAGCGACAGGTGCGTGTGCATCCCCGAGCCCGGCTGGTCGGTGAACGGCTTGGGCATGAAGCTCGCGTGTACCGACTGGGACAGCGCCACCTCCTTGACCACGTGCCGGAAGGTCATCACGTTGTCGGCGGTGGTCAGCGCGTCCGCGTAGCGCAGGTCGATCTCCTGCTGGCCGGGGGCCACCTCGTGGTGGCTGAACTCGACCGAGATGCCGATCCGCTCCAGCGCGAGTACCGCCTGGCGGCGGAAGTCGCGGGCGATCGCGTGGGTGGTGTGGTCGAAGTAGCCGCCACTGTCCACGGGGGCCGGCGGGGCACCGTCCGTGGGGATCGCCTGCAGCAGGTAGAACTCGATCTCCGGGTGGGTGTAGAAGGTGAAGCCCTTCTCCGCCGCCTTGGACAGCGCCCGGCGCAGCACGTGCCGCGGGTCGGCCCAGGACGCCGAGCCGTCCGGCAGCAGGATGTCGCAGAACATCCGGGCGCTCTCCCCGCTGCCGCCCCCCTCGAACGGGAAGACCTGGAACGTCGTCGGGTCGGGCATGGCCACCATGTCGGACTCGTGGATCCGGGCGAAACCCTCGATCGCCGAGCCGTCGAAGCCGATACCCTCGTCGAAAGCGGCCTCCAGCTCGGCCGGCGCGACACTGACCGACTTCAGCGTGCCGAGCACGTCGGTGAACCACAGCCGGACGAACCGGATGTCCCGCTCTTCCAACGTCCGGAGCACGAACTCCTGTTGACGGTCCATGGTGCGCTCCTCGTTACCCGTTCGGACCAGCCAGTTCGGCCCAACGGCCGAGTCTGACCCCACCTCATTACGGGCACGTTACGCCACCACCCGATCTTGCGCGGTCCGGGAGGTCCAACCTGGCACGGCCGGGGTGAGCTTGCGCACAGCGCCGCCCGCGCCAGCCCGGTGAGGGAGGATGGAGGCATGCCGATCCTGCGCATCGCGCTCGCCCAGGTGGACTCGACCGTGGGCGACCTGCCCGGCAACGCCGACACGGTACGCGCGTGGTCCCGGCGCGCCGCCGAGGCCGGCGCGCAGCTGGTGGCCTTCCCCGAGATGATGCTCACCGGGTACCCGGTGGAGGACCTGGTCTTCCGCGAGTCGTTCGTGGCCGCCTCCCGGGACGCCCTGCACCAGCTCGCCCGCGAGCTGGCCGCCGACGGGCTGGGTGAGCTGGCCGTGGTGGTCGGCTACCTGGACGCGGACGGTCCCGCCCGGCTGGGCGCCACGGTGACGCTCGGCGGCCTGCCCGAGGGCGCTCCGGCCGCCCCGGACCGGGGGCCCCGGGACGCGCTGGCGCTGCTGCACGGCGGCCGGGTGGTCGCCACGTACTTCAAGCACCACCTGCCCAACTACGGCGTCTTCGACGAGGACCGCTACTTCGTCCCCGGAGACACGCTGACCGTGGTGCGGATCGGCGGCGTCGACGTCGCGCTGACCGTGTGCGAGGACATCTGGCAGGCCGGCGGCCCGTTCGCGGTGGCCCGGGGGGCCCACGTCGGGCTGGTGGTGAACATCAACGCGTCGCCGTACGAGCTGAACAAGGACGACGTACGGCTGGGACTGGCGGCCCGACGGGCCCGGGAGGCGGGCGCCGCGGTCGCGTACGTCAACATGGTCGGCGGGCAGGACGAGCTGGTCTTCGACGGCGACTCGATCGTGGTGGACGCCAAGGGGAAGCTGCTCACGCGGGCTCCGCAGTTCACCGAGCACCTGCTCGTGCACGACCTCACCCTGCCGGCCGGAGCCGAGGCCGACGACGAGGTGGACAGCGACGTGCCGGGGGTACCGGCACACGAGCCGATGCACATCGAGCGGGTACACCTGTCCGACGCCCGGCCGGCACCGCGCGGCCGGCGGGTCAAGGGCGGCTTCGCCGAGCGGATCGCCGACGAGGCGGAGATCTGGCAGGCGCTGGTGCTCGGGCTGCGCGACTACGTCCGCAAGAACGGCTTCCCGTCGGTGGTGCTCGGGCTCTCCGGTGGCATCGACTCCTCGGTCGTGGCCGCGATCGCGGTGGACGCGCTCGGCCCGGCCGCGGTCAGCGGGGTCTCCATGCCCAGCGGGTTCTCCTCCGAGCACTCCCGGGACGACGCGGCCGACCTGGCCAAGCGCACCGGACTGGACTACCGGGTGGTGCCGATCCAGCCGATGGTGGACACCTTCCTGGCCAACCTGTCGCTGTCCGGGCTGGCCGTGGAGAACCTGCAGGCGCGGGTACGTGGCGTGATCCTGATGGCGCTGTCCAACCAGGAGGGGCACCTGGTCCTGACCACCGGCAACAAGAGCGAGCTGGCGGTCGGCTACTCCACCCTGTACGGCGACTCGGTCGGCGGGTTCAACCCGCTCAAGGACGTACCGAAGACGATGGTGTACCGGCTGGCCCGCTGGCGCGACGAGGAGGCGGTACGCCGCGGCGAGCAGCCGCCGATCCCGGAGAACTCGATCGTCAAGCCGCCCAGCGCCGAGCTGCGCCCGGACCAGCTGGACAGCGACTCGCTACCGGACTACCCGGTCCTCGACGCGATCCTGGCCGGCTACGTCGACGGTGACCTGGGGCGCGACGAGCTGGTCGGGGCCGGGCACGACCCGGCGCTGGTCGACCGGGTACTGCGGATGGTCGACCTGGCCGAGTACAAGCGGCGGCAGGCGGCTCCGGGTACCAAGATCTCCATCAAGGCGTTCGGCCGGGACCGGCGGCTGCCGATCACCAACCGGTTCCGGGAGACCGCCCGGCCGGAGCCGGAGACCGTGCCCACCGCCGCGCCCGCTGTGATGTCCTCCACTCGCGTCTGACCCGGACCGGGCCGGGAGTGCGACGATCGAAGCCTGACCCGGGGACCGCATTCGGAGCGGCCTCGAGGACTTCAAGGAGACATTCGATGTCCCAGCTTCCGGAGAAGCCCGCCGCCCAGGAAGTGCCGTCCCTGTATGGCGGCCCCGCCACCAAGCGGGTACGCACCCGCGACCTGATCGCCGCCAAGGAACGCGGCGAGAAGTGGGCCATGCTCACCAGCTACGACCAGTACACTGCCGGCCTGTTCGACGCGGCCGGCATCCCGGTGCTCCTCGTCGGCGACTCCGCCGCCAACAACGTCTACGGCTACGAGACCACCCTGCCGGTGACCGTGGACGAGCTGCTCCCCCTGGTCCGCGCCGTGGTACGCGGGACCAGGCGGGCCCTCGTCGTCGGCGACCTGCCGTTCGGCTCCTACGAGGAGGGTCCGGCGCAGGCGCTGCGCACCGGGGTCCGGTTCCTCAAGGAAGGGCTCTGCCACGCGGTGAAGCTGGAGGGCGGCCGCCGGGTCGCCGGCCAGATCGCCGCGCTCACCCAGGCTGGTATCCCGGTCATGGCGCACGTCGGCTTCACCCCGCAGAGCGAGCACCTGATCGGTGGGTACCGGGTCCAGGGGCGCGGCGACGCGGCCGCCGACGCCCTGCTCGCCGACGCCCGGGCGGTGCAGGAGGCAGGCGCCTTCGCGGTGGTACTGGAGATGGTGCCCGGCGAGGTGGCCAAGCACGTCACGCACGAGCTGCACATCCCGACCATCGGCATCGGCGCGGGCAGCCAGACCGACGCGCAGGTGCTGGTGTGGCAGGACATGGCCGGGCTGCGCACCGGCAAGGCGCCGCGCTTCGTGAAGCGGTACGCCGACCTGGCCGGCATCCTCACCGACGCGGTACGCAGCTACGCCGAGGAGGTCCGCGAGGGGGCCTTCCCCGGCGCTGAGCACACTTTCTAGAGGTCGGTGACCCGGATCCCGGCGTGCGCCTTGTAGCGCTTGTTGATCGCGATGAGGTTGGCGGTCAGCGCCTCCACCTGGCCGGCGTTGCGTAGCCGGCCGGCGTAGATGCCGCGCATGCCGGGGATCCGGCCGGCCAGCGCCTGCACCTGGGCGACCGCGTCCCGGTCCTCGCCGAGGACGAGCACGTCCAGGTCGATCCGGTCCACCTCCGGGTCGGCCAGCAGCGTGGCGCTGACGTGATGGAAGGCCGCGCACACGCGGGAGTCCGGCAGCAGCGCCGCCGCCTGCTGCGCGGCACTGCCCTCTTCGACCTTCAGCGGGTACGGGCCGTGGTGGTCGAAGCCGAGCGGGTTGACACAGTCGACGACCACCTTGCCGGACAGGGCTTCCCGTAACGCGGTGACCAGCTCGGCGTGCCCCTCCCAGGGCACCGCGATGATGACCAGGTCGGCTCCGCAGGCGTACGGGTTGTCGCCGCCGGAGACCACACCGGCGCCGGGCAGCGTGGACAGTTCGGCGGCGGCGGCCTGACCCCGGGCGGCGGAACGGGATCCGATGCGCACCGGGTGCCCGGCGCAGGCGAGCCGGTAGGCGAGCCCGCGCCCCTGGTCGCCGGTACCGCCGAGGATTCCGACACAGAGGCCTGACACATCGGGGAGTGGGCGCACAACCATGGCACCGATCCTCTCAGACGCGCCCGGCCGGGTTTCTGCCAGATAGACCATGCATTTGACAAACGTCACATTGATTGCTGTGATCGGGGCAGGCAGACATTGACCGGAGTCGATTTGGTGCTCGACTGATCGCGCGCCACACGGTCGACCGGGGTCCTTCGCCCCGAGGGTGTGACCTCGGCCCTCCGGTACCTGGCACGTCCGTACGCCAGAGGAGAGGGAGCAATGGTCCGAAATCTCAGAAGAACACTAGCCATCAGCTGTGCCGCTGTCGCGGTAGCCGCGGGTGTCGCGGTCACCGTGTCCGGGGCCTCCGCCGCCGTCATGCCGGCTGACCGGCAGATCACCAACGGGATGAACGTCCCCTGGGGGGTCACGTTCCTGCCCGACCGCTCGGCGTACGTCGCCGAACGCAACACCGGCCGGATCTTCCGCGTCACCGAGGCCGGGGCGAGGACGATGGTCGGCGTGGTACCCGGTACCAACTTCGGAGGCGAAGGCGGCCTGCTCGGTCTGGCCGTCGCACCCGGCTTCTCCGCCAGCGGTACCGGTCGGCTGTTCGCCTACCAGACGGTGCGCAGCGGCAACCGGATCGTCCGGATCAACGTGCGGAACAACCGTTTCGCCGCCCCCGACGTGACCCAGATCCTGGCCGGCATCACCCGGTCCACCTTCCACAACGGCGGGCGGCTGCGGTTCGGCCCGGACGGCATGCTGTACGCCACCACCGGCGACGCGCAGACCGAGGGCCGCAACTCGCAGGACCCGCGCAGCCTCAACGGCAAGATCCTGCGGATGACGCAGGACGGCCGGCCGCCCACGAACCCGCCGAACCCCCTTGGCGGCGTGGTCTACAGCATGGGCCACCGCAACGTGCAGGGCCTCGCCTGGGACTCGCGCGGCCGGCTGTGGGCGAGCGAGTTCGGCCCGAGCACGGTCGACGAGCTCAACCTGATCCTGCCCGGCCGCAACTACGGCTGGGGCGGCTGCCGCAACCACGGCCCGTGCGTCGCGCCCAAGCGCACCTGGCCGGTGGCGTTCGCCTCACCGAGCGGAATCACCATCATCAACGACCACATCTTCATCGGGTGCCTGCGCGGTCAGAAGATCATCGAACTGACCATCGTCGGTGACGGCGTCACCAACCAGCGGGTGCACCACACCCAGTACGGCCGGGTACGCACCATCGAACGGGCCCCCGGCGGCGGGTACTGGATGACCACCTCCAACCGCGACGCCAACGGCACTCCGCGTCCGGGTGACGACCGGATCATCCACGTCACCTGAGCGCGTCATGAGGCTCGGCCGCGCTACCTGTCGGGTAGCGCGGCCGGCTGCTGTTCAGACCCGCTCGAACAGCACCCGGCGGGTCTCGGGGTCGGCGACGGCCAGGCGCACCTGGATGCGGGTACCCACCTGGAAGTCAGCTCCGTCACAGCGGGCCTGCACGGCCGGATCGTCGATGGCCACGATGGCGCGCGGTGGCCTGCCGTGGTTGTGTTCCTCGATGTCGAGCACGGCGGCCTCGAACCGTTCGCCGACCCGACCCGCCAACAGCACCGCCTCGGTGAGGTCGACGGCTCCCCGGGTGGCCGCGTTCGCGCGCTGGTCGCACCCGCGCATCACCTCGGGCAGCTTCGGCAGCGCCGCCCGTACCCAGTCAGGCACCTCGGTACCGGCATGCAACGCCAGGCACACCTCGGTGGCGTACCGGTCGGCGAGGCGGCGCAACGGTGCGGTCACATGTGCGTAGGGCGCCACCACCGCGGCCTGCTCGGGCTGCTCCGGCACCGACCCGTCGAACGCGGTGTATCCCGCCCCGCGTAACAGCTCGGCCGCGTGGTCCAGGAACGCGGCACCGCGCGGGTCGCCGGGGTCGACCGCCGCGATGACCCGGCCGGCACTGGCACCGCCGGCCCAGCCGATGCCCAGCGAAACGGCTGCGGCGCGAAGGTTGTCGACGGCCGAAGGCGGTGGCGGTGGCATCGTGCGCAGCAGGCCGACCTTGCCGTCGAGCATGATGCGTGCTGCGGCCATCCCGGTCAGCAGGGAGATCTGCGCGTTGAAGTTCTCCACCGGTTCGGGCCCGCGCAGCACCAGCGCCCAGCCGCCACCGTTCGCCGGCTCGACCTCCTGCGCCGGGACCGGCAGGTTGATCGCCCCTCGGGCCAGGCTCCGCTCGATGAGTAGCGCGCCGAGTTCGGGCAGCAGCGCGATCGGTTCGGCGACGCTGCCCTTGGCGACATCCGCCTGTACCGCGGGGTAGTTCAGCTTGGCGCGGCTGCGTACCGCCGCACGCTCCACCTGTACGTCGACCGGCCCCCCGTCGGCGTCCAGCTCGATGGTCCATACCACCGCCGCGCGTACCCGGTCGGGCAGGAGGCTCGCGGCACCCTCGGAGAGCACCGGTGGGTGCAGCGGTATCCGGCCGTCCGGTAGGTATACCGTCTCGCCGCGCGCCCAGGTCTCCCGCTCCAGCGGGCCGCCCGGGCGCACGTACGAGGCGACGTCGGAGATGGCGTACCGCACGCGGTAGCCGCCGCCGGGCCGCCGTTCCAGGCACATCGCCTGATCCAGGTCCATCGACTCCGGAGGATCGATGGTCACGAACGGCAGATCGGTGCGGTCGACCCCGGGCAGTGGCGGCCGCGCCGCTACCCGGTCAGCTTCGTCCTGCGCCGCGGGCGGGAACGCATCGGGCAGTTCCAGCTCGCGGCGCAGGGCGCTGAAGTCGATGCGGGGCGCTACTACGCGTCGGATCACCACGCGTCAGTCATACCAGCGCCCCGCCAGAGCGCTATCAGCTGTCCGGTCAGCTCGCGCTGCGCTTCGCGGGCGTCCGGCTGGCGACGGTGGTGCGGGTGGCCCCCGTCGAGCGAGCCGCGGAAGTGGCCTTCGCCGTCGTCTTGCGCGCCGCGGTGGTCTTCTTGGCCGCCGTGGTACCGGTGGTTTTCTTCGCCGCCGTGGTCTTCTTGGCCGCCGTGGTCTTCTTGGCCGCGGTCGTCTTCTTGGCGGCCGTACCCGTGGTCTTCTTGGCGGCTGTGGTCTTCTTGGCGGCCGTACCCGTGGTCTTCTTCGCGGCTGTGGTCTTCTTCGCCGCGGTACCCGTGGTCTTCTTCGCCGCCGTGGTCTTCTTCGCCGCGGTAGCGGTCGTCTTCTTGGCGGTCGCCGTCTTCTTGGCCGGGGTCGCCTTCGCGGCCGTCTTCTTCGCGGTGGTCTTCTTCGCGGCGGTGGGCGACGCGGCCGCCACCGTCTTCTTCGCAGCCGCGCGCTTCGCGGCCGGAGTGGTCGTGGCCTTCTTCGCTACGGCCATAGTGTCCCTCCTCATGGGAACGTGTTACCGATCGCCCGCACCCCTACGTCGTCGTAGCCGGGTTACGAGCTCTCGCCTGACCAGCGGGCGTCTTCGGCATCCCACTCCGCGTTGCGTTCGACCACCCGGTCCAGCGCCCGCTCCGCCTGCGCGGCGGAAGCGTAGGGCCCGAGCCGGTAGCGTTCGGCGCACGCGTTGCTGTCGGTCTCGACGCGGTTGTGCCGCAGGCACCAGAAGTACCGACCGCCGGTCCCGCTGTTACTCATGACATCACTGTGCACCGCAAACGCCTCAGCCGCTACCGATTGAAGTAAAAAGTCGGCGAGCGCTCCACAGTAGACGAAGGGCCATGACCACCTGTTTACCCTTACACCCGCAACGGAAACCGTTGCATGACAATGGATCTAGCCGAATCCACTCGTCCGGGACGACGTGCCCATCGACGGAAGAATTTTTGCGCGCTGTCCGCTGGATGACCGTCCGGATCCGCCCGACAGTCCATTAGGGACACCGAACGGCGTGCCGACTGCGGTACCGATGGTCCGGGCGACGGCACGGGAGGGCAAGATGGGGCCGTGGCTCTACTGCGGTGCGACTTCTTCTCCGACGTACTCGAGCTGAGTACCTCGATGACGGTCATCCTGCCCCAGGAGACCGAGACGCAGATCGGCGTGCAGAGCACCCGTCGCGGCGGCGAGTTCCCCACGCTGTACCTCCTGCACGGGCTCAGCGACGACGACACCGCCTGGCTGCGCTACACCTCGATCGAGCGGTACGCCACCGCGCTCGGCCTGGCCGTGGTCATGCCGCAGGTGCACCGCAGCTTCTACTGCGACGAGCTGTACGGCATGCGGTTCTGGACGTTCCTGTCGACCGAGCTGCCGGCAGTGGCCGGTTCGTTCTTCCGGCTTTCCGACCGCCGCGAGGACACCTTCGTCGCCGGCCTGTCGATGGGCGGGTACGGCGCCGTCAAGTGGGCGCTGCGCCAGCCCGACCGGTTCGCGGCCGCGGCGAGCCTGTCCGGAGCGCTCGATGTGGCCAGGCGCCAGCGGGAGCCGCGTCCGCAGGACTCGGCGCTGATCAGGCGGGTGTTCGGTGACTTTGTCGTCGCCGGTACCGACGACGATCTGCTCGCGCTCGTCGACCGGGCCGACCCGGCGTCGCTGCCGAGGCTGTACCTCTGCTGCGGCACCGAGGATGAGCTGTACCGCGAGAGCGTGACCTTCCGCGACGCGTGCCGCGCCAAAGGCATCCCGCTGGCCGTCGACTTCGGCCCAGGCGAGCACGAGTGGGGCTACTGGGACCGCCGGATCCAGGACGTGCTCGCGTGGCTGCCGCTGCGCGGCACCGGCCCGGCCACCGCGGCTCGGTAGGCTGTGCACATGGGAGACGCCGGGCTCGCCCGGGACTGGTCGCGGGCGCTGGACCAACTGGATCGGCACCCGGCTTCCGGTCGGCTGTCCCCGGACGTCGCAACGCTGGCCGAGCTGATGGAGACCTACCGGGTACCGGGGGTCAGCATCGCGGTGGGTCAGTTGGATGGCCGCCTCTGGTCGGCGGGGTACGGCACAGCCGGCGGCACCGTACCGGTGAACGCCCACACCGCCTTCCAAGCCTGCTCGATCAGCAAGCACGTCGCCGCGTTCGGCACGCTCCGGATGGTCTCCGCCGGCGTACTCGACCTGGACGCGGACATCCACGAATACCTGACCTGCTGGCGGTTGCCCGCGAACGACGGTTGGCGGGCCGGCGTGACCCTGCGCCAACTGCTGGCGCACACCGCCGGGCTGTCCTACAACTGGTTCCGCGGGTACGGCCGGGGTGAGCCCGTCCCGTCCATGCTTCAGACGCTTGCCGGTGAGCCTCCGGCGAACACCCCACCGGTGCGGTCGAGCCTCCTACCCGGTAGCCGGTTCCGCTACTCGGGCAGCCACTACGCCGTTCTGCAGCAGTTGCTGGTCGACGCGAGCGGATCCCGGTTCGACGAGCTGATGCGGATGCTCGTGTTGGCGCCACTGGCGATGGCGGACAGCAGCTACGACCAGGAGTTCCCGCACACGCGTCCAGAGCTGGTGGCATCGGGCCACCACACCGCCGGTACCCCGGTGTCCGGCGGTTGGCGCACGATCCCGGAGATGGCCGGCGCCGGCCTGTGGACCACGCCCAACGACCTGGTCCGGCTCGAGCTCGAGATCGCCCGTGCCGCGTCGGGCCGGTCGGAACTGCTCGATCGGGACCTCGCCACGCAGATGCTGACGCCACAGGTACCCGGCGGCTTCGGTCTGGGCACCACGGTCGACGCCGACCGCCGGCGGTTCGGACACGACGGCGGCAACGTGGGGTACGGCTGCATCTCCTACGCATGGCCGGACGCCGGTGTCGCGGTGGCCGTGATGGCCAACTCCGGGACCGCCGACGGCCGGCTCACCCTCACCGCACCCGCTCAGCCCGCCGCCGTCCTGCTGCCGCTGCCCGACGGCCGGTACCGGCATCCCGGACTCGACCTGGAAATCCGGTTCCACCGTGTCGGCGATGAGCCGTCCACCATGGAGCTACGGCAGGAGAACGACACGCAGACCGCTACCTGCGCGCCTTGAGCTTCTCCTCGAACGCCGCCATCGTAGGGACGAACCACAGCTGCCGGCCCCGGTTGGACTCGTAAACGAAGCCGTCGAACGCCGAGCTTCCGGCGACGTACCGGGAGATGTCCCCGACGATCGCCAGCGGCAGGCGGTAGTTCACGAACTTCTGCACGACCTCCCCGGCGACACCGGTACGCAGCGAGAAGAAATCATCCGCCACCCGGGCCACCGGCACGCAGACCCAGTCCGCCCGCGCGCGCCCGGCCGCGAGGATCAGATCGCGGGCACTGTCCGAGTCCGCGAGACGCGGTCCGTCGGCGGCACAAACCAGCACGGGTACGCCGTGCACGTCCGCGAGCACGTCAGCGCTCATGGCGTCCCTCGGCTGGTCGAACAGGTTCAGCTCGGCATCGTCGGGCGGCTGGAACATCCTCACGTACTCCTCGATGTGCTCGCGGGTCAACGGAACGGTCCCGGCTGAGTCCCGGGTTTCCACGCGACGACACAGCTCGTCGACCGGTACGGGGAGGTAGCGCAGCTCGACCGGGACCCCGAGCGCGCGGGCACCGATCCGCTTCTCGTCGCGGTCGCACCGCAGCCAGAACCCGGACTCCAGGATCACGCTCTGGCCCAGCGCCAGCAACTCCTGGGCGTGCCGCCAGAAGAGCGCTTCGAGCCGTTCCCGCGTCCGCTCGTCGAACAGGTCGATGCCGAGGTCCGCCAGCCACTCGTCCGGACACAGGCGTACCGCTGGGAGCTCGGCGGCCAGCCGCGTGGCCAGCGTCGTCTTCCCCGAGCCCGGCAGCCCGCACATCAGAGTCAGTCTCGGCAAGGGTTCCTCCCCGTGCCGGATCAGATCATCAAGTGTTGGTGCCGCGCCAGCGGTTATCCGCTGGCGTCTGGCTTGCCGTGCCGGCGAGCTGGATCGGGTCGCCGTCCGGGTCGGCCACCCAGGCGAGGCGGAGATCGGCGAGCCAGTCGTACGGCGCGCTGAGCGAAGGCGCGCCGGCAGCGGTCAGGCGCGCGTAGTCGTCACCGGTGTGGACGTCGTGGTTCACGTCCCTGCCGAACAGGTCCCGGACCTTGCGGTCCAGCCCGGACAGACTCCCCGCATCGCGTACCAGCGCTGACATGCCGGGACCTTCGGCCTGCCACCCCGCGCCGTCGGGGTTGACGACGATAACCAGTGCTCTCATGGGCTCGCCAACTCAGGGCCGATGTCCGGCGTGGCGACCCGGCGCCGCGTCGGCTCGCTCGGCTGGTAGTTGACGACTCGTGTCCGCCCGTCGCGGGTGACCGGCGAGAAGCTGGGGTTGAGGAGCATCCGCGCGTCCGTGCGCTGCCGGGGATAGCGCACGACGGCACGACCGATGGCCGTGCGCGGCGCACTGGAAGCACTCAGCGCGCACGGCCACCAGCTTCGGCAGCATCGGCACATCCTGCCTACCCCGAGGGTCCACCAGACTCTCACCGGCCTATGCCTCACTGCCCCTCCTCGGTCGAGGTTGACTGGGGCACACACCCGGCGGCACGTCCAGCGGTTACGCAGCACGACACGCAGGCACTCGATGCGGCGATTTGGGTCATGCGGACGAGAGTGGGTCACACAAGGGGCATCTGATGTCACAACAAGTGGAGGACACCGGCAGTGCCCCTTGGAGGCAAACGGACGGCTTAGTCTGGCAGGTTCGCCGCCGTCAGCAGCGGCCGAAGGTCGGGTAGTACCGCAGGCTTGGCGCGGCTCATCAACTGACGCAACGTCTCCCGGACCAGCACGTTATACCGCAGCTCCTCCGGCGACTCCCGATGGATCCGCTCGATCATGAACACGGCGGCGACGTCGTTGCGCTTCTTGGCGTAGCTGCGTGCCGCGTCCAGGTGGTACGTCAGCCGCCGCTCTACCGCCGGGGAGCGGTCGATCGCCACCCGTTCCGCTGTCTCCAGCGCCCGAGTCGTCTGGCCCAGCTCCAGCGCCGTCGTCATCCGGTGCAGCGCCACATTCGTCGGCCCGAACACCATCCGGAAATGGTTGGTCTCCCCGACCCGGGCGGCCAGTCGCTCCGCGACGTCCAGCAACCGGTGCGCCTCGTCCCCCATGTCCTCCCGGGCCGCCTCTGTGGCCCCGAGCAGATGCAGACCGCCGAAGACGGTCAGCCGCGCGGGACCGGCGTCCTCATCGAGGTACGGGCGCAGCTCATCAATGGCCCGGTACAGGACCGCTCGCGATGACCCCGTCTTGCCCTGCGTGGACAGGATCATCGCCAGGTTCCAGGGCCGCCGCCGCGTTCAGGTCCGGATCATCAGCATCCAGCGCGTACGACACCGCCCGATCAGCCGCCAGGAACGACAGCTCGTGCTCACCGACGCGCTTGGTCCACGTGCGTACCAGCTGGTAGAGCTTGCTCGCCTCGCGCAGCGCCCGCCGCCGTGCGGCATCGCCATGCAGCTGCACCGCTGCTTCGCACTGCCGGATCAGCGCCGGCAGCTGCTGTCCCACCACCGCGTACCGGAACGCGGAGGGTTCCTGCCACGCCTGCCACGCCGACTCGATGCCCTGCGCCAGCCGATCCAGGTCCGGCGCCTCCCCGGCCACCCGACCACGGTCGATCATCGCTGTGCGCACGACATCCGCCGAAGGATGCCCGCGGCACCCGTCCGGCATCAGCGGCAGCGGTACCCCGGTCAGCTCCCGCAGATCCTTGACCCGCAGCGCCTGGGCGAACGACACCAGCTGCGAGAACTTCGTTACCAGCCGGTCGCCGGACTCGATCTTCTTCATCATCGACAGGCTGATCCCGACCAGCCCGGCCAGCTCCTCCTGAGTCAAGCCACGGCGGGCGCGATGGTTGGCGATCCGCTCACCGATCGCCCACTCGTCGATGTCCATCGCCACCGTTCCTCAGACCGCCGCAGCTTGAGACTCCCACGTCGAAGGGTACCGGCCGGGTGGGACACTCCCGGGATGGCGAACAGCGCGATCCACCCCCGGCTGATCCTCTGGGACGTCGACCACACGCTGATCGAGACCCGGGGAGCTGGAGGTCAGTTCGCCCGCGCCGCATTCGAGGAGATCACTGGCATCCGCCCCGAGCATGTGGCCGAGGCGACCGGCAAGACCGAGCCCGTCATCCTCGCCGAAACCCTTCGCGCACACGGCATCGAGCTCACCGACACGTACCAGCGGCAGTACGCCCAGGCGCTCCCCGCGCAGTACCGCCGCCACGTCGACCAGCTCCGCACCCAAGGCCGCGCGCTACCCGGCGCCGCTGAGGCCATCGCCGCGTTGCACCAGATCCCCAGGGTCATACAGACCGTCCTGACCGGCAACTACAAGGCCGTAGCCGCAACGAAACTCGCCGCATTCGACCTCGACCGGCTACTCGACCTCGACGTCGGCGCGTACGCCGACGAGGCCGAAGACCGCGCCGCCCTAGTGGCCATCGCCCAACGGCGAGCAGCAGCGAAGTACGACGGCCCGTTCACCCGCGCCAACACGGTCATCATCGGCGACACCACCCACGACATCACCGCCGCCCACAACGGCGGAGCCGCAATCATCGCCATCGCATCCGGGAGCGACACCGCAGACCAACTCCGCGAAGCCGGTGCCGAGTATGTGCTCGATGACCTCGCCAGAGTTATTGACCTGGTCCGCGCGATCGATGAGTGCACGGCAGCCGATCCTTCTCGGTGAGAACCTTCTGCACGCGTCTCAAGACGCGCCGCTGACGCGGCGCGTGCCGTGGCGCTCGGGCCGCCAAACGGCGGCCGCTTCGCGACCCACCCCGCTTACGCCTGGCGGCGACGCGGGGACCCCGGGCAAGCCGCCACACAGGCCCAGCGCCCGCACCATCAGGGGCGAGCGTTCTTGGTGGTGATGTGGACCGCGAGTTAGCAAAGTTGCTTGCGGCCATTCCCGGTCTAGGCAGGATGCCGTAGTAGGAAATCCCTAACCCCTTGCAACAATAGTTTCACCTGATCCGTAGAATAGTCCTGGTAGTTCGCATGGGCAGCCTTGTTCCTAAGATCGAGCGACTCGGTCGGCGGGTTCAACCCGCTCAAGGACGTACCGAAGACGATGGTGTACCGGCTGGCCGCATCGTGCGCGCCTACGCCCCGCCGCGTCGCCGCCGGAGACATCGAAGCCCTCGCCTCCATGGTCACCCTCGCCCACGACGTCGAGACCGCCATCCAGGCCGCCGTCATCGGCCTGCGCGCCTTCGGGTACTCCTGGACCGAGATCGCAACGCGGCTCGGCATCAGCCGACAAGCCGCCCGCCAACGCTGGAACGCGGCAAGTGACCCCAACTCCTGAACTCACCCGGCTGCCCGGCTTGGCTGAACGGAGATCCTAGTTCAGTTGGCGAACAGTTCGAGGTGAAAGCAGCGTGCGCACCGCAACGCGCTGACCGCCAGTCGCGGCCGACCCCTCCACTTGGCGAAGCCGAGGAAGCCCGTCTGTAGCGGGCCGCTGATCCACTCCGCAAAGCCGCGGGAGCCCTTGCCCCGGTCGGCCACGAAACCAGGGTGAAGCTCGGACGAGCCGCACTGTGTACACCTGATCGGATCCATCGGGCCGAGTGTAGATCGCGCCGGCAAGCTTCCGTGGGACCAACTTCCGGTCCAGTCATGCGGGACGTCTCAGCCACAGAGTTCGTCCCATAGGCAACTTGACCTTGGTCGGAACGGATCGCCATACAGCAGCGGAGTACAGCAACCGTACCGTCAATCGTTGCCCCGGGCCGACCCGTACCGACCGTCTGACCTCGGTACCGACCGTGGATGACCTCGCCGCCGATCGTTCGGGGCGAAGAGGTGTGCCGGCGAGGCGCTGAGCGAGACCACCGCTCACAGGATCCCCGGTGCGTCGGGTAGCAAGTCCTGACCGCAGCCGTCGTGGACGTCCAAGATCAGGGCGTCTCCAGAGCGTCAGGGCGCGGCCAGGGCGTCCGACGACGACCAACGTTGACCGACGACGACCAGCGACACACACCAATGCCAGCAGCTCACAGCCTTGATCCAGGCTATGAGCAGGGGTACGACGGACGAGTCGACCTGTACGCCGGGTCCTGTGCCTCCCGTACGGGAGGTGGCGGCCATCCATCTCGGCCTGCCGTTGCCGGCAGGCTCCAGCGGCCTACCCGCAGGCATCGGGCGGGCCGCCCTCAAACGCCTGCGCAGGCGTACCCCCTTGCGGGTGGTACACCCTCTTGGCCTTGCTCCGGGTGGGGTTTGCCGAGCCACCCCGGTCACCCGGGATGCTGGTGGGCTCTTACCCCACCGTTTCACCCTTACCGCGTCCCGGCCGGAGCCGGTCGCGGCGGTCTGTTTTCTGTGGCACTTTCCCGCGGGTCACCCCGGGTTGCCGTTAGCAACCACCCTGCCCTGTGGAGCCCGGACGTTCCTCGGCAGGGCCGAAGGCCCTGACGCGGCCGCCCGGTCGACTCGTCCGTCGCGCCGCCCATGATACCGGGTCGGGATCCCCCGTCGACTAGGGTCGACAGGCGATGGAGCTCTCGGACGTGGCGCTGTTGCTGGGCGCCGGGCTGGCTGCCGGTACGGTCAACGCGATCGCGGGAGGCGGCTCCCTCGTGACATACCCGGCGCTGCTGGCGGTGGGGCTGCCGCCGAAGCCGGCCAACTTCACCAACTCCGTCGCGGTCTCCCCCGGCTACCTGGCCAGCGTGTACGGCAGCCGGCGGGACCTGCCCAAGGGACGACACCCGCTGGTCGCCACGGTCGTCGGTACTCTGATCGGCGCGCTGCTGCTGCGGCTGACCCCGGCCGGTACCTTCCAGCTCATCGTGCCGTTCCTGGTGATCGGGGCGGCCCTGGTGCTCGCCTTCCAGGAGCGCCTGCGCAAGCTGGTCGGGCATCCCCGGGACATGAGCCCGCGGCGGCAGGCTGTCGCGCTGCACACGATGGTCGGGCTGGGTGCGGTGTACGGCGGCTACTTCGGTGCCGCCCTGGGGGTGATGCTGGTGGCCGGGCTCGCACTCGTACTCGATGAGTCGCTCACCCAGATCAATGCCCGCAAGAACCTGATCTCGGCGACCTCCGGAACGGTCACGGTCGTGGTGTTCGCGTTGATCGGCGAGGTCGACTGGGCGGCCGTCGGGGTGCTCGTGCCCGCCACCATCGCCGGTGGCTACCTCGGCGCCCGGCTGGCCCGGCGGCTGCCCGCCGCGGTGCTGCGCACGCTGATCGTCGCGTTCGGCCTGGCCGTGGGCGGCTACCTGTTGGTCCGGGCCGTGCGCTGAGGCGCACGGCCCGGACCAGAGACGATCACGTCGCGGGCGCCGGCTCGGGCAGCTCGTCCTCGGCCGGGACCGGGGCGGTACCGACATCGGCGGTGTAGTCGGACGGCCGGGTCCGGTCCACCCCGTCGGGGGCCTTCGCGGCCCGGCAGATCAGCGTGACGATCACCGCGACCACCAGGTTGGCCACGACGGCGACCAGCCCGACGTACACGGTGGTCTTCTTGTCCAGCCCAATGCTGGTCGGGTCGAACCACTTCGACAGCGGGAATGCCGACCCGCCGAAGTGCGCGTGCTTGGTGGCCGGGTTCGGGATCTGATACAGCATCCACAGGCCCAGTGCCATGCCGGCCAGCCAGCCGGCGACCAGGCCCCACCGGTGCAACCACCGGGTGTAGAGCCCGACGGCCACGGCGGGCAGCGTCTGCAGGATGATGACGCCGCCGATCAGTTGGAGGTCGATGGAGAACTGCGGGTCGATCACCAGGATGAACAGGACCGCACCGGCCTTCACCACCAGCGAGGTGATCTTGCTGACCGTCGCCTCCTCGGCGGGGGTGGCGGCCGGCTTCAGGTATTCCTTGTAGATGTTGCGGGTGAACAGATTGGCCGCGGCGATCGCCATGATCGCGGCCGGGACGAGTGCTCCGATCGCCACCGCCGCGAACGCGATGCCGGCGAACCACTGCGGGAAGAGCTTGTCGAACAGCAGGGGTACCACCGTGTTGGTGTCCACCGTGCCGGGCTTGGTGCCGGGCAGCGGGGTGATCTTCGCGGCGATCGCCATGTAACCGAGCAGCGCGATGAGCCCGAGCAGCAGGCTGTACGCCGGCAGTGCGGACATGTTGCGCTTGATGACGTCCCGGCTGCGGCTGGCCAGTACGCCGGTGATGCTGTGCGGGTAGAGGAACAGCGCGAGCGCCGAACCGAACGCCAGCGTCACGTACTGCCACTGGTTGGCGTTGTTGAGCAGGGTGCCGTTGGTCTTCGCGAACTTGGTGTCGGCCGCGTCGAAGATCTTGTGCCAGCCCCCCAGCTTGTACGGGATGTAGATGATCGCGACGATGATCACCGCGTAGATCAGGGTGTCCTTGACGAAAGCGATCAGCGCCGGCGCGCGCAGCCCGGACTGGTAGGTGTACGCGGCCAGGACCGCGAACGCGATGATCAGTGCCCAGGTCGGGTTGACGTGCATGGCCCGCAGCACCGACTCGATGCCGACCAGTTGCAACGCGATGTAGGGCATGGTGGCCACGATCCCGGTCATCGCGACCAGCAGGGCCATCGTGGACGAGCCAGACCGGGCCCGGACGAAGTCGGCCGGCGTCACGAAGCCGTGCCGGTGCGACACCGACCAGAGCCGGGCCAGCACCACGAACACCAACGGGTAGACGATCACCGTGTACGGCACGGCGAAGAAGCCGGTGGCGCCGGCGCCGAACAGCAATGCCGGTACGGCCACGAAGGTGTACGCGGTGTAGAGGTCACCACCGACCAGGAACCAGGTGACCCAGCTGCCGAAGCTGCGCCCACCCAGGCCCCACTCGTTGAGGTGGGCCATGGTCTCCGGACGGCGCCAGCGGGCGGCCACGAAGCCCATGCCGCTGACGATGAGGAAGAGCACCGTGGCGATGACGATTTCAATGACGTGCCCACTCACGGCTGCTCACCCCCGCCGCTTGGTGAGCTGGTAGACCAGCGTCGTGGTACCGACGCCCAGCAGGATGAAGGCGAGTTGGAGCCAGTAGAAGCGCGGGAAGCCGAAGAGGTACGGGTCTTTCGAGTTGTAGAGAAAAACCAGCAGTGGTACGACCACCGGAATGATCAGCAGCCAATGCCACCGGCTGCTGGTGGCGGTCCGGGGCACTGACTCTTTCTGGGGCGGGGTCATTCGGGTCCTCCTGTCCGGAAGCACCTCAATGGGGATGTCTATCGATCATCGATCGGACCGGCGGAAAGTGATTCCCGACACGGCCGCCTATCGCGTCGACCGCACGTTCCGGTGCGCCAAGTGGTCGCCTCCAATCGGTGAACGGTCAATCTGGTGCGCCGGGTGGCACACGATGGGCTGGTTCAACCGGACCCGTTCGGGGGCACACTGCGGGTATGGGGCCCGGGATCGGGTACCGGCCCGCCCTGGACGGAGTACGCGCGCTCGCGGTCACCGCCGTGCTGCTGTTCCACGGCGGCCTGGCCGTGCTGCCCGGCGGATTCCTCGGCGTGGACGCGTTCTTCGTGCTGTCCGGGTACCTGATCACCGCGCTGCTGCTGGCCGAGTACGAGCACACCGGCCGGATCCGGCTGCCCGCCTTCTGGGCCCGGCGGGCCCGCCGGCTCCTCCCGGCTCTGCTCCTGGTCCTCGTCCTGGTCGCGACCGTCAGCCGGTACCTGTTGCCGGACACCGAGATCGGGCTGCTGCGGGGGGACGCGGTCGCCGCGCTGGCATACCTGGCCAACTGGCGGATGATCTACCGGGGCAGCGACTACTTCGCCCAGATGGCCGCCCCGTCGCCGGTACAGCACACCTGGTCGCTCGGCATCGAGGAGCAGTTCTACTGGCTCTGGCCGGTGCTGCTGCTCGGGCTGCTCGCGATCCGGGGACGGCGGTTCCTGCTGCCGGCGTGCCTGCTCGGCGCGCTCGGCTCGGCGGTACTCGGGGCGCTGCTGTACCAGCAGGGCTTCGTCAACCGCGCCTACTTCGGTACCGACACCCGGGCACAGGCACTGCTGATCGGCTGCGCACTGGCGAGCATCCGGTTGCGCAACAACCGGGCGCTGGGCGTGCTGGCCATCGCCGGTACGGTGACGACGGCGTGGCTGTGGACGCATGCCAGCGGTACCAGTGGCTGGGTCTATCGGGGTGGCCTGACCGGCGCGGCGCTGGCCGTGGCCGCGGTGCTCGCCCACGCCGAGGCCGCCCCCACCGGCCTGACCGCCCGGGTGCTCGCCCTACCCCCGCTGGTCTGGCTGGGCCGGATCTCCTACGGCGTCTACCTCTGGCACTGGCCCACCTTCCAGTTCCTCACCGCCGGGCGGACCGGCCTGTCCGGTCCGGCACTGCTCGGGCTGCGTTGCGCGGCCACCCTCGCCGGCGCGGTCGCCTCCTATTTCCTTGTGGAGCAACCGATCCGGCACGGCCGTTGGCTGCGCGGCTGGCGCCACCTGGTCCCGGCGACGGCGGTCGCGATGGCCGGCGTCGCCGCGATCGTCGTGGTGGCCACGGTGCCGAAGCCGCCGCCGACCGTGGCCGCCGCCGGTCCGGCGATCGCGCTGCCACCACTGCCCGCGCCCCGGCCCTCGGCCACCAGCCGGCCACCACCCACGCAGCGGGCCGGGCGGGTACCGGGCGTCGAGCCGCGGGCCACCATCTTCGGTGACTCGGTGGCCTGGTCGTTGGGCAGCTACCTGCCGCCGCACCCCGGCCTGACGGTCAACGTCGGGGCGGTGCAGGGCTGCGGGATCGCCGTGCTGCCGGACATCCTGCTGGAGGGCAGCCCGCACACCAACTACCCGTACTGCACGGCGTGGCCGGACATCTGGCGCAAGCACCTGGACGAGACCGACCCGGACGTGTCGGTGATCCTGCTCGACCGGTGGGAGTTGACCGACCGGCGGCTCGACGGCCGGTACCAGCACGTCGGGCAGCCCGCCTTCGACGCCTACCTGAGCGGGCAGCTGGACCGGGCGGTACAGGTCGCCGGGGCTCGGGGCGCGCGGGTGGTGCTGCTGACCGCGCCGTACACGCACCGGAACGAGCGGCCGGACGGCGGGCTCTACCCGGAGGACGACCCGGCCCGGGTGGACGCCTGGAACGCCTTGCTACGCAAGGAAGTCGCCGCCCATCCCGACCTCACCCTGCTCGACCTCAACCGGCTGGTCTGCCCGGACGGGAGGTTCACCTGGACGGTCGGCGGGGTCCGGGTGCGCAGCGACGGGCTGCACTTCACCCCGCAAGGCATACAGCGGCTGATCGCACCGTGGTTGCTGCCCCACCTGGCCGCACTCGCGACCGGCTGAGTCGGCTGCCGGACAGCGTGACAACCATACCCGCGTGGATGCCGTCCTTGGATGCGTCGTACTGACGCGAACCTGAAGGAGCGATGCGATGCGACTGCACCAGAGGCTCACCATCGGCGCCGGTGCGCTGATCCTGTTGAGCGCGATCCCGGCCGGGGTGGCCGGGGCCGCCACCGGGGCGGCGACCCACCAGTACCGGGTGATCGACCTGGGTACCCTCGGCGGCGGGTACGGCGAGGCGTACTCGGTCAACGAGTCGGGCCATGTCACCGGCCAGAGCTCCGACCCGCAAGGGGCACTGCGGCCGTTCCTGTGGCGCAACGGCAGGATGATCGACCTCGGCGTGCTCGACCCGGCCGTGCCCTACGGGGTGGGTGCGGACGTGAACAACCACGACTGGGTCGTGGGTACCAGCGACGTCAACCACGGCAGCGCGGCACACGCGTTCCTGTGGCGGGACGGGAAGATGACCGACCTCGGTACGTTGGGCGGCGGGTTCAGCGCCGCCTACGCCGTCAACGACCGCGGTCAGGTGGTCGGCGAGAGCCAGACCGGGTCCGGGCAGGTGCACGCGTTCCTGTGGCAGGACGGGCAGATGACCGACCTGGGGCTGAACAACGCCCGCGACATCAACAACCGTGGCCAGGTGGTCGGCGGCACCGTGTTCGGCAGCGACTTCCACGCCTACCGGTGGCGCAAGGGCAACCTCCAGGACCTCGGCGACCTGGGCAACCACGTCAGCCAGGCGGCCCGGGTGAACCTGCACGGACTGGTGGTCGGCAGCGCGAACGCGTCCGGCTTCAGCCACGGTTTCCTCTGGCGCAACGGGGTGATGCGGGACCTGGGTACCCTCGGCGGCTCGTTCAGCGACGCGCTGGCCATCAACGACCACGGCCTGGTGCTCGGGGTCAGCGACCTCCCGACCGGCGCGCTGCACGGCTTCCTCTGGAAGGGCGGCGTCATGACCGACCTGACCACGCGGGGCCTTCCGGCTGACGCCCGGGTCACCGACCTGAACAACAGGGGCCAGATCGTGGGCAGCTTCGCCCCGACTCCGGGCTCGCCGCACGCCGCGCTGTTCGTCTAGGCGCCGGTGCCGAGATGGGCGGTGTCGTTGACGGTACGGACAGCGACACCGCCATCGGGCCATGAGTCCACAATGGACAGTCCGGCCGGGTCGAGGTGCAACCGGTGCAGGAACACGTCTCCGGCTTCGAGCGCATCGCGCAGCAGGAGCTTGATCGGGCTCACGTGAGAAACCACCACGACCGTTTGGCCGGGGTACCCGTCCCGGATGCGGGCCACCGCACGGCGCACGCGTACCGCGACGGCACGGAACGGTTCGCCGCCCGGCGGGGCGACCGCGCTGGAGCCGAGCCAGCGCTCCAGCTCGACCGACCACCGCTCGCGTACCTCCGCGAAGGTGAGCCCCTCCCAGTCGCCGAAGTCGCACTCGATGAGGTCCGGCTCGACGAGCACCGGCGGGTTCCCGAGCGCCTCGGCGACCAGGCCGGCGGTGGTCGTACACCGGGACAGCGGTGACGAGACCACGGCCGCGACCTTCAGTCCGGACAGCCGCTGCGCGATGGCCCGGGCCTGCGCGGCACCCCGGTCGGAGAGCGGGACGTCGTCGCGGCCGGAGTATCGCCGGGTCGCGGTCAGCGCGGTCTCCCCGTGCCGCACCAGGACCAGCCGGGTCGGCGTGCTGAGGTGCTCCCAGGAGGGTTGCGGCGGCTCAGCTTTTGGGACCTCACCACCGGCGTCCATCGCCTTGTTGGCCAGCGCGTCGGCCAGCTTGTTGCGCTCGCGCGGGATCCACTCGAAGCTCACCGTGTCGAAGTCGCGGACCAGCGCGGCGACCTGCGCGGCGAGCGGGCGCAGCCCCGGATGCTTGATCTGCCACCGGCCGGACATCTGCTCGACGACCAGCCGGGAGTCCATCCGTACCTCGACCTCGCGGGCACCCAGCTCGGCGGCGGCGGACAGGCCGGCGATCAGGCCGGAGTATTCGGCGACGTTGTTGGTCGCCGTGCCCAGGAACCCGAAGCGCTCCGCGAGCACCTCGCCGGATCCGGTATCGCGGACCACGGCACCGAACCCGGCCGGGCCGGGATTGCCCCGCGCTCCCCCGTCGGCCTCGACGACGACCCGGTTCATAGCCCGGACTCGTTGGTACGCACCAGGATCCGCCGGCACTCCTCGCAGCGCACCACCTCGTCGGGCGCGGCCGATCTGACCCTGGACCGCTCCACGCCGGACAGCTCCAACCGGCACCCCCCGCACCGGCCGGCGCGCAGCAGCGCCGCGCCCAGGCCGCCGGAGGACTCGCGGATCCGGTCGTAGAGCTCGACGAGATCGGTGGGCAGGTCGGCGACCAGCGGCTTGCGGCCGGCCGAGCGGAACTCCTCCTCCTGCGCGATCTGGCGCAGCGCCTCGTCCCGGGCCGCCTCGGTCTGCTCCCGCCGGGTACGCGTGCCAGCCAGCCGCTCCTGTACCTCCCGCAGCGCCGCCGCCGCCGTGTCCCGCTGCTCCATCAGCTCCAGCTCGGCGTCCTCCAGCTCGGACCGGCGCCGGGCCAGCGAGGCCAGCTCGTGCTGGAGCGCCTCCAGCTCCCGGGCCGGGCCGGTACCGATGTCCAGCCGCGCCTGGTCCTTGCCGGCCCGGCCGCGTACCTGCTCCACGTCCTTGTCCAGCCGGGCGATGTCGCGGTCCAGATCGTCGACCGCGACCTGGGCCCGGATCCGCTCGTCGTCCAGCGCGGCGATCTGCCGTGCCAGCTTGTCCAGCTCGGCCAGCTCCGGCAGGGTACGCCGGCGGTGCGCGAGCTGAGTGAGTGCGGTGTCGATGGCCTGGAGATCGAGCAGGCGGCGCTGGGCGTCCGGATCGGCCTTCACGGTCGCGGCTCCTTAGGTCCGGCCCGGCCGGCGGCCGGGCTGCTTCCCGCGGGCACCCGGCCGGCGGCCGGGCTGCCGCCCGTGGCGGGCGACGGTAGGTGCAAAGTCCACGGGTCGGTGTCGAGGTCGGAAACGACAGTGTCGACGCCCAGCCCGGTGCGTATCGTCGCGGCGACGTCGTCCAGCCAGGGCCGCTCGGTAGCCCAGTGCGCGGCGTCGACCAGGGCCGGGCCGCCGTCGGCCAGGTGCTCGCTGACCGGATGGTGGCGCAGGTCGGCGGTGAGGTACGCGTCGACTCCGGCGCGTACCGCGTCGGCGAGGAAGGAGTCGCCGGAGCCGCCGCACACGGCAACGGTACGGACCGGACGGTCGGGGTCGCCGGCCGCGCGTACCCCCCACGCGGTCGGCGGGAGCGTCGATGCCGCGAGGGCGGCGAAGGCGGTCAGCGAAACCGGAGTCGGAAGGCTACCGATCCGCCCGGTGCCGCGGCCGTCCTCGGTGGGCACCAGCGGACGCGGCGACGACAGCCCGAGCCGGGCGGCGAGCGCGTCGGAGACTCCCGGCGCGGCCACGTCGGCGTTGGTGTGCGCGGTGTACAGCGCGATGCCGGCGCGGATCAGCCGGTGTACCACCCGGCCCTTGTAGGTCGTCGGCGCCACCGACGAGACTCCGCGCAGCAGCAGCGGGTGGTGCGCCAGGATCAGGTCGGCGCCCACCTCGACGGCCTGCTCGACGGTCTCCGGTACGCAGTCCACGACCAGCAGCACGGTGCGTACCGGGGCGTCCGGCTCGCCGAGCACCAGCCCGACCCGGTCCCACGGTTCGGCCCACTCCGGCGGGTAGCGCCGTGCCAGGAACGCCACCACCTCACCGACACTGGTCACGGCCGCGAGGTTACCAGCACTCAGCGCCGAGGTAGCCCGGCGTTGTCCCGCTCGCGCAACGCGTCCAGGGCGAGCTGCCACGGGAACCGGTCGATGTGGCTCTCCATGGCGCCCGGCGGGTGCAGGGGTACCACGTCCGGCCCGAACAGCACCGCCACCCCCCAGCCGCGCAGCCGCCCGATGCTCTCCAGGAACGCCGGGTGCCGGGCCATCGCGGAGTTGGTGTAGGGCACCGCGACCTGCGGCAGCCCGTTGCCCTGCCCCTCCACGAGCAGCCCGAGCGCGAGCGTGTCGGTGATCCCGGCGGACCATTTGTTGATGGTGTTGACGGTGGCCGGCGCGACGATCATCGCGTGCGCTTCGGGCAGCACGTCCGGGTCCCCCGGGTTCTTGTACGTGCTGCGCACCGGGTACCCGGTCTGCGCCGCCAGCGCCGGTACGTCGACGAACTTGCGCCCCTCCGGGGTGGTCACCAGACAGACGTCCCAGCCGTCGCGCTGGGCCAGGTCGACCAGGACGCCGATGTTGCGCGCGGCCGGCGAGCCGCACCCGATGACGTAGAGCACCCGGGGGCCGGTCCGGCTGCCAGGTTCAGGCCCCGACGCCCATGTTCTCGGCGAGTTCGGCGACCGGCGCACTAGGCGTCCCCCTTATCCGACGCAGGACGTCGGAGAGCACCTCGTGGGCGATCGGTCGACACCGGATCTCGGAGGGCGCCAGCCGGTCGCCCTCCAGCAGCATCTCGCTGGCCCGCTCGACGTCTCCGACCTGGGCGAGGCCCCGGGCGAGATCGATGTAGTGGTGTGCCCGGCGCTCCGGCAGCAGGGCGGTGAAGCCGTCCGGGTCGAGGCGCTCGTGGGTCTCCACCGCGATCGCGCCCTCGCCCAGCTCCACCGCCGCGGCGGCCCGGTGCAGCTGGACATTGGTCGGGCCGAAGCTGGTCCAGTAGTGGTTCTGGTCGCCGCCCAGGGCGGTGGCCGCGTCGTCGGCGCCGCGGATCAGGTCGCGTACCGTCGCGCCGTCGCCGATCCGGGCCGCGGCCATGGCGCCGTTGAGCAGCAGCATGCCGTAAACCGACAGGCGGTCCGGGGTGGTCGGGGTGCCTTCCGTGCCCGGGGCGAGCCGGTTGGCGACGTTGACGTTGACCTCCAGCGCCGGCCGGGCCCGGCCCAGTGCGAGCAGGGCGCTGCCCACCCGGTAGGTCGCGATCGCGGCCAGCAGCTGGTCACCGGAACGCTGGGAGACCGCGATCGACCGGTCCGCGGCCAGCCAGGCCAGCTCGTGTTCGCCCAGCTTGCGCAGGGTGGAGGAGGCGATCTGGTATACCTGGCCGAGCAGGTGGGCGGCGTCCAGTGCCTGCTCCCCGGAGGCGTACCCGGTGTCGGCCGCCTGCGCCTCACGCAGCAACCGGGGCAGGGTACGGGCGAGCACGCCGTACTTCGCGTGCTGGAAGGTCAGCCAGGCGTGCCCCACCGCCTTGCGCAACTCCTCGAGCGGTGGCCGGTCCGGGTGCCCGGTGAAGAAGGCACTCATCTGGTCGTAGCGCTCCAGCGCGGACCGGATCTCCTCGACCTCTATCTGGTCGATGCAGTTGATGCTGCCCGGCCGGCGCTCGGCGTCCCTGCCCAGCAGCAGCTGCACGTCGACCTGGAGGACATCGGCGATCTCGTAGACGACCGAGAACTTGTCCAGCCGGCGTACGCCGCGCTCGATCTTGTCGACCCAGCTCTTGGACTTGCCCAGCCGGTCGGCGAAGACCTGCTGCGACATCCGCCGGCGGCTACGCCAGTAGGCGACGCGGCGGCCGATGGGTAACTCGTCCACGCCGCTGCCCTCCCCTCGGGTTGCAACGTCCATCCCCCTGTTTGTCAGGCGCGGCGGTCGTCGGTGGCGTTACAGGGGCGCCCGCGTGATTGACTGCCAAGTTAGACCCGCCGGACCGGTCCGGTCGAGGCCCGAATGGCCGAAGTCCGGCACGAACCTGGGATACGTCGACCGGGGCAGCCGACCTACCGTCCCTGGTATGACCTGGCGCACCCGTACCCCCATCTGGATCTTTGCCAGCGTGCTCGCGCTGGCCGGCTGCGCACAGCAGTCCGACGGCCCCCCGACCACCCCGCGGAGCTCGGGGCAGGCCGGCTTCGGTGAAGTCAACGGCCAGACCGCCACCCCCACCCCGGACAACACGAACACCCCGGACAACGGCCCGACCACCGGCAGCGGCAACCACGGCGGTACCTCGCCGAGCCCGGCCCGGACCGGCCCGCAGATCGTCACGTTCACCGCGAAGAACGCGGTCTGCCCGGTCGACCCGAAGCCCGACGCGCCGTACGGCTCGCCCGGCCAGGTGACCATCTCCTGGAAGATCAGCGGCGCCGACACGGTGGACCTGGCGATGGACAAGGGTCTGTGGCGCAGCTACCCCGGCCAGCAGGGTACCGACACCCTGCCGTTCCAGTGCGACAACTCGAAGCTGCAGACCGTGACGCACACCTTCACGCTGACCATCAAGAACACCAGCGTCTGGAAGACCATCTCCGCCTCGGCGAAGAGCAACCCCAACTGATCTGCCGGCGGCGCCTGGACCGACGGGTCGGCCCGCGGGGCCGGTCAGAGCTCGACGACCTGGCCGTCTCCGGCGACGTCGGCACCGGCTTCGGCGAGCCAGGCCAGCTCCGGCGCGCCCGGGCGGGCGGCCGGGTTGGTGTTGTTGAAGTGTGTGTAGAGGGCCAGCGTGCCGGCGGGCAGCCGGCCGAGGGTGTCCTCGATCGGCAGGTGCCCCATCGAGCTGGCCAGCCGGCCGGGGGTACCCGTCTCCCGGGTCATCTCGTCGTCGTGCAGGAAGGTGCCGTCGAGCACCACCACGTCGGCGTGCTCGATGGCCCGGTCGAACGCCTCGCCCCACTGTGCCAGGCACGGCGCGTAGACCAGGACGCCACCGGTGACCGGGTCTCTGAACCGGTAGGCGACCACCCAGTCGTCGCCGGGCAACCCGTCGGCGTAGCGCGGGCGCTTGGCGCCCAGCGTCACCGCCCGGGCGGTGAGCCCGCCGGCCAGGTTCAGCGACCGCTCCGGCACCACCTCGTGCCACTCGACGGTGGTGTAGCGGGACAGGATCGGGCCGGCCGGGAACGGGCCTTCGAGCGCGGCCCGCACCGGACCGGTCGCGTACAGATCCACCGATGCCGCTTCGCGCAGGGTCAGGACCCCGAGGGTGTGGTCCAGCTCGGCCGAGGTGAACAGCACGCCGCGCAGCGGGGTGTCCCGCATCCCCGGCCCGGGTGCCAGCTCCGGCGCGGTGATGATCTGGGTACGCAGGTCCGGCGACGCGTTGACCAGGTACCACGCGGAGCCGTCCCCGGTGATCGCGAGGCAGTCCTGGGTGCGTCCGACGAGCGTCTGCCGGGCACCCGCGCACCCGGTGCACGCGCAGTTCCACTGCGGCAGGCCGCCACCGGCGGCGGTGCCGAGGAACCGGACCCTCAACTCATCCTCCGGGGTACCGCCGTCCCACCGGTCGCGCCGGCCAGCTGGGGCACCACGTCGTGGTGCGGGGACAGCGTACACACCGGATCTGTCGCGCTGGCGTCGCCGAGCAACTGGTACGCCTGGCAACGGCACCCACCGAAGTCGATTTCCTTGAGCGCGCAGCTCCGGCACGGCTCCGGCATCCACTCGGTACCCCGGAACCGGTTGAACGCCTTGGACCCGTACCAGATGTCGGCCAGCGAGGCGTCCCGGACGTTGACGATGCCGAGGTCGGGCAGCTGCGCGGCGGACAGGCAGGGCAGCATCTCCCCGTTCGGGGCGACCACGAACTGGCGGCTGCCCCAGCCGTACATGCACGGCTTCGGGGTGTTGTCGTGGTAGTCGGCGATCACGTGCACGATCTCCACCCGGTCACCCCAGCGCTCCCGGGCGGTCTGCGCGTCCGCGGTGGCCTTGTCGACCTGTTCCCGCGACGGCATCAGGGCGGCCCGATTCTTCAACGCCCAGCCGTAGAACTGGGTGTGCGCCAGCTCCAGCCGCTCGGCGCCCAGGCTCACCGCCAGCTCGGCGATCGGCAGCAGCCGGTCGACGTTGGCCCGGTGCAGCACCACGTTGACGGTCATCGGCAGGCCGTACCTCCGGACCAGTCCGGCGACCGCGCGCTTGCGCTCGTGCGCGCGCAGGCCGGCGATCGCGTCCGCCGAGGACGGCAGACTGTCCTGAATGGACAGTTGGAAGTGGTCGAGCCCGGCGGCGGTGAGCGCGGCCAGGTCGTCCTCCTTCATCGGGATGCCGCTGGTGACCAGGTTGGTGTACATGCCCAGCGCATGCGCCCGGCTGACCAGTGTGGACAGATCCCGGCGCAGCATCGGTTCGCCGCCGGAGAAGTGCACCTGCAGTACGCCCAGCGCGCGCGCCTCGTCCAGCACCCGCAGCCAGTCGTCGGTACCCAGCTCCTCCCGGTACCCGGCCAGGTTCACCGGGTTGGAGCAGTACGTGCAGTGCAGCGGGCACCGGTACGTCACCTCGGCGAGCATGCCGAGCGGTACCGGTGCCCGGGGCACCCCGACCGGGATCGACGGACCGGACGGCTGCACAGGCCGTCCGGTGCCGTCGGAGACGAGCAGGCGGCGCCCGTCCAGGTCGGCCAGCAGGTCGACCACGTCCTGCGGGCTGACCTCGTCGTACTCCTCGCAGAGCAGGTCAGCCACCTCGGGAACGGTCCGCTGCCCGTCGCAGTGCGCGAGGACCGCGGCCGCGGTCTCGTTGAGCAGCAGGATGCCCTCGGGGTAGAGCAGCGCCATCCGGTCGCGTACCGGGTCGTGTACCAGCTTGACCCCGCGACGCAGGCCCGGCCGGCTGTCCAGCCCGAGGGTCATCGGTCGCCCGCGCCGAAGCTCGGCGAGTTGTAGTCGATCGAGTCGAGCATCGCCCGGAGCACGTCGCACTTGAACGACAACGCGGCGATGGCCGCGTCCTGTTGGTCCCGGCGCTCACAGTGGTCGAGCACGAGATTCAGCGTGTATGCGCTGTCCCGCCGGACGACCGGGATGCGGGACTCGAAGTAGGCGTACCCGTCCGGCTTGATCCAGTCGTAGTGCTGCTTCCACTTGGTCACCCGGTCCAGCATGTGGTCCGGGGAGAACAACTCGGTCAGCGCCGAGGCGGCCCCCTCGATCCAGGGCTTGTTGCGGCAGAAGTTGACGTACCCGTCGACGGCGAAGCGTACCCCCGGCAGGACGTACCGTTCGTCGACGACCTCTTCCCGGGAGAGCCCGACCGCGTCGGCGAGGGCGAGCCAGTCACCCAGCCCGCCCTCGCCCTCGCGTTCCCCGTCCTGGAACGCGATGCGCATGACCCACTGCCGCCGAACCTCGGGCAGGGGGCAGTTCGCGATGATGGCGCCGTTCTTCTGGGACAGGCTGCGCTGGTAGTACCAGCGGTTGGCCACCCACGACCGGACCTCGTCGGGCGTGCAACCGCCGGAGTTCAGCCGGATGTGGAAGGGGTGCCGGTCCCAGTAGCGGGGTGCCAGACCGCGCAGCGCGGCGGCGAACTCCTCCCGACTTAGCGGACGGCCCACGGGTTGCTGTCGCCCGCGTAGGCGGTCACCTCGGGGCGGGTTTCGTAGCACTCGACACGCGGCTTCGCCCAGGCCTTACGGGCGGTACGCGACGTCTTGGTGGTGGTAGCCATGACAGTCACCTCCGGATCAGCTGATCGACTCTCGATCGACGTGGTCCAAGTGTTGGTGAGACCGTTATCCCAATCAATGCTTGGTCCAAGAATATTTTTCCGACGATCGATCCAACAACACCCACACCAGCACAGATCCACGGTGTCGCGGAACACAATCTTCCGCCGGGTCGAAAGCCTCGCGTTATGCTTGAACACTCAAGCATTTCGGGGGTACGCCATGACAACGGCCCTGCCCGCCCTCTACCTGGGTCACGGGGCACCGCCCCTGGTCGACGACGCCCTGTGGACCAGCCAGCTCAGCGCCTGGGCGGCCGAGCTGCCCCGGCCCAAGGCGATCCTGATCGTCTCCGCGCACTGGGAGTCCGCCCCGTTGGCGCTCGGCGCGACGGCCACCGGGGTACCGCTGGTGTACGACTTCTGGGGATTCCCGGAGCGGTACTACCAGGTGACGTACCCGGCTCCGGGCGCGCCCGAGCTGGCCGCGCGGATCAAGGCCCTGATGCCGGACACCGAGCCGGTCACCGAGCAGCTCAGCCGGGGCCTGGACCACGGCGCCTACGTACCGCTCCTGGTGATGTACCCGAAGGCGGACATCCCGGTTCTCCAGATGTCCCTGCCCACCCTGGACCCGGCGAAGCTGGTCGACCTCGGGCGCCGGCTGCGACCGCTGCGCGAGGAGGGGGTACTGATCATCGGGTCCGGCTTCCTCACCCACGGGCTGCCGTTCCTGCGCGACCTCCGTACCGACGCTCCGGCTCCCGGCTGGTCGGCCGACTTCGACGCGTGGGCCGCCGACGTCCTGGCGCGCGGCGCCGTCGACGAGCTGATCGACTTCCGGCACCGGGCGCCGGGTATGCCGTACGCCCACCCGACCGTCGAGCACTTCGCCCCGCTGTTCGTCACGCTCGGCGCGGCCACCGACCCGGAAGCCGCCCCGGACACCACGATCGAGGGTTTCTACCTCGGCCTGTCCAAGCGCTCGCTCCAGGTCAACTAGTCGGCCGCCTCGGCGGCAAGGTAGCCGGTCCTGCCTATGTCACACCGGCGGCCCGGGTACCGTCCCATGGGTGTGAGAATCTTCGTACGAGCCACGACCGCGTTGCTCGGCCTGCTGACCGCGACTGTCGGCGGATGGGCGATGATCTGGCCGGACTCCTTCAGCGAGTTCGTCAACTTCCCACCGCACCGGCATTTCCTCCATGACGTCGGCGCCTTCCAGCTCGGCATCGGGATGACCCTGCTGCTGGCCACGATCTGGGCCGACGCGTTGGCCACCGCCCTCGCCGGGTACCTGGTCGGCGGGACGGCTCACACCGTGGCGCACGCGGTCGACGCACACCTGGGTGGCAGCACCGCCCAGACGCTGTTCATCGGACTGACGTCGCTGCTGGCCGCGGCGATGCTGCTGGTGCGGTGGCGGCAGCTCGGCTGGGTCATGGGCGAGGTCGAGCCGGCCGCGGTACCGGTCCTGGCCCGTTTCAGCCGCCAGAAGACCGTGGCCCTGACCACGTACCGCCGGGACGGCACGCCGGTCAGCACGCCCGTGAGCATCGCGGTGGACGGTGACCGGGGCTACGTGCGCAGCTTCCAGCGCGCCTGGAAGACCCGGCGGATCTCCCACAACCCGGACGTGACCGTCGCTCCGTCCGACCGGCGCGGTGTGCCGACCGGCCCCGCCATCCCGGCCAGGGCCATCCGGCTGACCGGGGCCGGGTACCGGCGCGCCGGCCGGGCGTTGGCCCGGAAGTACCCGATGCTGCAAGGCGTCCTGGTACCGCTGGCGCATCGGGTCGGGCGGGCCCGGACCGGCCGTACCGTGCACTTCGAGCTGATCCCGTCCGGCCGACCGGAAGCCGAACCCGGTCGGGCATCAGCCGCCGGGCGCCGGCTGGACTTCGCGTCGGCTGGACAAGATCGGCCGAACAAGATTGGGCCTACCGCACCAGGCCCACGTCGTTAGTCGCGGGACCCGCGCGAGGCGCGGGTGAGCCGGGACCGGCCCTCCGCGTCCAGTTTGTCGAGCATGGCCGCGAAGATCTCGGACAGCTGACCGACCTGCTCCGGGGTCAGCAGGTCGAAGAAGTTCTCCCGGACCGCGGCGACGTGTCCGGGCGCGGCCTGTACCACGACCTCCCAGCCCCGCTCGGTCAACACCGCGAGGTTGCCGCGCTTGTCCCCCTCGACCTTGCGACGGCGTACCCACCCGGCCTCCTCCAGCCGGGCCACCGCGTGTGACACCCGGCTCTGCGACGAGCTGGTGATCTCGGCCAGCTCGCTCATCCGCATCGACCGGTTCGGCGCCTCGGAGAGCACCGCCAGCAGTACGTAGTATCCGTGCGAGATGTTCGCGTCGGCCTGCATCTGGCGGTCCAGCACGTCGAAGAGCAGCTGGTGGACCGCGAGGAAGCCGCGCCACGCCTGCTGTTCCTCGTCGCTCAGCCACCGTGGCCGCACCGTCGCCCGCCCCATGCCTGTGAGCTTACGGGGCGCTGACCTCGGCTAGGCTTCCGGAGTGCCCGAGGGACACACGATCCATCGATTGGCCGACCGGCACCGCGCGCTGTTCGCCGGGCGGCGGGTCACCGTGCAGAGCCCCCAGGGTCGCTTCGCCGAGGGCGCCGCGCTGCTGTCCGGCCGGGTACTGCGGGATGCCGACGCGTACGGAAAGCACCTGCTGCACCGGTACGCCGGGGACCGGACACTGCACGTGCACCTCGGGCTGTACGGGAAGTTCACCGACGGTACGGGTACCCCGCCGCCGCCCGTCGGGGAGGTACGCCTGCGGATGAGCACCCGGGCGCACTGGCTGGATCTACGCGGTCCGGCCGCGTGCGAGGTGCTCAACCCGCCCGAGGTCGAGACGCTGCTCTCCCGGCTCGGCCCGGATCCGCTGCGTGCCGACGCCGAGCCGGAGCGCGCGTACGCCCGGATCCGGCGCACCGACAAGCCGCTGCTCGGGCTCCTGCTCGACCAGTCCGTGGTGGCCGGCGCCGGGCTGATCTACGTTACCGAGGTACTGTTCCGGGCCGGGCTACCGCCGACCACGCCCGGCCGGGAGCTGGCCCCGGACGCCTGGCCGGAGATCTGGACCGATCTGGTCGCGCTCATGCGGGAAGGCGTGGCACACGGCCGGATCGACACCGTCCACAGTGGACACACGCCGGAGGCGATGGGCCGTCCGCCAAGGATCGACCGGCACGGCGGCGAGGTATACGTGTACCGCCGCGCCGGGTACCCCTGTCTGGTCTGCGGTAACCCGGTGCGGACCGCGACGCTCGCCGGCCGCAACAGTTACTGGTGCGCGACCTGCCAGCCGGTGCGGGCTACCGTGCGTTCTGCCACAGCCCGATGATGTTTCCCTCGGTGTCGGTGAAATACGCGGCGTAGCCCATGTCGCCGACCGCCATCTTCGGCGCCGCGACCGAGCCGCCCAGCTTCTCCACCGTCAGGAGGCTGTCGTCGATGTCGTCCGACTCGATGGTGATGATCGGCGCGGTCATCTGGCCCTGCCGCTGCATGAGCCCGCCGTTGATGCCGCCCGGTTCCTTGGGGGCGCCCTGCTCGTCGGTATCGGTGGTGGTGACCGTGGTGTATTGCATTTCCGGCATCGGTTGGATCCGCCAGCCGAACGCCTCCCGGTAGAACGCCTGAGCCCGCTCGACGTCGTCCGCTGGGATCTCGAAGTGCACGACCCGCCCGCTCACGTCAACCTCCTTTGGTTGCCGGATCCGATCTCCTCACCCTATGCCCCGCCGTGGTGGGGTGCACCGTCCGCGCCGGGTAGCGTCCCACGGCTGCGGCGCAGGAACTCCCGCTCGGCCGCGTTGCCGGTACCGGCGATCGCCGCGTCATGCGCGAGCGCCGCTTCGGCGTTGCGACCCAGCCGGCGCAGCAGGTTCGCGCGGACGGCGTGGAAGAGGTGGTACCCGCCCAGGTCGAGCGCATCGACGATGCGCAATGCGTCCGCGGGTCCGTCGACCTCGGCCACCGCGACCGCCCGGTGCAGCGCCACGACCGGGCTCGGGGCGAGCGCCATCAGCTGGTCGTACAACTGAAGGATCTGCCACCAGTCGGTGACCGCGGCGGCCGGCGCGTCGCTGTGCACCGCATTGATCGCGGCCTGGATCTGGTATGGGCCGGGCTGGTTGCGGCGCAGGCACTGCCGGACGATGGCCTGGCCTTCGGCGATCAGGGCGCGATCCCAGCGGCCGCGGTCCTGCTCGGCGAGCAGCACGAGATCGCCTGCCACGGTGGTACGGGCGGGCCGCCGCGACTCCACGAGGAGCATGAGGGCGAGAAGTCCCATCACCTCCGGCTCGTCCGGCATGAGCTCGGCCAGCAGCCGCCCGAGCCGGATCGCCTCGGCGCACAGGTCCGGGCGGGTCAGCCGGTCGCCGGCGCTCGCCGTGTACCCCTCGTTGAAGATGAGGTACACCACGGCCAGCACGGCGGCCAGGCGGCCGGGCAGGTCGGCCTCGCCCGGCACGCGGTAGGGGATCCGCGCGTCACGGATCTTGCCTTTGGCCCGGACCAGGCGCTGGGCCATGGTCGGCTCCGGGACCAGGAACGCGTGCGCGATCTCCGGGGTGGACAGCCCGCCGAGCAGCCGGAGGGTCAGCGCGATCTGGGCGGGCGGGCTGAGCGCGGGATGGCAGCAGGTGAACAGCAGCCGGAGCCGGTCGTCACGCACGGGACCCTCCTCGCCGGGGTCGCTGCCTGCCCCGTGGCTCTCCGCGTCCGGGCCCGCGTGCAGCAGGGCGGCCTGGGCGTGCCGGCCGGGCCGCGACGCTTCGCGGCGCAGCCGGTCGATCGCCTGGTTCCGGGCGGTGGTGATGATCCAGCCGGCCGGGCTCGGCGGCAGGCCGTCCACGGGCCAGCGTGCCGTGGCGCGGGCGAAGGCGTCCTGGACCGCGTCCTCGGCGATGTCGATGTCGCCGAACACGCGGACCAGGACCGACACCGCCCGCCCGTACTCCTCACGGAACACGCGCTCGATGTCCGGGCCGGGCACGGTCATGGGCACGGGTGCCTCAGCCTCCGTCGGTGCCCCGCAGATCTCCCTGGCTGCTACGCAGTGGCCACACCTCGCACGGCAGGCCGGTGATCTCGGCGATCCGCCGGCCCCACTCCAGCGCGGCGTCCAGGTCGGGCACGCTGATCACGGTGAACCCGCCCAGGTGCTCCTTGCCCTCGGCGAACGGGCCGTCGGTCGTGACCACGTCGCCGTGCTGGGAGCGGACCACCGTGGCCGTGCTGGCCGGGTGCAGCCCTCCGGTGAAGACCCAGGCCCCGGCGGCCTGCAGGTCCCGCCTCCAGGCTCCCACCTTTTCCATGATCGGTCCCAGCACCTCCGGCGGCGGCGGGTCTCCATCGGGCTGGTACATGTTCAGCAGGTACTGCGGCATCGGTTCCTCCTCGGTCAGGGCCGGCGGCGGCCGGCGTCTCACCGCCTACACGATCCGCATGCCCGGAAATCGACATGCGACCGGCAGAGACTTTCATTAGTAAGCGAAAATAGGAGCCTATGCGGGCGGATCGGTGGGCCGCCCGCGTCTGAGCTGGGGGTTCCCATGCGGGAAACGCTTCGTGTCGCGGTCGCTCAGCCGCTGTGCGTGCCGTACGACGTGACCCAGAACGCGGCGGCGCACGCCGCCGCGGTGCGCGCCGCGGCGTCCCGGGTCG
>WNGE01000322.1_pt1 | contig 62297 bp, 66 predicted proteins | sample 5400651 | NCBI WGS metagenome assembly WNGE01 (sample SAMN13153370, study PRJNA577476) | soil metagenome | isolation source: 60 cm soil or saprolite under grassland replicate 2 | place: USA:California | collected 2016-06-15 | reverse complement strand
ATCTGAGTCCTCACCATTGCCACCTTATGGCTGAGTTCTCACTGACTCTGGCAAGGTACGAAATGCCCTCGATAAAGAAGAAAAGACATGAGTTGAGCTTATCAGAAGAGCATCTTTATTGGAACGGATAACCCAAGTAGCCAACACAGCCATCAGAAGAACTCGATGAGAGCCTCACTTCGGGAGAAAGTAGCCTGTCCGGACTGTCCAATGACGAAAATACCGGCTTGAAATGGGTTCGCAGGGGGTGATGGATTTATCCACCATGTCCAATGGCAGCACCTTACTCTGGCGGGGAAAGAGGCATTTGCCACCGTCGAGTGCGAGTCGGATCGTACGGTCGAAAAGGCGCATGGACGTTTGGAAATCAGGGAGTACTGGACCATCAGTGATGCTGCGATTTTGGAGTACCTTGATCCCGAGAAGAGGTGGAAAGGCTTGCGAGGGATTGGGATGGTGCGAGCGCAACGGCGCATCGATCAAGAAATCACCAGGGAAACCCGCTACTTCCTGCTCAGTTTCTCCTCGGTGAAAACGTTTGCCTACGCTGTCCGAAGCCACTGGGGAATTGAAAACAGTGTTCATTGGGTCCTTGATCTAGCGTTTCATGAAGACGAATCACGCGTGCGACAAGGACATGCTGACGAAAATCTGGCCGTGTTACGTCACATTAGCCTTAATCTGTTGCGCCAGGAACACTCGTCCCACATAGGCATCCATACAAAATGTCTCAAGGCAGGTTGGGATAACACTTATCTCCAGCGTGTTCTGGCCGGGGTTAATTAGATGCGATTGCCCAGGCGAGTATAAGCAAATGATTGACGCTAACAGTATTTACTGCTATCATATGCTTCAGAGTATAACCATTGTATTTCAGCGGCAGGGTTAGGACATGCAAGAACTGGCAAGTTGGCGTGAACTGCTGGGCGAAATTATTGCGGATTCCCATGAGCGACAACGCATTGCTCACATGTTGGGAGTAAACCCTATTACCCTGACGCGCTGGGTGAACAACGAATCTAAGCCCCGGCCTCAGAATTTACGCCAGCTCCTCGATGCCTTACCTGAGTATCACTCTCTACTGCTTGAGTTGATCGCAACAGAATTTGAGGGCTTTTCTTCTTCAGCGATTGAGAACGCGGTAGAAGACCCTCAGCAAGAGATCCCATGCGTGTTCTATTTGCGCGAGAGCATAGGATGGGGAACGCCACCATGGAAGAGCGAACTGGACCAAGAAGCTATCTTGCTGGGAGCAGAGTCGCTGACGGGATACGCAATCATGTCAGGTCGCATTGTCGTCAATCAGAATCTCAAAATGGGTCCTAGTCTGTTCCCCGCCTATCGTGGAGAATGGGAAGAGAGTGCAGTCGCAGCCCCGATTACCTTTGAAGGCAATATTGCAGGCAGCCTGCTAGTCTCCAGTACGCAGCCAAACTATTTTGTACCGTCCCGACTTAACCTCGTTACTAGCTACGCAGATTTGATTGGGTTGGCATTCGGCTCAGAAGAATTCTACGGGCCGGAATGCATTGATCTGTATCTGCTACCTCCTCCAGCGGAGCAGAGAGGGCATTTGTCTCGCTTACGCCAGCGCCTCATCGATATAATGATGCAAGCTAGAAGGAACTCGCAACCAATCCATCTCATGGAGGCAGAACAACTGGTCTGGCAGAAAATTGAGGAAGAACTGTTACAATCCTCGCTCAGTGTAGCTGACAAATCCGTAGTAAATAATCAAGAAGTCTGACCATAAAAGTAAGGAGCCTTGCTTTGGCAACACAGCCCGATTCAACCGAAAACGAAAACACGTATTTCAATGACCCGGAGAGTGGTGCTGAAATGGCCCGCCTGACGGATCAGGACCACCTGCTCACCAGAGGCATGGGAGGCCTTTTCCCAGAGCTCTCCGATCTCTCCAACATCCACCGCATCCTGGACATTGGTTGCGGCCCTGGTGGATGGGCACTCGATGTAGCCTTCGCGTACCCTGAGAAAGAAGTCGTAGGCATCGATATTAGTCAAACCATGATCAACTATGCGCGTGCCCGGGCGCGAGTGCAGGGATTGGATAATGCGAGTTTCCGGGTGATGGATGCCACACAGCCACTCGACTTCCCCAGCGAATCCTTTGATCTGGTGAATGCCCGTACCATTGGGTTCTTTCCAAAGGGTGTCTGGCCGAAGCTCATGCAAGAGTGTATGCGCGTCTTACGTCATGGCGGTACCATCCGCCTGACCGAAAGTGAATGGGGCTTTACAAATGGCCCTGCAACTGAAAAACTGCAAGGCATGTTCTATAAAGCATTGTTAGCTACTGGACGCAGCTTTACTCAAGACGGACGCCGTCATGGCATTACGATGATGCTAGCAGGCTTCTTGCGTGATGTGGGTTGCATCAACATCGGTCAGATGGCCCACGTGATTGACTTCTCAAGCGGAACAGACGCCCACGAAGGCTTCTATAACGATTGGAAAGTTGTCTATAAACTGTCCCAACCCTTCTTCATCGGCACAGCAGTCACCACCCAAGAAGAGGTCGATCAGGCCTATGATCAAATGCTGGTCGAGATGATGCAGGACGATTTCCGCGGCATCATGTACCTGCTCACTGCGTGGGGAGAGAAACCTTAAGAAGCTGTTCAATACCTTGTGCTGGCTACTTCCTTCGAAAGGTGCCCGAAAATGACGATAATGCGTGAGAATCGTCCTTGTTCACAAAAAGGCTATCTCGCCCACCAAGAAACAGACAACTCCTGTACTGGCTACTTGGTACATCCGATCAAAAAAGGCACATTGAGAAGCGATTGATTAAGGAGAAAAGGGGAGCGAATGTCGAGCTGGAAAGAGAGTATCTCTTGGACGAGGGATGCTGTATTGGAGCGCGAGAGCGCTCCCGAACTTGTCTGCACAGTTTTCGAGAGTGAAATAGCGAGTGAAAAAAGCGGAACCGAAGGGGTCGACTCCGCGAACGAGGGGCAAAGCCTGTTGCAATTTGGGCTCAGGCACAGAAGAGGAAATGAGGTGATCGAGAGGTCGAATCCGTTATCAACGCATGAGACTTGCTGGGGAGCGAGCTGAAAGGAATCTGACGGAACCGACGGGTGTCGAATGCTCTGTCGCCAATTTTATACCTCTTCCTTATCCCTTCTGGTATACTGTATCAAAAGGTGCAACACCCGCTCGCTGAGGATGAATCAAAGCATTTAAGCCATGCTCCTGCTGTGATTAAGCATCGGCGGCCAGGACCCAAGCACCCGGTATATGGTATTCCCTCTTCTGAGTGGCCGACTGTGGTGCACCGTGTTGTGGAGCAGAAGGAACCGCTCCGCACTGTAGCAGCCGCGTATGGTGTCTCTCATGAAACGATCCGTCGCATCATGCTTCGTGTCCAGAAGCAGCGTGGACAACAAGAAATGTAACTGTATCTATACCGGTATCAACTCTCCAAATCAGGGTATGCTCTTCTTTGTGCCGATGGAGGAGAGCGATTGTCAGTGTGCTCGGTCTGCTCCTGTGGTACCGTCACATGTAACTGAGGAGTGACAGGAGCAACTTGTTGGCCCTCCAACAAAGGATTGGCTTGCCCATCAGATGTGGCAAGTTCACTTGCAACGACCTTATGCGCTGAGACCCTCTCCTCTTCCTACAGTTCCCCTTGGCACAAAGGTTGTGCACTACTCTGCCATCTTCCCTGTGCAGGTGCAGAGAAATGACAAGGTGAGTCCGTTGTGCATTGCAGATCCCATCGGCACAAAGCAAGCGTAGCAGAACATGTCGGTACGATCACGGATAACACTCGGATGGATGACGGGAAAAGGCGGCAAGTCGGCTCGACCGTGGGTTTGCAAAGCCGCTTCGACTGCAAACCGGCAGAGGTACGTTGGATTCCTTACGCCTGATAGGAAATGCGGATGTGCTTTTCATTTCAAGCGAATCCTCTCTTCGCGAACGGCCGCCCCTACCAGCAGTGGGCATTCTCGCGAGAGATGACAACCTCGAGATTGGACGGGAAACGGAGAAAAAAGACGGGAACGATCTGAAGCAGCTGCGAGTGCAAACCAAGTGCCATTGGCCCGATTCTCACCCAAAAGGATCATCCGAGTCGCCATTACTCGGGATGAGAACCCGCGAGGGCATATTTGGAAAGCAGGTGGGTTTACGATTACTATCCCCTGAACATATATCTAGCCATTTGTCGGTTCCAGATGAGGCACGAAGCACTAGAGCAGCAACGAATACTGCAATTTCATATGATGCTTTGGTGAAGCGGGTACCGAAGGGGGGACTCGTTATGTATTGTTTGCTGATGTTTGCTGGTGTTTGCTGGTGTCCTCCCTGTGCTCATTTCCTGGCTCTATTGTCCGCCAAGATGTGTGATTGTTTACTGTTGTCCGTCGGTTTTGCTGTCAGGATTGCTGTCAACCTCTGGCCAGGCTCTCTCCTTCCTCAGTGATCAAGAAAGTATGCCTTAAAGTAGCCGTTTTGCCAAGCATTGCGCTCGCGCCGCAGTAACGTTCCTCGGTCAGTTCGATTGCCCGTTCCACTGCTTCGGGCCGAATATTGTGGCCGGTAAAGATGTGCTCAAGAGTGATATCTAAAAAGACTTTCGGATGTTCTTCAGCACGCATTCCGTGAATGCGTAACTCGTATCCGGTGATATCCTGGCGCTTCTTCCGAAGGATAGTGATGATGTCCATGCCAGAACAGCTTGCCAGTGCAACCAGCAGCATTTCCATCGGTTGTGGGCCACTATTCTGCCCGCCGTTATGCTCAGCCGCGTCAAGTATGACGTGGTGTCCAGAACCAGTCTCGACATCAAAGCGCATCCCGGCCTCTAATGTTGCTCGGACGGTCATGTCATTTGCCATAGTGTTCTCCTCTTTCTAAGTGTCTGTACTCGAAACTATTCAGGTACCCAATTCATGGCCATTCATGCTGACAGCACGGCGCGTCCATCGGCAACGATTGCCCCACCTGGTCCTGCAAAGACGGGGTTCAGGTCGAGTTCGACGATCTCAGGGAAATCAGTCAAGAGCCATGCTACCGCCTGTAACGTATGCGTCAGCGCATCCAGGTCAACAGCGGCATGTCCACGCGCACCGGCTAATAAGGGATAACCCTTCACTTCACGTATCATCGTATGCAGTTCATTGGTGGCTGTAGGCACGAGTCGATAGGAGGTATCGTGCAGTATTTCGACAAAAATGCCTCCGAGGCCAAACATCAACATCGGTCCGAACTCTCTATCGCGTAGACCACCAATTATTACCTCCTGTCCATGTACAAGTTCCTGGACGCTTATCCCCAGAATCTGTGCCGTGGGTTGTTTGGTACGTATTGCTGCCAGCATCTCCTCAAACACTGTTCCAACCTCTGCTGGCAACACACCGACTCGCACCCCGCCGATATCCGACTTGTGGCTGATGTCGGGTGAAACGATTTTCAGCACACACGGTTTGCCCAGCGCTTGCCCTGCCGCTAAAGCCTCAGCGGGGTTAGTACACATGGTCTCTCTTGGTGTCCTTGCGCCATAGGCTGCCAGTAGGGACTTCACCTCGCTCTCAAGCAGTATTGTGCGATTCTGTGCGCGTGCTCTAGCAAGGATGTTGGCCGCTTGTTCGCGTGCCCCAGGCGGTGGAGGTTCTGGTGTGGATTGCTGTGCTTCTCTTGCAGTGTGGCCCTTTGCGTAAGCAAAAATGGCTGCTGCTGTACGGGCAGTTCGTTCTGGCCATTCGTAGACCGGTATACCAGCATCCTGTAAGATCGCCTGGTTTTTATCTCCTTCACTTCCAACAACCCAGCAAACATACGTTGGTTTGGCTATGCCTCGTTCGCGCTGGCAGCGTAGCACCGCGTCGCGGACTGCCTCGACGTTTTCACGCATCAGGGCCGAACGTTGCAGCAAGATCGGGATGATGATATCTACCTCGTTGCAGTCGTACAGAGCTTCGATGCTGCCAGCGTACATCGTTGGGAAACGTGCCCAGGCAGGTGTTACATCAACCGGGTTGCGCGGGCTTGCGTAGGCTGGAATCAATGGCGAAATGCGTGCCTGAGCATTCTCCGGCAGTTCGGGTACGCTCAGTCCAAAGCGCTCGCACATATCCGCCAGTTCAACGCCCGTGCCTCCCGAATTAGTGATAATAGCGGCACGGCTTCCTGGTGGCAGCGGTTGGCGACTCAATCCCTCGGCGATGTCTACCATCTCCAGCCCGCTTTCGGCCAGGATAGCGCCAGCCTGGCGTACTGCTGTGACAAAGGCGGTCACATCGCCGGTCAAGGCGGCTGTATGAGAAGCGGCGGCACGCTGGCCAGCGCTCGACCGTCCAGTTTTGGTGATAACTACAGGTTTATGCATTGCAACACGTGCCAGGGCCTCATAAAATGCTCGCCCGTCACTGACAGATTCCAGGAATAAACACAGAACTTTTGTTTCGTCGTCGTGCTCGAAGTAGTTCAGTATCTCGTGATCGGTCAGGTCAGCTTTGTTGCCGTGTGAGAGGATTTTAGCGAAGCGCAAACGGCGCTGCTGGGCCAATCCAAAGATTGCCATGCCATAAGCGCCGCTTTGAGTGACGAGGGAGATACCGCCTCCCTTTGGGGGTAGACCAAGCCCCATCGATGCGTTCAACCCCAGGTTGCAATTGTATAACCCGAAGCAGTTTGGCCCGATCAGGCGCACACCTCCTGCGCGTGCAGCCTCTAGCAGCGCTTCTTGTCGAGCCTGGCCCTCTGACCCGACTTCAGCAAATCCACCACTAAGCACTAACGCAGCTGTTGCGCCCACGTTCGCGCAATCGCGCATTGCCTCAACGCAGGCCTCCGTTGGAAGAGCAACCACTGCCAGGTCTACCTGACCCGGTACGTCCTGCAAACGCGGATACGCCCGGTGACCCATTATCTCGGTTTCACCAGGATTGATGGGATACAGTTTTCCAGGATAGCCCTCAAGCAGGTTGCGCATGAGTATATATCCCAGTTTACCGGACTTCGCTGAAGCGCCGATGAGCGCTATGCTACGCGGATTGAAAGCAGCCTCGCCCCAGTCACTCATTGAGCCAACTCCCTTCTCCTACAAATAATGCCGGTTCGCCGCCTGTATGCAGGAATAGTATTGTCTCCTCACGTCTAAAGTGCCCTGCACGACAATATGCAAGGAACCCGGCCATGGCTTTGCCTGTATAGGTTGGGTCGAGAAATATCCCTTCGCGGCGTGCAACCAATCGAATAGCCTCCGCGCCCTCTGCGGTAGGCACACCATAGCCAGAGCCGATGAAGCCGCCATGGACGATGACATCTTGTGGAGCAATAGTATGTCTGGACCCCAGCCGCTCGATAGCAGCTTGAGCCAGGGCAAGCACTCGTGACTTTACTTCATCCACAGGTCTACTGACAGTAAAGCCCTCGACACGCCAGGGTAGTCGCAGCAGTTGCGCACCCGCCAATAGCCCGGCTTGTGTTCCACAGGAGCCGGTTGCCTGTACGATTGCATCCGGCACAATACCCTTTGCAGCACATTGTTCAGCCAGCTCGTATGCCGCCTGGACATAACCAAGGGTACCGAGTACAGAAGCTCCACCTCGAGGGATAGTATATGGTCGCTGCCCGGCCGAACGCAACTCATTTGCCGTTTCCTCAATTGCTCCATCCACCGAGGCACGATCCGCATCGCCGGTAAAACGTATTTCCGCGCCCAGCAGGCGCGTCAAACGATAATTGCCCTGTACCTGGGGAGGAGGTGTACCTGAATAAACTGCTATCATGTTAAGGCCCGCGTGGGCTGCGACAGCAGCGGTTGCGCGCACGTAGTTGGATTGCGGAGCAGCGCCTGTGACGAGCGTATCTGCTCCCTGTGCCAGGGCGTCTGCCAGCAGAAACTCCAACCCGCGTATCTTGTTGCCTCCAAATCCAAACCCTGTCAGGTCATCGCGTTTGATCCAGAGTGTCGGACCTCCAATTGCTGCCGCCAATCGGGGAGCCTCCATGATCGGTGTTGGCAAGAAAGCCACTGGGACACGCGGGATGTTTTTCAATCCGAGTTCATCCAGGCTCATCATTGTTTCTAAGTTCAGCTAAGACCTGATCGACCATCGCGCCGCATTGGCCTGTATGCTGTCGATAATCGAAGAGGGCTTCAATCTCTATTGTCGAGAGATGCGAATGTATTTGCGGGTTGTCCAGAATGGCCTCCTTAAGTCCGCGACCCACGATATGGGCGTTCATTGCGGTTTCGTAAACCAAGGTGTGCGCACTCTGTTTACCTATGCGCGCAGCAAGTGCAAGCATCACAGCCTCGGAGAGTACGAAGCCTCCTGTTGCTTCCAGGTTAACACGCATATTGTCTGCATGGATCACAAGGTTTCCTGTCAATGTGCGCAACAGCGCAAGTAATTTGCCAGCCGCAAGGCAGGTCTCAGCTAACACTGCCCATTCACCCTTCCAGGAGCGACCATCACGCTCGTGGTCGTGAACAAGGCTCTCAACGATGAGCGAGGCATTGTGCCGGATAACGCGTGCGAGTGTTCCCAGGTGCTCAGAGATCTCCGGGTTGCGCTTATGTGGCATAGTAATACTACCAACTGTGCCGGTTACGAAGCCCTCGCTGACCTCGCCGATTTCTGTACGCTGCAAGTTATAAACCTCGTGTCCAATCTTATCGCCAGTAGAAGCAATCAATGCTAGCAGGTTGAACCATTCGGCCAGCGAATCTCGGGCAGTGGTCCACGAAATTGCAGGAGCGCTTAGCCCAAGTCTCTCCATGAAGCTCATTTGTAGTTCGAGCGCGTGTGATCCAAGTGATGAAAGGCTACCGACGCCACCTGCTAGCTGCCCGACATTCAGCCGGGACGCCAGTTCTACCAATCTTTGTCGATGCCTCCGCACTTCCATTGCCCATATAGCTGCTTTGAAGCCAAAGGTTATTGGCAAGCCAATTTGCCCGTGCGTGCGCCCGGCCATTACCGTGTCGCGATGTTCTGCTGCCATCCGTAAGAGATTGGGCTCAATCTCCTTCAGTTCGCGACTAACGATCTCCCGCACCCGTTGCAGTACAAGCGCGGTCCAGGTATCGGTTATATCCTGCACGGTTGCGCCGTAGTAGAGCCATTCACCGCTATTATCAGGACAACGTCTCTGAAGTGCGCGGATCAAACCAAGTGTAGAGTGGTTGGTGGCCTCAAACCCTTCACGAACTTCCTCAAAGAAGACTGCATCTAGTTCTACCGTGCGACAGATTGTTGAGATGGCTTGTGCTGCGTCTGGAGGGATCAAGCCAAACTCCGCCTGTGTCTCTGCCAGTACAGCCAGGATTTCCAACCATGAGCGCGTACGTGGTACATCGTCGAAAAGAGCCCGTAGCTCAGGTGTTCCCCACGAGTTCCGGTAAATGAGTGAGTCGCTTAAATGGACGGCCATGAAACACCTCCACAAAGCTGCCGTGCGCTTCGTACAAGCGCCTCTTCGGCAGCGGTGTTTCTCGTGACTGCCTCGATGTGCCAAGAAGTGTAGGTATTCAGCGTAGCACGGCACTCGGTAAGCATAGCAGAAAGTGGTTCTGGAGCAGCTCCGCCAATCCCCTGGCGCGCAGCAACCGCTGCTGCCGGATCGATTGCTTGAACGAATGCAACCTCCGCAAGGTGTAAAGGGCGATCCAGTATTACCTGGGCTGCTGCATCAAGGTCAGCGGTTGTGAGATCGCGCATAGTACGATTGGTCTGGGTGGCCTCGCGTACCAGCCGTCCAACAATGCGATGGGCCGTACGAAAATCAAGACCGGTTTCGAGCGTAATGATCTCGGCCAGGTCGGTAGCCGTGGCGAATCCGTTCGCCAGCCGTGCCGCAGCCACTGGAGCATTAAAGCTCATTCCCGTCAACACTCGGCCCATGAGCGTTGCAACGCCAGTTGCCGTCTCGAGTGCGCGTGGTACATCACCATAAATAAAGACACGATTGTCCACCTGGCCCGAAGGTGTGCGTCCAAGCGTGGCTACGCTAGTCAGCATGCCGGTCAACTCGTTCGTGGCACCGCGCACATACGCCAGTGCGTATGGATTCTTCTTCTGGGGCATAATTACACTGGCTCGTGAATGGCCCTCGGCAAGTTCAACCAGGTCAAATTCGGCAGTTGCGAAGATTTGTAGGTCTTCGGCGAGCCTGTCCAGGTTAACGAGCGCTGCGATGACCATCGAAAGCGTCTCAATCGGGCCGTCGGGTTGCCACATGGCATCTCTAGCGTGCCGTGCCAATCCGTCGAATCCAAGCAGTTCAGCCAGTCGGTTGCGATCCTGTGGTAATCGCGAACCGTTGACACTGCCGCAGCCAGCCGGACTCTGGTTCGTGCGAGTGTATAGCGCCTGAAGACGCTCCAGGTCTCGTAGCAGGGAATAAGCGAAGCCGAGCAGATAATGACCGAACGTAGTCGGCTGGGCAGGTTGCAGGTAGGTGTAGTCGGCCATGAGCGTTGAGCGGTATTCGTCTGCCCGTTCGATGAGCGCTGTGCCAGCCTTGATCAGCGCACCTGCAAATGTCAGTAAGCATGAGCGTACAGTGATGCGGTAACCGGTAGTCGTTGACTCGCGGCGCGCACGCCCTGCGCCGAGCCATCCAACGGCGGTTGTGCGAGCCGCTAACCAGGCTTCACGGTTCGTATAGAGATCGCCTAACTCTGGAGTGGGGATGAAATCAGCGGGATACTCGTGTAAAGCTAGCAGCGCTCTCAATAAGGAGGCTCCCTCCGCAGGTGGGATCCCACCTGCCTCGATCAGCATAACTGTATGCGCCATGTCTGCCAGGCTCATACCTTTGAACAGCGCCAACTGATCGGAGAGTTCACGCGCAAACGCTGTTTGCACGAGTTCTGCCGCTGGCCCGGCTGCCAATCTGCTACCCACTCCCAGTACCGAATTGCTTTCGTTCCTTTCCCCATCTGAGAAAGACATGAATGAACCACCGGGCTGATTCACTAGCGAGTTCCCCTCTGCTCACTTTGCCGAGGTAATACAGCAGATACTTTCTCAGCAGTATCTAGTTCCTCAACAGCATCTGGATGCCACTGACCGGTTCGCTCCAATTCCTCGGCGATGCGGTAGAACGTTTCGAAGCGTAACCCTGCCCGTAATGCCTCAAGGGCCAGCACTTCGCCTGTTTGAATATTGCCAAGGTTAACGTTAGGGCCGAATTGCTGGATGAGGAAGGTCTGCTGGTTTTTGAGTGGCGCCTCCCAGATCAAGCAATCAACCCGTGGCCCCATGTGTTCGCATATGGCTGCCACTGCTTCCGTACGCACTGCGCCGTGGTCATCGTAAATGCCGATACCCTTGCCAGACTCGCGAGATTCGACTGTGACATATTGCGCGCCCCACTCGAGATCCTGAAGCGCCTGCTCAGCCAGTTCAATGGCTGTGGGTTGTTGCTTTGGATCCTTCTTGCCAACCTCGGTGATCGCTGTCAGTCCGTGGTCGAGCGCGCAGCGAATCACGTTATGTCGGCGATGTTGCGGGAGCGGTATTGTGCCATCAGATATCTCCACTGCACTAAAGCCCAGATTATGCGCGTGCTGCATGAAAGTGCGGCAACTCCCGCGCACGATGGCCACTTCCAGCAGTGTTCCACCTGGATATGTCAGGATTCCATGGGCTGTCAGGTCCAACAGCTTACGGCGCAGTACATCCGCGGGAACAAAAGCCGATGTACCGAAGGTGCATTTCCAGTGGTCAATCAGATCGCCACACATCTCAAGCATATCGGCAGTCACGGCCGGGCCATGTCCTTTATCGATAACCATGGTTATTCCGCTCTTGCGCGGTGGCTCTGTCCGCCCTGTAAGCAGACCCTCGACCACATGCGCCCACGCTCGCTCAGGCATATACGACCTCCTCTGATAGCTTCCGCAGTGCTGCTTCGACCATCACTAAATCTGCACCCCATGGCACAACCATTATATTCTTGTCCTGTTCGATATGTGTTTCCAACAGGCAGCATTTCAGCAGTGTAGGTTCTTCGCGCTCGCCCGCAATGCGACGCGGGCACATCTCGACTCGTGGGGGTTCATCATCGTAGAAGTGGCGGTGGAATTGCAAGCTGCGCTCGCAACCGATCATCGTCCAATCGTGACGTTCTGGACGCTCATCCAGAAAATACACTGGCGCGGATAGGGCATCTAATCCACCAGAGCGACAGGGTACCAGGTAGGCCGATGGGTGTACGCATTTTGCCAGGTCAAGTACTTCAATTCGCTCCAATTCTAAGCGAATGGGCGGGAGATCCGCGTAGCTCAAAACCTGCCGAGCCAGCCCGTACAATTTTGGCGGTTCTGGAGGGGCAACCTCTACTATCCGCACTACCAGAGGGTTCGGGTGGTGAATGAAGTTGACATGATCGTACAGTCCCTCGACGATGAGCGTACCTTCAGGCCCGATACCAAGTTCGTATGCCGTCTGGGCAAAAGCGGAACGGTTGGCTGGATCAACGTCTGGACACTTAGCATAGACACATGTGTCTGGCAAGGCCATCACCTCGACGGATGTAATTTGCGAAAACAGTGGTTCACGATCCGCACGGGTAATAGCGACTACAGCGGTCTCGGTTCCTTCGCCTCGGAGCACGATGAAGTCTGTACGACGATAGGCCTCTCGGCTTAGCAACAGTGTTGTGATTGCATCTACTGACATTGGCCCTGCGTAGTGCTGCACGCTGACCCGGCGATAGGGCAGTGGAACCAGGTTTTTTACTGATTTCCATGCTTGTATTTGTGTAATTTGGCTCATTACTACTCACCTCGTTACTATTCAGGCCACTTATCTTTTGCGCCGCCTCCGATGACTGGGTGGAGGAGAAGAACGGGGACACTCCGCGCCCGCAAAGGCTTCGTGCCGGGTCCCCCAGACCCTGTGCCCTCTACACTTCTGCACGAAGTGTGCTCATAAGTCCCGCAGGTTAGGCGAACCAGCGCGCAAGCGGCAGAGTTGGATAAAATGCTCAGGGTTGAGGAAGAGTTCGTTCATATTCCCCATCTCGTCGATGGTAATTCCCTCGGGCCTTCGCATCAAGTGATCGAGATACTGGAAAGCGTCTTTTGCTCCAAAACCCACATGATGGAATCCGAGTATCCGGCGGCTATTACCATCGACAACGGCCTTTTGGAAACCCGATAACTCAGGATACATAAAGGCATAAAGCATCGTGCCCTCAGCACAGGGAAGCGGAATGTCTTCATGAGGTACGCCTTTAGGGGGCATTTGAATCACAACGATATTATCGTAGCGCTGCCTGGCTTCCTCCTCCGACAAACCAATCCAGGTTATCTCGTAGGTGGAATGCAGGAAATCGGGGTAATCGGTCCAGTCGAATTCATAAGGCTCACCCATAATGTTGCGGGCGGCGGTCATGCCTCCCTTACGAGCTTTAAACATCTCCATTGGCGGGCCGATCAGGTCACCAATGGCGTAGACATTGGGTACACTCGTGCGCATGTGCTTGTCAACGAGAATCTCACCCTTCTCTCCGACTGCTACACCAAGAACCTCTCGATAGTGTTCGGATTTAGGCCGCTCACCCGTGCCGATAAACGCAAAGTCACAGGGTAAGGACTGCTCCATGCCGTCCTGCATATCACGAATAATGACTTCTTTTACATTGCCATTGCCATCATCTTTAATTGCGACTGGTTCAATTCCCTCAAGAATCTGCATACCGCGTTTCCTCATGCCATCGACTACGTACTGGCGCAGGTCTTCGTCAACATGGTGAAGGCTGGATGTGCGCATCAGGGGTTTGCGCGCTACGATAGTTGTCGGACAACCAGCCGCCTGGAAGAATGATCCATATTCGATAGCAACCTTTGAACCACCGATGATTACGCAGCGTTGGGGTTCGAAGTCAAGGTCTTCAATCAGTGTTGCAAAGTCGTAGACGCCGTGCAGGTTGGTTCCAGGAATGTTAGGATACACCGTTTCGGCGCCCGTGCCAAGCACGAGGTTATCTGCCTGGAATCGTTCGCCTGCTACTTCGACCGTGTGGTTATCTATGACTGTAGCCGGGGTGTTTAGTATGTATTCCAGGTCAAGTTGTTCCTTGGATTGCCAGTTCATGAAGGCATGGGCGCTTCCCCGCCCTTCCTTAAATAGCTGAACCATCTGAAGGATTGATGCTCGCAGATGAGTGGCATCAGGAAACCAGAGTTTTCCTGAGAACCAGCGCATAAGATCCAGCTCACGAGCCGCTTCGGAGAAGAGGTGATGTGGCACGCATGCCAGGTGTGGGCAGCTCCCTCCGAGGAACGGCCAGCGATCAACGATTAGCTGTCGCCCTCCCCTGGCGCGTAGATAGCCTGAACCGAAGCGCCCGCCTGCTCCGCCACCGACAAAGATCGCATCATACTTTCTTCTGTCGTCACGATGGACATTATAGATAGGCTCGCTCTTCTTCTCAAAATCCGCTATAAGATGTCTCCATTGAATATTCGAGGTGGTAGTAGCAGTGATATCCACAAGCATCTCTCCTATAGATCGAAGCACCGGGACAAGTCAGTTAACTTGAACTCGCGTTGGTGCGTCCGAAGTGGGTCAAAACGACGGATCAGCGCGACGTGTTCACGCGCGGGCAGTGGCACAATGCTCACCTCCTGTGCAATCACCGGCTCGAATTCGGTGTTGTCCAGCACGTCCTGGACGGTAGTATCAGGGTAGAGCGCACGCAGGCGTAAGACGTGCGTAACTGGATCAAAATCAAATACGCCTAACTCGGTCACGACCCAATCTGGTCCTCCTCCACGCAAGCCCAGGGCCTGCCGGGAGATACCATCACGCGAGATGTGGCCGATGGATGAGACAAAATCTATATGCTTGACGAAGCGAAACTGGCGTTTGCCAGCTTTGTTTACTGACGCGCGATGTCCCGTCGTCCAGATGCTGAGGTGCTGGACATCACCAGACAGGTTGCAACCGCCGCCACTGCCAGGTAACTTGACCCGTGGGGAATCCGCATTGCCAATAGCTGTGACGTTCAGGTTACCATAGCAATCGATCTGTACTCCAGAGAGGAACATACGCCCCATATCGCCACGGGCTGCTATGTCGAACAGGTCGCTGATGCCAATTGCCATCACACTCCCTTGTTCAAGAGACCAGTCATTCGAAGTCGGCGGTAGAAATGGTGGCTCCGGGTTGATTCCGTAGGTAGCGCCCTCGATATGCACCATGTGAGGCGCGTGGTCTCGCCTGGCTAAGAGCATGGCGAGTGTCGGTACTGGGGAGCCATAGCCATGGAAAACTAATTCGCCATCCTGGATAGTGCGAGCGACCTGGTAGATCATCACTTCAGGGAGCGTAGCATAGGTGATTGGTTCTGTGTTCATGCGATGGCTCCTTCGGGTGCGGTGAAGAGGGCGCGCCAGGCGTCATCGCCATCCTTCCAGCTTTCAAGCACCTGTAGTTTTGCTGAACCGCCGATAAGAGCAAGATACTCGTCGTGGGTTGCAGGCTCAAACACATAACGTGCCAGGTATTCATATGCAAAAGTGTCCGGACCTGCCTGTGCTGCCTGGTAATACCCGGCCAGGTGCGCGCGGTCATAAGCGTAGAAAGGATAGCACGAGGTGGGATGGGCGCCGTAAGGAACCTCAACTACTGACTCAACCCAGAAATACGGCACGTTTGGTTCCATCGCGCGTAGCTCGTCAGTTGGCAATACCTTCTCGACAGAGGCGATTACATGTTTTGCGGCTCGGATGAAAAAGAGGTCCGCGACTAGCGGTGGCAGTATCTTCAAATTGCCCTGCGCGTCACCATATTGTGCATGAACGATGGCTACATCTGGCGCGAGTGCAGGTACAAGCACTAGCGGCAAGTCTGTGAATGGGCAGGTCATGGTCTTATATTCTGGGTGCAGTCGCAGGAAATCTGTGCCCTGCACACTTCGCACCGGCAGAAATGGTACACCGAACTCGGCTGCTCGCAACTGCTGGATGATCGTATGGCAGCACGTATCATGCACCTGCACTCGCCCGCTTTCGCATGCACGACGAAAGTTTGGCGCCATACCGAAATCTTGCTCGAAACCAATATATGATTCCTCTACTATATTGATAGCGCCTGCGCCGCAGAGAAGATCCACGTCTACACCGTGCGCCGTTCCCACTACGTGCAGATTACGCCGTCCCTGGCGCACAAGTTCGCGCAGCAAGGCTATCGGCTCGCGCCAGGACAGGCCGCCGCCAATGGCAATGGTCATGCCATCCTGTACGATAGACGCGGCCTTGGCCAGCGACATCCTCTTTTCATCTGAAGTAAAGACTGGCATAGCTTTTCCTTGTCTTTGTGCAATTCATTAGAGCGCGATAATGGCTTTTAACAAACTAATCAGGACATCCGTAGGGGCCGATGTATCGCGCGCCCACCGCCGATTTATCGGCCCTAATAGGCATCAACCTAAGATGCCTCACAGTGTCACCCTGAGCCGCAGCGAAGGGTCTGTCGCGCTGGGCGTGGAGATGCTTCGCTGCGCTCAGCATGACTGTGCTATCCTCCTGCTGCGCCATCGCCATCTGAGAGCGTTCCGCTTGCCTTCGCCCCAAGGGATGGTGATAGGTAATTTCTTAGGTTGATACGTATTACCGCCGATTTATCGGCCCTCAGTGGATTACCCGCTATCCGGATTATTTTGTAAAAAGTCATTATCGGCCCTGGTGGATGTTCCCATATCCGGATGATTTTGTTAAAAAGCATCATCTGGTCCCTACCTGATTATCCAGCCTCCATCTATAACTAGCATGTGCCCTGTGACGTAATCAGCTTCGTCCGAAGCAAGGTAGACCGCGGCAGATGCGATATCTTCCGGTTGGCCAATACGTCCCCAGGGAATCATGTCAATAACCTGCTGGCGTAGTTCTGGTATGTCCAATCTCCAGCGTGTCATCGCAGTCTCAACCATACCTGGGCAGATGGCATTGACCCGAATATGGTTGGGCGCGTAGTCCAACGCTAGCGCGCGCGTGAATGAGACAACTGCTCCTTTCGAAGCATTATAAGCAGCTCGTGCTGGAAAGGGCACAAATCCTGCGGCTGATGCAATGTTGATGATTGTGCCGCTACCTTGCTCCAGCATCTGTCGAATGGCGGCGCTGGCAACGCGGAACACGCCATTCACGTTGATCTCCATCACGCGCTCCCATTCCTCATCTGGAGTTGTGTGCGTGAGTGTAGCCTGGCGCGAGCCAGTAATACCAGCATTGTTTACAACGATGTCCAGGCGTCCCCAGTGAGTAATCGCTGCTTCGACCATGCGCTCTGCTTCTGCCCGCACGGACACGTCACCCACTACAAAGCTACCCCAGGGCGACCACAGAGCACCGTTCGTAGTCGGGGCGGTCCACTCTGGTCGCTCAGTAGCGAGTGCCTCATCAATCAATGCCGCTGTTTCACGCAGTCCTTCCTCAGCGATATCACTGAGTACCAGTAAAGCGCCCTCAACAGCAAAGCGAAGAGCTATACCACGCCCTATACCTGAACCTGCGCCAGTAATCAGGGCAATTTTATTTGCAAGACGCATAAACAATATCCTCATTCACAGAAAAACGGTGCACACGTGTCTATCTATATCGGTTGTCGCGCTACAATCCATTTCTGGTCAAGCATCAGCCTTGAGGGTTGAGTACTACCAGGCGCAGTTCGGTCATCTCCTCAATGGCATAACGTGGCCCCTCACGGCCCATACCGCTATGCTTCACCCCACCATAAGGCATCTGGCCCGCACGATAGAAAGAAGTATCGTTGATCATCACTCCACCGACATGCAATCCGCGTGCGCCTTCCATAGCGATAGCAAGTGAGCCTGTGAAGATGCCTGCCTGCAAGCCAAATTCGGTGTCATTGGCTATTTTCAATGCTTCTTCGAGTGTCTCATAGGTTTGCACAACCACAATTGGGGCAAACGTTTCCTGGCATACTACGCGCATTTGCTGCTGTACATTCGTCAGTACAGCCGGGGTCAAGTATGTACCGTTCCGTTGTCCACCTGTAAGCAATGTAGCGCCATGAGCAACGGCTTCCTGAATCCAGGACTCAGCTCGCTTTGCCTCATTTTCGGCTATCATTGGCCCGATGTCCGTTGCAGGGTCTTTCGGATCGCCCATGCGAAGTCCCTCTGTCACACGTACCAGCATTGCTGTAAACTCATCGGCAATGGCACGATGAACCAGGATGCGCTGCACCGAAAGACAAACCTGTCCAGAGTAGGAGAAGCCCTTGAATGCGCATTGGGTGGCAGCATTGGCGACGTTCGCATCTTCATGCACGATCACTACAGAGTTAGAGCCTAGTTCAAGGGTGCAACGACGTAGCCCGATGGTCCGCTTGAGAGCTTCTCCGACAGGCATCGAACCTGTGAAGGTGTAGAAGCTGATACGCGTATCGTTTAACAGGGCATTTCCAACGCTGTCGCCTGGTCCGACAACTAAGTTCAGCCATCCTGGTGGCAACCCGGCTTCGGTTAGAATAGCGCATAGTTTGGTTGATACTACCGGCGTATAGGACGCGGGCTTGAGTATTACGGCATTGCCAGCAGCAAGTGCTGGTGCAACTTTATGTGCCACGAGGTTGAGGGGGAAATTAAACGGTGTAATGGCGCACACCACTCCAACCGGAACACGTATAGTGAAGGCCAGTCGGTTCTCGGAACCAGGCGTTGCCTCTAGTGGCACCATCTCACCGTGGATGCGTTTGGCTTCTTCTGCTGACCAAGTAAAGGTATCGGCAGCACGCTCGGCCTCTGCACGAGCATCTCGCAGTGGTTTACCTGCCTCGTAAGCCATCGTCAGTGCCAGTTCGTCAATCCGCGAGCGCATTAGCCCGGCTGCTCTCAATAGTATTTCATAGCGTTGCGTAGCTGTCAGTGGCTTCTGTGAGAAAGCGTGGCTTGCTGCTGATACCGCTGCATCCACTTCTTTCGCTCCGGCCTGGCTGACAGTTGCCCAGGGAGAACCAGTTGCCTTGTCTGTTACTGTCAGATAGTTGCCCGTATCCCAGGGTTCACCATTGATCCATAGTGGATAAAGATCCATTTGTAACCATCCATATCTCGGCGTCGGCAGGACTGGCGATCACGAGTAATCGCCCCTATACGGCGGTTAATCCGCCATCAACAACCAGGCACATACCTGTCGCATATGAACTATCATCCGAAGCTAAGAAGAGTACAGAACGTGCGATTTCTTCAGGCTGTCCAAAACGACCAAGTGGGTAGCGACTCAGCCTTTGAGCGAGCTTTTCTGGAGTATCGTTCTCGATCAAGCGCTGGCCCAGCGGAGTCATTGTAGTGCCCGGAGCGATGCAATTCACGCGGATGCCATACTGCGCAAAGTCGGCAGCCATTGCGCGTGTCAAACTGATAATTGCCCCTTTGGCTGCGGAGTAGGCAGACATGTGTTGCAGTCCAACGAGACCGGCGACCGAGGAGACATTAATGACCACTCCCCCGCGTCCACTTTCGATTATAGCCGGAAGTGCATACTTCGAACATAAATATGCACCGCGCACATGGACGGCGAAGGTGCGATCCCAGGTTACCTCATCGGACTCGATGACCGTACCGAAGGATTCAATACCCGCATTGTTAAATAGAATATCAACGCGCTCGAAGCTGCTCAGAGTAGCTTGAACCATCGCCTCGACGCTTGAAGCAGAGCTTACGTCAGTCTTTGCCCAGATTGCATGACCACCCTCATTGTTGATCGATTCAGCGACCGCCGCCGCCGCTGGGCCATTGATATCTGCAAGCATCACCGCTGCACCTTCATGAGCGAAAATGCGTGCCGTGACTTCGCCGAAACCCGAGCCTCCTCCAGTGATAATTGCTACTTTGTCTTTCAACCGCATGATGTATCCTCAGTTGCAACACGGGCAGAGACCAACACCGTGTTCTCCTTCCCAGGGATGTGGAACGGGTACTTTATCAGGCACTATTTCTGCCTTCCTGCTGCCACATTTAGAGCAGACCCATTCCTCAGGCGGGCGTGTTCCCGCCAGAATTAATCCCTGGAACCTGTGTCCGCATTCCGGGCACGCTAACGTTAAAACGGGCATCACACTTCTCCAGTTGTGGCTATCCATAGGTGTCCGATTGATAACGCCTCCTGATAGTTGACGCTATCAATCGGATTCCTAAACATACTTTATCAGGCTGTTACTGGAGTTCGTGCCAGTTCGCTACGGACGATTTGTGTGCCAACTGCCAGCGCGTGTAGCTTGTCAATAGCAATATAACGTTGGAGCAGGATCAGGCCACAGTCTGTGGTAAGACCAAGTTGATCAGCAGGTACATACTGCAAAATCTGACGAATACGGTCGGCTACTTCTTCAGCAGTTTCGGTGATTGTACTCTTCACATCGATCACGCCTGCCCAGAACTGTAAGTGTTTGGGTAAGGGATGCTGGGTAAGTACAGTGCCGAGACCGCTCAGATCGCGTCGTCGACCGCCGATCTCCAGGTTCAGCACATCCATTTTGGCCTGGTAAGCCGTTGGAATGACAAATGTACTGTCACCAGGAGTTGGTCCTTTGCGCTGCGTGAGGTCAAAAATTTCACCAGCATTTGCTGTCTCATCAGGCATGTAGGCAGGTGTACCTCCCCAGTTGCCCCAACAGATGTGGCAGATGATCTTGGCGTTCTTGACTCCTTCAACGGCACGGTCAAAAGCTTCAATAGCCCAATCTTCGAAGCCATATGGCCAGGTAAACTCGTCGAGCTGAATGAAATCAACGCCGAGGGAATCTACTTCGAGAATGTCTTCGTTGATGGCTTTGGCAATGTCCATTGCCCGGTCACGGCTGGACTTATAGTATAAGTCGTTGGTAGCCTGGGCAAACACCTGAATGCCTGTATACTGAACCTTGACGGGTTTGTTCGTGGCTTTTTTGAGCGCTTTGGTCTGCTCCACCATTATCGCTCCTCGCCGCTTGACTTCCTGGGTTAACGTAGCGGCATGTAAGCGGCTGTAAATAGGAAAGCCCAGGTAGCCGCCTTTAAGATCGTAACCCATGCGCTTGTAGTAGTAATAGACTGCCTGGTCAGCATAGTTATCGCCCTGCACACGTCCATCAGAAATGATGTCTAGTCCAGCCGCTTCCTGATCGTGGGCTAAGGCCGATATAACATCTTCCAGAGCTTCCCGCTCAAGAGAATCTGGGGGGTGTTGATCTCCTGTAAATAACCTCGCATAGTTCGCATCCCACCAACGGGGGTTCGGGTAGTTTCCAACCATGCTCGTGGGGAGCATGGCTTCTTGGCCGCGAATTAACATAGTTGCCTCCAAATATTCAAGGTAGCCCTTGTATCTAAATAGGAACGTCTTAGTTATGTGACTTACCAATGCAACTGAATCGGCTCTTCAATAATGAGGTTAATACACGAATATTCTCGGTGAGTTTTCACCTCCTTCTACTCAATTAGAAATAGCCCTTGCAGCTTACAAGCCATAAAACCCGGCTACACGTCCACTCGATATATGTACTGACGGGTGTGTCAGCAGTGCCTCGAGTACACTGGGGCCATCAAAACGCTTTAAGTCATACTGACAAACAATGGTCACTCCTGGATACTTATCCACAAGCGGGTTGAGCAGTGATTCATATTGCATCATGCTTTCAGCACCCGGCGCATTTGGTAGTGACCACGTCATCTCTCCTGTTAAAAACACTCGATCATGCCCTGCGGCCAATGCTCCCAAAATTGCCGACTCCATAAAGGCAATCATACGTTGGGCGTCAAAACGACCTGTCAGCAAGTAAGCTTCTTTAGGCGGGAGAATCCTAAATAACCCACGATCAACCAGATCATTCACAGGAAGTCCCTCTTCACGCAGTAGCTTTATGAGATAATCTGGTGGAGTGCTGTCCTGAATGTAAAGCACTGGCACTCCGGTGCTAAGGTGATCTAAAAGATACGACCGCATCATTTGCCATTGTTCATCCTGATTGATAAAGAAAAGGCAGATATGCTTTTCCACTGAAAGTGTATCGGAATGAGTTTCACTTTCTGCCACCTGCGCCTCGAGCTGCAGATCGATGGTTTGCATGAACGCCAGTAAATCTTCTTTCAAAAAGCGCCGCTCATTTCGCCCACCCACACGAAAACAGCGTAATTTGCCACTATTGGTCCAACGCCGCAATGAGGTTTCACTGACTTGTAAGAATTCAGCTGCCTCTGTAATCGTCAAGAATCTCTGTTTTTCAGGCATATAGATATTTCTTAATTTATTCAATATTGGACTTTGCTCACCTTTACTTAACAATATTACTATCCTTCTATCTAAAAGTCAAGCTTTTGAGAGGTTGAGAGTGGGGTTCAGTGAATTATCGATTAACAGGGAGAGTGTTCAGTCATGCATGTTGCCAGATTAGCTGGCGGCTGGGCATCCCTTACAGTTGCCCCTACATTTCATACTGGAGCATCGGTCAGGAAAATCCAGGGCCACCTGTTATGACAATCGTAAGACCATCATCTCCTCATCCCAATATTGCTCATTCATTTTCAAGGCTTGTAGTATAGTTCCATGGGCTTCAAAGCCCATGGAACTATATAAAGAGCAGGCTGCAACGTTCGTTGTCACCACAGTCAGATGAAGCTGTTCGATCCCGTCGATTTGCTTTGCCTGGGAAATGACCTCTTGCAAGAGCAATTTGCCTACTCCTTGCCCACGACTTTCCGGCTGGACATACATACTCAAGATACGTCCCTTGTGGCGGTTTTTACGTCCCTCTTCCCTTCGAAAGAAGACCATACCGATCAGTTCAGACTCGAAGGCACCAATGTAAAAAGCCTCTTCCAGGTGAAGGTGTTGAATCACACGTTCTCTGCCAGAGGCCAGGGTTTCTTTCAGGGTCGCAGCGAATGCTTCTGGATTGTCTGTAAGCGCTTTCAAACGCAAGAACCAGAGAGCTTCTTCGTCTTCACCAGTTAATTTGCGGACAAGCAACGCTCAACTCCTTGAGGAGAGTGAGATAGCGATAGAGCGCTTCGAGAGTGTGCCTGGCTCTCCATCGCTTGGGACGTGAGATACCGCTACAACTCCTCACGTACCATTTTGACTCCATCACCCATCGCTCTCAGTTTGGCCGCGGCTACCGTGCGACTCATGTAACCCAGGCCGCAGTCGGGCATCACCAGTAGTCGCTCGGGCGGTACGATGCCAGCATCCAGCACCCTTCGAATGCGCTTAGCAACCTCCTCGGGCTTCTCGACGTTCGGCTCCTTCACATCAATGAAGCCCAGTCCGAGCACCTTGTTCCGAGGATATCCACGATACGATTCCAGCTCTCTGAAGTCTCTATGGGACGACTCGAAGTGAATGGCGGTGACATTCGCTGATTCAAACATCGGCATCATTTCCGCTGCTTTATCTTCCCAGACATCAGTCTGAGCATCTACGCTGCCATAGCAGATGTGCCAGATCGAGATGAGGTCGTCCAGGCCTTCGAGCATGCGATTCACCGCTTTGATCTGCCACAGGTCCTGGGTATAAGCAGGGAGGACATCAATGATCTGTATAGCCTCCAACCCCAGGTTCCTGAGGTACTTGAACTCCTCGTTGAGCGCCGCGGCTAGATCCATGGCCAGGGCTACGTTATCGTTGTAGTATCGATCTGATACGATGACACTGTTTTGCCCTGGGCCGAAGCAGCCGATTTTGAACGGCTTCCTGGTCGCCTCTTTCATGGCTGCCAACGCACCTTCAAATATGGGTCGAACCCAGCGGATCTTCTCGACGCACTCGGCCATGTAGAATTTTTCGTATTTCTTGATTGAGTTGGGAGGTCCCCAGGGCCGGAAGCCCTCGAGCATCTCCGTGTTGTAGTGAAATATCGGCTCAATCTGGAAAGCCGGGGTCTCCCATGGCATGTATTGCTGCGCGTCAGCCAGAATGTCGAGGCCAGCCAGTTCCTGATCCTGCGCAGCCAGTCTAACTGCGTCTTCGTAGGCTATCCGAAGATCCATGCTGCGGTACAATGGCTCGTGCAAAGAGCCGAACACCCTTCCCTGGAGCCAGTGGGGCCGTGGGTACCCACCTATCATTGAGCATGGGAGGAGAGCCTCCTCACCTCTTATTTTCATTGTTTTCTCCTTTGAAACGACAAGAGCATCTACTGAGTATCCATGCCTAAGAACAAAATAAAGCGATTATGCTACAAAAGCCTCCTTTCTCTATAAAGCTGTTTTTCTGCCATTTGATGGAAAGATATGTAAGCAATGACAAGGCTGACTCGCATAGAAGACAGCGTCAAGAGCATAGAGTTACTATATGCTTTACTGATCTTTAGTATACTGAAATTTAGATGGAAGTCAATATATTTGAAGGAGGATGCTAGATTGAATCTTGACAATAGCATTTTTGGGATGTACTGTATGTTCACATATGCCGATTAGATCTTTTTGCTCATCTTTGTTCGTCTCTAAGATACAGGAGGGACATACTATGTCTGAGCAGATTCCAGAACTTCCCCTTTCCCAACTTCGCTCCATGCTTAGTACCATGTACCTTATTCGCGCTTTCGAAGAGAAAGTAGATGAATTATTCATGCGAGGTGAAATGCATGGCACGACCCATCTATCTATCGGACAGGAAGGAACCGCAGTAGGAGCAGTAAGTACCCTGAAAAGTAATGATTTTATTACCAGTACTCATCGTGGACATGGGCATTGTATTACAAAGGGCGCGGATATTTCGCTGATGATGGCTGAGCTGCTCGGCAAAGAAACAGGCTATTGTCGTGGCCGTGGTGGCTCAATGCACATTGCTGATGTGGAAAACGGCAATATAGGAGCGAATGGAATTGTAGCAGGAGGTATGCCAATTGCCACGGGAGTGGGATTGAGCTTGAAAATGCAAGGCACCGATAGAGTCTGCCTGTGCATCTTTGGAGATGGTGCTGCCAATGAAGGAGCTTTTCACGAATCTATCAACATGGCAGCTATCTGGGATTTGCCCGTTATCTTTTTATGCGAGAACAACCAGTATGGGATGTCAATGTCAACAAGACGGGCCATGCGCAATGAAACGGTAGCTCAACGTGCTGCTGGCTATGGTATACCAGGCGAGCTTGTCGATGGCAACAATGTACTGGCCGTCTATGCTGCTATTTCTGCCGCGGTGCAGCGAGCTCGTGACGGTCATGGTCCTAGCTTAATCGAGTCACGCACCTACCGCTATAAGGGACACGCAAAAAGCGATCAGAATCTCTATCGCAGTCGCGACGAGATTCGCGAGTGGCAGCAACGCGATCCTATCCAGTATTTTGTTAACTATCTCATCTCTGAGCAAGTGGTGAGTCAGGAAGAGGTAAAGAAGGAAGAAACCGCAGCTTATGCCGCAGTAGAAGAAGCCTATCAATTTGGCCTGGGTAGCCCCGGCCCTGATCCTGAAACATTACTCGAAGGAGTATACGTATGACGATCTCTCACCAGCAATCCTTGACTGGCACTGCTGGAGAAGCTGTTGAGCTTCCATTACAGCAAATGACCTATGCCGCGGCTATTCGCCAGGTTTTACAAGAAGAAATGCGCAAGGATCCCCGTATTTTCTTAATGGGAGAAGATATTGGTATATATGGAGGAGCCTTTGGTGTCACCCGGGGTATGCTCGAAGAGTTTGGTGAAGAGCGTGTGCGTGATACTCCCATCTCGGAGTTGGCAATAGCAGGTTGCGCAATAGGGGCTGCGTTAAGTGGTATGCTGCCTGTGGCAGAATTTCAATTTAGTGATTTCATGACCCTTGCCATGGATCAGATTGTCAATCAGGGAGCCAAGCTGCGCTTCATGTTCGGAGGTAAAGCAAAGGTACCTGTCGTTTTTCGCGCACCGATCGGCTCCGGTTTAGGTTTTGCTGCTCAGCACTCACAGTCGCTTGAAGCCTGGTTCGCTCATGTCCCAGGCTTAAAAGTTGTGCTACCCTCGACTCCTGCCGATGCCAGTGGATTATTACGCTCAGCCATTCACGACCCAAACATCGTCATCTTCCTGGAGCATAAAGCTCTGTATAACCAGCAAGGTATGATTCCTGTCGGTGACTGGCGGGTACCGCTTGGTAAAGCAGAAGTGAAACGGAAAGGCAAGCATCTTACTATTATTGCCCTCTCCATAATGGTTCACCGCGCCCTCGCAGTTGCCGATCGCCTTGCAAAAGAAGGCATAGAAGCGGAAGTGATCGATCCACGTACCTTGCGCCCTCTAGATGAAGAGACGCTGGTTGATTCGGTTAGCAACACGGGGCGAGTGTTGATCGTACAGGAGGCAGTGCTAACCGGTGGCTTTGGTGGCGAGATAGCGGCTCGTATAGCTGCCAGCAAAGCGTTTTACTACCTGGATGCGCCCATCATGCGGCTTGGTGGGGCAGAAATTCCCATGCCCTATCAGATTCAGCTCGAAAAGCGCGCAACGCCGCAAGTAGAAGATATTTATCAGGCGGCACAACTGCTCTTACAGCAGAAGCCTGCATAGGAGCATTAAGCCTATGGAGAAGCCTTTTACCATGCCCAAGCTGGGCGCGACTATGACGGAGGGTACCATCTTGCGGTGGCTCTACCAGCCCGGCGATTGGGTATCGAAGGGGGAACCGATCATTGAAATAATGACCGATAAGGTGAACATCGAGGTAGAGGCCCCTATTAGCGGTCGCATGGTCAAAGTGCTTGCAATGGATGGCGATATTTTACCGGTGGGCACAACACTGGCAATTCTGACCGACGATTCCGACAATTCGAATCAAGTCGAAAGGACTGGAAACCCCGAGCCGCGTCACTCCATACCAGTGGCCAGTACTCCAGCAGCAAAACGTGAGGCTGTACTACACGGTATCGATCTGCATACTGTTGTCAGCGCCGGTGCCAGGCCTCCTCTCAACCGTAACGACGTGATTGCCTTCATCAGGCAGACGAGTCAGCGCGAAGAAGCGATACAGCCTGTGCGTTCAGAGGTGCGGGCCACGCCAATAGCGCAAAAAATCGCCAGTCAATACCAAATAGATCTGGAGCGCATTGCAGAGAGTAAACCTGGTGAGAAGGTAAAACGGGCCGACGTTGAGAGCCTCCTCCTGGAGAGCAGACAGCCGACAACGTCGGTCGAACATGCGGCAACCTCTGTTCTATCGATTGTCTCGCAGCATGTAGTGGACGAAGAATTGGTACCACTTACTCCTGTGAGGCAACTTATTGGGCAACGTATGCTGCAAAGCATTACCTCGACACCGCATATCTATCTTGACCTGGAAATTGACATGACAGAAGCTGAGAGATGTCGACAGAGCATTGGAAGGAGCATGCAGTCCAGCGGAGAAGCTACGCCGTCTCTCACAGCACTAATTGTGCGAGCAACAGCGGCGGCTCTTGTACTCAATCCAATTGTAAACGCTGTATTCGAACAAGGCGCTCTGCAAGGCAAAGACGCTATTCGTCAAAGACAAGCTGTACACATCGGCATTGCTGTTGATACAGTGCGAGCACTGGTGACACCTGTGATTCGCAATGCTCACCAACTGCTTTTACCCGCTATCGCGCGTGAGTTAAGACGCCTTACGCTTGCTGCGCGCCAGGAAACTCTAACACCCGACGAAGTAACGGGTGCAACGTTTACAATTTCTAACCTGGGAATGTACGATATCGATACTTTCCACGCGATTATTGTGCCGGGACAAAGCGCCATACTGGCTGTAGGCAAAGTGACGAAACGAGGTGTGGTGATCGAAGAAAACAACACCGCACGACTAGAAATACATCCAGTGATGAAAGTCTCATTATCGGCGGATCATCGTGTACTAGATGGGGCAAGTGGGAGCCGCTTCCTTCATCAACTTAAGATATTTCTGGAAGATCCCTATCTTTTATTGTGAGAACTGTAGAACTAGTTTTACAGCTTCAAAGTAAGGAGCGGACCATTCCTGGATAAACGCTCATCTTCCAATGCCGTAGAATCCGGGTGCAAGCCCACTAGATACGAGTATTGTTGGGTGAGTCATCAAAGCATCAAGAATAACTTCTCCAGTAAAAAGTTTCAAATCGTATTGGCAGACAATCGTTACTGCTGGATACTGATCAAGGAGAGGATTTAGCATCGACTCATAAAAAGCCATCTCCTCGACACCAGGAGCTCCTTGAATCGATGTCAATTCGCCGGTCATAAGAATGCGCCTATGCCCTGCTTCGAGTGCTGCTTGAATTGTCATTTCGAGAAACTCCAGCATCCATTGAGCGTTAAATTTGCCAGGCAGCAAGTAGGTTTGATTAGGAGGTAATATTCTTAACAAGCCACGTGCAATGAGCTTATCTACTGGCAGTCCCTCAGCCTGCAGCCGTTGCAGCAACTGCTCCGTGGAAGTGTGATGTTGGAGGTAAAACGCCGGAGCGCCAGAACTCAAGTGATCGACCAGGTAAGGTCTTAGCAATTGCCACTGTTCTTCCGGGTCTCGAAAGAACATGCTGATGTGGCGCTCAGTGCTATCCGCATCATTCAGGTTTTCTGTTTCAGATGTTTGTAAAGGCTCCAACTGTGCATTCATGCCATCCATAAATGCAAGCAAGTCATCTACCAGGAAGCGCCGTTCTCTTCTTCCACCAACGCGAAAACAGCGTAATTTCCCGCTGTTTGTCCAGCGCCTTAGTGATACTTCACTCACATGAAGGAATTCGGCTGCCTCGTTAATTGTTAAAAATCTCTTCTGTTCTTGTATATCCAATATCTACCTGAACTAATTCTAAGCTTTATTTATCTTTATCGTATAATCATCACCAATGAAATGTCAAACTTGGTTTTTGAACTCCCAGGGCTGTTGCAAGGTCGGGAATAAAAAGAACCAATCGTGAGATATCAATGGATGTGAAACGATCCCAATTACCCACGAAAGGTTTTTCTATGAACGATACAACACTTTTGAGTCATCTTTCTCTTCCCGAGAAAGCCTTGATGTTTGATTTAGAGGCGCTGTATGCCTGTCTGCAAACCATCCCTGATCGGCGTGATCGACGTGGTCTGCAATACCCGTTTGCGAGTCTGCTGTTGATTGGACTGCTCGCCAAATTGGCGGGACAGGATAGCTGTCGTGGCATGGCCCATTGGGCGAAACTGCGTAGCCGTGAATTGAGTCAACTCTTCCATCTCAAGCGAGAGAAAATGCCGCACTATAGTACCTGGAGCCGGGTGCTAGGACATGGAGTGGAGCCATCGGACGTGGAACACGTCCTTGGCCAGTTTTTTGTGATCGCAGCCCGAGAGGCTGAGCCGCAGCGAGGCAGCATCCAGCTTGCTCTGGATGGCAAAACGTTACGGGGAACGATCCCGCTCGGAGAAACGCGTGGCGTCCATCTCTTAGCTGCCTATCTGCCCAAACAAGGAGTGGTGGTGGCCCAAATGCGCGTCGATGAGAAAAGCAATGAGATCACGCATGCTCCCAAACTACTGACTTCCCTGGATTTACGCGGCGTGGTCGTGAGTGGAGATGCGATGTTTGATCAACGAGAGCTCAGCATACAGATTGTGCAGGCCAATGGAGACTATCTCTGGACGGTCAAGGGCAACCAGGAGGGATTGCGAGAGGATATTGAAGTGCTCTTCCAGCCCCATCGCAAGCGCGCTGGCACCTCAGCGCTACCCAACGATTTCCGCACCGTTCGCAGCGTGGAGAAAGGACACGGACGCCTGGAAAAGCGGATCATCACCGTGAGCAGCATGTTAGCTGAGTACAGCACCTGGCCAGAACTGGCTCAGGTCTTCAAACTGGAAAGCCAGAGGACCGATGCCCTGGGAGTGACCAAAACAGAGCTTCGCTACGGGGTCACCAGTTTGCCCGCCCAGGTGGCTCATCCCAAACGGGTACTGGACTTGACCCGAGGGCATTGGGGCATTGAAAATGGCCTCCATTATCGACGCGATGCAACGCTACGAGAAGATTATGCTCAGGTGCGCATGGGCCATGCTCCACAGATGCTTGCAGTGCTCAACAACACGGTCCTTGGATTGTTCGCCAAACAAGGACAGACCAATATCGCTCATGCCAGACGCGAATTCGCCTATCATTTCGACAAAGCACTCGCTTCTCTGGTGGCTTAAAGAAGAAATGCGACTTTGCAACAGCCCTGTTTGAACTCCCCATTTATAACACAGTAAGTCTTATATCCTACGATTCCCTGCTAAGGCCATATCTGATGTTTCAATAGCCCAACAACGCAATGAGGTTTCGTTGACTTGCAAGAACTCTCTGTTTTTCGGGCTTGGTAGTTATACTTAAGGGAGCCGCTTGGGCTGAGCTCGACTTTGTACATTTTCCTCAATAACAGACAGCATAAGCAAACTGAGAGAGAGTAGAACAGGGCAATAAAACCACATCGGGGTCAGTAGTTGATGTGTGAAAAAGCTTCTATGTGGGCTTGAAAAAATCATTGCGATCCGCTCAAGAAGTTGATTTCCTGCCAATTGCGGAACCTTTTCACACAGTCTCACAGATTGCAGAAAACCTCCTGTAAAACTTGACTTTTAAGCAGAAGCAAAGTACACTTGTTAAAGACTAACTAAGGCCAACATTGATTAATTAAGTATAACTACCAAGCCCGAAAAACAGAGAGTTCTGACGATTATAGAGGCCTGAGTTCTTGCAAGTCAACGAAACCTCATTGCGTTGTTGGATCAATAGTGGCAAATTACGCTGTTTCTGCATTGCAGATTAGGAGGTACATTCATGGCGCGGCTTTTAATGATCGTTTCTAGTGCCCGCAGTATCAACCTCGCATCCGACAAGGGCCATACGACCGGGTACTGGGCGGATGAGGTGCTCAAGCCCTACGACAAGTTTGTACCGGCTGGTGTGGAGGTGGTGGTTGCCACCCCTGATGGAGCACCTCCACATGCCGATCCATTCGGACTCGAGCCCCGGTTCCACTACCCTGACGAAGACAAGGATTTCCTTTCCCAAGTCGTGCGCAGCTTTGCACCCGATATGGATGACATCCTGGTGACGCTCCATCACTTCTCTGAACTGGACTTAATCGCGGCCCGGCGGGTGTTCTACGCGCTGGCCAACAGCGGACTCGATCGCGACACAGCCTGGAGCGCCGTTACCAGGGGAGCACGCACTGCCTGGCGCGATGATCGCAACTTCATCGATGTTCTGTCCACCGATTCTGTAGTGACGAGCAAGCTAAGCCCAGAGCACCTGCGAGCCCTCGCTTATGAGGTGCAAGACGAAAGTGCCGCACGAGCGAAGCACATGGCCGAACGGCTCGCTTCTATTGAAGCGCTGCAGCACCCACGTAACCTCAGCGAGATGTCGGACGAGGAGCTTCTCAGCTTCGATGCGGTCTTCTTCCCTGGTGGTCACGGACCCATGGTGGACCTGTCCTCCAATGCTGACGTGGCACGTGTACTTAGATTGCTGCACCAGCGAGGAAAAACGGTAGCTGCTGTCTGCCACGGTCCTGCTGCCTTTCTCTCTGCTGGCTTGGGTCCAGAGGGGGCCTGGCTCTTCGATGGTTACAAGCTCGCTGGCTTCACCGACGAGGAGGAGGATCAAACGCCATATGGCAAGCTGGGCATCGCCTGGTACCTGGAGAGCGAGTTAAAGAACCGCGGAGCCGTCTTTGACGATGGCGATGCTGCGTGGGTATCCCATGTGGTAGTCGATCGTAACCTGGTAACGGGTCAGAACCCCGGCTCTTCCGAGGCGACGGCAGAGGCTATCTTGAAAAAACTGGGGGTAGAGGTCAAATGAACAGTATTGATGTCGCACGTACTTTTTTTGCCAGGATGGACACGCATGACACGAGTGGTGCTCTGGCACTTGTTGCACCACACACAAACGTCGCACTGGTCCCCTTGAACCTTCAAGGAGATACAGAGAATGTAGGGCGCCAGTATCTCGAGCAACTAATGAGCGCCTTTCCTGATCTCTCAGTGCGTGTGCGGCGACTCTTCGTCGGCAATGACAACACCGCTGTCGCCGAGATCACGATTGGGGGAACCCAGGCGGCCGACTTCTTTGGCATCATCAACCAGGAGAAACTGATGGATCTTGACCAGGTCTGGTTTCTCCATGTACATGATGGAGTCATCGATCGCATCAAGGCCTATTGGTGTCAGAACCGCCTCTACCGGCGATTAGGTGTGAAGCGATTGGACCACGTCACTATTACGGCGTAAGAGAGGAGAGATACACATGAGTGTCACGAGTATTCCTAATGCAACCGAGGTGGTCACTGCGTTTTTTGATGCCTACCGCGAACAGGACGTAGAGCTTATGGTTGAGCTCTGCTCGGACAACGCCGACTTCCATTATATGCCTTTCGAACTATGGGGTAAGCAACGGGTGATTCGGGGTGACGGCAAGGTACGAACCATCGGCAAGGTCATCTGGACGACACTTATCGACTCGTTTCCTGACCTCACCAACAAGATCATGTATATCACCTCCGATGACGAAGGAAACGTTGCAGCAGAAGTGATGATCTCTGGTACGCAGGCTAAGCCATTCGGCACCATGGGCAATCAGGGACTCCACTACGATTTGCCTCACGTTTTCTTGTTTCGTATTGGAAGGGTAGGCTTGATAGAAGAAATAACAAGCTATTGGGACACCGCCGATTGGTACCGGCAGCTCGGTAGGCTCGAAGTCGACTAACAACCTCAGAGAGATTCACGAATTGATGCAATAAAGGAGGATAACTATGGCTCGCATGAAGCGGGAGGAATGGTACAACATCGCCCGCGATGTCGATTGGACCAGATCCTATGTCGACGAGGAGGCTGTCTTCCCAGAGTGGATGTCAGGAAGCGGCAAAGTGCCCCGCGAGGCCTGGAAGAGCTGGGATGAACCGTACAAGTGCGCTTATACCGACTACGTGGCCACACAGCGCGAGAAGGAAGGTTCGGTCTACGCGGTCAAGGCTGCCCTGCAGCGCTCCAATGTATTTGAATTGCTAGATGAGGGCTGGAAGTCGAACGCCAAGGCGCACTTCGGCGCCGTCTCGCTCATCGAATACCTGGCCGTACTTGCCGAGCAGCGCATGGCTCGTTTTGGGCTGTCTCCAGCATGGCGCAACATGGCGGTGTTCGGCTCGCTGGACGAAATTCGGCACACGCAGATGGACCTTTACCTGGCCCACGAGTTCATCGCCAGGGACCCGCAGTTCGACTGGGCGCTCAAGGCTTACCACACCAATGAGTGGGGCATCCTCGCTGCCCGATCGCTCTTCGATGGGATGATGCTCGGTCCGAACGCGGTCGATATCGCCATCCAACTTCCTTTCACCCTCGAGACTGGCTTTACCAATCTGCAGTTCGTGGCCCTCGCAGCCAACGCGCTCGACTCGGGCGACATCAGTTTTGCAAACATGATTTCATCGACACAGACCGATGAGGCCCGGCATGCACAGCAGGGCGGACCGACGCTTGAAATTCTTATGCAGCATGACCCCAAGCGAGCCCAGTGGACGATCGACAAGATGTTCTGGCTTTCGGCCCGGTTTTTCGCAATCCTCACCGGCCTCAGTATGGACTACTACACGCCCCTCGAACATCGCAAGCAGTCGTACAAGGAGTTTATGGAGGAGTGGATCGTCGCCGAGTTCCTGCGCCTGATTGAGGACTATGGCCTGAAGAGACCCTGGTACTGGGAAGAGTTCATCGCTGGGCTAGACACCTGGCATCACTCGCTGCACCTGGGCGTCTGGTTCTGGCGTCCCACGGTCTGGTGGAAACCGCAGGCAGGCGTGTCGAAAGCTGAACGGGCCTGGCTGCAGGAGAAGTACCCGCATTGGGAGGAGCAATTTGGTCCGATCTGGGATACGCTCATTGAAAACGTCAATGCTGGCAACATGCAGGGGACTTTGCCCGAAACCCTGCCATGGCTATGTAATCTGTGCCACCTACCGATTGGTACCTCCGCTTCTCCGAACAACCCGAAGTATCCTGTGCGTAGCTATCCGCTCACGCATAATGGCTATACATATCACTTCTGCTCCAAGCCGTGTCGACAAATCTGGTGGGAAGACAAGGATACCATGCACCAGAAGACCGTCATTGAGCGGCTGCTTACCGGCGAGATCCAACCGCCGGATGTGGGAGGTATTCTGGCCTGGATGGGGCTTACCCCAGAGGTAATGGGAGACGACGCTTACAATTACAAGTGGGCGGAAGAGTACCGCAAGCCAGCAGCGGCTGCGGGATCATAAGGAGGAGAGTATGCCTGATCCACAACCTGTACCCATCAATGCCAAGTTTGACGATGACTTCGTCACCCAGTTGGTTGTCGTCCTGGATACGGATAGCATGCGGGAAGTAGCTGCCAAAGTGGCACACCATGTGGTGGGCAAGCGCCTGCCAGCCAGGGACGCGGACATGGTAGTGCGCTTCCAGGGACACGACTTATCCCCCGACATAACGGTCTCTGAAGCTGGCATTGCGCCGCTGCAGAACATCTACGTCGACTGGGTAGAGAAGGGAGAAACGCCGTGAAGAACGCCGTAGGACCTGTTCTGCGCATGTCTGATGATATCGATGCGATCATCGCTGCCATCGAAGAGGACAACCCCGGCACGGAAATTGAGGTCATCGATCGAGGAGCCTACGTCCGCATTCAGGCAGAGCAGCGCATGAAGGTGACCCGTGCCACGATCGAGCGGCACATCGGACGCGCCTTTGAAATGCGACAGCTCGAGCCCATGATGTCCGCCTTCGCGGGTCGCATTGAAACCACCTCGGATGCTATTTTGTGGTCATATAAGCGAGAGGAGGAACCCGCCTTATGAGCCAGACACCAGCGCGCAAATTGCGCACCTGGAGTAGATTCGGCCAGATCCGCCGTGTGCCGAGCGAATATGAAATTGTCACGCATGATGCCAATTACACGACCCGTAAGGACCGGGTGGCAGCACTGGAAGGCAATCCCACCGCGCCGGTTAACATGTGGTATCTGACCTATCGTGACCACTCACCGCTGCAAGCGGAGGATTGGCATGGTTTTCGGGACCCTGATGAACTCACATACCGCAAGTATGTGACGATGCAGGACGAGCAGGAGACGGTTGTGGAGGGTATCCTGGATGAGTTCGGCAAGGTGAATCACGATACCACCCTATCACCACAGTGGTTGCGAGTGCTCTCAACCGTTTTTACACCCATGCGCTATCCCGCACACGCCATTCAGATGATGCAGGCATATTTGGGCCAGATCGCCCCCTCTTCCTACATCACCAACTGCGCGGGTTTCGCTGCCGCGGACCAGTTGCGCCTGGTATCGCTCCTGGCATATAGAACGCGTCAACTCCAAATTGCTCATCCCGATGTGGAGTTTGCTACAGGTGAGCGCCAGATCTGGGAGACGCACCCGGACTGGCAACCCACGCGCCGTGCGCTGGAGACCGCGCTCATCGCTTATGACTGGGGTGAGTGCTTGACTGCCGTCAACCTCGTCCTACACCCAACGCTCAGTGAAATCCTGCTGTGGCAGCTGGGGATTGTGGCGGATACGAATCATGATCAACTGACCTGGCTACTCCTGTCTAACCTGTCCATCGACGCTGAGAGGAATGCCCGCTGGAGCGCCGCGCTCGCTCGTTATGCCATTTCACAGCGACCAGAGAACGCATCAGTGCTCCGGCACTGGGTGCAGCGCTGGACCTCCAGGGCAGACGAGGCAGCAGCGGGTCTGGCTCATCTACTGGCTGAACTTCCGGAGGTCAGTCGGGACGCGGACACGACCATCGCCGCAGCGAAGGCGGCACGCGAACGCGTGCTGTCTGATGCAGGCGTGCTGGCGGCAATAGATTGAGGCGAAAGCGCCGCTGGTGACCTGGATGGATCAGAAATGTCGAGCAGTTTGAGGAAGAGGCGATGAAGTCCGTGATGGGTGATCCACAATCGGAAGCAGTAATCCTGCCGGGTGAGCTGGTTGCCTCGATCGCCTGGCAGGCGTTGAACGAAGGGCCAGCCCCCGCTATCTGGCTTGGCCTCACGTTCTACCGCTTTGAACAACGAGTTGAGACGCACTGGGACGAAGTCAGCTCTGCATCGTTGTGCATGGTCGTCCAGGGCCGCAAGCGCCTGCGCATTGGTTCGATCAACTACTTTTATGATCTGTTCCACTACCTGGTCATCAAGCGTGGACTACCTTTTCAGGCGGAGATTCTGCAGGCTTCGCCAGAGCGACCTTTCCTCTCTTTTGTCCTGCAGGTACGGCCAGCGCTGGTGACCGATGTCTGTAGCGAAATGAACCGCCTGGTCCCGGGTATGCTACACATCGAGCCCGCTCCACCAATACCAGATGTGTATGTAACAGCACTCGACCAGCCTCTCATAGGTGCGGTGCAGCGATTTCTGCGCGCGTTAGAGTCGGAGTCAGAGCGCAGGGTATTTGCCTCAATGGGCCTGCGGGAGATCGTCCTCCGGTTGCTGCGCTCCGAACAGTGCATGTGGCTGCTGGAAAGTGCGACCCGCAAGATACAGGGCAATGCGACCACTGCAGCGATTGCGTTTATGAAGCAGGAGATGGGCCAGACACTGACCGTGCGCGATATGGCCGAAGCGGTTAGTATGAGCGAATCGGGCTTTGCACACTTGTTTAAGGCGACAACGGGCGTCTCCCCGCTTCAATTCTTGAAGCAAATGCGGCTGGAACATGCGCGCAAGTCCCACTTGAGCGGATCAAATGTGAGTGAGGCTGCAGAAAGTGTCGTCTACGCCAGCCTGCCGCACTTCATCAGTGAATTCAAGCGACACTTCGGCGAGTCCCCCAAGGTCCATGCTCAAAGACTGCGGGACTTGCATGCAGCAGCCATCAAAGATACGAACAATATTTAATTTAATAGAAGGGATTGTGCGATGCAGTGGTATGAGATCATGCCGTTCGACGATCTCTGGATTGGGGAGATGCTTGGCGTCGAGGTCGGAGGCGTAAAGCTCCTGTTGTTGAACGTGGAAGACGATGTCCGGGCTTTCCTGGATCGGTGTCCCCATAGAGCCTCAGCGCTAAGTGAAGGAAATCTTGAGGGCCTCACACTAACCTGTGCTACACATTTGTGGGAGTTCAACGCAATGACTGGACGAGGGATCAACCCGGAAAGCAGTGAGCTGATCCAGTTTCCGGTTCGTATAGAAAACGGAATGATCTATGTGGAAGTCCCTGAAGCTGGAGCCATTCCTCAACATATGGATCAAGGCGAAGACTAACGAGCCTAATAGCGAAACATTCCTCTCGAGATTAGTCTCTGACTATCGTATAGATTGCCGAATCGAATGAAAGTGAGAAGGTCCTATGCAGCAGCAATTCGTGATTGTTGGTGCCAATCTGGCCGGGGGTATAGCGGCCATTACCCTCAGGGAAGAAGGCTTCGACGGCGAGATCATGCTCATAGGCGCAGAGCCGCACCCGCCCTACGAACGGCCTCCGCTTTCAAAGGAATATCTCCAGGGCAAAAAGCCCTTCGAGGAGGCCTTGCTCAAGCCAGATAGCTTCTATGTCGAGCACAACATTCATCCACTATTTGGTGTGCGTGCGACCAGGATTGACCCCCGCGATCAAGTGGTCGAACTGGAGGATGGTAACCTTGTGTCTTATCACAAAGTGCTCGTTACAACAGGAGTCCGTAACCGCAGGCTGCGCGTTCCTGGTACAGATCTGGAAGGAATCTATGATCTGCGCACTGTGTCTGATGCTGATCGCATCCGTTGGGAGAGCAGAGGCGGTCGGAGAGCAGTACTCGTCGGTATGGGGTTCATAGGCTGCGAGGTAGCGGCGTCACTGCGCTCTCAGGGCGTGGAGGTCACTGTGGTCGAGTATTTCAAAACGCCATTGTTTCGCGTGCTGGGCGAGCAGGTGGGGCACGTCTTCGAAGCCATTCACCGTGAGCAAGGGGTACAGATGTTCTTTGAGGAGTCGGTGGCGGCGTTTGAAGGTACGCGTCGCGTCCAGCATGTGGTGACGAGTAATGGCCGACGAATCGAATGTGATTTCGTCGTCGTCGGCGTTGGGGTCGAGCCAGTCACCGAAATCATGGCCGGTTCCGGAGTGAAGATCGAAAATGGCATCGTAGTCGATGAGTACTGCCAGACCAATGTGGAGAGCATTTATGCCGCAGGAGATGTGGCCAATCATTTTCATCCCGTCTTTGGGGGGTTGATCCGAGTTGAGCATTGGCAAAATGCAATCCGTCAGGGACGGGCAGCAGCTCGTAGTATGCTCGGAAAGCGTGAGCCCTACGAAGACGTACATTGGTTCTGGTCTGACCAGTACGACTACAATGTACAATATGCGGGCTTCCACAGCGGTTGGGATGAGCTGGTCGTACGTGGCAATCTGGACCAGCGCAATTGTGTAGTCTTCTACATGCAGGAGCAGCGTATAGCCGCCGCAGTTGCTTTCAATCGTGGCAAGGACGTACAGCGTGTGATGCCCTTGATTAAAGCGCGAGTCCAGGTTGATTCAGCAAAGCTGCAGGATGAAAACATCGACCTCCGTTCACTCATACCGGGAGCAAGGCCGGTGCGGACCCACCAGCACCGCATCGTTCCCCATCCGGTAGCACGTCCTGGCGAGGAGGCTAGATGATCAAATAGCCTGGAGAAGGCCTGCGCAAGAGTTCTAATTCTTCCACGCCAAGTGCCTCGGCCACTTGGCTCAACTCGCTTGATTCGGGCTTATATTGCCCCTGCTCCAGTGCAATTATCGTGGTTTCCTCTAGCCCGGCACGCTGTGCGAGCTCTGCTTGCGTGAGTCCTGCCTTTGCTCGAGCCTCCGCTACGGCTGCCCCTAGTTGGGCTCGTGATATTAGCATGGTCGTCATCTCCTTATGCCAGGTAAGGTCGACAATAGTGATTCTATAACGTAAGATTACCATAGATTGCCACTGATTACCAATGACGTATATCCGGGGAGAAAGAGCCATGGAAGTCGACGTGATCATCGTGATGGGCTACGATGTCTCACCTGTCGAGGTCGAAGAGGGCCTGTGTCTACATCCAGCGATTGAGGAAGCGGTGGTGATAGGTGTACCTGATGCCTATCTTGGTCAGACGGTAAAGGCCTTTGTTACCCTCAAATCTGGAACTCAAGCGACGCCGAAGGAGATCATCGCCTTTTGTAAGTTGAGAATGGCGAGGCACCAGTACCCAAGGCAGGTCGAGATCGTCGGCGAACTCCCGAAGAATGAGGCCGGTGAGGTACAACGGCGGGTACTGCGTGCGCGGGAATCAGCGCGACTACGCGGTCAGTTCCGGCCGTACTCGTGGGACTCATAACCTGGCACACCGAGGTGTTGCTGATTGGTTGTCATATTGGCAAAACGTCCTGTGTTTATTTTGGCAGGAGCCTGAAATGGAAGAGAAAGTCTTTCGAACCGAACTCACGCCGGTGAGCTTCCTCCAACGTAGCGCTTTCGTGTTTCCAGACAAAATAGCAGTGATCCATGGTGATCGCCAGTATACCTATCGAGAGTTTGCTAAGCGCGTGAACCGGTTCGCCTCTCGCTTGCGTGCCGTTGGCCTGCACAAGCATGATCGAGTTGCCTTCTTGTGCCCGAATACGCCTGCCTTGCTGGAGGCTCACTTTGCCGTGCCCGCCGCTGGAGGTATCTTGGTTGCCATCAACAGCCGGCTGAATTCGCTGGAGATTGATTTCATGCTGAAACACTCTGGCGCCAAGTTTCTCTTCGTCGATGCCGAACTGCAGCCTCTGGTTGAGCCTCTTGACCTGGATGTCGTCCAGGTAGTGCGCATCGATGACACTGGCGCAATCAATGATCCATACGAGACATTTCTCGCCCAAGGTTCACCTGAGTCGGTGGGTGGCTGGTTAGTGGATGAGGACGAAACGATTGCCATCGACTATACCTCGGGCACAACTGGTAATCCCAAAGGTGTCATGTACACGCATCGTGGTGCCTACCTTGCCGCGCTTGCCCAGGTCATTGAGACAAGATTAAGCAGCGCTAGTGTTTACCTTTGGACGCCTCCGATGTTCCACTGCAATGGCTGGTGCTACACATGGGCCGTAACTGCTGTGGGAGGCACGCATGTCTGCTTACGTAAGATCGACCCCAGTCTTATCTGGGATCTTTTTGAGACGGAGAGCATCACACATTATAACGGCGCCCCCACTGTGCATATTTTCCTGGTGAACCATCCAAAAGCGCACCGTCTTGACCGAGAGGTTACTGTAGCAGTCGGTGGGGCACCTCCCTCGCCTACACTGCTTGGACAGATGAAGGCGCTCAACATTCACCCGATCCACCTCTATGGGCTTACAGAAACGTACGGCCCTTATGTCATCTGTGAATGGCATGCTGAATGGAATATGCTTCCACTTGCTGAACAGGTGCGGGTGGTAGATGAGAGGATGCATGATGTACCCCGCGACGGTACAACTATGGGTGAGGTTGTGATGCGTGGTAATCACGTAATGACAGGGTACTATGAAAATCCCGAGGCGACCGCTGTGGCTTTCGCAGGTGGCTGGTTCCATTCTGGGGATATTGCTGTATGGCATCCTGATGGTTATATTGAACTGCGTGACCGCAAGAAGGACGTGATCATTTCGGGTGGTGAGAATATCTCGACCATTGAGGTAGAGCAGACTATCGTCCAGCATCCTGCCGTCCTGGAGTGTGCAATAGTCGCTATCCCGGATGAGAAGTGGGGTGAGCGTCCAAAGGCATTTGTTACTTTGAAGCCGGGCTATACTGTGACTGAAACTGAGATTATCGATTACTGCCGGGAGCGCATAGCACACTTCAAGTGTCCCGCTGCTGTAGAGTTCGGTGACTTACCCAAGACTTCGACTGGAAAAGTACAGAAGTATGTGCTACGCGAGAAGGAATGGATAGGACGCGAGAAACGCATTAACTAGCCCATATTCGCTTGTCTCCCGTCCAAGAACTTGATCGAAGCGGCGCGACTCGTATACGGCAGCTCATCCGCGCTATCCGGGTCTCAAACCCGCCCGGCTTGCACTAGATTTTCCTGCACTTGTGGCCCAGAAGGACGAGGTCATTCGCGAGTACCGCGATCAGCATTATGTGAGTATCTTGGACGAATTTTTCGGGGTGCCGAATGGATGACTCGGCAAAAAACGAGAATCTCGACATCTCGAGTGGCTCTCATCGGCGTATGAAGAGGGTTACCTATTTCTATGGAGTCGCTTAGACAGCAGAGTTTACAGTAAAATATCCAAATAACGCCTTGTTTATAGGGTTCGTGACGGGACGGGTTATTTCTATGAGAAGGTTCAAGAGGGAAGTAGTAGATATCTCTAAGAAAACTGAGCTATTTTTCAAATATACTGTCGGTTCCAATCATATTCATGCCAGTTGCCTTGTCATAAATTCTTCACGCACCCACACTGGAAACGGGAGATCCTCATGAAGGTCTCATTGCGGGTGCCCCAGTTCATATCTATTGAATCGAAACTCGATGCCTGTACTCGCTATTTGGTCTATCTGTTCTGGGATGATGAGAAGAAAGCCCGAACTTAAGGCCCATTCTTACTGTGTGGGTATGCAAAGGAGGAATCAGCACTGCAGCTCTGAAAAGTCTATGTGAACGCAGAGGCATTAGAGCCAGCTCAGCAAGAGGACATCTAGGTGTAGGAACAAACGTTCTAGAAGTACTCGAAAGATACATAAATAATCGCACCGGAACCGACGGGTGTCGGCTTCTCTGTCACCAATTTTCTACCTCTTCCTTGCGCCCTCAGGCATATTGTATCAAAAGGTCCAAAACCAGCTTGCTGAGAATAAACCAACCGGAGTCAACTCTTCTCCTACTGTGATCAAGCATCGTCGATCAAGACCCAAGCATTCGACATACAACATTCCCACTTCAGATTGGTCAGTGGTAGTGCAGCGTATAATAGAGCAGAAAGAACCGCTCCGCACCGTAGCAGCAGTATATGGAGTGTCGCATGAAACGATCCGTCGCATCATGATTCATGTCCAGGAGCAGCGCGGACAGCAAGAAGCTTGGCTGTACAGTGACTTTTCTACGAAGGAGGCACTATGCGCTACAAGTCTCATCGACACACAACAAGCGTAGCACGGCGGGACGGTACAGCAACAGGTAGCACCTGGATAGTGGGCGGGAAAAGGCAGGAGGAAACAGCATCAAGCAGCAATACGGCACTTGCGCTTAGAAATCGCACTCCATGGGTGCAGGTGATGAGGACATACAGATTGCATCTGGACACATTTCGCCTCAAAAACACGCTTCTGTGAGCTGCGATACCTCTTGCCCGAACTCTGTCCACCATCTGCGCCTAAGTCGTGCCCTTTCAGAGAGCCCGACCAATTCTTCAAAAGAGCACACCAGAAAGATTTCCCAGGAAGATGGAGCGCACCCAGGAAACAACTGGACCGCGGACGGGAGCCAGGCGGGAAGGAGCGGCAGAAAGGGAGTGTCCAGGGTCGTCCGCCTGCCCTCCTGACAGCATGGGAAAGGTGCGGAGCCGCAGCGCACCATATGTGTACCGCCTCCTATGCATGTGAGCCATCTGCTTGGTGAATCATGCGCTAACTTGCTTGCGGCATCCGTTCGGGTGCTCACCGCTTCACGCATGATCGCTCCTGTCTCCACTGCCTGTCCTGCAGGCAGTTCCCTCTCTGAGGCATGCGAGTCATCCTTTAAGGACTTATGTGAGATCAGCTCTTCCATGGAGCCAACAGCGTGTCATCCATATTGCTCATCGACCTTAGGAGGCCTCTTTTAGAACGGATAACCCCAGTAGCCAATACAGCAGAAAGCAAACAGATTAGGGCGAATCAAACCGGCTCACGACTCGCTTGATTGCGAAAACGAAGCATGAGCTTTCCATCAGGAGTAAAGTGCAAATCTACAGCCTCCAGGTAATCAGGCTCACCGGGGTCATGCCCTAGGAGATAGCGACGCAAGAAAGCCCGCATTACGGGAGAGTGGGTTACGCAGATATATCGCCTGGATTGTCCACAAGGCAGATCCAGGAGACTAACAGCAAACGTGAATAGACGACGAGCAACTGTGTCGGCATCCTCTCCTGGCGGGTTGGGGTGGTTGACCCAGTAGCCAATACGGTCCGGGTTCTCCCAGAAGCCATGCAAGAAAGGCAATCTCGCTAACTCCTGTGGGCTAAGGCTGATTTCCGGAAGCTGCTCTGCTACTGCCTCAGGGGTGCTGACCAGTTCTATGCGGCTCCCGGCGACATAAATATCCGGGTTACGCAAAGCCCAATGCTCAACAGGCGCAAGCAGCTGGGTCTGCCTGGAATCAGCATGTTCGCACGTTGTTCTCAGCGTGTTATATATCGTTTCAGCCGTCTCGCGAGCACGACGGGTGGGTGCGTACAGGTAAGAAACAATCTCACCTGCGGCAATTTCCGTGTTGAGCCGTTGCCCAAATACCTCTGCTTGTCTCTGTCCCTCAGTGGTGAGGGGAATATCTCCTCGATGAGATGCGATCTTTCCATGCCGGACCAAATGTAGCCATAGCGATGTATCTGTACTCATTCATCTTCAATCACGGCAAAGGCGCGCGCAGGCGCGCTATCAATTCCTGCAAAGTGGTAGAACGGCGCAAAGAACTGGCAGCGAGGGGGCAAATCTTTTAGATGAACCAGACCCTCAAGGAGAGGTATACCCGCACCCAGAATAACCTGGTGAACGACAAACTGATCTGCTGTCCAGCCAGGTTGTCGAGCAGCAGGTTCCTCAAAAAAGTCGCAACCAATACACTTTGGCCGCTTCTCTACCAGCCAGTGCGCAGCCGCCTCTGTAAGTCCTGGTGACTGGGGGAAATAGGTCGGAGTCCCTATCGCTCGCTGCGCCCAATCAGTGCGTAACAGCATAAGATCTCCCGCCTTCATCGTTTCACCTCTCTCCCCCAGGCGCTTCTGCCCACGTTCCAAATCCTCCACATCGATGATAGCTCTCTCCTCCACTGGTGTAAGATCCAGGATTACGGCGCTTCCAATCACCCGCTCTAACGGGATCTGGTCGATAGCTTCGCCATTTTCAAAACAGTGAAGAGCTGACTCGACATGGCAACCTGTATGCAGGCTCATATACACCTGCCCAGATTGCCAATATGCTCCTCCATCGCGCTTCGTTTTTACCTCGAACTGCACGCCAACATTTGTCGATGGAGGCCCTTTGAAGCCTTGTGGCACACGCGGGCTGAGATCAATGATTTTTGACAATCTCTCTGTGCTCCTCTCTCTAGCATACATTCTCTGATCATCGCCCTACCTGGCGCATCCACTACAATCCTACACGTCAATCGTTTCATAGAAAGCCCGCTCGCGACTCTCCAGATTGGGAATAGCTTCGCCTTTCACATATTGCTCAAAGTGGGGTGTTGCCATGTGGGCTTCGTATCCCGCCGCGTCCACATATTGTTCGTACAGGAAGAAGACGCGGGGATTATCAGGTGAACGTTGCGCCTGGTAGTACAAGCATCCCGGTTCCTGCCGGGAAAGAGTTGTCATCTTCCTGATGACCTCCAAAATTTTCTCCTCCTGACCCTCTTTTGCCGTCCAGATTGCCGCAACAACGTATGCCATAGTCGGTTAAGCTCCTTTCTTTCCGATGCGATTACGCAGTATTCCGATGCCCTCGATCTCCATTTCTACGACATCTCCCTCTTTCAACTGGCGATCCAGTTCCAGACCGGACCCGCCAGCTGCCGTACCCGATCCGAACACATCGCCTGGATAAAGCGTTTGCGCCTGTGATGCATAATGAATCATGTCGGCGAACGTATGATGCATATGCGCAGAGGTATCCTCACCCCATACTTCGCCATTGACGCGCACGCGCATGTGCACGTTGGATGGGTCTAGTTCATCAGCCGTCACGATGCAGGGGCCAAGCACATTCGAGCCATCCCAATCCTTTGCCTTGGCAGGTCCCATCCCGATGGGCAATTCGCGCGTCTGCACATCACGCGCCGATACATCGTTCCAGATCGTATATCCAAAAACATAGCTCAGGGCATCCTCTTTTGCAATATCCTTGCCCTTTCGACCAATTATGGCCGCAAGCTCAAGCTCGTGGTCAAGCCGCTCTGTGTAGGAGGGCCAGGGGATCTCCTTATCTGGCCCGATGATGGTATCTGGCATGCCTTTGTAATAAGCTGGAACTTCATACCATTCCTTCGGGATGGGTCTACCCAGCCTGGTCAAAGCATTGTGGAGATGTCCCTCAAAGGTGAGGAAGTCTCGCATAGAGCGCGGTCGTAGTGGCGCAAGCAAACGAGCATACTCAACAGGATTCCGTTTCACAAGAGGCGCACCCGCTTCGATGAAGGTGATCATGTCACCTTCGAACCCTACATCAATGACCCTTCCATTCTCCAGCAGACCTACACGCAGTTTCTGATCGCCCGCAACATACGTAACAAGTTTCATCCCATGTGTTCCTCTCTAGCAGCCCTTTTCACTGCGCGAATGATCTTGACATAGCAGCCGCAACGACAAAGATTTCCTCCGAGAGCAACCTTGATCTCCTCATCTGAAGGCGCGGGATTCTCTTCGATGAAGCTTTTAGCCGTCAAAATCATTCCCGGCGTGCAATAGCCACACTGGAAAGCATGCTCTTCCTCAAAGGCCCTTTGGACAGGGTGGTCGCCACTCAATCCCTCTACCGTTGTGATTTCACATCCCTCCGTGAGAGGTGCCAGGAAAATGCAGCTTGAGATGGGTTCTCCATTGACCAGCACCGTACATGCTCCGCATATGCCGATGCCGCAGGTTGCACGCACGCTTGTGAGGTGCAGTTCGCGCCGGAGTACTTCAAGCAGCATGTCGTTCGCCTCGGCTTCAACTTCTGTCGGGGTCCCGTTCAGCTTGAAGTGAATGTTCATGAGCGGCCTCCCTTTGCCTGTTCTCGCGCATCGATGGCCTGCAAAACAGCCTCCGCTGATAGAGGCAGGTCGGCAAGATGTATACCGAGCGAGTATAATGCATTGCCAATTGCGGGAGGCACAGGCGGTAGCGCTGTTTCACCCAGACCATGTACTTCTGCTCCCTCTTGCTCAAGCAGGTCAGAAGTGAAAGACTCGGGCAAATCTCCTGCCGCCGGAATATTGTAATCGGAGAGATTGGCGTTTGTCGGCTGCCCCTCCTCAAAGGTGATCTCCTCGAAAAGCGTTGTGCCCAGCCCCATAATCATCGAGCCTTCATTTTGCAGTTCCGCTCCTGGGCGATTCACGACATGCCCTGCATAAATGGCGGCATGGAGCTTGAGGACCTGAAATTTTCCTGTTTCTTCATCAACGCGCACCTCGGCTGCGGCTGCGCCTTGATGCCAGTGGGTCGAGGCAACGCCCTGGCCGGTATCGGGATCAAGACCGCCTGTATTGACACACTCGCCGTAGCCAAGTTCGCCTTTTCTCTTCAGATCGCGCACCGCCTCTACAAGTGCACGACCCATCATAAACGTCGAGCGACTTGAAGTGGTACGTGTATCATAGGGAACAATGTCCGTATCAGGCTCGGGAAAATGTACCTTCTCCGGCTCTACGCCAAGCAGTTCTGCGGCCATCTTCCGAATAGAAAGCCATGCTCCCTGCCCCATCTCTGCTGTGGCACAATGAAGGGCGTAGCTCCCATCCTCATTGGCCTCGACCACGATCGAGGCCCGGCTTGGCGTCTGCATGCCCTTCATTAGTACACACAGCCCCTTGCCCCACTTATTTTCCGCCCACCCAATCTTCTCTGCAATGGCATGCAGACACTCGATGAAGTGTACGTCGTGCATGATCTCACCGGTACAGAATTGATCGCCATCCACGAGTACATTCTTGAGCCGGATCTCCAGCGGGTCCATCCCCAACTTTGCGGCAAGCAGATCCATGGTGCGTTCTGAAGCCCAAACCGCCTGCATCGCTCCATAACCACGAAAGGCTCCGTTTGGAGGAAGGTTTGTGTAGATACAATGTGAATCGACCCAGACATGCAGAATACGATACGGCCCAACAGAAGCGTATCCCATCTTTTGCGCAACACCTGGCCCGCAATCCGCATACGCGCCTGTATCGACCCAGCAGGCAACCCTTTTTGCAACCAGGCTGCCATCGGCACGCGCTCCAAGCTTCACCTGTATCGTTGCCGGATGCCGGTTCAGGGTCAGCCATTCCTCGTAACGGCTGAGTACGATCTTCACCGGACGATTCGCCTTACGGGCAAGGCAGGCAGCAATCGCCTCGGTACGCACAAATGTCTTTGCGCCAAAAGCGCCGCCCATAGGAGGGGAAATAATACGAATCTGGCTCTCAGAGATGTGAAAGATGCCCGCCAGGTCCATACGCAGGTTAAAGGGCGTTTGCGTGCCAGTCCAGATCTCGAGACGCCCATCTACCCAACGCGCTACTGAAGCATGCGGTTCCATCGGAACATGTTGCGCGCTCGGCGTTCGATATGTTTCCTCAACCACTACCTCCGCCTGCTGGAAGCCCTCCTCTATATCTATATCACTATGCCGGATACGAAAGCGATGGCAGATATTAGTGTCCTCTTGCGGTCGTATCCCGAAGTAGGCCGCATCATTATCCGAGAGGGCATGATGTTCGTGTACAAGTGGAGCGCCTTCCGCTGTCGCCTCGACAGAATCGAACACGCCGGGTAATTGCTCGTACTCCACCTCTATAAGCTCCAGCGCCTCATCAGCCTCCCGTTTCGTAGCTGCGGCAACGGCGGCTACCGGATCACCCACAAAACGCGCGTGCTCTGCGGCTAGCACCGTCTGATCCTTAATCTGACAGCCATAGCTACCTAGCTCACGAATGTCATCCGGCGTCAGCACAATGACTGATTCGGGCACAGACGAGGCATCAACCCCTAGCACCCGTGCATGCGGGTACGGTGAACGGAGAATGCTCGCATACAGCATGCCATCAATCTCGAAATCCTGCGTATAGCGAATAGCCCCGGTGACACGCGGATTACTCATGACATCATCTCCTCCAGGGCGCGGCGCACCTCCACAGCAATGATCCGCCGCCGATATTCGGCTGAACCACGCGAATCGGAAAGAGGATCGATGGACTCGGCGTACCGCCGGCCAATCTCAGCGGCCAGCTTTTGTGTGTAGCCAACAGACTCGCTATCGGCTAGGGCGCAAATTTCAGGGAAATATTGAGGCTTCTCAGCTACGGCCCCGACCACGACCCGCAGCTTTCCGTCAACCCGCGCAGCAGCAACCGCAACGCATGGTCTGTCTTCGCTTGATCGGGAGCGGAACTTACGATAGACGGCACGTTCCCTATTACGTGGAATGCGTACCTCGACGATCAGCTCATTGCGCTGCAGTGAGGTTTCGTAGTAGCCTGTAATTAGTTGCTCTACCGGAATCTCTCGCTGTCCCCCCTTCTCGCTTCGAGCAATGACTCTCGCGTCGAGGGCCTGCAAGAGCGTGGGTGGGTCCGAAGCGTAGTCCGCGTCGGCAAGTACGCCTCCTACGGTAGCCTGGTTGCGTACACGAGGGCTTGCCACAAGCGCAAAAGTAGCGGCAAGCACAGGCCAATCCAGGCGAATAAGAGGAGAGCGTTCCACTGCTCGATGTGTTGTCATGGCTCCAATACGCAGTAGTGAGCCATCATCTTGGCCTGTCTCAATGAAAGCGAGTTCAGAAACATTACGCAGCGAGAGCAGCGTCTGAGGCTGCATGATCTTCTGATTCATTACAATACCAATGAAGGTTCCTCCGGCAACCACTGTCGCTTCGTCACCAAATTGTGCGCGCAAGATCAGAGCCTCCTCAAGAGAAGTTGGCGCTAACCATTGCAGAACATTTCGACTCATCGCGTTCTTCTCACTATTCCAGTCTCACAACGTTGTGATAGGTCGAGATTGCAACAGGTAAATATTCCTGTTTTCCATGCCCCACTCGATATCCTGTGGCTTCCCAAAGTACTCTTCCAACTTGCGCCCAAGCTCCACAAGCTGGCGTATCTCTTCTGGTTCGAGTACGCGCGTATTCACAATATGTTCGCGCTTAATTTTCCCAGCGCGGTCTACCACATAATGATCAGGCGTCACCGCTCCCGAGACAACCTGCTCACCTAAACCGAAGACCGACTCGATGACCATCCGGTCGCGCCTGCGGCTGACAGGGTCAGCTGTGAAAATGACGCCAGACTTGAGCGGGTCGAGCATCTTTTGCACCACCACAGCCATACGCAGATCGCTGAGCGAACCTTTCCGTGCCCGGTAAAAAAGCGCCCGCTCGCTAAAGAACGAAGCCCAGCAATCGACAACACGCCTGCAAACATCGTCTCCGCCAGTAACATTCAGGTACGTCTCTTGCTGCCCTGCATAACTCGCAGCCTCCGAATCCTCGGCGCAAGCGGACGAACGGACGGCAACCTTCCCGCCCAGACGTTCGTAGCAGGAAATGATGACCTCGCGTGGGGGATGAGACTGGCGCACAAATGCCTGCGCTCCCTCAGCATTTTGAGCCTGTGCTAGCTCGCGCAGTTGCTCGACATCCACCGACTCTTCAAGCATATAAGCGGGGATCACGAAGCCAGGGGGAACGGGTAGTCCTCGAGCCGTCATATTGGCAAGGCTCGCGCCCTTGCCACCTGCGAGACGAACATCCTTGCATGCCTCTTCTGTAAACCAGAATATGTTGTTATTCATCAATAATCCCCACCGCTCGTACAGGGGCAGCCGTCATACCAATCCACTTAATAGGAAAAACAGACAACTTGAAACCATGAGGCGGGAGTTGGTCCAGGTTGGTCAGGTTTTCGATGTGCCAGTAGTCCTCGTCCATCATGACTAGGTGTGCTTCCCAGAAATGCTTCTGCTCAAACATGGCCCAGACCGGCGGATCAAAGGTAACGGCGTCGGTGCCCATCATACGCACGCCCTTTGAGATCAGGTAGCGGGTAGCCTCGGCGGTCATGCCACAATGATCGGTGAGGTAGCGTTTCTCGGTATTGTAGGCGGATGCTCCCGTCTGAATGAGAACAATATCGCGCTCCTTCAGCGTGTAGTCTATTTTCTTCAGAGCTTCTTCGATGTCCTCGACAAAGATGCGCGAGCCAAATGGCTTATGGCGAAAGTCAAACACGACCCCATCAGAGTAGCAGTACTCGAGTGGTATGCCTTCGGGACCAGGCGCCTCCGGGCCGCGAATGTGTTTGACTGCATCACAGTGCGTTCCGACATGATCGCCCGCGATGTAGAGGTATGACGCCGTGAGCCATTTCGCGCCGTATACGGCTGCGCCAATACGCTCGGCAAATTCAGTCCAGCTCTCGTACATCAGCATCGTCGGTGGCTGGATTTGCGGAAAGGTCAGCATATCACGATGCACAGGCATCGAGAGATCAACCAGACGAGTCACGCAGAATCTCCTTTCATAATCAACTCGCCAAAGTATTCAACGTGTTTGCGTATGAGTAAACCGGCTTTCTTCCCATCTCGCTCGGCGAGCGCCTCAAGTATCGGCCGGTGCATTTCGGCAAGTTCTTCTCCGCTTATACCAACTTTCAGTACACTAATCAAAGTGCGTGCCTCGATGCGCAATGATCTCCACATCTCTTGCAAGACCCGGTTGCCCGAGGCTTCGACAATGAGACGATGAAACTCGACATCATGTTTCACCTGCTTGTAGAGGTCGCCCTTTTCAGCAGCCGCATGCATTGCTCTCAGTTCGGCCACAAGCGCTTCGACATTTTCGAGGCGTAGCGCTGCCCCGCGAGCCGCGACTTCCTCGAGCGCGGCTCGCACGGGATAAATCTCTGTCAGTTCTGACTCCGTGACGGCTCGAACGCGTGTTCTGCGGTAGGGTTCCGACTCAACGAAGCCAAGCGCTTCCAGTTCGCGCAGGGCTTCACGCACAGGAGCCTGGCTGATCTCAAACTCCTGCGCGATATGCATCTCCACAAGCCGGTCTCCCGGTTTGTACTCTCCATCAAGGATGCGTTTGAGCAAGATCTCTTTAACCTGATCGTGCAAGGCCGTCCGGTTTACATTCACGACAGAATCTCAACGACACCGGTAGAGCCATTGACACGGATACGATCACCCGTTTTGATACGCTCTGTCGCATTGGATGTGCCAACGACGGCTGGGATACTAAACTCGCGCGAGACGACTGCTGGATGTGAAGTGACACCGCCCGCATCAGTCACCAGTCCTACAATCTTGGTGAACAATACAACCCAGGCGGGATTGGTCATCCGGCAGACCAGAATTTCGCCCTCTTTGACCTGGTTGAACTCCTCGAGCGAGGAAACATGACGTGCTGGCCCCTCGATCACACCGGGCGAAGCCGCAAGTCCCTTTATCTCTCCCGTTTTATGGGGTGGTTCACGATAAAACTTCTCCGGAAAACCCCAGAGCGAGTTGTATGGGAAATCCAACGCGGTCTGCGTTGCCGTACCAACCCATTCACGCGGGCGAATGCGATAGGCCTCCTCGTGTTCATCTCGCCTCTCCGAGACAAGTGTACGAGCATCAAACGCGCCAGGATTCGCCATCAGCACACGCAGTTCGTTGTAGCGCAGGAACATCACATCTTCAGGATCATGCAGCACACCAGACTCAACAAATTTCTTGCCGATAGCAATCAGCACAATGCGCAGTCGCGCGTTCGTTCCCTGGTCGATGTAGAAGTGGTGATCAGGAGTCAGCGGATTCATACGCAGCGACAGGTCGAGCGCAATTTGCAGTTTGTCCCGGCCCTCGCCAGCTGGCACATCATCCATCAGCTCATGAATAGCTCTGTCAAGGTCTTCTTTGACAGCATTGATGGTCTTGAGATAGTCGTAATCGGTCTCTAAATAGCCATGAACCATTTCAATCAGTGGAACCGGGTTTTCCTTCCACGTAGGGTAGGCAAACTCATGCGACCAGATCGCTTTGTATCCAAATTCCTGCTGGTACTGATCAATCCGCTCAGCAATCAGCCGGCGTCCCCGTTCAGAACCCTGCAAGCTGCGCAGCACATCTCCGGCCGTCTCGCCTTTGAAAGCCTGCATCAGTTCAGGTTCGCTCTTGATCTCTTCTTTGATTCGCCATAGCGCCTCTATTGAGTCCCAGTTGCGGTCTTCGACAGAGCTTTGCATGCGACCCATCAGGCTGGGATCTACCTGGCCCTTCACTTCTTGAATCACCGCGTTCAGATTGAGCGTGGACGAGAACTGGGCAAAGTTCAGCATCCAGTGAATCTTCCAGTGGCGGTCATGAATATCAATGGCGTCCTCGAGCAAAACAGCTAGCTCGACAAGGCTCGTGTGTTCCTTGTCATAGTTGTCAAGATAAGCAAAATTGCGCTCCATCTCCGGACGCAGGCGCTCTCGCCACCAATCCAGGAAGTTAGCGGCGTAATGGGGTAAAACCGCGCCCATATATGCGCCAATTTTTTCTGGATAGGGTGGATCGCGTGGAACACGTGGAACATAGCGGCTCTGGTACTCTGTTGCCTCAGCATGCACAGCTGGATCAGCAGGGACAGCGGCAGTATACACATAGCCGTTGATGTTTTTCGCGATCCAGTCACAGGCGAAAGGGGTGCCGAAACGGCGGAACATATGGTCACACGTGAGCCACCAGCCACCGATATCGAAGAACATCGGAGAGACGGGATTTGGAATGTGCAGGTCATCATAGATCCAGAAAAGTTCCCGTTCGCCCTCTTTCCACTCGACAGGAAACTCTTCATCACCATAATAAGTACCGAGGACCTGCGTGCCAGTTGTTGTCATGAGACTTCCTCCTTGAAGAACATAAGAAACGGAATCGGCAGTGACCTACAGTTTACGTAACACCATCAGAATGATAGATTATCGATAATCGAAAGTCAAGACGATAGTAGTGAGAATTACTTTGTACTGGCTACTCTTGTGAAAACGACGTTTTCATTGTGGGTGGTGTAGCCTGTGCTGGCTACGTGCGTCGTGTCACGCACGATGAGATCGCCGATACAATCGGCTAGAACTTGAGGGAGGTTCTAGGAACACCGGCTAACCCGACTCCGAAAGGAAGAAGGAACAATAGCATGCCGAGAAAGCGGGCAAAAAGCCAAAGCGTTGTAGCTTGAGGCTCGCAAGTTCCGTGCAATATGGTGAGGGCAGGATTGCTCAAACCTCAATCACCGAGGATGGAAGCACACGTCCTCTGGCAGAACGCTTGCAGCCAGAGCCTTTCTGTACCTGGGATAAAGTAGCCGTTTTGGGTACCTTCGCGGGAAGGATGGGGACCAATGAGGTCTCATAAAGGTGATGTGTGAGGCACCTACGTTGCGCTCGAGACGTCTCATCGTGACGGAACATGGGATTTCCTAAGGAGGTCGACCTCTACGGAAACGGAGTGCCCATAGTAGTCGTGAGGGTCATGTCTCACCAGGGCGTGGAGGAAAGCTCCATACAAGGCGAAGGGGCATAGGTGGTCAGGCTTCGGCAGCCATGTGGTACGCGAGATGCGGAGAGCCTTCGTGACGCTGAACGCCACTTGCCGCCTTTGGGCGACAAGATTGACCCCTGGAGAGCGAAGTGACACGGAAACGGTCACGCTTCGTTCGGAGAGGGGCGACGGGAAAAGGGCTATCGTACGATGGTACCTCGCCAGTCGCCTACTCAACTTAGAACATCCGTCTATGCAGTTGGAGCTTATGCCAAGAAAAGCGAGAACAGGCAAAGAAAGCACTACGCATGAATATGCAGGTGGATACTTGGACAACCAGACAGAAAGAGAACGTTTTCGCCTTGTCCATAGAAGGAAATGAGGAGAAGGAATACTATAACCAGCAGTATCATCTTCGTTCTGCCAAGATATTCTGTCACGTATATGACACTCACCTTTGGTCCATACGACTTCTCTGGTTTAAGCTGCTCTTTGGTAATCGTGGTGTAACCCACCTAATATGGGAACGGCTCTGATCGGGTTCCCCTGGTTCGGAAGAGGAGGAGAAAATACCGACGAGTCCGGGATCCGCTGCCCAAGCCCTTGATGGGGTCGAGTCTGGTTGAAGTAGACAACAAATGCCTTCAGGAGGCGGTGAAGTTGTTTCTCGCCCAAGATGAAGCAATGATCCAGGCATTCTCGTCTCACGCTTCCCAGAAAGCGTTCACAGATGGCATTCGCTTGTGGAGTCCGGTACGGCGTCCGGAGCACTTTGATGCCACTTGTTGCTGCCACTTGTGCAAAACTCTGGCCAAATTTCCTATCGTTATCTCGGATAAGATATGTTGGTGATTGCCCATACGGAGTCGCTTCCCGCAATTGTTGCGCGACCCAAGGATCAGTAGGAGTTCGAGTCACATTCACGTGGATCACTTTCCGTGACTTCAGCTCAATAATGAAGAAGGCAAAGAGCGGACGGAAGAAGAGATCGGTCACCTGCAAGAAATCGCAGGCCCATACCTCTGCCGCGTGATTGCGTAGGAACACTTTCCAGCTCTGACCCCGTGCCCGTTTTGGGTGAGCCTGCTTCATATATTTCTGAATAGTTCGTTTAGAAACGTGAATGCTCAACTTGAGGAGTTCTCCACGGATACGTTCCGCTCCCCAGAGTCGATTGTGTGTTGCCATTTCTTTGATCAAGCGAATCGTCTCGGGCGAGAGCCTCGGCTTTCTCGAGTGGGCTTTCGATTTGCGCTTCCAGAACAAACGGAAGAGCTCACGATGCCAGTGCAGAAGTGTCTCCGGCTGGACAAGTAAGAGTGCCTGTTTCCAGGTCCGAACCATCCTGGCTAGCAGCACCAGGAGAAGCCGGTCCGTCTTGCGATAGACCGGCCGTTTGATTTGTCGACGGAGAATGATGAGTTGGTGTCGCAACAGCGCGTTTTCCGCTAGCAGTTCAGCCTTGCCTCTGGTCAGGTCGGCAAGCGTGCCCAACACCAGGGAGGTCGTCGGCGGTTTGATCCTACGCAAAACTCGTTCTTGGAGCACATGAAAGCAGAAGCAGACTCGTCGCTTGATCGAGGAAAACACACACAGCACAAATAGAACCTCTTCTTTTTGAAATAGGCGCATGATCAGAGTGTACGTGCATCATGGACCCTATTGATTATAGTCCCATCTCATGTGCTTTGGCAAGAAAGCTTCCATCATGGGGCACAACAGGTCTCTCATTCGAACGGATATCCCAAGTAGCCAGCACAGGCCTGGCTTGGTTGAAGTACTGGATATAGGCACGCAGGACACGATGCAGCTGCTTCTCCTGCAGGATGAGCAAGTGATCCAGACACTCGCGACGCACGCTGCCAAGGAAGCGTTCACAGATGGCATTGGCCCGTGGTGCGTGATAAGGCGTTTTGAGTATCTTGATGCCGCTGCTTGCAGCCACACGCGCGAAACTGGGTCCAAACTTGCTATCACGATCGCAAATGAGATACTTCGGTCCTTGTCCATAAGGGGTTGCCTCTCGCAGTTGTTGTGCTGTCCAGGCATCGGTCGGAGAGCGCGTGACCCCCACATGGATCACTTTGCGCGAGTGCAGGTCGATGAGGAAGAAGGCAAACAGCGAACGGAAGAAGAGATCAGTGATAGGCAGGAAGTCGCAGGCCCAGATCTGCTGGGCCTGCGTATGCAGGAAGGTCTTCCAGGTCTGTCCTCGTGGCCTGCTGGTGCGCACAGCTCTCATGTACTTCTGAATGGTGCGCTTGCAGACGCGGATGCCCAGTTTGAGGAGTTCACCACGAATCCGTTCTGCTCCCCACAGTCGGTTGTCCCTAGCCATTTCATTGATCAAGGCGACGGTCTCTGCGGATATCCTTGGTGTGGGAGAAGCTGCCTTGGACTTGGACTTCCACAAGAGCTTAAAGCCCTGACGATGCCACCGCAGCAGCGTCTCTGGCTGAACGATGAAGAGGGCCTGTTTCCAGGTCCGCACTATGCTTGCCAGCAGGACCAGGAGTATGCGGTCCGTCTTGGTACAGGCAGGCCGTTTCACCTGACGACGCAGGATGATCAATTGTTGACGCAGCAGGGCGTTTTCTGCCACAAGCTCGGACTTGCTCCTGGAAAGGTCGATCAGCGTCCCCAGCTGGAGCGAGGTTGTCTCCGGTGTGGTCCAGGCGACGAAGAGGTCGTTGAGCGACCGAAGACAATATCCTGTCAACCACGTGATGAAGGTGAGAATCCTGTGCACAGTAGATGTTACCCCTTTATGAAGATGAGTTGATGCATGCTTAAGATTGTACTCTTCCTCTGGGGAATCGACAAGCAGCACGAGACAGCACGAGGTGTTCTCACAGGCCTATTCTGACCAACGGATGCCACAAGTAGCCAGCACAGGTACCCTTAAAAGGTGTTTCTGCTGGACACGAACCGCAAGAGTTCATGCCAATTAATATAGCCTTCGCTACAAAACTCACTGAAGAATTGAGCCGTCAGGACATTCACCTTTCTACTATATGCCTCCTTGAACACTTCGTCCTTCTGTTTTGCCTCCTCACCTAACGGCTCTATGATCGTTTAGAGGGCATTTCCTAACTCGGAATGGGCATGCCTCTCTCGAAGAGATACACCTTGAATTGGGCTGGAGTACGCACACTGTGTTCAAGCACGGCATCATAAATATCTGTCCCGCCTACTTGATACGGATAACTTGGGAGATGCTGCCAGGTATCTTTGATCCACAGAATGGCAAGTCTGGTTTCCTCTGTGAGGCGTTCAGAGAGGTACTCCAGATGGGCAAGTTGGGTGCGGGGTTTCTCTGAAAGCCAGAAAGAAATATCGATCTTCCATTGGTGGCCTGCCTCCGTCTCATAATACGTCACAAAGTAATAGCGCTCATCCCCTTGGAGTTCGGCAGGAGTATGTCTTTCACTCTCATTCAAGTAGTGGAGCTTGGTAACCCGTGGATTGGTCAGAAGGGGTTGCATCGTCTCAAATACACCACGTAGACTACGATGTGAGCATAAGACATTGAAATCGATATCGCGCCATACCATCAAACCTGAGACAGAACTGCCAATCTGCTCTGGCTTTCCAGCATGAGAAAGCACGGTGAACAGATCAAGGTGAGTGATCAGTTGATGCGCCTCAGCTTGCAATGCCTCTTGACGACGAAGCAATTCGACCGCCGTCGGTGCGTCTAAATACTCACTCTCCATACAGACCTCCTTGATACTTGGCTCCTCTCAACAATGAGCTCACCTTACGAAGACAGTTTCCATGCTGAGAAATCGCGTAAACTGGCTCTGGACGAGGCCAGTTCCCTCGTCCAGGAGGTTAGCATATGGTACCGGCCCTTTACAACGATCAGGCAGCAGTCCCGCCACCAGCATATCACCGAGCGCAAGTGCGGCAGCGTCCAGCATTGCATATTGATGCCCTCACCTTGGTTACCACGTTGCACTTGTTGGTACTGTGCCGTTTGGCTGTTCGTCTCGCTCATCGTCGTTGTCCCCCTCCGCTACCCGCAGGCCCTGGGGGCGCACCACGCACCTATAGCGACGAAACGCTCTTACTGATCGCCCTGTTGCGCACCTAGTGGCGTCTCTCCTACCAAGATATGCATGACTGGTTGCACGACTGGCCTGCTCTGGCTCTCGCCTGTGGCTTACCCTCTGATCGCCACGGACGGCTCCGCATTCCCAGTCCCTCTCAACAGTGCAAACGCCGCCATGCGGCAGGAGCCCCAGCGCATGAAGTGCTCTTCGTGCTCAGTGTGCAGCAGGCCTTGCACACTGGACTCATGCGTGCCCGCGATCTCATCATTGATAGTGCGCCCATCCTGGCCTGGCGCAAAGGCGATCCCGATGCGGCGGTTGGGCACGCTCCGGCTCATCATCCCCGTCCCCTCTTACGCGGCTATCGCGTGCATACCTTGCTCTGTCGTGGCTCTGGTTTGCCCGTCCATTTTCTCGTCTCCCCAGCCAATGTTCATGACTCGCCCTTTGCACGCCCGCTCTTGGACATCGCGGTGCGCCTCTATCACCTGCGTCCTCGCGTGATCCGCTTGGACGCGGGCTATTGGGGTTTACGCCTCATCGCCTGGATCCACTCCGCCCTGGGAGCCGTCGCTGTCATCCCGTGGAATCCCAAACGCCAGAAGAACCGCTCCTGCCTCCCGCCCACCTGGACGGCTGACGAATTGGGCAAACGCACCAGTATCGAACGCTTTTTCGGACGCGTCTTCCTCTTCTTTCGGCTCCGACGTCCTCCTCTTTGCGGCTGGTCGACCATCGTCTCGCAAGTCGCTTTGACCTACACCGCTACCATCATCGTTGCTCTGGCTGCTCAAGAGGCCGGACGCCCTGACCTTATTCGTTCACCTAAGCGTGTCTTGGCTCATACCTGGGAGGGCTTTGAGTTATGAAATGCCCTCGAATCTTTTTACAATCGGACCCGTAGACATTCCACTCTGCAGTATATGAGTCCCGTCGAGTTTGAAAATTTGATGTGTTAGCCTCTACATTCTACCCTCCCACAAAAACGGGTCAAGATCACACCCAATGCTCCCGAGATCATCTCGAAGTGCTCTTGTTGGCGCGGATGACGTGCTCTGGTGGACTCATATATCCCACCAGCAGGAAATCATCGAACTCTAACAATGAGCCATTTGTGTCTTGTGCTGTCGCGCGGAAGATGACGCGGTCATGCGTGACGGGATTTTCTATCATTTCGTCTGTGTGACATACTGTCCCTCCCTTGGAACGTGATGGATGACCCTCTCATTCTTGTTTGGTCTGCTCCTGCAACTGAGGGAGCGTTGCAGGAGCGTTCATGCGCCTCGAGCATGTCCAGATTCGCTGACGTAGGGGCGCAGCACTCGTATGTAGAGCGTCACACCTTGCTCGATCTCTTCAGGCAAGACCAACTCGCTGTCGATCACAGGGCCCTTGCCGTTTAGGTGAACCAATGCAATGTGAGCGCACATCATGGCTCCCCAGTCAGCTCCAGTATTTTCGAATACGAAATGGCCGCTACTGCATGCTGCGGTCTACGGCCACGGGATCACGAAGTCGGGGCGGGGATGCGTTCGTCTGGTTTTTGGGTTCTCACGCCGATCACGAGCAGGTAGAGTACCATCAAGATCTCCGCGATTGCTGACGGGATGACGACGAAGGTATGGATCTTTACGCCGAAGTCGGGGACCAGGAACAGCGCGAGCAAGTCCACGATGTAGCAGACGCCCCCCACGACGAGCAGGACGCCCAACCACTTGGGAAACCATCCTTCTGAATTGTAGGCGAGATACCCCAGCGGCACCAGCCACAGGCCAAAGAAGATCTGCGCGATGAGGAGCCCATAGTGTTGGGTGTCAAGCAAGAGCAGCACCAGGGCATTTGAACCTGCGGTGCCGAAAGCGGCCAGGTTGACTGCACCGGTTGCGACCTGCAAGCCCTCAAACTCGAAGACTGCGTTGAGGCACGTGATGCCGGCCGAGATTGCGACGAGGATGACCATTGCCATCGCCACGCTCTTGTTCACGTGCTTGAGCAGCAGGTAGAGGGTCAGTCCGAGGAAGACAAAGATTGTCGGATCTAACAGGTCGGCGACGAAGCCGAGACGCACAAGTCCGGCGTTCGCGACGACGTTCCCAGCCGTGGTCGCCGCGTTGCCGGCAGCGTACATCTTGGGTTCCACAAAGGCTTCGGCAAAGCCGCCGAAGATGCCGACGAGCAGGTAGAGGACGCCGGCGATTCGCGCGAGGCGCTTGGGTGAGGTGGGCATCTGTGTCTCCGTCTCGTTGGTATATGTTTTCGTTTGTGCCATCAGTCTTCTCCTTCTTCAAGTTCTCCTGCGATGTTTTCTTGAGCCATCGCATACCTGTTTTCTTCCATCAAACGCCTGTGGTGAGAGCGACCGCCTTCTGGACACCCGCCACGATCGGGTCGGGTACCAGTAAGAGGGAGCTCTCTGGAAACGCATTAGCAGGGCCTTTGGCAACGCTCAATGATGCCTGCCAAGACTGGGACAGAAAGCATTGATGTGCGCTCAAAACAAAGGCCAACAATCTCAGTCTTGATGGTCAAGGGTGAAGAATGCCTAACACCCTGTTTGTCCAAGCTACTTTCAGTATAAGCAGCGAGCGTTAAAACAAGCGAAAGGAACCAATCGCACAATCTTCCTCTCAGTCTATCTCATCACTCACAGCAATGTCAAAATTCCGCTCATGGAATGGCTCATAGCCACTTTGGGGGAAAAGGAGAAATGATGAGGTATTTCAGTGTGACGAACAAGCACGAAAGTTGAGCCAGATCAAGCCGATAAGCTCAACATTCCCCTAAAGTGGCCATGAGCCATGGAATGCGCAACATGTACATTCTCGCTGAGGGAACTGAGATCAAGAGCTGTCAGTTTACCCTACTCTGCCAAGGACCAGCGGGTTTTGAAGAGTTTTTCCAGGGTTAGGAAACGCCCTCATCTTTACATAAAACTCGTCATCGCCAGAGATCAATGACCAGAAGTCTTGGCCGCAGAGCTTGAGATAATCGCTTTATCAGGTCTGCTATCCTTGCCGTAGCAACAGCCATTAACGGCTGTGCAGGCTACCTGTCATATCCATCCGCAAAATGAGGCTTTGAGAACGCCCTCCCACGTCTCTCGCTCCTTGTCAATTCCCGAGGTTGAGAGGAGAATCGGCATGCATTCACCTATTCATCTTCAAACAAAAAGGAATCTTACACTGTGCATAGGTTTCTTATCTTTATCAAGCAAATGACAAGCATGTTGTACTGGCTACTTGGCACATCTGTTCTGGAAAATCACAGTAATAACGAGAGAGCATGGTTTCACTGATTGCAAAAGACGTGAAGCTCAGCTACAATGTGAGGGCGAGGACAGATGCTCGCCCTGCCACACGAACCCCTACCCATCTTCTTGAAGGAGTAGCCCATGGTGATTCTTACTCGTCTCAAGCGGCTCGTGGGTCCTGCTGTCATGGAACTGCGAGCTCGCTTTCTACAGTGCAGCAAGCCGCTCACTTTCTCCTTGCCGCTCGAAACCCTCGCAGACCTCGCCCGAAGCAAACCAGAGCTTATCGTCGAAAATGCCCTTTTCGACACCAACTCATCATCCTGCGGCGACAGGTGAAACGGCCTGCCTGTACCAGGACAGACCGCATACTCCTGGTCCTGCTGGCCAAGATAGTTCGGAGCTGGAAACAAGCCCTCGTCATCGTTCAGCCTGAGACGCTGCTGCGTTGGCATCGGCAGGGCTACAAGCTCTTTTGGAGATACAAGTCCAGAGCCATGTCTGCCATACCCAAGATCTCCGCTGAGACCGTGGCCTTGATCAAGGAGATGGCAAGGGACAATCGACTATGGGGAGCAGAACGGATCCGTGGCGAACTCCTCAAGCTGGGCATTCATGTGTGCAAACGCACCATTCAGAAATACATGAGGCAGGTACGCACCACCAGGCCACGAGGACAGATGTGGAGCACGTTCTTACATTCTCAGGCCCAGCAGATCTGGGCCTGCGACTTTCTGCCAGTGACCGACCTCTTCTTCCGCTCGCTGGCAGGCCTTCTTCGTCATCGAGCTGAAGTCACGGAAGGTGATCCACGTCGGCGTGACACGCTCTCCCACCGACGCGTGGACGGCACAACAGCTACGGGAAGCCACTGCCTTTGGTGTGGGGCCGAAGTATCTCATCCAGGATAATGATGCCAAGTTCGGGGTGACCTTCGCGCGTTGCGCAGACGAGTCACATTGAGATGCTCACAATCCCGTATCACGCTCCACGTGCCAATGCCATCTGTGAACGCTTCCTGGGCAGTGTCCGGCGTGAGTGCCTCGACCATCTGCTCATCCTCCATGAGAAGCAGCTCCAGCGCGTCCTCAATGCGTATGTCGCCTACTTTAACCAAGCACGACCGCATCAAGGGATCAGACAGCAGATTCTGGAGCAGAAAGCCGGATCCGTGCCAGCACAGCATACAAGTGGCAAGGTCATCTCCTTCCCGGACCTGGGCGGGTTGCATCGTGACTATCGACGAAGCGCATAAGTTCTTCCAAATAGCTGAAGAGATGACTGCCAGAAACCACAGAGTGCCTCTGTGTGTTCATCAACATAGAGTTTCTTGCCATTTCCGGCGATACATGGAACAAGCAAGGCAGATGGGGGCTTTCCGGCACATGAGTTTCTGGCTACAAGAGCAAGGATCTTCTCCCTATCTTGACTTCATGTGACTATCAGGGGTCACCTGACAAGGTAATTGAAGAGATAAACTATCGTTTTTCTTGCTGGATATCATATGTAGCCAGCACAGGGGGTCACTCGCTCTCCTACCGATGCTTGGACTGCACAACAACTGCGAGAGGCAACCCCTTATGGGCAATCGCCGAACTATCTCATTCGTGATCGTGATGGCAAATTTGGATCCTGTTTCGCTCGTGTAGCCGCAACC
>WNGE01000321.1_pt1 | contig 62483 bp, 46 predicted proteins | sample 5400651 | NCBI WGS metagenome assembly WNGE01 (sample SAMN13153370, study PRJNA577476) | soil metagenome | isolation source: 60 cm soil or saprolite under grassland replicate 2 | place: USA:California | collected 2016-06-15 | reverse complement strand
CGCAGGTAGACATCCTGGGCGGCGTCGCGCGCATCTTCGCGGTTGCCGAGCATCCGCCAGGCGATCGATACAACGCGCTGCTCCGTCGCCAGCATAATGCGCTCGAAAGCGAGTTCGTCTCCCGCACGCGCGCGCGCGACGAGCAACGCGAAGTAGTCCGCGCTCTCCTCTTCGCAGGCCGACGGCAGCGTTTGCGCGTCGGTCAGAAAGATGTGAGCCAGCTCGGCAGTCATTGTTCCTTCACGACTTCCACTAACTACTACTCCACTACCAGGGAAATCGTTGAACCTCATTCCTCTTGATTCTCATAAATCCCGCTAACAGCTCCAGGCATGATCTCTTGCCATAAGGCGTTGTGAAAGTCGAGTCAAAGTTTGCAACGGAGTAAGCTGAAATGAGGTCAGAGTGCGGTCGGACTTGCAGCACGGTTTGGATCACAAAGCGTCCTGCGTGTTTTGAGAGAACGCTGGCACATGTAGGCAGTTTTTTCGCCCAATTGGCTCGTTACCTGGCCGGACTAGTCGACAGGGATGATGATTGGCAGCCCGACTTGGGTTCCATCATCAGGCTTATCGGACAATCTGAACGAACCGAGAGAATGTTGCACGTCAGAACGTACTTCAGACTCATCGTCTTCTGAAATCAATTTCCCATAGCTCTGCGCGTGACTGAATCCGAACGGCGCGAGTTTGCGACTTGCCGCCACAAACTCACAGGCCACTTGCCAGAGAAGCGCGCCGTCGGTCAAGCCGGTCGTCAACAGAACGGTTTTTGGTGCTTCAGAGGGTAGCGCTGAGTCGGGACGTAAATCAAAACATTCGTGTCAACGGCGTTCATGCAATTCGTCGCGCGTCAGACGAGGCGTCGCCCGTCAATGGATGTTGTTGCCAACTTTCCATAGCGCCACGCCATGGAAGGCTGACTTATCGCATGAGCATGACGACCTAATCGAAATGTCGATTCTCTCGTTGATTGCGCTGCGGGCACAAAAACCATGAATGGACTGCTCAGATTTATTGTGGCAAATCTGTGACGTGAATACCGGCAAATTCGCCCTTTTTCTATTTTGTGTGCCTATAAGTCAAAACAGAATAATAGCATTCCTAATTTCTTAACTTCTTATCTGTTCTGATCCGCGTTATCGGCGTTAATTTGTGGCTAATTCTCTTTACATGCCCATACCACCACCGCCCATGCCGCCGGATAACGCGCCCGGCTTATCATCTTCCTGAATTTCAGAGATGAGGGCTTCGGTCGTTAGCATTAGCCCGGCGATTGATGCGGCGTTTTGTAGCGCGCAGCGGGTGACCTTGGCAGGATCAATAACGCCCGCGGCCACAAGGTCTTCAAACTTCTCTGTAACGGCGTTGTAGCCGATATTTGCGTTCTTCTCGGAACGGACTTTCTCGACAATCACCGCGCCTTCCTTGCCCGCGTTAGCTACGATCTGGCGCAAGGGCTCTTCCAGCGCGCGTTTGACGATGTTAACGCCAATCTGCTCATCTTCATCGCCGATCGATTCGCCGTCTCCATTCGTCTCCAGGGGTTTGAATTTGTCGAGCGCTTTCGCGGCGCGAATCAACACCACACCGCCACCGGGCACGATGCCTTCTTCCACTGCCGCGCGAGTTGCGTGCATCGCATCTTCAACCCGTGCCTTCTTTTCCTTGAGTTCCGTTTCCGTGGCTGCGCCAACGCGAATTATCGCGACGCCGCCGACCAGTTTTGCCAGACGCTCTTGCAGTTTCTCACGATCATAGTCCGATGTTGACTCTTCGATTTGAGCTTTGAGCGTTTTCACGCGGCCTTGCAAATCTTTGCTGTTACCGCCGCCATCAATGATTGTCGTGTTCTCTTTATCGATCGTCACCTTTCTGGCACTGCCCAGATCCTCGAGCTTGATGTTCTCGAGCTTGATCCCGAGGTCTTCGCTGATAACCTTGCCACCCGTAAGGACCGCAATGTCTTCGAGCATCGCCTTACGACGATCACCGAAGCCCGGCGCTTTCACGGCTGCCACGCTGATCGTGCCACGCAATTTGTTGACAACGAGGGTCGCCAACGCCTCCCCTTCTACATCCTCGGCGATAATCAAAATTGGTTTGCCCAACTTGGCGACCTGCTCAAGAATGGGCAGCAGGTCTCTCATCGAAGAAATCTTTTTCTCGCTGAGGAGAATTACTGGATTCTCAAGCACTGCCTCCATGGTTTCCTGGTCGGTGATGAAGTAGGGTGAAAGATAGCCGCGATCAAACTGCATCCCTTCGACCACCTCCAGGGCTGTCTCCATCGTCTTCGATTCTTCGACGGTGATGACGCCATCCTTGCCGACCTTGTTCATCGCTTCGGCAATCAACGCGCCGATCGTGTGATCTCCATTTGCCGAGATCGTGCCCACCTGCGCAATCATCTCTCCGGTCACTGGCTTGGACATTTTCTTGATCTCTCGAGTGGCGCGCTCGACCGCTTTATCAATGCCGCGCTTCAGGGCCATTGGGTTCGCACCTGCGGCGACCGTCTTCACACCCTCACGGAAAATGGCCTGGGCGAGCACCGTCGCGGTGGTCGTGCCGTCGCCGGCGACGTCACTCGTTCGCGACGCTACCTCGCGTACCATCTGCGCCCCCATGTTCTCCAGCAAATCTTTGAGGTCGATCTCTTTCGCCACCGTTACGCCATCCTTGGTGATCGTGGGACTGCCATATTTCTTGTCGAGTACGACGTTGCGTCCCTTGGGACCGAGCGTAATTTTCACTGTGTCGGCGAGTTTATTGACACCGCGCAAAATTGCCGCGCGCGATTCTTCGCCAAGAACTATTTGCTTTGCCATAATTTGTCTTTGTGCTCCTAGTCAAAATTGTTGGTGATGTCCGAGGTGAAAGCTCAACGCGGCCTTACGCCAGCGCTCGCCCTCCCTGATGGTCGGGCTACTGCGCCGGCCGGTCCGTTGCCATCAGAGACTCCTTATCGCTCTACTTCCTGGCTTTATTACCACCGCGGGAACCTGCTACCGCACCGGCGCGCGTGATGATGCCGAGAATCTCGTCCTCACGCATGATCAGCAGCGTTTCCCCGTCGACAACGATCTCGGAACTGCTGTACTTGCCGAACAAGACGCGGTCGCCTGGCTGAACATCCAATGCCTGGCGCGAGCCGTCTTCCTTGTATTTGCCTGCGCCGACGGCGATCACTTCGCCTTCTTGCGGTTTCTCTTTCGCTGAGTCGGGTATGATGATGCCGCCGCGGACTTGCTCGCCTTCATCAATGCGCTTGAGGATCACGCGGTCGTGCAATGGTTTGATATTCGTCGTCATAACGAGTTGTAGTCTCCTATTTGATTTTTACTACCAAGTAGCCAACATCGGGAAAGATGGTCTGGGCAACATGAAAATGTCGGGCTGCGCTTAACTGCGATCTGCAGCATCCAAACGAGGCATCTACTCATTTTCAACCATAGCGAAAGTAAGCAGCCCTGATTTCTGGTAGTTAGCTGTAGGCTTCAGACGATCTGGCAGATCCAGAAAAGCTGAGAAGGGAGTTAGCTGGTCTCTGTTCTAAGCAACTTTGCGCTTAACGCAGCTATATGTCAAGTGGAGAATATAGTTTATGGAGAATATATTTCGTATATGATAAATAGCAGACGTACATTTAGAATTTAGAATTTAGAATTTAGAATTTAAATTTCTTAACTGTTCTGATGCTATTCTTCCGTTTCATCCTTCTCATCCTGGGCGTTTCCCTTATTGCCTTCTGCACTATCTCTCATAAAAAGCGGCTCTTTAATCTCACCCGCCGCTTTTAGTTCCCGGCCCAATTCATTTCCGGCTTTCCAGTTCTTCGTGTCCGCTGTAGAATTTCGTCCGGCTTCCACTCCCTCTTTGAACGCCGCAGAACTCTTGTCCACGAGTTGTTTTGGATCTTCGCTCATCACTGGCTCCTTTAATTGAGGTTAGCCCCATGAGAGAAGGCCCTTAATATCCTCGCCCTTAGGTAAATAGCTACCGGCGCGGCTTAGCGCTGGGCAAGACTTCCCACCACGGCGGCCAACTCGGCTGGCTCGACGGGCTTCGGAATATGCATGTGGTAGCCGGCCGAGAGGACGCGCATCCGGTCGTCGACTCCGGCGTACGCCGTCAATGCCGCTGCCGGGATTTTTCCGCCGCGCTCTGCCGGAAGCTGGCGTACTTTCTCAATCAGCTCATAGCCGTCCATCTCCGGCATCCCGATGTCCGAGACCAGCACGTCGAATCGTTGTCGCTCCATTTCTTCCAGCGCTTCACTGGCTGATCCGAGAGTGACCACTTCGGCGCCGCGCCCCGTCAGCACAGCAGCGATAAGCTCGCGCGCGTCCGATTCATCATCAACGACGAGCACCCGAAGCTCATTAAGCGATGCCTGCTGGTGGCTCAGCGTGTGACTCTCGATCAGGGGCTGCGTCATCTCCACGTCGACCAGTTCGTGATGTACGCTCATCAGTGGGAGTATGACCTTGAAGGTGGTGCCCTCTCCTGCACCCGGACTTTCAACCGTCACCGTCCCGCCGTGCAGTTCAACCAACTGGCGCACGATGGAGAGCCCTAGCCCAAGCCCGCCATGCGTTCGTGTGCTCGACGAGTCGTACTGGCGAAAGCGGTCGAAAACGTGGGGCAGAAGCTCCGAGTTGATGCCTTGCCCCGTGTCACTGATGGTGATCTCGACGTGGGATGCAATGCGCTGAGACCACACTTGCACGCGGCCGCCTTTGGGTGTGAACTTGATCGCGTTGGTAAGTAGATTCCAGATAATTTGTTGGAGTCGGTCGGGGTCGCCGGAGATCGGGCTCTTTCGTGGATCAACGGCTATCTTGAGATGAATGCTTCTGGCATCTGCCGCCGGGCGCAAGCCGTCAACGACGGCCTCAATGATCGGCCCAAGTTCGACCGGGCGCACGTCGAGACGGAGCTTGCCCGTGATGATGCGCGAGATGTCAAGCAGATCGTCAATGAGTTGTCTTTGCGACCGTGCGTTACGGATAATGGTGTTAAGAGCACGTTTTGATGCTTCCTCGTTGAGATTTTTGTCGGTGAGCATGTGCGCCCAGCCGAGAATCGAGGTTAGGGGAGTACGCAATTCGTGTGACAAGATGGCGAGGAACTCATCCTTAGTGTCGTTAGCCGTATCAGCCTCCGCCTGCGCCGCCTTCGCAATCTCCAAAAGCTGTTGACATTCTTTCTCCGCTCGCTTGCGGGTCGTAATGTCGCGGATGTTGCATTGAATTACTTGCTGGCCGTCTTCTTCATAGACGTTGCTGACAAACTCCACTTCCCGACTCTCACCGTGCTTTGTTTGCAGTGGTAAGTCTTCGTAACGGATATAGCCTGTCTTCTGCAACTCTCGAAATGCAGCCTGGCTCGCCTCCTTATCACTGAAGAGACCAATTTCCCAAAGCTCCTTTCCCAGAAATTCGCCATGTGAGTAACCCAATAGCTCCGTCATGAATGGATTCGCATCAGTGATCTTTAGAGTGGTGGCATTGAGAATAAGTACCCCGTCTCGTGCGGCCTCGAAGAGCCGCCGGTAACGGATTTCCGAAGTGCGCAGCCCTTCTTGCGTCGGCTTGGGTTCGGTGATGTTGTTGGTCTCTTTGGGACGGGCGTCGAGCCGCTTGTTTTCAACCCGCACAACTCTTTTGTTAGATGGCATCGGGACGTTCTGGTTTGGTCATGTCATGAAGACGACAGATGGCACAAGTCAGGTGCTAGCTCAACGTTTGTGCCGCCATTTTAACACTTTTAACACAGTTGAGCGAGGCCCATCCGTGTGCTAACACACATATGCCCCGAAATCTGTAGGAAAACCCTTAATTCTTCCTCTTTTCAAAAGGAGGGAGAATGAGACCACTTCTACGGACCATCGTATAATCACCGCCGCTACCCGTGGTGGACTTGATGAGCAACGACTCAGCTAGAACATTGAGCAACAGGCGCGCTTCAGGATGGGGAGGTAGGAAATGAAACATCCGATCTCAACGCATGTTTATGCGCTCGCCTCACATCTGGTGTTTGGGTTGACGGCAGAGGTCGTTCGCAGCACAGTGCGTCGAGCGCTTTAGCGCGCTCCGAATTGCAGCGTTTGCGGTGAAGCCGAGACAACACTCCTTTCCTGACAAGAAGCTCGAGACGCTCCAGCGTCTTACGTTTGACTATTTCCTGAAGGAAGCGAATCCGCACAATGGCCTGGTGCGGGACAGCACACGCCAGGGAGCACCGTGCAGCATCGCTCCAACCGGATTTGCTTTGTCTGCCTATACCATTGGTGTCGAGCGGGGATTCATCACTCGCAGTGACGCAATTAGACGAACCCTCACGACACTGCGCTTCTTCTGGAATAGCCCGCAGGGTCCGGAACCAGACGCCACCGGATACAAGGGTTTCTACTATCACTTCCTCGACATGAAGTCCGGCCGCCGGACGTGGAATTGCGAACTGTCAACCATCGATTCGACGTTCTTGATCGCGGGAGGATTGACGGCCGCGGAGTATTTCAATCGCGACACTGACGATGAGCGCGAGATTCGCACACTTGCCGAGGCCCTCTACGCCCGGGCCAACTGGCAATGGGCCCAAAACAATGGAGTCATCCGAGGTCCCCAGCGGGCCGGCCTCGCTGGGGAGGACACGGTCACGCACGGCTGGAGACCTGAAAATGGATTCATCAAGTATAGGTGGCAAGGCTACAACGAAGCCCTCCTTCTTTACGTCCTCGGTCTCGCCTCGCCGACGCACCCGTTGCCCGAAAAGAGCTACCAGGCTTGGACCAGGACTTATAAATGGAAGAAGCTTTACGGGCATGAGTTTCTGTACGCAGGGCCGCTCTTCGTCCATCAGCTTTCACACATGTGGATTGACTTTCGCGGCATTCAGGACGAGTACATGCGCAAGCGTGCGATCGATTATTTCGAGAACAGCCGTCGCGCTAGCTACATTCAGCAGCAGTACGCGATTCGCAATCCGCGAGGCTTCAAGGGCTATGGTGAACACATTTGGGGTCTCACGGCGAGCGACGGTCCAGGACCAGTAAGCAAAAAGGTCGGAGGCAAAGTCCGCCGATTCTATGACTACAAGGGGCGCGGTGTTCCAAATGGGCCCGATGACGGCACCCTGGCCCCCTGGGCCGTGGTCGCTTCACTTCCCTTCGCTTCCGAGATTGTATTGCCGTCGCTTCAATCTTTCGACGAGACGTTTCCTGAGATGACCAGCAAGTACGGATTCAAGTGCAGCTTCAATCCCACGTTTTCGTCCGCCTCAGGCAAGAGTTGGATCTCGAAGGGTTATTACGGCCTCGATCAGGGTCCGATAGTTATGATGATTGAGAACTATCGCTCGGGATTTCTCTGGCGGCTGATGTGCCGTTGTCCCTACATCATCGACGGACTTCGCCGCGCAGGTTTTTCCGGTGGCTGGCTGCGCGACTTGCTGTAAACAACGGAACCTTTTGGTGTCATTTCGTGGATCGTCTCGTTTTCGTTGCTGCGGCCCTTCTGCGCAATCTGCCTAATCTGCGGATGTCGCGGATAGTGAAAAAGAAAACTGTGACACTTAAAGAATAACTGCTTGACGAATTTATTTTCTCTTGACCCCAGGTTTTTAGATGCGATTTTTCATGACGAAAGGGTTAGGTCTATGCTTCGTAAAGCTTCTCAAGTATTCCTCGGCCTCCTGCTCCTTTTTTTCATTGCGTTGCCGGTCGCGGCCCAAAAATCATGCTTCGCTTCGGAAGCGCGCGCTCTCGCTGAGCAGAGCGCTAAAGTCTATCAGGAGCCCGATCCCGACTATGACCCGGTCCTCGGCTTCAACCCAAAGAAGGGTCCACGGCGGGGCGCCCCACCGGTCGACGGTGACGGGTTCGCAAAGCCGATCAACTGCGTCGCGAACGAGAAGACAAACGAGGGCACTGGCACCACGCCGAAGTTCTACTGCTCGGTCCCAGGCGTCGTCGACGAGAACGGCGATCCGATCCGCTACAAAGTGAAACCCCACTTCAAAGGGCAGTCGAAGGACAAGAGGAACGGCGAAGTTTATGGCGAGTTCCTCTCTTCGCGCTTCTCAAAGGCGATGGGCTTCTTCGCCGACGACGAATGGGTCGCCGATGTCACTTGCCCGGATTGCGAGAAAAGCCTGACCAAACCCTTTCAGGGAACGCGCTTCACGCCCTTTCAACCGGCCGCAGGGATCGAGCTCCCCTTGGAGGGCAAGGGGATCGACGTGAACTGCAACGACAAAGACTACGCGGCGCTCGCCCCAACGTTGTCGAAGCTCCTTAAGAGCGGAGCTCCGCGCGCCGAGATCGACGCGTTCAAGCTGTGGCTCGCCTTCATCGATCACGGGGATACCAAGGCTGAGAACCAGAAGTTCCTCTGTCTCAAGTCGAAGAAAAACGCTGACGGCACTCGAGCCTGCGAGCCGGGCCAGGCCGTGTATTACGTCAGCGACATGGGGTCAACCTTTGGCTACTCCAGCGCCAGCGAGAAGAAAGCGACGCTCGCGCAGTGGAGGGGCAAGGACCCAATCAAGGTGAATGGCGGCCACTGCACGACGACCGCCAAGAGCGTCGGTGACTCAAGCATCAGTGAAGAGGGCCGTCACCTCCTGGCTGGGGACCTTCAGAAGCTGCTCGATGCCGAGAAAAGTAACGGTAGGATCACCAAAGTCTTCCGCGCCTCGCGCAACCAGGAGCGCGACCGGCCGCCGGATGAGTGGACTGCGGAATTCGAGCGCAAGGCAAGAACGATAATAGACGCACGCTGTGGGAACTAGGACCGCTGCTCAAACTATGGACCAATGGGTTCAAACTCCCACGCGTCGAAACGGTTTCTGCAAATCCGCAACCTGCAATTTACAAGCCACATTACCCTGCCTAGTCAAACTCCGAAACCGCTGGTCGCTGTTCTGGACCAACCCTGCCGGCTTCGATCTCCGCCTTGAAATAATTTTCCCCGCGGACAGCCCCACCTGCAATCCGGCGCAACATCGCTAGCTGACCGATGTGTGTTAACGCATCGGCGATCGGCGCCTGAAAGAGACTTTCCTCGGAACATGCCGGCGGCTCGCCCGACCCCAGGTAATCATCGAGGCGTTTTAGCATTATAATGCAGTGCGACGCAGCTCTATGGGTCAAACGGAAAAACGATGTATGGGGTCTGCGTGTGCTTGTGATCCTCACGCGGCGGTGATAGAGTGCGCGCTGCATAGTATCGGAAAGACTGCTGACCACATCAAACAGCAGCAGTGAACGAGAGATGCGCGCCGGGCCGGATGAGCGGTTAGCTTTAGTCTGGCCCGTTTGCTTTTGACAGCCCAGCCCGCAAAGCAGAGAGCGTGCGTCAGTCTTACTGAACTCATTATCATGACGCGAGAAGATTTCCCGGCCACCTTTGCTCTATTAAGTCTTTTTCGTCTGTCTCTGATCTGTGCCTATCCGTGAGAATCTGTGGCTGAGCTCGGTCCTGCTTGTGGTGCGTGCTACGAAACAGCGCGATCGGCGATCTCCAGACCCTTATCGATGATCGCGAACGCCTCGCGCATCTCCGCTTCAGTGATACACAGAGGCGGGTTTGTGAAGAACGTATTCCACCGGACGAACGTGTAGAGCCCTTGCTGACGAAAGAATTTGCTGACCGCTTGCATCTCGGGCGACGTGCCGTTGAAAGGGGCCATCGGCTCGCGCGTCTCGCGATTTCGCACCAGCTCGACGATTCCGAAAAGCCCAATGTTGCGCGTCGCACCCACTGACGGGTGACGACTCTGCAGATCCTCGAGCAGGCCGCGCATCACCGTCCCCATGCGTCGCGCGTTTTCGATCAGGGAATCTTCTTCATACACTGCGATGGTTGCGAGCGCCGCGGCGCAAGCGAGCGGATGGCTGTTGTACGTGAGGCCGCCGTAGAAAACGTTCTTCTCGAAGTGATCTGCTATTTGCCGCCGCATGCCCACCGCACCGAGCTGCACGTATGCGCTAGTCAGGCCCTTTGCCATCGATATCAGATCGGGCACGACCTTCCAGTGGTCGACCGAGAACCATTCGCCAGTGCGTCCAAAGCCGGCCATCACTTCGTCGGCAATCAGCAGGATGCCGTGCTTGTCGCACAGATTTCGTAACCTCTGCATGTAGCCTTCTGGTGGAACGAGGATGCCGTTGGTCCCAACGACGGGCTCGACGATGATCGCAGCGACCGTCTTCGGGCCTTCAAGCTCCAGGATCTCCTCGGTCAGCGCCAGCACCTCCTCCGTCGTGTTCGAGGCTTTTTGAATGCCATGGTAGAAGTCGGGGATGCGGAAGACGCCGGGGATGCCCGGCTCCGCTGCCCACCGCCGTGGATCGCCGGTCAGTGTTAGAGCGCCGGCTGTTCCGCCGTGATACGAGCGATACCGTGCACCAATCTTGTGACGCCCGCTGAACATCCGCGCGATGCGTATGGCGTTCTCGTTTGCCTCGGCGCCGCCGTTGGTGAAGAAGAAGGCATCGATGTCGCCGGGTGTGATCTCCGCAAGCTTCACGCCCAGGCGCGCGCGCACTTCGGTGGCCATGAAAGGGTTCGCATAGGCAAGCGTCGCGGCTTGCTCCTGAATGGCGCGAATCACTCGCTCGTCGCCGTGTCCGATGTTGACGCACATCAGCTGGCTATTGAAGTCGATGAAACGCTTTCCCTCTGGCGTCCAGAAGTAGATTCCTTTCGCGCGCGCGACAGGAATCGGCTCCACTGCGGACTGTGCGGACCACTCGAAGATCGTGTGCCGGCGGCAGAGATCGACGATCTGCTCGCCCGTCATGGTTTCGGAAATAGTAGTCATAGACCCAGGATGCTACCCAAATCGCGCACGATTGACAACGTCCATGTCCCTCTTGCTCCACTCATTTGACGTCGAAAAGGCGCGGCCTCTTTGGAGTGCGCTGGCCTGGCAGCGCTTTGGCCCGTCGCACATTACCGTCGCCCGCTCGTCACGTAGCTTCGTTACGGCAGTGCGTGTAACAAACCTCAGACCAAAGCGGCGTCGGTGTTGTAAAAACGAAATCATTGGTCATATATCATTTGACATAATTTGACATAGCTCATTTGACATCGAAAAGGCGCGGCCTCTTTGGAGTGCGCTGGCCTGGCTGGCCTGGCAGCGCTTTAGCCTATCGCACATTACAGGCTCCCGCGCGTCACGTAGTTTCGTTACGGTAGGGCGTGTACAAACCTCAGGCCAAAGCGGCGCCAGTGTGTGAAAACGAAATCATTGGTCATATATCATTTGACATACCTCCATTTGACATCGAAAAGGCGCGGCCTCTTTGGAGTGCGCTGGCCTGGCAGGCCTGGCAGCGCTTTGGCCTGTCGCACATTACAGTCTCCGGCGCGTCACGTAGCTTCGTAGGGCACAGCGCGCGTAACGAATCTCAGGCCAAAGCGGCGCCGGGCCGCCGCACTCCAAAGAGGTTTTGCTATTTACCATTCACCATTTACGATTTACCATCCCGCCGGTGAAGCTTTACACCGTATCACTGGCCACAGTTGTGCTGGTCGTCTTGACCTCCGCCGCATACAGTCAATCGCAAACCAGTACTTTGCTCGGTCTCATTCACGACCCTCAGAACCAGGGAGTGGTCGGCGTCCAAGTCCGACTCTCGCTAGCAGACGCGCAAGCCAATTCTTCGGCTCCTTCGCAATTCGTCTTTCATACGGTCACGGACACCGCAGGCCGCTTTCACTTTGTAGGACTCCCTGCCGGAGTCTACTCATTAGAACTGTCTCTCTCAGGATGGCAGAGCCAGACTGTCTCTCAATTGAATGTCCGGGAAGCAAGCACACTCGATGTCTCGATCATGCTTTCTCCGGTTGTGCCAAAGTCACCTCAGGCGACAATGCCAGCATCGCTTCAGCAAGGCCAGTCGCTCCACTTGTTTGATCGAAGCGTTTGGGTGGGCCGACGATTTGGACAAGTCTCGCTGCGTGAGTTACCGACTTCCAGAAGAGTGTCGTCCATTCTCGAAAATCAGGACACTTCAGCGGTGACCGAAAGCTTGGACATTGGCGGTCTCGAGACGGGAACGCCTGCTCGCTTTGGCGCGCTTGGCGCATCTTGGACCGAGAACCAATACAGCCTGAATGGCTTTGATTTGACCGACCCTTACATGCCCGGCCGCCCTCTTGCTGACCCTGATTATGATGCGCTCGCCGATATCACTACAGTCACGGCCGCAAAGCCTGCATCGTTTTCCGGTTTCGGCGTAAGCGTGAATTTGACCACCCAACAAACATCTGCAACTTTACACGGCGCGATTAGAGGCTTCTATTCCAATGGCACGTTGCAAAGCGATAACATGGACGAGCGGCTGGTCCAGTTTGGATTTCCCGGTCCAGAGCGGCTGGGTCACGTCGTAGATGTAAGCGCGCAACTCTCCGGGGAGCTACCGTCTAACCGACTTGAGCTGCCGTTCTTCATTTCGCTCTCAACCCAGCAATTGATGAAAACCTTGGGAGGCTTTCCCGCCCCGATTGATGCACACGTTTATCATGCGCTGGCGGAGTTCACACCATTTTCACGCGGCAGCAAGCATTTGAACTTGCTCTACGCAGGCCAGCACATCTTCAATTCCAGAGAAGGCGCCGAGCCGCGCGTTTCACCTAGCGCCACTCTTCGCGGGAATAACAACTTTCATCAGTTCCAGGCGCGCTGGTTTAGTTCGCCAAGTGAATCCACTGGATTGGAGCTGGGCTTCGGAGTTGCCCACGCTATCGTTTCAACAGGTCTCCAGCTGGGAACATCCGGTACCAGTAGTGTTGATTTACCTCAGATCTTCAGAACTGGTCCAGCACCCCTCTCATCCGCAGGCACACGTACACGCTATCAGGCAAATGCCCTCCTCCAGACCATCCATGAGGGCCCGTTTGGCAGTCATAGCGCCAGCGTCGGTGTCACTTTGGACAGGAGCAATATCACAAATCGCTGGGATTCATTGGGTGGCATCGAACAGATATTGGTCGAAGGAGCCGGCGTCGAAGTCATTCGCTGGAACACTCCGACCCAGACTCGCCAACACGAGGAGAATCTTGCTCTCTTTGCTCAGGACGCTTGGCGTCCTGCCAGGTGGCTGGCTGTTTCCCTGGGCTTGGGCCTGGAAAACTCTTCAGGCGACAACTCCCGGGTGACCGCTGCGAGCAATCGAATTAGCTGGACCACGCTCGAGCCGCGGGTCGGCTTTGTGATACCGCTACCTATCAGCGGGTTTGTTCTGCGAGCCAGTTTTGCGCGCTACGGGCATCTGCTGCAGGGTCGCTATCTTGATTTTGGAAACTCTGCGGCGCTCGGTGGACAGGTCTACGAATGGCACGACGCTAACGGTGACCGACAAGTCGAGCCGCCAGAGGTTGCGCAGTTACTGCGCGTTTTTGGTGGCCCCTATTCGGCTATCGATAAGAATATTCGGCGACCGCTGACCGACGAAATTGCGCTGGTCCTCGAGAAGCAGTTTGGTGAGCGATTTGTGGCTCGCGTTTCCTTCTTCCGTCGAGATTCTCGTCGCCTGGTTGAGATCTTCAATGCGGGGGCGCCGCCTTCGAGTTACCTCCCGACGGTAGTGATCGATCCTGGCAACGACGGAGTCACTGGCACTGCAGACGACCAGCGTTTGCTACTTTTCAACCGGCAACCTGCGGCCCTCGGCAAGGATTTCTTTGTTCTGACAAACCCGCCCCGCTACCGAGCCAGCTATAAGGGATTCGAGATTGAAGCGCTCAAGCGCTTCAGTCGCCATTGGGAAGCTACGGGTAGCTTCGCAGCGATGCACAGCTCGGCTCCGACCAATCCAGGCAACAGCGTCTTTCAGAACGATCCGGAATACCTTATTACCGACATGTCGATCTTTGCTGCCTTGAATGCAGATCCAAACACACACTTGTTCGCCACTGGCAGGAGCTTTTTCGATCGGGGCTTTACGGGCAAGCTAAGTGGATATTATCAAGGACCACACGGCCTACAGGTGGGAGCTGTGGCGAAATATTATGACGGGTTGCCGTTTGGCAGGATCTTGTTTGTACAAGGGTTCAGCCAGGGGCCATTCTTTGTCAGAGCAACGCCGCGAGCAGACTTTGGTGCTTTTCGGACCCAGTTCAACTCGACCGTCGATTTGCGCGTGGCACAGACGTTTGCCCTGCGGCGCGGGAACATTTCATTCGACCTTGATGTCTTCAATCTTCTCAATTTGAACAAGAACACGCTGGAGGCGGATCTCACCGGTCGCACATTCGAGAAGCGCGTACCTCTGGCGATCCAGGCGCCAAGAACCTTTCGGGTTGGTGTAGAGTGGAGGTTCTAGATATTTGTGAGAAGTTCATGCAATGTAATCTTCCTGGTCAGCGTGCCCAAAGTCTTCCAGGGTCGCGTTGAGGTCTGCCAGAAATAATTCGTCAGTCGCGGCTTCTTGCATCAGCTCCAACCGCGCATCAACATTAGTGGGTCTAACGAAGCAGCGTAGTGGCGTTTGCAGCTTTGAGGCAGACCATGCAGAATGCCTGCACGTCTTTGATTTTGACTCGCAATCGCGGAAGGACTGACCTCACATGAAAACCTTTAACCTCAATCTATCCTTAGAACGAATTGAGAAATCCATTCTTGTCATTCGTGGTGAAAAAGTGATGTTGGATACAGACTTGGCTCACTTATATGAGGTGACGACCAAGGCTCTAAATCAAGCAGTCCGCCGCAATAGGGATCGCTTTCCAGGAGACTTCATGTTCCAACTGACTCGTGAAGAGACTGAGCAACTGAACCGGTCACAAATTGTGACCGGTTCCCAGAAGCACCGCGACCCACGTTTTCCACCACACGCGTTTACCGAACAAGGAGTGGCCATGTTATCCAGCATACTTCGGAGTAAACGAGCAGTCATGGTCAACATCTCGATCATGCGCGCATTCGTGAAGCTGCGGGTAATGCTAGCGTCCAACACTGAACTGTCTCGTAAACTCGACAAACTGGAAGAGAGATACGATGAGCAATTCAAGATCGTCTTCGACGCAATTCGTCAACTCATGACACCGCCGCCACGGAAAGTTAAACAGATCGGCTTCCGTGCAAAGGCGCCTAAGAGGTAGCTCGCCTCACCATGTGCAAAACTCACTCCCTGGAGCGGGCAGCTGGGCTGGGTCCCCGGCGCGGGCAGCCGGGCCCGGAGTGCGCTTTCGGCCCCTCCGCAACCAGTCACGACCCTCGCATTTATTCAGTTGACGGCCGATGAGTTCCCGAAGCAGGACGGCTCGACCTTATGCGTTCACCTGACATGGAATCCTTATAGTATAGAGATTTCATTTTTAGGCTTATCCTAACGAAGCGAAGACGCTGCAAGATTCAGGGTCACTAATTGTGACGTTGAAGCGTGGTGAGAATATTAAGTATTTGCCCTGCGCTTTTACCGAACACGGCTCGGTGATGACGGCCAACGTACTCACCACTGAGCAAGCGTGGTAATCAGTGGTTACGTTATACGTGCGTTTGTGAAATTGCGAGAGGTTTTATAAGCAGAGCGAGTTGAGTAAGAAACTGGGTGAACAAGAGGTTAAGCTCTCATCCTAAATTCGCAACGAAGGATCTTCAGGTTTTCCTTCGCTTGGCAGCTTGCCTCGACTTTTGCAGAGCAGCTTCTAAATCCGCAACGCGTCGCCTTGCAGAATCCACTGAGAACGGCTCAGTCGATTCTCTGAACATCCCGCCCATAAGAAAATGTTCAACCCGCGCGCGCTCCTCTCCGTTGTAGCTGTCCAACTTAGCCAGCAGAAAATTGCTCAAATTGATCAATATTCGAAGAAACAGTTGTTCATCTCCGTGTATCCAATCGTATCCCATCCGTCCTTTAAGCTGCGTTCCGTCGCGCCCGCTGGCAATGATCGATGCCAGCGGCGGCAAAGCTTCATTCATCCGATCATGGGTGATTAGCCAACCAGCACCGAGATAAGCGATGCGTGCATCGGGATCGTTTATTATTCCGCGAGCAACATTGTGCTGTTCCCGAGGGGAGAGCTTCTCGAGATAAATCATGGCGGATTTGCATTGCTCATCTCGATCCATTTCAGATTGAACTATCCGATAAAACTCTTGAACCTCCGAAGACGTTCTAGACTGCGGCCGAGTCTGCGCCTCACAGGCGAAGCTGATTAAACCAATGAGGGCGCAGACTAGAGGGGATGCTAGAAGATGTCGTCTTGCTTCACCATGCTTCAACATTGAGGCTGCCTTTCCAATGAATGATCGGAGCGGCTCCATCCTGCACCTAAGTCAATTGCACGACGGAGCCGCTCTAATACTGAGGCCGACGCGTCATGGCAGACAGGCAGTGGAATCGAATGAGGAATTGTCCTCAATCGCACCGTTCCCTCGATCGTGCGGCACACTTACCTTAACGCGTCCTTGACAGCTTCCGCCCTTCCCATCTGTGGCGGTGAACGTGATCTTATAAACCCGACCGTTTCTGTTTCCGCTACGTTCAGAGCGAATTTGAGCCGTGGCGGTTCCCAGACCAAATGCGTCGGGACACGTATCGCCGCTGCCAGTTCCAGTGGTCGGCTCGTCCTGTGTGATGCTATCGATTTGAATAGTCACTGCATCCCCATCTGGATCGGTCACTCCCAAAATCGTGATTGCTTGTAGCTTATGATTTGCCGGCCAGACTGAGCTACTGCTTGGCAGCGCCAGACTACAGTCGGGTGGGCGGTTACTGACGACAACAAGACCCACGGTCGCACTGTTCGTGACTGTTGGATCGGTGTTGCTTACTACCGTAGCCGTCAAAGAGACATCTGTTCCGTCGGGGGTACCAGCGGGCACACTGATATCAATACCCACTGTGGCGGAAGCGCTGCTGGCAAGGGTTAAGACTGTGGGCTCAACATGGCTGACAAAGCCACGGTTATCAGCCGCTATCACGTGGAAAGTATCGGCGGCGCCGAGATTGTGGACTAGGAAATTCAGCCTTGTGGTAGCCCCCGCGGGAAGTGGCGGTATATTGCTTCCGTTGCTAATGGTCACGTCGATCGACTGAGCGCGGAACAAGGTGGGAAAGAGTCTCTGGTAAGCGAAGCCGTTGGCGTCCAGCCCAGCCACCGCAACCCTGAAAGGCTGTGCGGGAAGTATAAAACTGCCCACATACTCATCCGCTGATGCATTCGGATGATGCTGGGCAAGGTTTATCGACTGGATCGTACTACCGCTGTCAGAGATCAACTTGAATTGGGCTGTGTTGACCAATCCGAAAAGATTTGCCAACGCTGTCTGTTCCGTATTGACAAGTGGTTGGCCGGCAATGGGAAATAATCCTTCGTGCGCTGGTCGTCCGGTGAGTTGCACAAACTGAAAACTGTTGAGCTGGAGAGAGCTGTTGGCTAGCGCCTGAGCTGAAAATGATCCTGCACCCGCAACCAACAAACGCCAATTACCAGTCTCAGGCGAGTTCACTGTTACGAAGCGTCCTGAAGTTAACTCGGTAATAGTCACGCCTGGGTCGGAAGCGACCACGGCTGCGCCTGACGGCCTGAATAATGCGATTGGACCCTTGCTGTCGATTGAGACCGAAAAGGTTGCACTTTCTACAGCAGAGTCAACTGGAACATCGAGGGACTGAGTGCCGGTGGTGAGTACTCCTCGCACAGACATGATCGGCGACAGATTTCCGGGTAACTGTGGCTTAATCAGGTTGAAAATGAGACCAGCTTCGAAGCGATTCAGCAGAAACACCTGACCGCCGGTCTGCGCCGCACCCTGAATGTAAACAGGATCCACAGGCGAACAGGAACCAAAGAGCGGATAATTCAATTGGATTCTTTTAGCTTGCGCCGCGGCTATGACATTGCCCCCGAGCGCTGCATCCTTCGAGCTCGCATCCGTAAATAAATACAGAGTGGCATCGGGTAGACTTGCAGCTACAGCTCGTAAGAGTCCCGTTTGTGAGAGTTCGGGACAGTCTCCACCTCCTGAAGCAAACAGGCTGTTGACCGCTGCGAGAAAAACATCGGGGTCCTGAGTCACAACCGCGCCCGGAACACCCGGGTCGTTGAAAGCTTGTAACAGGTATTGAGCGGGTGCGTCATCGGTGTTGCGCACACTATTAACGATCTGCGTCACCTGTGCCTTCACCTGGTCAATGATGCTGCCCATGCTGCCGGTAGTATCAATAACCATTCCCAGTGTCGACTTCACATCCATCAAGGCCTTAATCGCTTTGGCGTTCCCTGCGACCCGAGGATCATCAAGTATCTGGTTGAGAAAGTCCTTGCTGGCATCGACCGCCAGCTGGCGAGCGGTAGTATATCCGGGTCTGGTCGCATCGTCCTTATTAAGGCCATTCGGACATGGGTCTGGCAAAAAGGGTAGCGAGATGCCATGACGGCATTTGCCAGTAGGCGGATCACACAAAGGGATCTTGAACCAGCCTGAAGTAAGAGAGCTGAGGCCGGCCCCCCCAAGCGTACCGGCATCCGTTGGACAGGTGGCAACGGTAAGAGGCAAACCGTTGAAAACCGATCTTCCAAGTCTCGTATCAATCCCCCCGTTACCCAGTTCTACCCAATTGCTGTGAGCATAATAATCCTGCAGTGTATGAAGGGCCCCACCCAAATCCTGCCTTGCCGAAGCGCCATCGGGAGATGAGGCCGTAATCTTGTTGATTACATCAGCCTTTAATTGAGTAAGCCGGCCTGTTCCCGCGGCGAACGCTTCATCATCAAAATGAAATGAGGCATTTGCCTGGCACGACAGGCAGTCGGTTGCTTTATTTGCATCTCTAATCTGCTTAACCGCGCGATCAGAGAATTTGAGAGTCTCACTGCCAACAACCCTTTGGGTGGCTGAGAGCGCTTCCCTGGTTATCCCAAGGTGCCCTGCATCATCAGGTTTGAATGCTTGAGCCGATTGGGGGATGAACTGTGCTACGATGCAGAACGCCAGCAGCCTCGCGAGTACACTCGCACTGGGCGGATACTTTCTTGTCATGACTAATGGCCTTTCTCAATCTCGCTGTGCATTTGATCGCCAAAAGCGGATTGTGATGACGAGAATAAGGAAAACTTTCCGAGCCGCTTCTAGTTTCTTAGAAGTGAAACCTGTTGCAGCTTCAGAACGATACTTTTGAGAAGGATACCCGTGGATCGTAAGAGTTCGCCCGAAAATCAGCTGGGAACAAGGCTGTAAGAGTGATAAGTGAGATCCACCAGCGAGTTAAGATGAATCTGTTGACCTTGAGCGGCAGTACGATAGACCTGAAGCAACAACATGTCAATACCACTATTTCGATGGTTCAGTTTGGAAATTGTGACAGAAAAAATCGCGTGAGTGTTAAACCCCGAGCTGCCCGCGCAACGCCTACGAATCGTTAAAAGAATATCGAGGTTGACTCTGAAGCGGTTCACATTTGCGCGCGTTATGTTGCACCACTTATGTCCCAAACGAAAAAAAACGCAATGAGCCTGGTAGTTGTTCTTGCCGTTGCCTGTTTTATTTTAGGCGTGATACCACTGTTGGCTTTCGCCTTCTTCTCACCGGGGCTTCAATCAGAGTCACCTTGGGGCTACCTAACCTTTACATTCGGCGTGGTGACATGTCTTCTTTTGATATTTGCAGCAAGAACAAGACCGGCCATCTGGGTATTAGTACTATTTCAAACGCTCTTTCTCGCAGCAGTTCTGATTGAATCATTCTCAGATTCCCATCTTTATATTGGGACCTAGTTCTTCTGTTAATTGCAGGAAATATCAGGGTGACTTTCGCCTCAATTGCGCGTCGCGGGAAATATCAGTGTGACTTTTACCTCGTTCTAACGCTCAAACACCTTAGGAGTTCCTGCGCTGGCGAATGCCCTCAGTCATCCTTAGGTTACTGATCTCAACCTTAATGTCGAGAACAGGCAAAACATTTCAAATCTGCACTCACATTCGCAATTATTCCGCGGCTCCGCCAGCCTCAAGTGCGGAAAGCCTCAGGCCTTTCGGCCCAGTTGCCTTTGATCCACGGCGAGGCTATGCCTCGCCGTGGAACCGCCGCAGAGGAATAGCCTCTGCGTAATCACCGAAGAGCCCACACCGACAAGTTTTTCGAGCTTGTGCGCTGATGATTTAAGCCAAAGCTATGTTAAATTCTCTCCGCATTGGGCAACCCACGCTTCCGCTTCTCGCTCTGGCCCCATGGAATCCGAAAGACAAACTCGAAAGAAGAGAATCGATCCGCTTCTGAACAGCCTTGGCTGGTCGGTTGTACCTTTCAATCCAGAGCGGCCTCTCGATTCTTACAAGGATTGTGCTATCGAAGAGTACCCAACCGAAAACGGCCCCGCAGATTACGCACTCTGCCTGAACGGCACGATTATCGGAGTTGTTGAGGCAAAGAAACTAACTCTTGGGCCACAGAATGTTCTGACCCAGGCTCAGCGCTATTCGCGTGGCGTTTCGCTAAGCCGGCTTAATTTCGAGGGATTTCGAGTCCCCTTCCTTTACTCGACCAACGGTGCCGTCATCTGGTTTCACGACGTGCGTCACAAGCTTAGCCGCTCGCGCCAGGTGAATCAGTTTCATTCTCCTACAGCTCTACGCGAAATGTTGGAGCGCGACTTCGACACCTCAATCAACTGGCTCGAAACCAATCCCAATGATCATTCAAAGCTACGCCCGTATCAGATCGAGGCCAACTATGCGATTGAAAAGGCGATCGCCGATCGAAAACGACTAATGCTTGTGGCAATGGCTACGGGCACCGGCAAGACATTCACGCTTGTGAATGAAGTTTATCGCCAGATGAAATCAGGCGTTGGTCAGCGCATCTTGTTTCTCGTTGATCGCCGAGCACTCGCAGCGCAAGCGGTCCGAGCGTTTGCTTCTTTTGAGCCAGAGACTGGTCTGAAGTTCGACAAGATCTACGAAGTCTACAGCCAGCGTTTTCAACGCGAAGACTTTGGCGAGGAAGATAAGTTCGATCCCAAAACGTTGCCACCCGCCTATCTGAAGAATCCAAAGCCGGGAGATGCTTTTGTTTACGTTTCAACTATTCAACGGATGACGATTAATCTGTTCGGAAGGGATGCTGTCTTCAACATTGGCGACGAACCGATTGACGACGATGCGGATCAAGTCGAAGACATTCCAATCCATGCGTTCGATGTGATCATCGCGGACGAATGCCATCGAGGATATTCAACCGGCGAACTTTCGGTCTGGCGGAAAACTCTCGATCATTTTGATGCTATCAAGATCGGGCTGACCGCGACACCTGCCGCGCACACCAAGGCTTATTTTAAGGAGGTAGTTTATCGCTACGAATATCAGCGGGCCGTGCAGGAAGGGCATCTGGTCGACTACGACGTAGTAACAATCAAGTCAGATGTGCGAATGAACGGCGTCTTTCTTAATGAGGGAGAGCAGATCGGGATTGTCGATCCGGTTAGCGGCACCGAATTGCTCGACCAGGTTGAGGACGAAAGACAATTTGATGCGAGCGAAGTAGAACTGAGGGTCACTGCTCCGGACTCGAATCTAAAGATTCTCGAAGAGATCAAAAAGTATGCTGTCGAACATGAAGAGCGCTACGCGCGATTTCCAAAGACTTTGATCTTTGCGGTGAACGATCTGCCGCACACTTCCCACGCCGATAGTCTTGTCGACATCGCTCGAGACGTGTTCGGCCAGGGTGACGCGTTTGTCCAGAAGATAACCGGTCGAGTTGACCGGCCGCTTCAGAGAATCCGCGAGTTTCGTAATCGTCCCGAACCTCACGTAGTGGTCAGCGTCGATATGCTGACCACAGGTGTTGATATTCCCGACCTCGAATTCATTGTTTTTCTCCGGCCAGTGAAATCACGCATTCTGTTTGAGCAGATGCTGGGCCGCGGCACGCGTCAAGGTGAAAGGTATCCAGACAAGTCTCACTTCACAGTTTTCGATTGTTTCGACGGCACATTGGTGGAGTACTTTCGTCGCGCAACGGCCATCACTGCCGAACCGCCAGAGAAAGAGACCAGAACCATCAAGCAGATCATTGACGACATCTGGGACAATCGGGATCGCGATTACAACATACGCTGTCTCGTTCGCCGTCTCCAGCGAATCGAAAAGGAGATGTCGGCCGAAGCAAGGGAAATGTTCGCCGCATATATCCCGAACGGCGATATGGGGACCTATGCTGCCGCATTGCCGGGCAAACTTAGAGCCAAGTTCACAGATACAATGGCGTTGCTGCGCGACCCAAACTTTCAGGACCTCCTAATCACTTACCCGCGGGCTCCGCGGTTCTTTATCAAGACTTATGAAACCGAGGATGAGGTTAGTTCAGAATGGCTGGTTCGCGGTTTGGACGGCAGGGAGTACAAACCCGAGGATTACCTTGCAGCCTTCGCACGGTTCGTGAAAGAGAACCCGGCGAAGGTCGAGGCTATCGATATACTGCTTGATCGACCGCAGCAGTGGAGCACTGAGGCCCTTGGAGAATTACGTCAGAAGCTGGGTGTTACTCAAGAACGCTTCACGGTCGACAATCTTCAGAAAGCGCACCAGGTTCAGTATCACAAGGCTCTGATCGACATTATCTCCATGGTCAAGCATGCCGCACACGAACAGGAAGCGCTTTACACGGCAGAAGAGAGAGTGAAAAGGGCGGTCGACAAACTCACAAGCGGGAAACAGTTTAGTGAAGAACAGTCAAAGTGGCTGGAACGCATACGCGAGCATTTGAGCGCGAACCTGTCGATCGACAAAGATGATTTCGAGGTTGTTCCGATCTTCACGCATTTCGGCGGCTGGGGACCGGCGAATCGAGCATTCAATAACGAATTAGACAACATCATCCGAGATCTCAATGAGGCAATAGCAGCATGACCGACGTTGTACAAAAACTTTGGGGGTTCTGTCATACGCTTCGTCATGACGGGATTGATTATGGCGACTACATTGAGCAGTTGACTTACCTGCTCTTTCTAAAGATGGCCGATGAGCGTGGCATCCCTGTCCCCAAAAATTGTGACTGGCCAACACTCTACAAGCAAACTGGGACAGAACTGACCGATCACTACGTTGACGTTTTGCGCACGCTCGCCAAACAAAAAGGCCTGCTTGGTGACATCTTTGCCGGCGCGCAATCCCGATTCAATAATCCCGTAAACCTCAAGCGAATGATCGCGCTCATCGACGAGACGGAATGGACGGCTCTCAATGTGGACGTTAAAGCTCAAGCCTTCGAGGGGTTATTGGAAAAGGCAGCCAGCGAAGGTAAGAAGGGAGCAGGTCAATACTTCACACCGCGCGTTCTGATCCAATCGATCGTGCGCTGTATGAAGCCTGACCTACGAGCGCACAAGGATTTTACAATTGGAGATCCGGCCTGCGGCACTGGAGGTTTTCTGGTTTGCGCCTACGAGTGGCTAATTAATCAAACCAAAGGCGGCGCAATTGATCGTGACCTGGCGAAGCGGCTGAAGCGTTCGACATATTTCGGCCAGGATCTGGTTGAGCGGCCGCGTCGTCTGGCACTAATGAATCTTTATTTACATGGGCTCGAACCTGAGATTGCTTTGGGTGATGCGATCTACGAGGCGCCTGGCAGTCGCCGTTTCGATGTCGTGCTGACTAATCCACCATTTGGAACGAGGGGCGCAAACCAGGCGCCCGACCGCGAGGACTTCACGATCGAAACTTCGAACAAGCAGTTGAACTTCCTGCAACACGTGTTGACTATTCTCAAGCCAGGCGGTCGGGCTGCGATTGTGCTTCCGGATAACTGCCTGTTCGAAGGCCAAGGCCGGCGAAGTCTTTGAGATCATCATGCAGGACTGCAACGTCCATACGGTCCTTCGTCTGCCCCGTGGAACGTTCTCGCCTTACAGCCAGGGCGTGAAAGCGAATGTAGTCTTCTTTCAGAAGGGGTTCCCTACTGAGAACGTCTGGATCTTCGACGCCCGCTCGAACGTGCCAGGCATAACGAAGAAAGAACGACCACTAGCAGCGGAACACTTCGCCGAGTTTGAAAAATGCTATGGCGATGATCCGAATGGCGGAAGCAAACGGAAGGAGTTAGGCGAGCAAGGTCGCTTCCGCAAGTTTCACATCTCCGATATCAAAAAGCGTGATTACAAACTCGACATCACCTGGCTCAAGGACGAATCGCTTGAAGACGCTGATGAGTTGCCCGAACCGCAGGACTTGGCGGCCGAAGCGATCACAGAACTCGAAGCCGTTGTCGATGATTTGAGAGAGATCGTTAGGTTGATTGAGAGAGAGGAATCAGTCGCGGCATGACTGAACTACCGCAAGGGTGGATAAAGGCGGGGCTCTCGGACCTAGCGAATATCGTCATGGGGCAATCGCCACCGTCGAACACATACAACAACTCAAAACACGGTCTTCCTTTCTTCCAAGGCAAAGCTGAATTCGGCGCTCTCTATCCAACGGTTAAGAAGTATTGTTCGGTACCGCTTAAGGTTGCTCAAGCCGGTGACATTTTGATTTCGATTCGAGCACCAGTTGGACCTACCAATCTTTGTGCTGAGCAATGCTGCATTGGTAGGGGTCTCGCTGCAATTCGTCCATTGGGTGACATACCGAACCACTTCCTGCTGTACTACCTGAGGAGTATTGAACCATGGCTGTCAGAACAAGGCACAGGGTCAACATTTAGTGCGATCAGCAAGGGTGACTTGGAGCAAATTGATCTGCCAGTTCCTCCCATCAACGAGCAACGACGCATCGTGGCGAAGTTAGAGAAGCTCTTGAGCCACGTAGACGCAGCTCAAGCGCGACTCGCAACCATCCCACGGACACTCGATCGGTTTCGGCAATCCGTTCTTAGAGCAGCGTGTTCGGGTCGCCTGACTGCTGATTGGCGTGAGCGAAAACAACCTAAGTCAGCCGACGATTTGACCTTATCAGATGGTTTCCCAACAACGTGGTTGAATACCACGCTTGGGAAAGTGGCAGACATCGTAGACCCGAATCCCTCTCACAGGTACCCGTCGTACGAAGATGGCTCAGTACCAATACTCTCTACTCAAGAGTTCTCGGGCTTGAATGATTGGGAAATATCGAAAGCGAAACTCGTACCCTCAAGTTTTTACGATGAGCGCAATCGGGCAAATGGCTTCTTTGACGATGACATCGTATTCGCGCGAAAGGGTCGATTAGGATTAGCACGCAGGCCGCCGAGGATTCCGCGTTATACTTTCAGTCATACTATCTTCCTTGTTCGTGCAAACGGAATAGCCATATCTGAGTTTCTTCTCTGGTATTTAAGGCAGGAAGTGTGCGTGTCTTGGTTGCTAAGTGAGATGAACTCCAACACCGGTGTTCCGACACTGGGTAAGGCGTTCCTTTCACAATTACCCGTAGCGGTTCCCCCGATCGCAGAGCAACAAGAAATCGTCCGAGGCATCGAAGCACTCTTTAAAACCGCCAACGCGCTGGAAGCGCGCTACCGCACAGCGAAAGCGCATGTTGACAAGCTGACCCAATCGATCCTCGCCAAAGCCTTCCGCGGCGAACTCGTCCCCCAAGACCCCACCGACGAACCCGCGTCGGTATTGTTAGAACAGATCAGGAAACGTTCCGCTTCGGAGAAGGGCCGTTCTCGCCCAACAGGAAAAAGCAGCAAAAGAAAGACAGCAACGGCGGCGACGGTACGGCGTTGAGTTGGGACCCTACTCCTCCTAACGCGATGGGCGCGCATCCCGTAGACTGCCTGGGTATGTCGCAAGCGTCTCTCCATCTAATAAAAAAACATTTACAGATTGGAGATAGTAGCTAAATTAGCTATAATGGCTACCAGCTTTTTCGCGGAGGTTATTATGGCCACATTGACCTTTAAGAACAGTCGCGGGGAGTTGGTTGACGTGCCCAGCGTCGCGGCTACACGAGTAAAAAATGAGTTTGGTCAGATTCTCGAACAGGCGATGCAAAGCGGAGCAGTCGCCATTACGCGGCATGATACGACGAAAGCGGTGCTGCTTTCAGTGGCCGAATTTGAGTCACTGGTCAGCGCTCGATCTCGGACGCTTGACGTTCTCAGCAACGAATTTGACCATCTGCTCGCGCGGATGCAGACACAAAAATCTCGCAAAGGGATGAAAGCTGCATTCAATGCCTCACCGGCCCAGCTCGGGCGCGCTTCCGTAAAAGGCGCACGCCGAAAGAAATGACAGCTCGGAGATGAGCCCTCAACGGCAGCGGCCGAGTATTTACGTTATTGCCGGCGTAAATGGCGCCGGCAAAAGCAGCGTCGCGGGGGAAACCTTTCGTCAATCGGGCGCTGATTACTACAACCCCGATGAAGCCGCACGACTGCTCGTGACGGCAAATCCCAATCTGACACAAACAGAAGCAAACGGCGCCGCCTGGCACGAAGGCGTTAGACTTCTTAAACGCGCCGTCGACGAAGGGCTCGACTTTGCGTTCGAAACCACATTGGGCGGGAACACGATTCCCCGCTTGCTGAAGAAGGCAGCTAGTGCACGAGTGGAGATTAATGTTTGGTATGTTGGGCTGGAATCGCCCGAACTTCACATCGCGCGGGTAAAGTCGCGAGTAGCCCGCGGCGGCCACGATATTCCAGAGGAAGACATACGGCGACGTTATGAGCGCAGCCGCCTTAACCTAATCGATCTTCTGCCGGTTCTTCGCGCACTACGAATATTTGATAACAGCGCGGAAGCAGATCCTGCCGGTGGTCAAACACCAAAACCGATCCTCGTTCTGTCTATGGAACGAGGAAAGATTCTTGAGCCGAAAGACCTGACACACACTCCCGCGTGGGCAAAGCCGATTGTTGCTGCTGCATTGAAGCTTACTAGCTAAGAAGCTGAAGATTAAACACTATTTGGATTAGTTTGAATGTCAGAACCGGAGCCAAAGAATTCATACGTCTTGTGTATTGATGACGGCGGGTATCCTGAGTCGCTGGAAGTGCGCAAGGTCTATGTTGCACTAGCAGATGAGCAGGCAGCCCAGCGAGATCACATTCGCGTTATCGACGAGAGGGGCGACTATCTATATCCGGCAAAACTTTTCGTATCAATTGAAGTTCCGCCTGAAGCGGCGCGAGTTCTGCCTGCGAGCGCCCGCAATCCCAGAACGCGTTAATACGATCCTCAACATTGGCCGCAGATTAACGCGGATGCCGCAGAGGAAGAAGAAGAATGCCGCAGTCATCCACGGCTGTTTGAGATAACAGTTTGTGATCTCAAACAAGCAAACTCCGCTTTCGTTAACTGGAAAAGAAAATCCGCTGGAAAACGCTTTCTGTTTCCCTTAACAGCCTGAATCGGCGCCTCGAGTCTCAACCCCGTATAGGGCCGCCAAGACCGTATCAAGAATTCCCTTCTCCTCTCGGATTATGCGGATTGTATTCTCGATAGGCTTTATTGAAACGTGCTGGTACTCGTTGCTTGCAACGAGATCTGAGTGCCGAAGGCGGACTGTCCATTATTTCACATCATTCCAGGCCCAGCTCGCGGCGGAGCGCGGGGATGTCGGGACACATGAAGCTGTCGGGAGACGCAGCGTTGCGCGCCTCGTACTCGAGCAGCAAACTCTCCAGCAGGTTGCGACCTTCGGCACTCTTTGCCGCTTCGCGGGGAGTCATGTCGTTCAGTGCGAAAACGGGAATGTCGAACCACGTATCCCAATGTTGCTGCGATAACTGTTTAAGTAACGCGCGCACTTCTGGCTCGTCTATATCAAGGAAAGGTGAAGACGAGCGCGGATCAGAACCTCCGCCCACAATTTCTCTTCCCAGCGCAGCCCTGGCACGCCTTGTGGAGCGACCATCGTCTGCCGACCCACTCTCTGCCTCTTCCCACATCTCCGTGAATGGGATATCGATCGGTTCCCGTAAAGTCGTCTTGTAAGTGACCTGGTCGCCCAATCTCTCTTCGATGATTTTGCGAATCGCCTCAGCACGCGCGGTCGAATTCACCTCAGCAATCAACCGGCCCTCGTTGAGCTTTAAAACACCGAGCAAGACTGGATTACCAAAACGTTCTTTTGCTTTGGCTTTACCACCGGCCCAGGGGATGTCAGCTGCCACAATAGCTCCATCTTCGATCGTCGCTTGCCGTAAGAGTCGCTTTTCATTCTCCTCTCCAGCTAGACCTTTCAATCGATGATACGCCTCGTCCACTGATTGCAAATCGAAGTAAACCTTTTGCGGTAAGAATGGTTCCTTGTCTGTGTTGAGGATTTGAGGTGGCCTAAACATCTCATCCAGTGAATTGAGATACAGATCGCGAATTTCATTCTCAAACTCCTCTAATTCGAGCTTGGTTACGTTGTCGTCCTCTATTTCATCCACTATCTCTTGTCGCAACTTCAGTACCTCGCGCTTTTCAGTTGGGCCCAGTGCGAACGGGCCGGTGGCAAGATTCGACCGGATGTTTCCGATTTGCAGCGTTGCACAATAAATTATGTCGCCCACATTGAATGTCTCAGAAGCCATGCGCTCCGCTATTTCACACTCGTCGTGCGTAAACAGGTCGCGCATTACCATACCAATACCGCGCTTAAGTTGAATAACTTCACAAAGTGAGTAAGGAAGACGGTCGGCGGTTTCGAGGAATCTTATTTCGTCGCTAGTCAGGTCAAACTTGTAGAAAGAAAGGAACGACTGAGCAATCGTGGTTTGTCCGAATAAACCAGAATCCTCGGCTACGTCCTGATAAAGCCAATTAAACAATAACCAGGGGATGAACAACATCTTCATCGGTGAATCAGGTTCGAGCGGTTCCACGTTTTCGAAATCGTTGAATTCTATCCAAGCGTCGTGGATAGCATTCGGATCAAGTATGCTAAAAGCATACTCCATCAAACGACGGATAAGGCTGGCTTCCAGTTGGCGTTGTCGACGATACTCGAAGTCATTCGCTTCAACAGAGACAAGGCAACACTTCTTAAATTTCTTTCCGCTGCCGCACGGACAAGGATCGTTTCTACCAGTAGTCTTCATGGGAACTATGGATCTCCATTGAGAGAGTGATAATCGCGTTAGGCTTTCTCCAATTCTAAATACCCGAACTCGGCACTGCCGGGTGACGAGCCGGCGAAAACGTGCGGTCGATATCCAGTCTCACGGGCGTAACGGTCCGCAAGCTTTTCCACGGCTGAATCCGCATTGCGACGACCGAGTACGGCAACCGTTCCGCCACTGCCGCCGCCGGTAATCTTGGCGCCGTACAGCCCCTGGGCTGGTCCGGCTTCGCGCACCAGTTGGACCAGCAAGTCGGTTTGTTCCGAACCAAGACCGCACGATGAGTAACTGGTGTGTGATTGATACATCAATTCCCCCAGCGCTTCCAGACTTCGCTCGTTGACGTCTCCTGCAAGCAGTTCCGCGAAGAGACTGACGCGGTGGTGTTCATAGATCGCGTGGGCGGTTGGCACGCGCAAAGCGTAATTGCGTTCGAGCCCGACCCGTGTCACCGGGTCCGTGGTGCCCCTGTAGCGCGTTACGAATTCCCTGCCCCCCATATGCTCCGGCAATTGCGCGGCGAACTTCTGCTCGAATTCCGCAGGCGTAACATTGGCCAGGTAGCCTCCCCAATTTGGATCTTCGATATGAAGAGGCTTACCCGGCGCGCTCTCACTTGTGATAAGACCGGCTAACTCCGCGATGATGCGATAGCCCATGAACGCTCCGGTTCGTACCGAACTATAGTCTTCGCCGGAAACCAAATGCCGCACACCCGAATCAATCCCCCAGAAAGCGACTTCATTCGGGATCGAAATGATCCCGCGGATTTCGGCAGGCTGACAGAGTAAGGCTAATAACCGGTGGCTCTTCCCGCAAACCGCGGTCATCTGGTCCATCACACCGCATGGCGCTCCGACGACAAGGTTCTCGACCGTCTGGCACAACAGCGCGATGTCGCGCGGTTCGATCTGAACCTGGAACGCGGTCGCCGCTGCTTGCATGACTGCGACTTCGAGCGCCGCGGACGAACTTACACCTTTGCCGTGAGGCACGCTTGAGGAGATAAGGATTCTCGCGCCCTCCTGAAAGTTGATGTGTCTCTCTCGCATCATTACGAGAAACACTCCGGCTACATAGGAGGCCCAGTGACTCGCCGGCTCACACTGGAAGTATGCGCGTGACGTTCCGTAATCTACCGGGCCGCTACTGTCACCGTCAAAATCCGAAAGTGGCATCTCGAACTTGAGCGTCCGACCAACTTCCCCCAGGCTGATGATTGTTAACTTGCGGGCTTGATCGCGTTGCAAGGCCGCGATCGTGGCTTCAAAAATAGGCATCTCCAGCACCAACGAGCCGGAGTAGTCGGCGATCCCTCCCATCACGTCCAGCCGCCCCGGCGCGCGCGCAACGAAGAGTTCCCTGCCTGGATCAAAAAGGCCTCGCACCTCTGCCGCCGGATGTTGGTCCAGCGCGCTCAGTTCGTCGATGAAGGCTGTGACATCTGGCAACCCTTGTTCGGATCCAGATTTAATTCTATACATTTGAATTGTTAGCTTCCTCTGCGGGCAAGGGCCGCTCTCAAAAGAGGTTCGATCTGGGAACGAATACCGGGATTAGCGTAACCCACCCATGCGACGTCAGGTTCTACTGCGAGCCTGGCCCTTAGCGGCTCACCATTCAAATCAGTAACAAGCACACCGGCTTCCCGTGCGATCAATTCGGTGCAAAGGTCATACGGATGACAACAGATACCGAGCTCCTGCCCGCGCTCTCGCAGAAGCTGGTCCATGAGTGGGCGGAGATCGGCCGTGAACCGATCGTGACCACTCATCAATTCGTAAAGTTGGCCCCCACTCGAGGCGTATTGATCTTCAAAGCAATGGGCCTTGCCCGAGGCAACAGGGCCTAACGCACCAGCGACGATCTCCTCATCAATCGCTGCCAGCTCTTCGCGCGCGCCGGGAAAAAACCGTGCTATCTGTGCGTAGCCGTGCGCGATCGTGGGCGTTTGAGATGGACGCAGCGTGATCGGCATACGCTCACCTGTCAGCCGATTAAAGCGCTCGGCCAGTGCCCCTTCGCCGCGAACGGCCCAGGCCGAATCCGATAAGTGTTGCTTGATTAGAGGAATCTCGGTTTGCACCGCCAGTTCGATGTCACTGAGGTTCGTATCATCGCCAAGATTCGGGGCCACGCCAGTAAGCACCCACCCAGGGCGCTTCTGATACATCAACCCACGCGTACCATCGATAGGATCGACGATGACGCGCCAAGGCGCCTCTTGCTCAGAGGAGCCGTGCGGTAAGACAAGTTTTCCTTGCGGCAGTCCTTCGGCAATCAGCACTAGTGGGGTAACGACAGCAAGCTCACGATCGAGAAAATCAATAATCAGATCCTCACTGATACAGTCGACGGCGTAGATGGTGTCACCTTCCTCCTCGCGGGCGATGGCGGCCATTGCTTCAACGTCCGCGGCTTCGCAGGCCTGAACCACGGTGCGACGAATCAACTCATGCAGCCGCTTTAAAGGTTCCAGGAAGGAGCGCGCATCGTTGGGTGAGAAAATTTCGGCCATGACCTGTCCCCGTTACTACGCCTGCTCATCTTGGGGAGGCTGTGACTTGTAGTGGATGGTCGACTGGGCACGCAGTTCTGCGGCCTTTTGCTCTGCAGAGGTATCACTCAGGAAATTGCCACCGCCGATTTCCGGCCCGGCGAGATACTTCAACAGGTTTGGTTTTCTCAAAGGTGGATGGAACTCGATGTGGAAATGAAAGCCTTGATAATCCCCGCCATCCGTCGGAGCCTGGTGCAACGGCATCACATACGGAAAGGGCATCTGCCATAAGTTGTCAAATCTGATCAGAAGATCCCGGAGAACTATAGCCAGGTCTTCAACCTCTCGATCGCTTAGCGCAGCAAGGCTGGCGCGTGTTTTCTTCGGCGCCACAAAAACTTCATAGGCATAACGAGCAAAGTAGGGCAGAAAAGCGATTGCGGTGTCGTTCTCGCAGATGATCCGTCTCCCGTCCTGTTGTTCAGCGGCTATGATGTCCTGAAAAATCGAGTGGCCTGTCTCCGAAAAATAACGGGCGCCGGCGCAAGCTTCAGTTTCAATGGTCTTAAAGACAAAGTTGGTTGCGTAAATCTGGCAATGCGGATGCGGGTTAGAAACACCCACGACTTCGCCTTTATTCTCAAAGATCAAAACATGATTGATCTCCGGGCGATTGCCGAGATCGTAATACTGCGCACCCCATGCGCCGAGCAAAGTCGACAGTTCGGCAGTACTAAGCTGGGCCAGCGAAAGATCATGCCTCGGGCTATAGCACACCACGCGAGCTATCCCTTGCGCCGAGCGGTTTTGATAGATGCCTGGCGCCGGTTTCAAATCGGATGGCGCATTCATCCCTACGCAAGGGTGATCATTATCAAAGACAAACACGCCCTCATAATTGGGGTTGACCGCACCACTTATGCGAGAATTGCCAGGACAGAGATAACAATCCTCCTGATACATTGGCACGAAGACTTCCGTGCGTTGCACCGTTTCTCCGCTCCACGGTCGATCCTGCCGGTGAGCAGCCACGATTACCCATTCTTCGCGCAGAGGATGCCACCTTTCTTCCCAAACAGCATCTTCCCGCGCGACTTCGGTTTCGTCTCCACTTTGCATGTTTGAATCGTTGATTTATGGTGCCAGTCTGACGCGCTGCAGCAGCGCAGAAAAACGTGGCTCGGACCGCAAGCTGTCAAAGATCGGCTCGACTTTCAGAAACACAAGCCAGTTGAAATGCTCTTCGGCTGCTTTCTCCAGATCGTCGAGCGCCTGCGCCCGCTCGCCGAGTCCCGCGTATATGATGGCAAAGTGGTACCGCGAGAGGTAACGTCGCTTGGCTATCTCGTTCAACTGCTCAACAACTTGCAGCGCCTGCTTCTTATCCCCTAAGACAGCGTAGGCATAGCCCAGGCCGGCGAGAGCTTCGAGCCGATCTTTCTCGAACGCCAGAGACTGTTGAAACTCCTTCACTGCCTCTTCCGGCTTTTTCAGTTGCATCAGAACATAACCGAGTTCGAAGTGCGCGCGCGGAAACTTTTGGTCCATCTCGACCGACTTTCGGTGCGTCGCCAGCGCCTGTTCAAACTGCCGAGCGTAGTACTGATGCCGTCCCAGGTCGGAATTGATCGTCAACGAGAACGGTTCCAGATCATGAGCCTTTCGGGCTTCGGCATTGGCTTCGTCGGCTCGACCCATCGCCGCCAGCATTGCGGAATACCATTGATGAGCCGTGGGGTAGTTGGGGTTCAATTGCAGGGCGCGTTTGAAGTGCTGCTCTGCTTCAGCCCAGTTCCAGTCGTAACGATAGCTGATCGATGCCAGCGACGCATGGGCTTCCGCCAGGGTATCGTCCAGCGCTAAAGCCTTCGTAGCTGCCTCACGCGCTTTCCCGTTCCACTGAGTGGCAGGCCCGACGTTGTAAACGTTAAGCAACCAGTAGCAGTCGGCCAGACCAGAATAAGCGGGTGCGTACTTCGGATCTTTTTCGAGGGCGCGGTTGAAATACTCGATGCCTTGCTGCAAACCGTCCGCGCTTCGCTTATTCCAGTGGTAACGACCTTGCAGATAGAGTTGATAGCTTTCGGAATTAGTGGCGTAATTCTTGACCAGTTGCTGCTGTTCGGCCCCACTCAGCCGCAGGCGCAAATTGCCGGCGATGTCGCGCGAAAGTTCTTCCTGGAGTCCTACCAAATCTGATAGCTTGCCCTTGTATCGCTCGCCCCAGATATGACTGTCGTCCTGGGCATCGATTAACTCAACGCTGACTGAAAGGTCATCGCCCAGTTTCTCAACTCGGCCTGCCAACACAGCGCGCACGCCGAGGTCACGTCCGATTGTTTCAGGATTCGCATCTCGACCCTTGTAATGAAAGACAGAATTGCGAGAGCGTACTTTGATGGCCGGCAGTTGCGAGAGGCTATTAATGAGTCCCTCGGTAATGCCGTCAGAGAGATACTCCATGTTCGGATCCGAGCCGGAGTTCGTAAACGGCAAGACCGCCAGTGAGTCAAAGGCAAATTGGCGCCCTCGAAAGGCGTAACTGTAGATTCCGAAAGCAACCACCGCTAACACAACGGCCGCGGCGGCAACGAAAGCTAGAGTTCTGTGTCGCAACAGGCGCTGTATAGCGCTTTCCCGTTCGGCTGCGCGCGGCGGTATAGAGGAGACAGCCGAGACATGAAGACGCTGGCTGGCTTCGGGATCTACCTCGCGCAATAAGTCGCGCAGTTGGTCGCGCAATTCTTCGATCCGTTGGTAGCGGTCGTTCGGGTCTTTGGCCATTGCCCGATCGAGGATTTCCTGCAGACGGGCCACAATGGGCGAGTCATCGCCGCGCGTCTCGGCTATGGGGACGGGAGCGTCGTGCATCACCGCGTAGCGCACCTCGACAACGCTCCTTCCTTTGAATGGCCAGGTGCCAGCAAGCAGTTCGTAAAGCAATACCCCGGTTGAGAAGATGTCCGCGCGGTGGTCAACGCGATCGCCGCTGGCCTGCTCGGGCGCAGCATAAGTCGCCGTGCCATACGGCACACCCACCTCCGTCAGGTGCGGGTCATTCGTATCTTCTTCGCTGCCCTCAAGTAATTTCGCCAATCCAAAGTCGAGCACCTTGACCCGTCCCGAATCCATCACCATCACATTGCCGGCTTTGATATCTCGATGCATGATGCCCTGGGCATGGGCCGCGACCAGCGCGTCAGCTACCTGAATGGCAATCGATAGAGCAGATTTCAGTTCCAGGGGCCGGCCCGCGACCAGTTGCCGCACAGTGCGTCCTTCGACATATTGCATCGCGATGAAGCGCACTCCACCGGCTTCATACAGACCGTGAATCGTACAAATGTTTGGATGGTCCAGTGAGGCGGCGAGTTTGGCTTCGCGACGAAAGCGTTCGAGGCTTGAGGGTTTAACTGTCTGCTCCGGTGGCAGCACCTTTATTACGGCGGGGCGGTCGAGTGTTGTATCGATTGCCTTGTAGACCTCGCCCTGGCCGCCCACGCCGATTGCTGAGAGTATCTGGTAGTGACCAAGAACGGTCCCCGCGGCTATGTTCATTAGCAACCACGCGAATTTTGGTCAGCTGAGATGTTGAGACCTCAGCCGCTTGCCATTGGCTTTCTCATTCACACCCTGCTTCAAGGATGTTGCTTTCTCATTCACACCCTGCTTTAGCTGGGTGTATAGAACGGGACAAAGAAAGGAACCGTTTCAACGGTTTCCCGGCGCAACGTCCGTTGGGTAGCTATAGAAGGAAACCGTTGAAACGGTTGTCCCTACATTACTGCGCCTAACACCCAGCTAAAGCAGGGTGAGAATGAGAGTCTTTCGTAGTCGGCGCGAACAATTGTCAAAAGTCCTGGAACGTACTTTGTTAACGGCCTCTGTGATGACGATATCATAACGCGCCACAAGGGAGTGTGTGAAAGGTTCGAAATACCACGCATGGTGGAGAAGCTGTGAATAAGCATTTCGTGTCAACATTTGTTAGTGTTACTTCGTGTGATTTCACTTCGTGTGATGCGCGTGGATCATGTTTTGAGTCAGTTTGGTTGCGGACGCAGCCGCTCTGTGAAACCTCTAGCCACAAACAGTCACCAACTCATGCGTGAATCGCCGCCTATTATTGCAATAACGCAGTAGCGGACCAGAGCAGAGGCGACTGGCCGTGCAAGTCGCCAACCTTTCGCTGTCGGTCGAGATAATACTGAATGGTAAAACCTTTATTAGTTCCTTCGCAGACGTCGGTAACGTTGGCGGTCTGGTCAATATGGTTGACCAAGCCTAACCAGGCATTGCGCGCGGCGGGACCGTAGGTCTTCGCCGGAAGCCATCCATTCTTTACGCCGGTAATCATGGCGAAAGCAAACATGCCGGTGCTCGAGGTCTCGACCCACGATTCAGGATGGTCAATAAGCTGTCGCCACAGTCCATCTGTGCCTTGATATTTGAGCAGCGAAGCCATCATCTGCTTGTAGCCGGCGACGATGCGGGAGCGCTTGGGATGATTCTTAGGGAGCGACCGCAACAGCTCAGCCATCCCAGCGGCTACCCAACCGTTTCCGCGGCCCCAATAGAAGGGTGAATCGGGTGCGTGATAGAAAAGACCATTGGGTTGTTGCAGCTTATCCAGATACGCCGCCATTGTCATCGCCGCGCGATCAATGTACTTCGCATCTTGTGTAGCGCGGTACGCTTGCACCTCAACAGCGGTGATCATATACATGTCATCGATCCAATAACGAGCTTCGGCAGTGATGCCGTCCGGTGTAGTCTTCTCCCACTGTTTATCAGCAAAGCTTTGGCCCAGCGTGAGGTACTTCTGATCCCTGGCCTGCATGAAAATCTCCAGCGGAACGACGCCGAAGATGTGGTAATCAACGTGCGGCTCTTGCGAGATGTGCTTGCTACCCTCTGGCGTCAGGAGCGGATCAAATTTCCGTATCAACCTCGCCTTCAAGTCATCGTCTTTGGTTAGTCGAGCCACCGTCAATGAGCCATACCAGGCACACACCTCTGGGTAAATGACGTACTGTCTCTTACCCTGCGCGAATTCCAACTGGCGCACGACAAAGTTTTCCGCCACGCGTTTGCCGATCTCTTGTGGCGATGTTCCGGCGGGCCATTTGCCGAAGTAATTCGACTGCGCGGTGGCATGTACACTGGTCAGCGTTATCAACATCCCAGTCGTCAACAGCAACTCCAGGCCTCTGCGTCGTCGTAACATAGTTTTCTCCTCTAAACAGTTTTAATAGCGATCGTTTTGCTTCCAAGGCCGGGAGCAGAGGCCTCGAGTGTTATTCGTCCTCCGGGGGCTTTGGCCTTGAGCAGAGCAAAACAGCGGCCCTGATACGCTTTGCGTTCGGTTGTCTGAAACTGCTCGTGGCTGTTGTTGTTGCCGCTATCAACCGCGGCAATAACACCGGGACCAGTAATCTTGAAAGTGATTAGGTCGCCGGCACTTGGGACCAGCACGCCATTCTCATCGACGACAGTCGCGGTGACATAAACTACATCATCCCAAACCAGTGCGAGAGTGTTGCGGTCGGCGGCGAGCATGATCTTCGCCGGCTCGCCGGCGGTTTGGAGTTCGTAGGTGGCGACTACGCGCCCGCTGTTCATACCGACCGTTTTCAGCGTGCCCGCCGCAAAAGGCACTTTCCAATTCCGCGGCGCGTCATCGCTCGGTCGCGCCTTGGCGCCGAGAGATCGCCCGTTGAGAAACAACTCCACCTGCTCGCAGTTGCTATAGACCTCGACGTCTTCGTCGTGCGGAGTGGTGAGATGTGGCGTCCAGTCGGAGAACAACACCTGTGGACGGCGTTCCTGCAGCGGGTCGTAGCCAGGGTCGGTGGGCAACGCAGGTGTACGCGCGACGCGGCGTGCGGCGTAGACCATCGGCTTATCGCTCCACCAACTCTGACGCTGAAAGGCAAGCGGGCGCGGTGTGCCGGTGCGGTCGAGCAGGCCCGAGTTATACGCGACGGTGGGCCACTGCGGCGATTCACCAATATAGTCAATGCCGGTCCACAGGAACTGTCCGGCGTAAGGCGGATTGTCACGAAGCGCCAGCCAGATTGTGCGGTCGTGGCCGTTCTCGGTGCCCAGTATCTTGCGGGTCGGCTTCTGTTGATGCGCCGCCAGGATTTCATTCTCACGGTAGTTCTGTCCAACTACATCCAAAAGATCAGCGAGGCCGTTGTCGTAGTCGTGACTTACGTTGGGTCGAAATAACGCCTGCGTAACGGGACGCGATGGATCGTTCTCGTGGAACGTGGCGACTAACGACGCAAGAATCTGCTTTGCAAGTTCCGCCTTCGGCGTGTCGTGAATTTCGTTGCCGGCACTGTAGACAATGATGCTGGGATGATTGCGGTCGCGGCGCACAGTGTCCCGCGTATCGATCAGCGACCAGTCTTTGAAATGTAGATGATAGTCGTAGGGGTTTTTCGCGACGGTCCAACAGTCGAACATTTCATCCATAACCAGAAACCCCATGCGGTCGCACAATTCAAGGAATTCAGGCGCGGGCGGATTGTGCGCGGTGCGAATCGCGTTGACACCAAGCTGTCTAAGCAGTTCAAAGCGACGCGCCCACACACCCACAGGCACGGCCGCGCCAAAGGCGCCGCCGTCATGATGCACAGCTACGCCCTTGAGCTTGAAATTTCTGCCGTTGAGCCAGAAGCCGGTAGCGGGATCGAAGTGGTACTCGCGTATGCCGAAAGTAGTCGTCTCGTCGTCAATGGTGACTTGGCCTGCTCGGACACGTGAGATGAGGCGATAAAGATTCGGGTGAGCGATGTCCCAAAGTTGGGGCACGTTAACGAGCAGGTCTTGCTGGAAATTTACAGACTGGCCCGCCGCAATCAGTTGCGCTTTACTCTCGGCAGTCTGGATTGCGCGACCGCGGGGGTCGAACAGAGTAATTTGCAGCGCGATGCTACGTGATCGTTCAGACTGATTAACGACTGTGTTCTGCACGCGCACCGTTGCTTTGTCGGCCGCGACCTGCGGCGTGGTGACGAACGTGCCCCAATGTTCGAGGTGAATGGGATCGGTCACTAGTAGTCGCACGTGGCGATAGATGCCGGCGCCCGTATACCAACGTGACGCCGGTTGACCCGAGTTATCCGCGCGGACGGCGAGCACATTTGGTTTGTTATTACTGAAGTTGAGGTGGCCGGTCAGTTCGTAGCTAAAGCTGACATAGCCGTAGGGGCGTTGGCCTAAATGGAAGCCGTTGATCCATACGTCGCTATTGGCCATCACTCCATCAAACTCGACGAACACGCGCTTACCTTGGTAGTTCGGCGACAGGATGAAATGCTTGCGATACCAGCCGACGCCGGCCGGGAGAAAGCCGCCCGCGCCGCGCGTCGCGTTATCCTTGTCGAATGGTCCTTCAATGCTCCAATCGTGGGGCACGTCCAACTTCCGCCAGCCGAGGTCGTCAAAGGCCGGTTTTTCAGCACCGGGGGCATCCGATTCGAGAAAACGCCAATCGCTGTCGAAAGAGGAAATGGCTCGAACCGGCGGCGAACACACAGCAACTGGCCGGGCGGCGGTCAGTCCCGCCAACAGGCCGATAACCAATGCTAGGGTTACGTAATGGCTGGTTTTGAGAATCGACATTGGTGACACCTGAGTCCCGGATAGTGGTCTAATTTTAGATTTTTCTCAATACAGCCTCTGTGTTTCGCAGTGCCTCGCTGTCATAAAAACGCCGAAAACTGACCAGAGAGATAAGGAGCACTCAACACAGTCTCTGCCACGACCAGAGAAGTTCCGGGCGTGTCGGCTGTGCCGCCCGATGTGAGGCGGCGGCTTCGCCCCGCCAGTAAATTGCAAACACCGGTTGGGCTCTGCCCCTGGTTCGGGCTCGGCCCCTTTGAGCTACGCTTGGCCAATCATTTGAACAGTCTTCAAGTCACATTCTCTCAACTAACCAGACGATGCGCCGAGCGACATCAATCGCGCGAAGGGGGCAAAGCCCGAACCAGGGGCGCAGCCCAGTCGGTGCTTGCAACTTAACTGGCGGGGCGAAGCCACCGCCTCACATCAGGCGGCATAGCCGATTCGCTGTTAAGGGCCTTGACCTCACAGCAGGTCAACACGCATGAACTCTTGCTCTCGAAAACAACACGTCGACGGTTTGTAACTGAGGGTGAGCACGATCCCCGAAATCGCACCAAGTGACGCTGATCGTTTTCGCGCTGATTCGTGTGAGTTCGTGGATCGTTGTAGTTCCTCTCTCTGTTTCAATGACTCGTTGATTTCTCTGCTCCCAGTCCAGTGTTTGCACGCACGATTAATTCCGTGAACTTTGCTTCCGCGGAAGGCTCACGTCCCAGCAGCGTCCCGACAAATGCGCCGAGAAAGCCCAGTGGGATACTGAGAAGTCCGGGATTCTCAAGCGGAAAGATCGGAGCGGCCTGAATCAAATGACGAGCAGCCCCAGTTACGGTAGGCGGATCAACCGACATGATACTGGGGCTGATGATGATCAATACAATCGAAGCCAATAATCCGGTGCCCAGTCCCGCGACCGCTCCTTTCGTGTTAAATCGCCTCCAGAAAAGGGAAAGAACGATCACGGGGAGGTTAGCCGATGCCGCTACCGCAAAAGCGAGCGCCACAAGAAAGGCCACATTCGCCGTCGGGCCCAGCACAATCGCGACCAGGATAGCCACGCCCCCGACCACGAAGGCGGTGACTCGCGCCACGCGCACTTCTTCCCCCGGAGAGCGCTCCGTGCCGCGATGAATGACGTTGGTCCAAAAGTCGTGTGCAAATGAAGTTGAGGCGCTAATGGTCAGCCCGGCAACGACCGCAAGGATCGTCGCAAAGGCAATCGCCGAGATGAAACCGAAAAAGACGTTGCCGGCGAGCGCCTGTGCCAGTAGCGGCGCGCTCATGTTTGTGCCGCCGTTGTGAGCGATGAAGTCACGTCCAACGATTGTCGCCGCGCCGAAGCCGAGGAACGTCGTCATAATATAGAAGTTGCCGATCAGCACCATCGCCCAGACCACGCTGGTGCGGGCGGTCTTGGCATCCGGTACGGTATAGAAACGCACCAGGATGTGCGGCAGTCCGGCAGTGCCGAAGATCAATGCCAGCCCCAGCGAGATCAGATCCAATGGGCCATATGGTGGTTTATACCGCAGCCCCGGTTGAAGAAAGTCCTGGGTCACTACCGCGCCCGTTGCATCCTGATAGGTCACATGGGTGATGGCCTGAAAAAAGTTGCTCAAACTGAAACCGAAATGGCCCAGCACTAGAAGACTGAGCATGAACGTCCCGGCCATCAGCAGTATCGCTTTGATGATCTGTACCCACGTGGTTGCGAGCATGCCGCCGAAGACTACATAAATGATCATGAGAGCACCGACTCCAGTCACCGCGCTGTGGTAAGTGATTCCTGAGTCTTTGAGTAAGAGTGACACGAGCGCGCCGGCGCCGACCATCTGCGCAATCATATAAAAGGTGCTCACTGTCAACGTGCTCAACGATGCCATCGCGCGCACTGGGCGCGGGTTGAGTCGATAGGCCAGCACGTCGGCCATGGTGTACTTCCCCGCGTTCCGAAGTGGTTCAGCTACGATCAGAAGCACAGTCAAATACGCCACTAACCAGCCCACCGAATACATGAAACCATCATAACCCTGGAAGGCGATAATGCCGGCGATTCCAAGAAACGAGGCAGCGCTCATGTAATCGCCCGCGACGGCGACGCCGTTCTGCCATCCTTTGATTTGACGACCCGCCGCAAAATAGGCGCTGGAGCCACTTGAGCGCCGCGCCGCCCAGTAGGTGATCCCCAGCGTGATGAGAACAAAGACCAAAAAGATGATTAGTGAAGTTGACATGACTTCAGTTCTCTCCCCGCGGTCTGTCCAATTTAGCGATTATCTCTTGGGCCATGCCATCCCACTTCGCGGCCGTGCGCACATAGAGAGCTGCAACGATCCACGCAATGAAGAATTGGGAGAGGGCAAATAAATAGGCGAGGTTAACGACCCCGAGTACTTTCCGGGCCATCAAGCTCGGCGCGTAACCAACCAATATCAGCAAGGCGAAGTAATAAACGATGAAGAAGACCGTGGCCGGGATAATAAACTTTCGCTTACTCGCCAGCAGTTTTTTGAACTCTGACATTTTCCCCACCCGATCCCAATCGGCAACGTCAATATCTTCGTCGGCAGTAAGCTCATGAGCAGGCTTGGGCAAGTCACGACCAAGCGGAGATACATCGGTCGCGGCTCCTACCGTGGGCGTTAAATCGCCGGGTTCCGGTTCGAGGGGGATTCCTCGCCCCATAATGTTTTCCCTCCGAGTCAGCAGTGTCTTAAGTTGAAGTATTCATTCGCCGCTCAATTACGGAACCGATGAACAGTAGCGGCGGAAATCTGGATTAACGGATCAGTTCTTACAGCGTGACTAGGAACTGCAAACGTTCGGCTGTGACTCACATCGGTTTGCCCGGCTCGAACGCAGTAACTTCTTTCGCACGCGCGGAAAAATATTTGCACAACGCGCAAGGCTTGAGTCCTCTCAAGCCAGAAACCACAGAGGCCGCATTGAGGTCCGCTCCTGCTGGACTGGTGTGCGTATGATCGCCGGCGAACAGCGGCTGCACCTTCTCCTCTCCCATCGATTCATATTTATCGGCCACGATTGTGGTGAGGTCTAAGAAGGCCACGCTCTGTGACTGAGCAACCTGGAAGGCCCACTGGCCGAATTTACCTGGGCCAGGTTCGACCTTGCCGTCTTTCCAGATGTTCCGCACGGTCAAAGAAAGGATGATGGGAGTCGCCTGTTTGGCTTTGGTGTCGGAGATGAATTTGCGCAGATACCAGCCAAAGGTGTGGACTATTTCCTTGTTCCCATTGGGCATCGTAAACTCTTGCGCCTCTTCGCCAACGCCCGGAAGCGAACCGCGCGCGCGATCCTTATCCACCGGGCCACCATCGTTGTGGCCGAATTGAATCAGCACAAAGTCGCCCGCTTTCATCTCCTGTAAAACTTTCTCCCACAACCCCTCGGTAAGAAACGTCCGACTACTGCGCCCAGCGCGGGCGCGATTGAGAACGTTAATTTTCGTGGCGTCGAAGTATCCGACGAAAGGATCGCCCCAACCGCGTGCCCCGTTGGCGTTGTTGTTGGCGGTGGAATCGCCGATCACAAAGAGCGTCGGAAGTTTTGGGTCAGCCGCGTGCTTTTCCGATGAGGGTGCCTGGCTGGCTCTCTCAACGGTCTGGCCGAGAGTCACTAAAGGAAAAAGGTACAGTACGAAGAGAAGCACCAATTTCGTTCGCGTCATTTTTGCAAGATTTCGCGAGATTTCGTGGATCATGCGCTCCTCGTCGTCTTTCGGAAAGCTTTAGGAACGGTACTGATGCAGTTTCGAAAAAACAGCGGATAATATTCCCTCGGAATAATTGTTGCTGTGATCACCGTTTCCCGTCGGTCGGACCAGCCCAGTCGTCTGTTCGGAACGGTCCTGCAGGCAATCCTGTTTCATTTGTGAGGTTGGGATGCCTGGGGTTGTTATTGAACGCATAGCGCACAGCCTGCGGCTGCGGAATCGGGTCGGACCAAACCTCAACTCGATTCTTCCCCGTAATTTTCGCCTGGGCCCAGTGCCATTTATGGTCTGCTCCGGCAATAGCGAATTCGTCAAGCCTGTCGCCCTCGCGGATTCTTAGACCCTGGCCTGCTTCATCAAATGTGAGGACGATCTTTGAACCGCTAATCCTGGCGCTGCGAAACATTGGACCAGACTTTGTTATCTTGCGGCCGTACACATCAACCAGAGCCCAACGACTCATGCGCTTGCCCACGTCGAGTTTGTTTTTTGGATGAATGTCGTGCGCTTCGCCAATATCTATCGTCACAACCAGCCCGGTCTTTGGTTCGGTAAGAGCAGTGAGCCGTTGCGCTTCACGCAGGAAGCTCCACGCCTCGTCAACTGGTTCCGCTTGGGGGTCGCGGTAGTTAGGAAGTTGAATGATACCAAAGGGAAAGTTACCCTCGCCCCAGCGCTCGCGCCAGGCTCTGATCATCGTGGGAAGTAAGATGCCATATTGTTGGGCGCGTGCTTCGTTAGATTCACCCTGATACCAGAAGGCTCCGCGAATGGAGAATGGAATGAGGGGCGCGATCATGCCGTTATATATTGATGAGGCAATGCGGTATTCACGGAGTGCGTCAGGAACAGCAGGCGAGGGCTGCGGACGAGCGTCTCCGGCTTTGACCTTCTCCGTGGCAGCGCGCCATTCTTTTAGTTTCTCTTCATATTCAGCTTTGACTCGCGGTCGCTCTTCGTCCCAGATCCTGGTGCGCTCGACAGTTGGCCGGAGATCGTTCGAGGCAAGCAGGTATTCGACCGGTGTCCAGGCCTCCGCCTGCGACCCGCCGTAGGATGAATTGATCAGACCAATAGGAACGTTCAGCTCTTTCTGTAACTCGACCCCGAAGTAGTATCCCACCGCAGAGAACTCCTTAACGGCCTCCGACGAACACGGCTGCCAGATAGCCAGTGGTCCAGCCTTGTGCTTGAACGCGACCTGGCGGTCTACGTTAAAAAGTCTAATCAAGGGATGGTCAGCAGCCGCGATGGCCGCTTCGCCATTTGCAGTCTCACGTAACAGGCGTTGCATGTTCGACTGGCCGGCTACCAGCCACACCTCCCCAACGAGGATGTTCTTCAGCTCGATCGTGTTCTTACCAGAGATAGTCATGGTCGCAGGAGTCGAGCTCGCGCTTAGGCGATCGAGGTTGATGCGCCATTTGCCGTCCTTGTCTGTAGTAGCTTTCTTAGTCTGGCCGGCGAAGCGAACGGTGACGACCTCGCCCGGGTCTGCCTTACCCCATATGGGAACCGAGCCAGTGCGCTGAAGCACCATTGCGTCGCCGATTACATCAGGCAAGACGATGTTTGCCCGCACAATGATCACGGGCATCAATATGACTATCGCTGCGAACAAGAATCCGGTTTTTGTCATAGGTTTCGGTACTCCATTTTGAAATGCCACGGCCTTGTACCGTGGAGTCTCACGCTCGCCGCTACAAAAACTGCGGCGTGGACTCTCATCGTTTCTGCAAATACGCTTGTCACTCGAGAATGCTCACGGAGACATTACCCGGTGGTCATAACCTCACGATCCTAGATTTCGCATTGTGCTAGCGTCGCGGCTCGTTATTAGCAGCAAGCGTGAGACTCCACGGCACAAGGCCGTGGCATCTTCACGCTTTCCACAAACTGGCGGTAGCGACCTAGTCGATGCGCGACACTCTATTCAAGGTAAGAACTGTAAACTAACCCTCTTAGAAATTCACAAACTTACTACTTCTTCACGACATCCGGTGTATCCACGTTGTTACAATTAGTGAGCCTCACGGGCGTCGGGTCTTGAGTCTCGACGCGAACATTTTTCATCGTCCAGTCCTGCGCGTACTCGATGAAGCCGCCTTCCTTGCCCTGCGCCGTTATGTTTTCCCAACGCACGTTACTGATCACCTTCTCCGGTAGACCGCTCGCCGAGAAGATCCGGCGCGATCCTGAGACCTCCACGTTTTCAATCTTGATGTTGCGGAACTCGCATAAGCCACGCTCTGCAGGCACCACCGGCGTGTTCAGTACAATCCAGTGCGGCGGGATGTTCTTTTCTTCCTTCGGTATCGTCGCGTAGCTGTAACTCGGATTCCAGTTCAGTGTGAAGGTGAACGGCAACGGCACCTTTTCCATCTTGATGGAGCGGATCAGCACGTCTTCGACGAAACCGCCGCGGGTCTTTGCAGACTTGAAGCGAATGCCCTCGCTGGTGCCGATGCCCTGGTTCTGATAAGCCACTACTTTGCGGATGCCGCCGGAAGTCTCGCTGCCGAAAGAAAGTATGCCGCCGCCACGTCGCGTGATGTTGTTGCGGATGACAATGTATTCGGTCGGGCGGTTGACGCGCATGCCGTCATAGTCGCGGCCAGCCTTCAGACAAATATCGTCATCGTTGTTGTCGATGTCACAGTGCTGAACCAGAACGTAGCTGGACGAATCGATGTCGACGCCGTCTGTACTGGGCCCCTTGTTGTCGCTGATCTTGATTCCATTCACCGTGACGTGATCCGAGTAGACAACCTGAACGGTCCAAAACCCGGAGCGTTTCAGACTGAGATTCTCCACCGTAACGTCCGCAGACTTCCATACAACCATCAGGCGCACGCGCTCGGCGTCGTAGTCGGCCGCCCAACGCAGGCCGCGCGGTTCATACTCACGCCGCAATGTCCAGTACTTGTCCCACCACTTCTGTCCGCGGCCATCAATCGTGCCGCCACCGGAAAGCTTGACGTTCTTCTGGTCATTGACGTTGATCAACGCTGCGGGCCATTTCATCTCGATGCCCGCGACACGCGTCCAGATCGAGGGATAATCGGCGTCGTCCTGACTGCCAAGCAGAGTGACATCCTTGTCGAGACGCAGGTGTACCTTGTTTTTAAGGAAGAGCGCGCCGGTTACGTAGCCGCCCGGTTTCAGAGTGACGATGCCGCCGCCCGCTTTCGCGCAAGCGTCGATGGCTTCCTGGATTGCCTTCGTCGAGTTCGTGACGCTATCGCCTACCGCGCCGAAGCGATCCGCCAAAAAGACTCGGCGCCTATTTGGCGCGCGCCTGGCACCAACTTTCTTGACCCATTCAGGCAGGCCCTTGACGTCCGTAGCGGCTGTGGACTGACCCAACACGGGAGTCACAAAGAAAACCCAAATCGAAAACAATAGCCAGCCGCGTGTCTTAATCATCTTTCCTGCCTAGTAAGAAACATTAGCCGCAGATCAACGCTGATAATGCCGATCAGAACAGAAAAGTAGTTGAGTACCTTACGAATGAAACTATCCTTGGTGGGTGTCCTAGTTTCATTTTTTCCCTCTCTGCAACCTCTGTGTGCTCCGTGTCTCCGTGGTGGAAATCCCCCTGCCACAAAAAGAAACCACGGAGCCACTGAGCACACAGAGAATTCAAAACGGGGAAATTACTATCGCTTACTACTCTGTCTTGATCTGTGTCATCCGCGTTAATCTGTGGCTGAGCGGCTTAGAATTCTCTTTGGCCCACCTTGTCAAGACGCATGTCGGCGACGCCTTTACACTGATGCGTCGAGAAGTCCTGGACATCTCTTAACACAAAGGTCGGAACGTTTGAAGTGAGCTTCGCCTTGACGTGATAAAAGTCGACATCCTTTACGTCGTAAAGGACGAATGCCGGGCGAAGATCTTCCTTTATGTAGCTGACCTCGACGTTGTTTAGCTCAATACCTTTCACGTGTCGGAAGAAAAAGCCGTACGCGGGAACCTCACCAAACATTGATGGCTCGGGGTAGTTTATCTCCCGCTCAGGCGGTTGGATGGCGGCCTGCTCTCTTGTACCACCACCCTGATAGAAGATTAGGATATTGCTCAGCCTTACGTTCTCGACGTCATGACCGGGTATACCCGCAATGATCGATGCGTATCGGGGATCGGCGTTATACGCGACGATGTTACTGATGTTCACGCGTCTCATTTGACCAACGGGCGTACCCGCGGGACCGCGCATGCGGCTACCCAACCGCAGGAAGATTGGTGCGTTCTGAACGTCGCGCATCGTGATATTGGTAATCGTCACATCTTCGAGCAAACCACCATCCACTGTCTCGAGCGCCAACCCACGGCAATGATCGAAAACGACGTTGGAGATTGTGATGTTCTTGAATCCGCCATTCGACTCTGTGCCGAGCTTGACGCGACCGGTCGGGCCGTCATGATCCGGGGCCTCCTTAACGTTGCGTTTGTACGTGCCGTCCAAAAGCGACCCGATGTCATACCCACTGACGAAGCAGTTCGTGATGGTGACGTTCTCCGTCGCGCGCGCGAAACCCAGTCCGTAAGAACTCTTCAGCACAATCGCATCGTCGTTCGGAGAGTTGACGCTGCAGTTTGAGATGCGGACATTGCGGCAGACATCGATGTCAAAGCCGTCGCGATTAGTGTCGACTTTGAGATTGTCAATCGTAAGGTTGTCTACCGCGGTAGCCAGCAGCGCGAAGTGACCGCCGTTCAAAATCGAGAAGTCGCGCAGCAAAACATTTCGACAAAGCTTTAGTGAAATTGCTTTGTTACCCAGGCCATTCATCTCGCTCGGCGGAGCGTCTTCGCCGAGAGGAGATTGCGGGCGAACCCCAGGCTGTGCCCCGCCCAAAGTGGCGGGCGTATCTCCGGCTTGCAGCGGCCGTCGCGGCCTGGGGCTGCGACGAGTTAAACCCTTGCCGTTGATCAGACCTGGTCCGATGATCGAAACGTTCTCGAGACCGATGCCCCAGATCAAACTATTCTGCCAGTGGCTGTGGCCGAAGTCCTGGTACATATCCCACTCGTTTGCTTCAGGCAGGTCGTAACTAAGCTTCCCCGCGATCGGATCAGCGGCGAGGATGGTGGCGCCTTGATCGAGGTGCAACGTAATGTGACTCTGCAAGTGAATCGAGACGGAGAGGTAGGTGCCGGCGGGAAATTCCACGGTACCGCCGCCGGCGGCCGCAGCGGTTTCGATCGCTTTGTTTATTGCCGGGGAATCGAGCGTATGGCCATCACCTTTAGCCCCAAATGTGGTCACGTCATAGACACGATAGGCTCGCTCCCTTACGGCGACTGACCCTCCCGCGTCGGCAGTTGCTCGGGTGAACACTGCGAGCCCGATCGCCGCCACCGCGATAGCCACAAACAAGGTGTGCAGTCTTCTCATCGTTTCTCCAGAATGAAAAAGCCGCAGGAGTTTCAGCTGAATTATTCCACCGCTGCGCGCTGCTGCAGCTGGCCCATAGATCGCTGCGCCATTTTGAGCAAGATTAGGATCAAAGCGCAATCAATTGAAGTGCGCGGGCCTGGCAGCGCTTTGGCCTACGTTCGCGACGGTCTCCCGCACGCGAAATCGGTAAGCAGGCGAAACAGCTTGAATCACAGTTAAGTGGCAACGAGAACAGGCTAAAGCTGCGCCGGGCCACCGCACTCCAAAAGTCATCCTGCCGTCTGACGTTTTGAGTTCTAGCTTAAATGTTTTTTGTTTGCGGCAGTGCCGCGTTCGGCCTGACTCAGACCCGAAGCAACATAACGATCACGTTAACCAGCCGGCGCAACTTGAAGGTCCCTCCAATCGAGTTAGCCGCGGATTATCGCGAAGTCGCTCCTCTTGCAGGCGCTGGATATTGACTGCAAACTGAGCTTGCTGCTCAAGAATGAATTCCATCGTCTTCTGAATTTCTTCGTTGGTCAGGGCGCGCTTCCTGACAGTGTGAGGATAAACTTCTTTTCATTTTTCCTCACCTCCCGAAAAAGCCAGGGTCCATTAAATACCAGTTAATTAATCCTGCCACCAACCCAACTCCAAACACTATTAGTCCGATTATCTTTTCCCTGGCAGTTGTGGGCCTTCCTCCCATTGAAGGAAATATCAGGAGATAAAGCCCTCCGATTACACCGACAGGAGCAAACGCTGCCAGTTTCATGGAGTACTGATGTTCCTGTAACAGTTGATGCCAGTTGTAATAGATGAGGCCAGTAGAAACGAGAATTAGCACCAGGGCAAAGATGCGCGCTTTGAAGTAATGCATATCAAATTCTCCAGCGTGAGCCTAAAGATCGCAGATAGATATAGATTTACAACTAAGAATTTGCGAGCAGCCTAACGCTGCCGTTCACCTCGCCGAGCGAAAGGCATTCGACCATCGTCGACGTAAGGAAGTTACGTGAGAGCCATGCTATCGACGCGTTAGGTGCAACCGCTTGGCGGTCAGCGCGAGATTGCCGATAACCTGGACGTCGGCCATGATGCGCGATCGCGATAACCAGAATTACGTCGGTTTCTACAGAATAAATGAGGCTGAGTGGAAAGCGATGCATAGCCAATCATTTGAGGCGGCTGCGCGCTCTAGACATGACCTCGTCGCCAGGAAGAGATTCGAGTTCGCCCTTAAGATAAGCCGCATACCGACGCTGCGACTCGGCGATCCACAATTGTTCAACCTGATTGTCGGCGGAAGGGTCTAGCTCCTCGATAAGCATGCGTGCAAGCGTAGCCTTCTCTGGAGGCGTGAGCAGCCGCGCTTTTTTCTCTAACTCGTCAAAAAGTGCACTCATACGTTCGCATTATAGCCAGCAACGAGGTTGACCGCTAATGCTACGGTTAACCGGCGCGCCGAGTTCCTGAAGGATTGAGAGCTGCCTCGTTCTTTAGTTCCCCAACGGCTTTACATCAGTGCTCAGCGGACTGGGCGGTATGTTAAATCCCTCAAAGGGATCGGGATGACTCGGGTTGAATGTCGGCACGTCCTTCACCAGATATTTGGCGATCCCGAGCTTACTGGTCTTGATCCCGTCGACAATGCACTTGGCCAGTTCGTAGCTGCCATAGTTGCTGTGGTGCGTGGCGTCACCCGTCTTAAAAGCCAGGCCTGATTTCTCCGGACCCAGCGCTTCGTAGAAGACCTTGCTCATGGCGTTGAGATCAATGAGCGGCGCGTTTTCCTCGCGCGCCACTTGCCGTACTGCTTCGGGATAATCTCCGTGCGAGTTGGTGATTTTGCCGTCCTTGTCAAAAGTGCGACGGTGCATCGGCGTGATGAGCACCGGAATGCCGCCGTGCTGACGCGCTTCCGTGACGAATTTCCTCAGGCTCTCTTTGTAGGTTGTAAATGCGCCCACGCCCTCGCCTTTCTCCTTTTCGTCATTGTGTCCGAATTGAATGAATAAATAGTCGCCCGGCTTGATGGTGCTCAAAACTTTGGCCAGGCGCAGCGCGCCCAGAGAACTGCGCAGGGACTCGCCGGATTCCGCGTTGTTGGCGATGGCCACACCGGAGTTAAAGAAGCGAGTCAACATCTGCCCCCAACTGTTATAGGGTTCACGCGGCTGATCGCAGACCGTGGAATCGCCGAGCAGATAGATCGTTGGTATCTGGTCGGCCCTCGCAATCTCCAGCGCGCAGACGGCCGGCCGGCTGTTATTGAATTCCAGAGTGAGCTTTTCATCCCAGGCCCAGAGTTCCGTCGTTTTTTCGCGGTCCTTTAGTTTGACCTCGCCATCACCGGCAATCTTCGGCGTACGAATGTTCACGGCAAACGTTCGCGTCACCAGCTTCCCGGGCGCTGTAAGCACCCGCTCCACCATCAGCCGTCGCAGCTCCGCCTTGATCGTCGTGTCGGATTCTGCGGCTGGATCACCAAGAGTGACAGTGACAATGTAGTTTCCTTCAGGCAGCGCGACTGAGAAATAGAATGGTTTTTCGCTGGTGCAAAAATCACTGCGCAAAGCATCCTTGCCGCCGCGGTCCAGGCAAGCGATCTGTGCGCCGGGCTCGAAGCCGTAGCCGCGTTCCCTGCTGTAGATGGTGCCGGGTAACACTTCTCTGTAGCCTGGAGCGACTCTACCCAGTCCGAAATCGAATTTGAGACTCGTTCCTTTTACTTCTTGCGCGTGCGACACGGACGTGTTCGAAGCGAAGTTCCAGGCGATAGATAACGTCACTACAAGAAACGCAAGGGCTTTTAGCATATGAACTCCGTCCAATCCGAATTTAGAATTTAGAATTTAGAATTTAGAAACTAGAGAGCCACTTGCAAAACTCGTTTTTAGCGAAGCGACATTGCGCTTTTGCGTGCTTACGCGCATCACCCGAAATGAAATCACACGAAGTAACAAGAACAACATTTCGGGTAGCAGAGCCGCAAAGGTAGTCCGAATTCTTCCTTGCGTCTTTGCTACCTTTGCGTCTTGGCGTGAAGCTGTTCCTGCGGCCAGCGCCAACGCAGTCATCAAGAGAATCAGCAGCAAGCGAGTGGGTTTGGTCTCGGTTTGCATTGAGCAGTAGGAATTAGAATTAGGAGTCCGTTGGAAAAAGCATCTGCTGACTCCTCATTCACACCGTGGCTTTAGCCCGGTGATCTGGGCCGTCGAAAAGCCAGGGAATCGTTTTAACGATTTCCTTCGCTGCTGATGAACTTTCTTGTGAGAACCCTTTTCCGCTGATGTTCATCACAGCCAGCAACTCAACATGCCTGACTACTCGAGCACCCTTCAAAGAAAAACCGTTGAAACGGTTCCCCCGACTCGGTCCGTCGTATCACCGGGCTAAAGCCGCGGTGAGAATGAGAGGTCATAACCAAGGGCGCCGACTGTAGGGGCGTCCCTCCGTGGGCACCCCCGCCGGCGTAACGTGCGGCGCCCCACGGCCCAAATGAAAAATGAGAAATGATAATTGGAAAATGGAAAATGCGTTTTTCTAAACCTGAGAACGCCTCCCTCCAATACCTAGCCGGGCGTAACGTGGGGCGCCCACGGACGCCCCTACAATCAAGGCAGTTGCCGCAACGTCTGCTTCAAAGTCTGCACCGTCTTAAGGTGGTTCGGATCTGAGCTAAGGTTCTTCAACTCAAGCGGATCATTTGAGTAATCGAAGAGCATCGCACCTGCCTTGCCGTCGTCCCACTCAGCGTAGTGCCAAGTTTCGGTACGTACAGACTTGCCGAGCTTGCCTTGATACAGCGTTACGGCAAAAGCGGGATAGGGCCAGTTAGCCTGAGAGTTGCGCAGCAGCGAGACCAGGCTGTGGCCTTCGTTGCCTTGCGGTCGCGGCAGACCGCAGAGTTCGGCAAGCGTAGGATACATGTCGAGTAACTGGACCGTGCGTTCGGTGGTCTGTGACTTGCCGCCTGGTACAGAAATAATCAGCGGCACCCGCAAACCCACTTCGAAGAGCGAATACGCCTTGGACCACTTGCCTTTCTCGCCAAGGTGGTAACCGTGGTCTCCCCAGAAGACGACGATCGTGCTGTCACGCAACTTAAGTCGATCAAGTGTATTGAGCACTCGGCCAACCTGCTCATCCACGAAACTGACGGACGCATAGTAAGCGCGAATCATCTCACGGGCCTCGGTAGGCGAAGCCTCACGTCCAATAAACAGATCAGCGTTTCGTTTAGGCACAGATATTTCTGGAAAACCCGGAGGAGCTTCAGGATGCGTGGCGAAGTCCGGTGGTAACGGTATCTTCGACGGATCGTAGAGATCAAAAAATTTCTTTGGCGCGGTCGGCGGGCTGTGGGGCTTCACAAAACCGACCGCAAGAAAGAATGGCTGATCTTTGTATTTCTCCAGATATTGGATTGCACGCGTCGCCGTTTTGTAATCACCATGTGACTCCCCATCTCCCTCGAGCACGACAATGCGATCGGACGCTGCTGCGCGCTCCGCGCCGGACGTTCCAGCGGATACAGGCGTCGTGGTGTTTGCTTCATCAGGATCGCGCTCGGCGGCGGCCGCAGGCTTGCTGGTCCCGCGCCCGGTGATCGCCGGGTTCGTCGGCTCGCCGCCTTCGGTCCACGAAACCATGTCGTCGATACCGCCGTGAAAAACTTTACCAGTGCGCAGCGTAGCGTAACCGTTCGCCTTGAAATACTGCGGCAACGTGATGTAATCGGGATGCTTAACACGAAAGTAGACGTTGTTGTCCATCACTCCCGTCTGCGTGGGATAGCGGCCTGTCAAAAGTGAAGTACGCGAAGGATTGCAGAGCGGATACTGAGCGTAGGCGTGGTCGAAACGCACGCCGCGCGTGGCCAGGCTATCGATGTTCGGGGTCTTGATGATCGTGTTGCCGTAACAACCCAGCGTAGGACGCAAATCGTCCGAGATGATGAAGAGGACGTTGTACTTGGGCTTTGCCGACACCACCGGGACTGAGCGGACAAACGGAGAGAAGCTGTAAGACAACAGAGCGAGCGCGCAAGTCACTGAACAGAGTGTTGTTCTGAGCAAGGGAAAGCTCGTTGGATTAATCATGTCTCCAATCCGTGGCACAAAATTCAAACTTCTTGTTTTTGTTCTTTGGTTGAGCAAAGATTTTCTGACTCCCTTTATATACGTCTGAGGCAACGGCGGCACAGCCCAAATCGAAGTTCTGCATTGAACGGCGGGGCAGAGCCAACCGCCGCACATCGGGGCGGCAAAGCCGTTGGTTCGCAGTTTGATCGCGCCGAACGCCGCGCCGTGGCCAAAGTTATGACGGTCTGGCCCGCGTCGCCGGCGATACCGGCCAAAACTCCGATTCCGTGTGCGCTTCCTTCATGATTTCCTCGATGCGCAGGACAACCTCCGGATGAGCGGCGGCGATATCATGCGTCTCGCTCACGTCAGTCTCAAGATCATAGAGTTCGATCGCACTGCTCACCTTGCGTACGGCCTTCCAACGGCCCCACCGCACAGCTTGTGCGTACTGGCCTTCGTGGAATTCCCAGTAAAGATAAGCATGTCCTTGCAGTGTTTGTCCTAACAACGCCGGCAGCACAGAAATGCCGTCAAGGCCGGCCGGCGAGTTCACCCCGGCGATAGCTGCGAAGGTAGGTAGGACATCCCACCCGGCCCAAACCTGCTGACTGACCGTGCCTGCTGCGATCTTCCCCGGCCAGCAAACGATCATGGGCTCGCGTATGCCACCCTCGTACAGTTCGCGTTTGATGCCGCGAAACACTCCATGGCTGGCGAAAAAATTTGGATCGAAGCCTCCCTCGTCCGGTCCCTGCGGGCCGTTGTCGCTGTTGAAGAAAACAATTGTTTCGTCATCGAGACCGAGTTCCTTCAACAGCGACCTGATTTTGCCTACATCCGTGTCCAAACGCGTGACCATGGCCGCATAATTCTTCTCCTGCTGCGGCCAACTCTCTCGCGAGTAGGGCTCATCAGTTGGCACTTCCATACCGTTGCCGGTCGTTCGACCAAGTTCATTGTTGGCATGTGGGAGCGTGTATGCCAGATAGAGAAAGAAAGGATGGCTGCGTTCGCGGCGGATGAATTCAAGCGCCTCGCTCGTAAACAGATCGTGTGAATATGTGCCTTGCTTTATGCTCACCCGCTGTTGGTTGCGCCACAGATAGTCAGGGTAATAATTGTGCGCGTGGTTCTGATTTAAGTACCCAAAGAAATAATCGAACCCTTTGCGATTGGGTATCCCGGTGGTGTTCGATTCTCCCAAACCCCACTTTCCGATCAGCCCCGTAGCGTAACCACCGGCTTTGAGCACTTCAGCTACGGTCACGTCCTGTGGTCGCAAAGGCAGTCGCGTTGCTGCCGGTCCGCTCTGGCCGGGCACTGCCTTGAGTGTCGTGTTCCCTCGCACATAGGCGTGGCCCTGGTGCAGACCAGTCATCAAACTAGCGCGAGATGGAGCGCAGACCGGGCACGCGGCATAAAAGTTAGTGAACCGAATACCCGCGCGCGCAAGCCCGTCGAGATTCGGTGTCTTGATCAGCTTCTGCCCATAACATCCGAGATCCCCGTAGCCCAAATCGTCGGCGAGGATGAAGATGATATTCGGCTTGCGCTTTACCGTGCTGGACAAGTGCAATGGCCCGACCAGTGCACTCAGGCACAGACCCATCAAGAGACAGATTCGTGTCATTTCGTGGATCGTCTCGTTTTTGGTTGCCACTTTAGCGCGCTTCATGGTCAATCAAGAATGCAGCGAAAGCCCAGGTTGTCCAGACCACTATCGGGTGTCGCATGACCGCGGGCTCCAACTCTATAGTTCGTGCAGTAGTTTTCGCTGCACATCCAGGATCCGCCTCTGATCACGCGCTCAACTCCCGAGGCTGGACCTGATGGATTTAAGCCCGGACTATTTTCGTAGTATTCGTCAGCAAACCAGTCGGCGCACCACTCCCACACGTTGCCCGCTGTATCATAGAGGCCATACCCATTCGGTGGGAATTTCCCCACCGGAGCACGTCCAACGAAACCGTCCTCACCCGTATCACGCTCGGGAAAATCACCCTGCCACCAGTTGGCGACGGGTTTACCATCGGGTCGCAACTCGTCACCCCAGGCGTACTTCTTTCCAACCAGCCCGCCGCGTGCGGCATACTCCCATTCAGCTTCGGTTGGCAACCGCTTGCCAGCCCAGCTTGCGTAAGCCACTGCGTCCGCCCACGAGACCTGGCATACCGGTTCATCCTCACCGGGTGCGGATGCCGGACCATCAGGGTGACGCCAGTTTGCGCCACTCAACCTTTCCCACTCGCCAGATTTCCTGTTGAAGACGCCGGACCAGCCGAGCTTTTCGGCCTCAGTCTTGTACTGGGTGGCATCGATGAATTTCGCGAAGTCAGCGACCGTGACTTCATGAACGTCAATCCAAAATGACTTTACCGTCACCTGGTGAACAGGGGCTTCATACGACATCCCATCGGAAGTGCCCATCAAAAACGCGCCGCCCTGGATAAAGACCATGTTCGGATGCGATGTAGAGCGCGAATCGGGATGCGGCCATGGAGCGGCGCCGGCCAGATCTGCTTCTGATCCATTCTTTGAATTGTGTGTTTCGTGCGGAGATCGATCACAGTTCGTCAAAAGCATCAACACACAAAACCCGAATACACTTAAAGGTAAAGTGGGTCGCAGTACGCTAGACAGAATCCGGCAGTCTCCGGTAGAGTTACGACTCATCCTGGTACAACAAACGCCGAGCTCCGCAGCATCTAGTTCGGCTTCCCCTTCCCGACTAGGTTTCTATTATTTGAAGCGCCGGTTAAGCGTTTTACCAGAAGCAATGGTTTGCGGGCAAATCGTAAAACAGCCGTGAGTGTTTAGAGTTCAACCTTCAGGTTGCTGTTTCCCGGCCACAGACTAAAGTTTGAACTCTAAACTGACCCTCTTCTCAAAAAAGGTAGATCTCATGAGTACACAAAAGCCAGGCAAAGAGCCGTTCACGCACGTGAAGTATCTTTGGCAGGACGACGTCGTGAATCAATTGTCGGGCGTCGATCGCCTGGTTTATCGGTCGAACAAACTCGGTGAGGATCTAACGCTGACCAACACTGGCGGCGGCAACACTTCTTCCAAGCTGACTGAAAAGGATCCTTTGACAAACGAGGATGTGGAGGTCTTGTGGCTCAAAGGTTCCGGCGGGGATCTGCGCACATCCAAGCGTGATGGCTTCGCTTCGCTTTACCTGCAAAAGGTGCGGGCGATGAAGTCGCTTTACCTGAGCAACCCCAAACGAGGCGCAAAGACCGAGATCGAAGACATGATGTATCCAATGTACAGCCACTGTGTCTTCAACTTGAACCCCCGCGCCTGTTCGATTGACACGCCGCTCCACACGCTCGTTCCCTACAAGCATGTGGACCATCTGCATCCCAATTCCGTGATCGCGATCGCGGCCTCGGTTAATCAGGAACGACTCTGCAAAGAGATCTACGGCGACGAGTTGATCTACGTCCCCTGGCAGCGACCGGGCTTTGACATTGGACTGATCATCGAAGACTTGATCAAGCAGAACCCGCAAGCTAAAGGCGTGCTGCTCGGGCACCACGGAATGAGTTCCTGGGATAACGATGACAAGACCTGCTACGAAACAGCGCTGGAGATCATCGATCGCGCCGCTGCGTACATTGAGGCCCACGACCGTTGCGAGCAGACGTTCGGCGGTCAAAAGTACTCGCAGTTGGAAGAGAGTGACAGGAAGAGCATCATCGCTGAGATAATGCCTTTCCTGCGGGGACAGGTCTCGGAACACAAGCGTTTCGTCGGAACCGTACAGGACGACGAAAAGATGCTGCGCTTTGTCAACAGCAACGACGCACCCCGCCTCGCGGCCCTCGGCACCTCCTGTCCAGACCACTTTCTGCGCACCAAGATCAAACCGCTGTTCGTTCACTGGGATCCGGCGAGCGGAGACATCGTGAAGCTGAAACAGTCTATTGCGGAAGGAATGATCGAGTATCGCAAGGACTACGAAGCTTACTACAATACGTGCAAACGGACCGACTCACCGGCGATGCGCGATCCCAACCCCACGGTGGTACTGATTCCTGGTCTCGGCATGATTGCCTGGGGCAAAAACAAGAGTGAATCGCGGGTGACGGGTGAATTTTACAATTGCGCCATTGAGGTGATGCGCGGGGCCGAGGCGATCGACAAATACGAAGCGATGGATCAGCAAGAGGCGTTTGACATCGAGTACTGGTCACTCGAAGAGGCGAAGCTGCGGCGCATGCCGCCGGAGAAAGAGCTCGACCGCCAGATTGTGGTCGTAATCGGCGCCGGCGCCGGCATCGGTAAAGCAACGGCCCATCGGATGATGAAAGAGGGTGCACATGTTGTGTGTGTAGATCTTGACTCAGCGACTGCCAACGAAACAGCACAGGAGTTAACATCGAAGTACGGCAAAGGCATCGGAGTTGCGGGGACAGGGATCAGCAATTGCGGTCCGGCAATTGGTCTCGCGTGCGATATCACCAATCGCGAGAGTGTTGCCCGTATGTTCAGCGACGTGATGCTGGCCTATGGCGGCATCGACGTCGTCGTTGTTACCGCCGGCATCTTTGTGCCTCCGGACAAGTCGGGACGCATTGAGGATAACCTTTGGGCCCGCACCTTTAGCATTAACGTCACGGGGGCTTATGTCGTGGCCGACGAAGCGTACAAGATTTTCAAGCAGCAGGGTCTGCCAGGCAATATTGTGCTGACCACGAGCGCCAACGCGGTGGTGGCGAAAAAAGGCAGCCTGGCTTACGACACAAGCAAAGCAGCCGCCAATCACCTGGTGAGAGAGTTGGCCATAGAGATGTCGCCGCTGGTCCGCGTTAACGCCGTCGCACCGGCCACAGTAGTTAAGGGCAGCACCATGTTCCCTCGCGATCGAGTGATTGCTTCACTGGCGAAATATAACATTCCGTTTGCGGAGAGCGAGGAAACCGAAGTGCTACGTGACAAGCTGGCGCACTTCTATGCTAAGCGCTCGCTGACGCAGAGCCCCATTGAACCCGAAGACCAGGCTGAAGGGATCTTTCTTTTCGCTTCGCAACGGCTGTCGAAAACGACGGGTCACGTAATCCCTGTCGATGGTGGCCTGCAGGATGGATTCCTTAGATAGAACGTCCATTTCAGTGTCGCAGGAGTCTGCAGAGAAAAAAACTTTGGAGAGGGTGCGAAAACTTAGAAATCCCACCCACGGCAGGCACGGCAGGGGGTGGATTGTTCAGATCCGGCCTACATGACTGGGCTTGCGGAATTTAGGAAATCCCACCAACGGAAGTTGGTGGATGATTCAGATCCAACCTGTTTGTCCTAAATGGAAGGGCTCACATGAAACTGAAGTCGCTTTTGAATGCGCTCAGCCGCTTTGTTTCGGAGGCCGGATCTGAACCATCCACCCACTGCCGTAACTGCCGTGGGTGGGATTCAAAACTCCGTGCGTGGTCGCATGTAGGTGGGATCTGAATTATCCACCCACTCCCGTGACTCCCGTGGGTGGGATTTCGGAGAATAACAGCGACAAACGGACTTTGTCGCCAATTCTTTGTAAAGGAATGCTTTTATGGGAACACCTTTTGAAGTTGATGATGGCTTTATCGCCGAATGGAACGATAAACAGAAGGACTGGCTCGAAGAAGACTACGAGCACCTTGCCCGCACGCTGCGGCGCAGAAAGCGGGACATCGAAGATCTTTTAGCTAAAGCAGAGGCCTTTCGCGTGGCCGTGCCGTCGTGGGGCGTGGGCACTGGCGGGACGCGTTTTGCGCGCTTCCCGGGCCGCGGCGAGCCGCGGGAAATTTACGAAAAGCTGGAAGACTGCGGGACGATCTTTAAACTGGTCCGTTCAACCCCGGCCATCTCGCTTCACATCCCCTGGGACAAACCTGATAACGCTGCCGATCTGAAACAGTTTGCCGCAACACGCGGATTGCACTTCGACGCGATGAACTCCAACACGTTTCAGGATCAGACCGGGCAGAAGCATTCCTACAAATTCGGAAGTCTCACCAACCCGGAGAAAGAAGTCCGACGCCAGGCGGTAGAACACAACCTCGAGTGCATCGACCTGGGCCAAAAGCTTGGGTCGAAGGCGCACACCGTCTGGATCGGTGATGGAGGGAATTTTCCGGGCCAGCAGCATATTCGCCGAACGCTTGAACGCTATCTCGAAAGCATGCGCGAGATTTACCGGGCCTTGCCGGACGACTGGCGGCTATTTATCGAGCATAAGTTTTATGAGCCGGCCTTCTACTCAACGGTCATCAACGATTGGGGCGTGAGCTATCACTGCGCGTGCGAACTGGGGCCGAAAGCGTTCTGTCTGGTAGACCTGGGCCACCATGCGCCTAATGTCAACATCGAGATGATCGTCGCCCGTCTGATTCAATTCGGCAAACTTGCGGGCTTCCATTTCAACGACAGCAAGTACGGAGACGATGATCTCGATTCAGGCTCGATAAAACCGTTCCAGCTCTTCCTCATCTTCAACGAACTTGTTGACGCCGAGCTGGGCAGAGTGGAGAACTTCGCCCCGGCCTACATGCTTGATCAATCGCACAACGTCACGGATCCGATCGAGTCGCTAATGATGAGCGCGGTCGAGTTGGTGCGAGCTTATGTTCAGGCCCACCTGGTTGATCGCGACGCATTGACGGCGGCACAGGAGAAAGGTGATGCGCTGATGGCGCTGGCTACGCTGAAGCAGGCTTTCACAACTGATGTAGCACCCATTTTGGCGATGGCTCGCCAGCGCGCGGGCGGAGCGATTGATCCAATTGCCACGTACCGGGCTAGTGGGTACCGCGAACGCAAAGCTGAAGAACGCCCGGCGAAAATCGGCGTAGCCGCGGGGATCGTCTGAACGAAATCCCACCCTACGGTCATGATTTACTGTGTGAAGACGCAGAAATCCTACCACGCAGAGAGTCTAAAAACGCATGTGGTTGAATTGAACAAGTTGGGAAGGGGGCAAGCGGAGATTCGGGCTTGTGGCGGTAGTGAATTCCAGCGCGCCCCCGCTTGTGTGCAGCCAATCGCCTTATCGGGATACTAGGGGTGAGCTTTGAATTCTGGGTTGCTGCTAGGGAGCGTAGCGGGGGCGCGCTCGGCATCGATTTGCTTGGATGCCTCTTTTGTCGCTTGCCCCCTTCCCAACTTGTTCAGTTCAACCGCATGCGTTTTTACACACTCTCCGCAGTGGGGGATTTCGGAGTCTTCAAACAGTCACTAGCTGGTCTGCGGTCCCGTTACCATGAATGATCCGCTTTACATTGCCGTCGATCTTGGCGCCGGCAGCGGCCGGATATTTTTGGTGGGAATCTCGCCGGGCGAGCTCTCGCTCCTCGAGGTGCGCCGTTTTCAATATCCGCCCACCCTCACCGCCGGTCACCTTCGTTGGAACCTCCCCAGGATCTTCGCCGAGATTAAGGCTGGACTCGAGGATGCGGGCAAGCGCGCGCAAGAGTTGAAGCGGCCGATACAAAGCATCGGAGTTGACAGCTGGGCGGTTGATTACGGACTGATTGACGACGCAGGCAGGCTGCTTGAAGACCCTATCTGTTATCGGGACGACCGCACGCAGGGAGTAATGGACCGGGTCTTCGCACGCATGCCGCGCCATGAGATCTTCCAAAAGACGGGCATTCAATTCCTGCCCTTCAATACGTTGTTTCAACTGTACGCGCACGCCGAAGCCGGTCTGCCACGGGCGGCAACGCGTCTATTACTAATTCCTGATCTGATTAATTTTCTGCTTACCGGACGCGCAGTGACCGAATCCACGAATGCCACCACCACTCAACTCGTCAATGCCCGGGAGGCGAAATGGGATCAAGCAATCATGGAGTGCTTGGAGCTTCCCATGGATCTGTTAGTGGACATCGTCCCCGCCGGCACAGATCTTGGGCCGCTTGATCCTGCACTGGCAGCGGAGCTAAGGCTCGAAGGCGTTAAGGTGATAGCACCGGCAACGCATGACACCGGGAGCGCCGTGGTGGGCGCTCCGCTACAAAACGGCTGGGCGTATATCTCTTCCGGCACATGGTCATTGGTCGGCGTCGAAAGAGAAGGTGCACTAATTAACGCCGAAGCAGCGCTTAATAATTTCACGAACGAAGGAGGCGCGTGCGGCACGATCCGCTTTCTGAAAAACGTGATGGGGTTGTGGATTCTTGAATCTTGCCGCCGAGAATGGGAGCAGTTGGGCTTTGACGTCGACTACGAAAATCTCTTCTCGCAACTTGATACACTTGATTATGGTGGTCCACTGATTTTTCCCGATGATCCGCGCTTGCTGAATCCGCCGAACATGCTGGACCAGATCGCTCGCCAGCTCGCGGAAAATGACGAGCGTATTCCCGCTGCTCCCCCGGCAATAGTCAAGTTGATTCTCGATTCGCTCGCTTTTCGCTACGCTTCGGTCCTACGCACAATCGAGTTACTGACGAACCAAAAGATCGACGGCGTGCAAATCGTAGGCGGAGGAAGCCAGAACGATTATCTAAATCAGGCGACTGCGAATGCCGCGGGCTTACCCGTCCTGGCCGGTCCTGCAGAGGCGACCGTTATTGGCAACGTACTGGTCCAGGCACTCGCGACCCGCCGCTTCCAATCGCTGTCCGAAGGGCGGCGCCACATTGCGGAAAACGTCCGAATGAAAGAGTTTACGCCGAACCCGTCACGGGGTTTTGAAGAAGCTGGTCGGCGTTATGCGAAGATCGAGGCGGGTATGCGAGTCGGCGCCACGGTCTAGACGCCGACGGGAAATGTGCGCCTAATTTGGAGTGCGCTGGCCTGGCAGCGCTTTGTCCTACGTTCGCGAAAGTCTCCCTGGCGCGAAATCGCTTCGCCAGGCAAAACCGATTGATTCGCGTTTGAGTGTTGATGAGCACAGGCCAAAGCGGCGCCGGGCCGCCGCACTCCACGGTCTAAAGTCGCCGACGGGAAATGTGCACCTAATTTGGAGTGCGCTGGCCTGGCAGCGCTTTGGCCCACGTTCGCGAAAGTCTCGCTGGCCCGAAATCGCTTCGCAGGCAAGACCGCTTGATTCGCAGTTGAGTGTTGATGAGCACAGGCCAAAGCGGCGCCGGGCCGCCGCACTCCACGGTCTAGAGACGCTGGCGGGAAATGTGCGCCTAATTTGGAGTGCGCTGGCCTG
>WNGE01000319.1_pt1 | contig 62591 bp, 50 predicted proteins | sample 5400651 | NCBI WGS metagenome assembly WNGE01 (sample SAMN13153370, study PRJNA577476) | soil metagenome | isolation source: 60 cm soil or saprolite under grassland replicate 2 | place: USA:California | collected 2016-06-15 | reverse complement strand
ATCCACCAGCCTCGGTGATGAGGGCATCGAGATCTTCGACCTCGCGCTCGACCGCATAGGGGGCCGTAAACCCACTCTCGCCATGACCTCGCCGGTCTATGTTGTAGACCGTGAAGTGCTCTGCCAGAAGGGCGGCCAGCCCCGCCTGCTGATGGTGGTCGCCAAGCACGCCGCCCACAACGACAAGCGCTGGTCCCTGGCCGGACTGCTCGTATGCGATGATGGTGCCATCTTTTGAAGTCACATGTTGCATAGCATTCTCCTTTTCTATTCCTGTCTGTTTTGGTGAGCTTGTCGCAGCTCTTCCTGCGTTGAAGCTTTTTGGTAGATGAGATGGATCGCGCCGCTCTCGAAGGGTAATGTGCCCACCAGGGTCAGTGCGAACTCCTCAGACATCTCCCTAAAGAGCGGCATGCCGCTCCCCAGGAGAATCGGATGAATCGTCAAGTTGTACTCGTCGATGAGCCCTCGTTGCGAAAGGGACTGGGAAAGCCGTGCGCCCCCGGTCACGTAGATGTCGCGGCCAGGCTCGCGTTTCAGGTGCGCGATCTCTTCGGCCACATCGGAGGCCGCCAGTCGGGAATGGTTCCATTCCAGGGCTCCTAGCCGACTGGAGAATACGATCTTGGCGTGGCTGTTCATCAAGGTGGCCATCTCACCGGTCTGCGTTGGCCAGAAAGCGGCCTGCTCCAGATAGGTGGTATGGCCGATCAGGATGGTGTCGACCTCGCGCAGGAAGGCGGTAGTCCACGCCTGCTGGTCAGGAGTGATGGTGCGGAAGACCCAATCGAGTGTTCCGTTTGGCCTGGCCACGTATCCATCCAGCGAGACATTGATGGCGAGACGGACTTTTCTCACGTCTATACTCCTTCTCTAGAGAAAATACCGGTACGAGGCGAAAGCTGGGAGCATCTCTCCCAGATCTCATCAGCTCTCCTCCGGCGGCGTTTCGCTGCGCTCGAGCGAGAGGAGCCTCAAGTTCAGACGATCCAGTTTATGAAGCACGCCATAGAGGGCTGCCTGATCGGAAAGCGTCCCGGCAAGGTGCGACGTGCCATCTTCCTCATGCACAATCTGCAAGTTCTCCAGCCACTCCTGCCACGAGGGGTCCAGATGCCCTTTAATGCGGATCGAAACATGCATGGGTACACCTGCCTTTCCGAGGCTCAGATGTGCTCTGCCAAAGGTCGTTGAGAAGAGTATAACAGGCAAGCAGGAGACAGACATCACCCGTGTTCGTGATTGGACGGGTGATTTTGCAAGGGGCCTTAAGATACATCCGAGCAATGTTGGGTACTCAACTGCTATGAACGCACCTGTCAGACAGGCGACTAGAGGAGGTGCAACCGCGCCGTCACGGCGATGGCTTCGGCGCGCCGGCTGACACCTAGCTTGCGGTAGATACTGCTGACCTGGGTTTTAATCGTATTGGGGGAAACCACCAGCGTCTTTGCCATCTCCGCATAGGTCTGCCCTGCAACCAGCAGGCGCAACACCCGTTGCTCTTGCTGTGAGAGTGGTTCGCTGAGCGTGCATGGGACGGCCCTGTGCGCTGGCTGAGGCAGCGTCTGGTATGCTGGGGCAGGAGAGGCCTCTCTTCCCTTTGTAAGCTTGCGTTCCTCCTGCTCAAAGACGGCCAGCAAGCGCGCAATGTAGGGCCTGGAATAAGAACTCGGCAGCATATCAGGGTCATCACCTTGTGATGCTTCCAGGAGCGTCTGGAGCACCTGTTTCATGGGTTCACCAGCATCCAGATACACACGGATAGAGCCCTCTGGCTCGGTCAGCGCAAGCAAGCGAGTCGCGACGCGCATTGCTTGTTCCCTCTTGTCCGCATAGTGTAGGACCACCACAGACAGTACCATCCATTCGAGCGCTGTTGGGATATCTCCCGGCCGATCAAGATGCTGGCTCCAGCGCTGAAGTTGCTCAACCGCCGGGACATACTGCTGCTGGGCCAGCAAGACCCGCACCCGCATCAGCACCTCCTCTGTGCGCACGGGGCTCGATACATTCGGAGGAAGTATCGTCTGTGCCGCCCACACCGACGCCTCGGCCAGGTTGCCTTGAGCCAGCCATACAGACAGGCGGGTATCTATCACCCAGCGCTCAAGGTGAGTAGATCCCTCCTGCTCAACCAGAGCTTCGAGCTGGCGCAGGGCCTCCTGCGCGGTCTGCAGATCCCCGCGTGCCAACCCGAGCCTGGCCTGTGCTCTCCTCCCAAGAACCAGCAGCTCCACCTGGTGCCAGTCCTGCGCGCTCCGTAGCGAACGCTGCAGCCAGTCCGCGGCCTCCTCCAGCCGATTGCGAGCGTAGCTGATGGTGAAGAGGGAATACTGCAGATAGCCTGACCAGGTGGTGCGCCCCCCGGTCTGCTCAATCAGAGCGAGGGCCTCCAGACATTCCTGGCGCGCCAGGTGCAACTGGCCAGCTTGTATATAGGCATCAGCCAGCCAGGTTCTGACGCGGACCCTCACCAGCGGATCTCCCGCCCCCATCATCTGCTTCGCTGAAAGCAGCCTGGGCACCAGCAGAGCACCTTCTTGCTGGAGCAGCGAGGTCAGCCAGAAGGTGAAGGAGAGCGGGATCATGTTCCAGCTCACCTCTTCATCGAGGGGCAGCGCTTCTATCTCAAGCGCGAGATGCCGCAGGCGCTCCTGATCGCCATGCTTGAGGAGGCCTCTCGCCTCGATCAACGCACGCAGCAAGCGCAAACGCCGCTTGATCAACGCTATCTCGACGCCAGAGAGTGCCGGTTCCTGCCGGCAGCGCAGGAGTCCTTCCATCCGCATGATGGTCCGCTCCACCTGGACCTGCATGCTCGTATACAGCGTTTCAGCGCTCAAATTGACGGAGTTGAGGAAGCGAAGAGCGGCCTCCAGAGCCAGGCGCAGATGGGACCGCTGAACGACATCTGGCAGGGCCAGCACCCAGCTGTGGATGGTCCTGGCCTCTCCTCTCAACCAGAACTGAGGAGCCGCCTGCTCCATCAAGGAGGCGGCATACGATTGGTCAGGGGCGGCCAGCGCGTGGGCAATGGCCTCCCACCACAAGCTGGCCCTCTCATAAAAGCGGGCCGCCCGTAGGTGCAACAGCGGGACCAATTCCGGCTGGCTCGCCTGCAGACGAGCCAGCAGGGTCTCTCGAAAGAGATCATGGTACCGATACCACTGCCGCTTCTCATCTAGAGGGACGACAAAGAGATTGGCTCGCTCCACCTCTTCGAGCATCTGCTGACTTGCCTCTCGCGTCGGACTCGCGGTGACGGCCTGACAGGTGGCTGCATTCATGCTCGTGACCACGCTCGTCTGGAGCAGAAAGGCCTGAAGCGGAACCGGCAACCGCGCGAGAATGTCTTGCTGGACGTAGTCTAAGATATGGCGATGGGAGCCCTCAAAGTCCTTCACAAAGGAGGAGAGATCCTGCCGCTTGCGCAGCGAGAGCGCCGCCAGGTGCAGACCAGCAATCCAGCCTTCTGTCCGCTTGGAGAGGATCGACACGTCTTCTTCGGTGAGAGGCAGACGCATGCTGTGCACCAGAAAGCTGGCAGTCTCATCCTCGGTAAAACGCAGGTCACTGGAGCGGATTTCGACCATCTGTCCCTGAACGCGCAGCCGGGAGAGGGGAAGCTCGGGGTCGGTGCGCGTGGCGAGCACCAGGTGCAGGGTGGCAGGCACATGATCGAGCAAGAAGAGCAGTCCCTGGTGGATGGCCTGCTCTTCGATCACGTGGTAGTCATCCAGGATGAAGATGACTTCTCGATCAGCCTGCATGATCTCATTGAGCAGGGTCGCAAGGATGGTCGAGAGCGGGGGAGCCTCTCTTGAATGCAGCAGGGCGAAGGCCTCCTCTCCCAGTGTAGGCAGGCATCTGCGCAGAGCAACGATGCAAGCTGTCCAGAAGCGGATCGGATCATTGTCCATAGCGTCGAGGGAAAGCCAGACTACGCAATGCTCCTGCCTGCTAACCCATGCTGAGAGGAGGGTCGTCTTCCCACTTCCGGCAGAGGCAGAGACCAGGGTCAGCGGGTGCCTCCAGATGGCATCCAGATCGTTGAGCAGACGTGGGCGCTCCACCAGAAAGCTCGGCACGCGAGGAGGAACGAGCTTGGTAGAGAGCAGCGGAATCGAGAGCGTAGACACTGGGCGAACTGGATCGCGAGCGAGAGTGGGAGAGGGCGACCAGCTTCCAAGCGATCTCGCCTGCTCCTCTAAGCGCGCGAACGTCACCTGGGCTGACAGCCCGAGATAGCCTTTGCGGGTGTGTCTCGCCTGCTTGTGATAGGCATACCAATAGCCTCTGCCGCCTGATCTTCTTTCTTTGATGACTGAGAGCCGCCCGTCTTGTCCCACAAAGGCAAACGAGGTGTGCTCTTCCAACCAACGAGTGAATGCCAGTTCATCTCCTGGATGGAACCACTGCTCGGAGTGTCCGTGGCTCTGAAGTTCATAACGCTGGTGCTTCTCCGACCAAATGCACACATGCAATGATGATTTGGGCATAACATCCTTCCTATGCCATTGGGTGCTTGGGGAAGACACCCAATCCTCCTGAGTATAGCACACAACCGCTCAAGCAAGGAAACGAAACAGGGAGTGGAAGGTTGGACCTCTCACCCTCTCGCCCCTCGATAGATCAGACGTCGCAGGTAACGGCCCATTATCTGGAGTAGTTTGTCTCGAAAAACCTCCATTTGTTGATACAAGCGGGCGGTTTTAACAAAGAGTAGAGAATCGGAAGAATGTGTCTCGTCTCAAAAACTTGTTCCAGAAATCAAAGTCTTAAATACTTGTTTTTCAATCGTTTTATGATACATTTTGAAAACTATGGATAGCACATCCGTATCCGTTGATACTCGATAGCGTTATTCGCCTTTTTCTGTAGGGTTGGTTTTCTCATCATCGTTCCCGAACCAATCATCCATCTTATTCATCGCTTCTTTGTGCATACCTGGAAGCACATGAGCATAGATACCCAATGTGATATTGATATGATCATGCCTCAGGATCTCCTGGACAAATTTTGCGGGGACACCTTTACTCTTCTGCACTGTTCCTCACGTTAGAGTGGCGTCACCACTGCGGCAAAGCCTTCCCACCATTGCAGAAATTGCGCACGAGTGAGCGAGTGGCGATTCCAACCAGAGGTGTCGGCGAGATACACAGTGGTATCATTTCCACCAGTCACAACCAGGATGTGGCCTCCATCGTACCTGTCTGGAGGAAAACTGACAATCACTGGATTGCCACGATTTGCCGTCTCGATGACTTGATCGAGAGACCAAGCATTGCCCCAGGTCGTCTTAAAGCCAAACTGTGCTGCTGTGTGCTCAACACCTTCTGGCCGCAACAAACCCAACGCAGGCGTAATTTCTCCTATCTGCGCTTCCACGTTTAAAATATCGGTGATTCGATAATGATGGCCGTACGCATTAAAGACCTCTGTCATCGAAGCGGCAGAGCAGGCAGAGTATGCCCAGGTATTGTACTCCTCAGGAGAATTATATTGAGCAGGGTCGAGCTGCGAGATACGCACAAGCTGCTGAGATGCATTCAACTGTCCCACATGTGCAGCAGTACTCAAATCAGATGCCTGGAAGGTATTACTAAGCAAATTAATGCTAATGCTCAATTTCTGTAACACCCCATCAGCCAGTCCGCTCTGTACAAAGAGCGTAAGCATCACCATGAGTAACAAACCGAGAGAGACGAGTGTGCGACGACGTATATACCAGGAAGAAGACAAACTAAACGTTGTTTGATGTACTGGCTTCTCAACAGGTATCACCATGCCATTTTGTGGCTGTAGAGCCTGGAATTGATGACCATGACATTGGGTGGATGGAGTAGGCCACTGTGTTCTTCCTATCTGTTCATGACGCTTACGTTCGCGTATTGCGCCAGTAATGAAGCTAACGCTAATGAGAAGCATTACACTGAATGATAGGACAGGAATGACTGTAGACAGCACAGGTTTACCTTACTAGAACAACAGAAAGAGAGACTTCCTATTGACACAATTTGACACATTATAAAGTAATGAACAAACAAACTGAGGAGTTTCCTCAAAATAATAGAAAATAGTACTATCTCCGTATCCAGCTGCTTTCAAAAGGGCTTCACCCGAAAGCGCACCCGACAGCCTGATCAGCCTCCAAAGCGCGTAAACAATCTCGCAATATGACCTTCGGGTAATTCATTGACCCTTTAGATATGCCTGTGTAAGATACACGTTAATACATGTGGATATTCGGATGAATGAAAGGCAATACCAGGAGGCAATTATGAGTGAGCAGCAGATTCAAAAAGTTCGAGTGAAACGGTTAGCGCATGTGGGTTTCTGGGCAACAGATGTGGCTGCCCAGACACGATTTTACCGCCAGGTGTTGGGCTTTAATCTGCGGGCCACAGAAATCAATTCAGCAGGCCAGGATGTTGAATTTGAGGATGCTAACACCTATCTCTCCCTGGGTGATGAACATCATTGCCTGGGATTATTTAATGATACACGACCTGCCACGAGTAATGGACGTGGCCCTGTGCAGCACACGCGCCTCCATCATATCGCCTTTGAAGTTGACACAGATGCCGAACTTGCTGCTTTGGCTGCTCGCCTCAATCAGTCTGGGATTGAATTGGCATTGGAACCTCGTGACGGCAATCCTGAAGTAGGCGATACGCTCTGGTTTAATGATCCTGACGGGAATCGTATTGAAATATCAGTCACTCCAGATGATTCGCTAACGCTACCTCCTGCGAGTAGTGAGGGACGTCGCACACGGCTGCATCCACATTCTTTGCAACACCTGGCCATCTGCACAACACATTTGGAGGCTATGGTTGAATTCTATATAGAAGCACTGGGTTTCGACATCTCCGACTGGTTGTTGCGCGAATGTGTCTGGCTCCGCTGCAATAGCGATCATCACACTCTCATTCTCATGAGAGGGAAACCAGATATTGATCATATCGGCTATAGCATACCTGCCGGTCCGGAATTGCTAGCATGGGCCGATTACCTGAGTCGCCAGCAGACAGCGATCTTGTGGGGTCCTGGTCGTCATGGGGCAGGGAATGACCTGTTCTTGCGTTTTGCCGACGTTGAAGGTGTGCATATCGAGCTTTCGGCGGAGCTACAACAATACTATGATCATGATGTGACGACTCCTCCGCGCCTTTGGCACTCGCGTCCCATTGCGCTCAATCTCTGGGGTGTCATGCCCTCCTGGATACGTGAAGAAGTGCGAGTGTAGGATCTCCTTTGCAATTGTTTGGTTTATGATTGTGTGGCAGAATATTCGGCTGGTGCAAAGATGACCAGCACTCTCAAATCCTCTGTGATTGTGTGAAAGCGATGTTCAACATGTGCTTTTACAAATACCAGTGACCCGGCTTCAACCGGGCGACTTTCCTGATTTACTTGAATAAAACCACGACCGCTTATGACATAGTAGATTTCATCTTCAGTATGGGGTTCTTGCATATCAACTGCGCTTGCTGCTAACATATATAGACCTGCGCTTAGCGATGGCACACGCAGAAACTCAAGATAATCCTGTCCCGATTGGTTTTGCTGATCAATTAAATGAACGAGTTCGTACGCCTCCATTGCCCTGATGCTCCATACTCTGCATTCACGACGACATTTCTCAGTACTCCTATACCCTCAACTTCTGTTTCCATCACGTCGCCTGCTTTAAGAAATTCAGGGGGATTGCGCGCAAACCCAACACCACTGGGTGTTCCCGTCGCGATAATATCACCTGGCTCTAACGTCATGCCTTTGGAAAGGATAGCGATAATCGTGCGAATCGGAAAAATCATCATGCTGGTGTTTCCCTCTTGCTTGCTGATACCATTGACACGCAATCTTACAACAAGTTGTTGTGGATCCTTCACCTCATCAGCAGTGACAATCCACGGTCCCATTGGGCAATACCCATCAATGCTCTTTCCCTTAAAGAATTGCTTATGGCGCGATTGGAGGTCACGAGCGGAGACATCGTTGAGTACGGTATAGCCAAAGACGTGCGACAATGCATCCTCTTCAGATATATTCTTGCCACCGTTACCGATAATGACTGCCAGTTCAACTTCCCAGTCAATTTCTTCAGAAACTCGGGGATCGATAATGATATTGCCATAAGGGCTATTGACGGTGGTTGGCGCCTTTGTAAAAAAGACTGGATATTCTGGCACTTTTGCCTCTTGCCCGCGTATCAGCGCTGTTTCTTGCGCATGATCGAAATAATTCCAGCCGAGGCACATAATATTTTTGCGTGGACGCGGAATAGGGGCGGCGAGTTGTACATCAGATAATTCATGTACAGCTCCAATCTCGGTAAAAGTTTTGACTTCACTGAAAGGGCGACTTCCCGCTTTGTCCAGAATTGCGTTGAGTTCTCGCATCCCTTGCCCATAATGGTCAAGTAGATCGAGCATTTGTTCGTGTGGAATGATGTTAAGAGCCCGTGCAGCAAGGTCAACATCGATAATCTCATTGTTCTGTACAATGCCGATGCGGACATTTGGAATTGCTGTGGTGGAAAAGCTGGCAAGTTTCATGCGGTTCTCCTTGTTGATAGAATGGTCAGGGATTTTCTAAAGTTCCTCTCTTCCCCTCTCCCCCGGTAAAGAGGGAAATAGTGGGAATCTGCTGTTGCATCCCCCGGATGCGCAGGCCCCACACCCCGCTTAGGGATTGCCGTCCCTAAGAACCCTGCCTTATTCGAATTGCGAAAAGTCCCGATAGAATGTGTACTGAAGATCTAAGAATCTTGAGCGACTATATGGTAGTATACAATAGAGAAAGATAGTTTGGCGTCCGTACACTAAAGCCTGGCGCCAGGAAAGATAGGAACGGAGAAATAGTTTATGGCAATTGAGCCTCGCCTCGCCTCAGCGGTAATGTTACTGCGTGATACTACTTCTGGGCAGGGAATAGAAGTGTTTATGGTGCGGCGTGTTATCCAGAGTGATTTTATGCCGGATGTGTATGTCTTTCCAGGCGGGTCTGTCTCAAAGGATGATCGTGCTGCCGAGCTCGTGGATGGGCTTTGTGAGCCTATAGCATTATCTGCAGGAGATCCTGAAGGACGTACCAGGTTGGGTAGTGGGGCGAGAGCAGCTGCAATTCGTGAGCTATTTGAAGAAGCTGGTATCTTACTTGCTTATCATGCTGAAACGTTATTAACTATACCTGAGCAGGAAGTTGAGCGCTTCGAGGGGTATCGGAAAGCGTTCAATGAACGAAAAGGTTCGCTGGTGGAGATGGCGCACACAGAACATCTTACACTGGCAACTGATCTCCTGGATTACTTTGCGCACTGGATTACACCAGAGGGTATGCCCAAACGTTTCGATACACACTTTTTCCTGACGACCGCCCCAGATGAGCAGCAGGCAGCGCATGATCGTCTGGAAACAAGCGAGGGCATATGGATTTCACCAACAGAAGCTCTGGCTCGCTTTGAACGCAAGGAATTTCCTCTGGTCTTTGCCACCATTTACCAGTTGCGAGAATTAGCGGCATTTGGAAGTGTGCAAGAAGCCTTGGAGTCTACGGCGAAAAAGCACGTGGCAACTCGTATACCTGTCCTGTCACAGGAAGGTGGGAAAACTCGTGTCTTTCTTCAAGAAGACGTTGATAATGCCTGGGATGTACCTGAGCACATGACGAGATCATAATCTGCCCTGATACTTTATATAGGGGAATATTTGATGCAACAAGCATACACAATCATCCTGGCCCCAAATCCCTCGATTATGACAGGGCCGGGCACGAACACCATTATTCTTGGTGAAGGGGAGCAAGGCGCGTCGGTTATCGATCCGGCGGTTGATGATAACGCTTATCTTGAGACAATCATACGAGCTGGCGCAGAACGTGGCGGTATTCGACGAATACTGATTACGCATGGGCATCCTGACCATGTCGGGGGCGCCGAAGCGCTACGAAAACGTCTAGGTGCTTCTATCTACGCTTTCAGCGGGCAGGGAGTGTCTTTTGCGGATGAAGAGATTGTTGATGGGACGTCGTTTCCAGCAGGAGATGATACCTTACAAACCTTGCATACACCTGGTCATCGCTTTGATCATCTTAGCTTTTTGTTGGAAAAGCAGCGCACGCTCTTTGCAGGGGATCTTATCTCAGGTATCACCACTAATGTAATCGCGCCGCCCGAGGGTGATATGCTCGATTATTTGAATTCGCTGAAACGATTGCAGGAGGTGGAAATATCCGAGATTGTGCCTGCGCATGGTCCGATTATCACTGATGCACAGGCGAAAATCTCGGAATATATTCAACACAGAATGCTGCGAGAACAACAGGTAATCCAGGCTCTTGAAGTCCTGCCTCCAGGTGCGACCATCGCTGAGATGGTACCCCAGATCTACGTAGATGTAGATCCAAAGCTTCATCCTATTGCGGCCTGGTCTGTAGAGGCGCATCTCATTAAATTGGAGCGAGAAGGATTGGTAGAAAAGTTGGAGCATGATCGGTGGACATTAGTGAGACCCACTGCTTAGCTTTACTTCTGTTTTACCACCTAAAAAACAACCTCAGACCTAAAAACGCTGCAAGGCCCAGGGCAGCAAATGCCAGGATATGATCGTGCTCGTACAGAAAGAAAGCTGCAGCGCCAAGACAAGCTATGAACATCAAGGCTAAAGCAATGGGGAATGCAGTATTCGCACCATTATTTTCACGTCTGCGAAAGGCGGTTGCACCGATTCCGATATCTCCCCCAAGATTAATCACGAACTGCCCTACCTCGAGCTTCGTCAGGATGCGCTCTATTGTGCGTGGCATTTTCAAGAGCGTATTGACTGACTCTAGCAACTGGCTCAGGAGCTGCTGGATTGTCCGTCCTATATCCTCTGTATTCAGTCCCAGGAATTTGCGCGCATAAGGTGCTGCGACATCAATGAAGTTAAAATCAGGTGCAAGTCCCGTCGAGACTCCAACCAGGGTGCTAATGGCCCGTCCTACGAATGTGAACTGCGCAGGTATCTGGAATGGTTGACCATACAATAGTTTCCCTATTTCGTCGGCTACTTCGGGAATATCCATTTGGCGAGCTTCACCTAACGTTAAGCCGTAAAACTGCTCTAGTAAGAGTGATAGGCCGCGCTCGAGCGCAGAAGTATTTGCTCCTTTACCGATGAATCCCAGGTTAGATAATGCCTCTACCATCGTCTCTGAATCGCGAGTCAAAAAACTCAGGAACAGATCTCTCATGGATTTTTTCATAGCACTGGTGATAGAACCAACCATGCCAAAATCGACAAATTCGATGATCGGCCCGTTATCTGGCGTGCCTGGTTTCACAAAAATGTTGCCTGGATGTGGATCTGCGTGAAAGAAGCCCTCATCAAAGAACTGGTGAAAGTAGGTTTCGACCGTGCGATTTGCTACTTCAAGACGATCAATTCCTGCTGCCTCAAGCGCAGCATAGTCATTGATTTTAATGCCATCGATCCATTCCAATACCAATAGACGACGGGTCGTGTATTCTTCATATACATCTGGAATGTATATAGTTTGATCGTCCTTGAACATCTCTTTGAAGCGTTTGCAGTTTGCAGCTTCCCTTACGAAGTCAATCTCTTCATAGACAGTACGTTCAAATTCACGATATACGCCTTTCAAATCAATAAAGTTACCCGTGTTCACAAAGCGCGTAATCACGCGAGTGACGAATTTGAGCGAATTGAGATCCATACGCACCAGTTGATCGATGTTTGGCCGTTGTACTTTGACAGCAACTTCCTCGCCTGTGGATACAAGCACGGCCTTATGTACCTGCCCAAGAGAAGCGGCCGCGGTAGCTTTGCTTTCTACATAGCTGAAAATCTGATCAATGGGTTTCCCAAGTTCCTCTTCGATGACAGAGACGACATGACTGAATGGCTCAGCGGGCACTTCATCCTGGAGCGAGGTGAGTACTGCCAGTGCCTGCTCTGGTAAAAGATCGGCACGAGAACTGAGGAATTGTCCAAGTTTGATCATCAGCACCCCAAGCTTGATGGCTGTTTGACGAAAAGCAACCAGAACTTTGATCAATACTTCAATGTTTGGCTGGACTTCGTAATTGCCTTTCTCATGCGCGCGTATGACACGGCGGCGTTCGCGATAAATAACCCAGATTGTCCAGAGCAACAAGCGTGAAACGCGTAGGAAGCGTACAGCCTGTGAAAATCTATGTATTTTTGGTGTTTTTTTACTCATTTAAAGACTAAAGACCTTTCATTTCATTCGTACGTAGCATATCATGTACGCTAACAATTGGGTAGAGTTTAATTTAAGGAAATTTAGAACTATTCAAAAGACTCTAATAGGACACATAACAGGTAACTTTCGTTTTTTGTGTCATCAAATCGAGATCGCTACCGTATAATATACATATGGCTAATTTTGAACAGATTGCAACAAATAGCTTGGTTGGTACGTCAATGTATGGGGGAGGGTTAAAGTGTGAGCTACTTCACTTGACTTTCGGCCAGTATATAGACTACAACAAGCTAGGGGATATCTTAAATCGATTACCCGGCACTTGTAAATGATTCCCTACAAATTTGGTGATCATAGGGCAGCTAGATCTCGTCATCACAATCTCAGATAATTTTATAACGGAGGTGTATCTTGTCCAGTGTTCGAGTGGACATTTCTCCGGCAATATCTACCAGAAAACGCGATATTTCCTCCTGGGTAGAGCCAGATATCTCGAGGCTAAGTGCAAGAGGAAATAGACGTTATAATAAACGCAAAAATGCTGTTAAAGACTACTTTATGACTGATCTTCCTATAGAAGAAATAACGTTACAACACCATCTTTCGTCGGAAATTCTGAGGAGACTGGTCGAACAATGTTTGATGCAGCATGAAGATGGAACGCACTGGGGCTATCGCGCATTAGTGCCAGGTGCGACGGTTATTGATCATACCCCTCTGCCTATTTCTGAAGAAGGCACTCTTCCACAAGAGCAATTGGAGGCTCCAACTAAAGGTGCTTCTGAGGAAGCTATAGATGAAATGCCCTGCACATTTGATCGATCTTCATTAGATGAAGATAAAGATAGGTCCGTTGAAGAGGATGAAGATACTGCAGAACGTCCGGCGATTAAAATCTCTTCTGTTGATGTTCCTCTCGCTCCCAAAGCTACAGTTTCTTTAAACGGACATGATAATCATCAGACAAAGGTGCTAGAGGTAGAGGGGAAAGACACGGTAGTTTCGAATGAACAAGAGAGCATTGTTGAAGTAGAAGTTCCAGAGTCGACAGACAATGATAATGAGTTGGCGATTGTTGACGTGGAAGAAGAGATGGAAGTGGATGTAGCGATATCAACAGAAAAAGATACTGCTATAACTGAGTTTACCGATGCTCCAATACCGGATACCTCAAGAACCCAGGTTGTGGTTCGCGAAAACCTGGTCCCGGCGGTATTGCCACTCTATGGCATGGGCAGGAAACGTATAAATATTAAAAAGGTAGCACAGACACGACGTTCGATGCGCAAACGATGGATTCAGGATGTGCAGAACCGCCGCAAGCAGAGGCGTTTCCGTAGTATAGTGGCTACAACTGTCGTGGCTTCTCTGATGTTTGTGATATTTCTACCCCTTGGTACTGGCCTGGCCGCGTATAGTACTTACAATTCGATACGGAATGTCGCGCTCGATGGTGTCAACCATTTGCTGACTGTGAAAAATCTGCTCCCCATTTCTAAAAGTGACCCTACCGCAGCGCTTGATGCACAGAAGTTGCAACAGGCCCAATCTGAGTTTAGCAGCGCGGAGAGTGACTTCGTGCAGTTGCAACAACTTGTGAATCGTTCAGATGTACAGTCTGCGATTCAGCAATTTGCCCCCCAGTACAGTAGCAAGCTCGACATGGCTAAACGCCTCGTTCAGGTCGGAATAGATGTGTCACGTATGGGTAAAGAAGTAGTGGGTGTTGCTCTTCTTGGCGCAAGCATCATTCATAGTTCGCCTCTAGCCAATGGGACCACGAAACCACTCATCTCATCAACAGATATCTCAAATGCCGAAGGTGTCATGATCCACGCCCAGTACTTCATTAATGATATACAATTGCAGATGAGTCAGGTGTCACTAAAGGATTTACCGATCAGCGATACGCAGAAAAAGCAGCTTAGCTCTGTACTGGCACTGATGCCCAAAGCGCAAGATCTGATAACGCAAGGTCAAGGTTTGATAGGCATCGTTTCATGGTTACTTGGCGTTGATCATGCACGTCACTTCCTGGTACAGACCATGGATCGTGGCGAACTCCGCCCAGGCGGCGGGTTTACGGGGTTGTATGGCCTGCTCACCATTCAAAATGGGCGTATGGCTCCTTTTTCGCTACAAGACGTGACTGAGCTTGACTATGCTGGCAATGGTGTGGAATTAGGTCGCCAGGCTCCACCTCAATATAGTAGTTGGATGAAATTTGGATACTGGGGACTGCGTGATGCTAATCTATCAGGAGATTTTCCCACAACTGCAAAGTTGGCCATGCAGGTTTTCCAGGAAGAGGGAGGTGGGCCTGTTGATGGCAATATTGCCTTAACACCTACGGTCATTGCTCATATTCTGAATGTGATAGGCCCGATAAAAGTACCGCAATATAACGAAACGATAACTGCCCAGAACCTGGAAGATAAGCTCCACTACTATCAGCAGGATTTTGGAGCAATCAGGTTACAGAGGCAGATAACTGGTACAAACAATGCAGCCACTCGTAAAGCTTTCACTTCGCTTCTTGGTCACCTGCTGCTTGATAAAGTTCGTCACGAGCCGGTCAAAGTGCTTGTGAAGATTATGCAAAATGCTGTCAAGGACATACAGTCACGTGACCTGGAGATCTACTTCACGAATCCATTAGCTGAGGGTTGGATGATCCAACATGGCTATAGTGGTGGAATGGATACCTTTTCTAAGCAGGATGGCTTTATGGTGGTTCAATCGAATATCAGCATCAGTAAAGCAAGTCAATATGTGCATACGACAGAACAGGATAATATCTCGTTCGATGCGCAGGGCGGAGCATATCATAACCTGACAATAACTCTAGATTATAAGCAAACTGGACCTGTTTATGGATATGATACGTATGCTGATTATATTCGTGTCTATGCGCCTGCGAATGCTCAATTGCAGGGAGGGAATGGGTTCGATAGTGGACATTGCATGAATTCAGCAACCGTTCAAACAGGTACTGGAAGTGGTGGTACAACTGGGATTGGGGGTACTGGGAACTCATGTTGCAGTTCCAATCCTGTCCCTAAACCTACAGGCAGGCATGGGAAATCCCCTCCTGGAGTAACTGGCAGTCAGCCTGATCCGTGTGCCCAATTTGTGACGTCTTTTCCTAGCAGTGCCCGTTATTGTCCCAACGGCAACTACTCGTTGGGTCTTCGCGGCCCCAGGAGTTACTGGCCTAATGATAGGCTAGGTCCTCCTACAGAGCTTACTACTGATCTGCCTGGTCGTGCAATGTGGGGTGGATTGACGTTGACGCCGAAGAATTGTATATCGACAATCACGCTTCAATGGTATGTCCCAAATGCTATTAAACATGTTTCTGGTCAGCCATTCTATGCGATTCTGGTACAGAAGCAAGGTGGTTATATTCCTACTGTTCAGATTACTATTGATACCAGTGCAATTCCGGGTTTGAAGCCGTTTAACTTTCAGGGCGATATAGATGCTGATAGGTTGTTTTCTTTGTCATCACTCAAGAAGTCTTAAAGTACACTTGACATGTTGCTGCTTACCCGCTAGACTGTAACCAAGAAGTAAAAATGTATAAGGGACGGTGAGCAGGAGGAGTAAGCGCGTACTCCGTGAGAGAGGGAAAACCATATAGGGGCTGCAAGTTTTCCTCGGAGCAGATGCGTTGAAGGTCGCCTGGGAGTCTGGATGCCACAATTTCCACGGGAGCGCCCGTTACCGCGCTTTATGAGGGTCAATTTTCAGGAAAATTGATCGAAACAAGGTGGTACCACGAGTATAGTAATGCCCTCTCGTCCTTGACGGGAAGGGCTTTTTCTATGTGTAATTGCATTTGCCTTATAATTGATAGCCGGAGGGGATATGATCGAGCAGGAGAAGCACAAACTATCATCCTTACCTAAAACGTACGAACCGCAAGCGGTTGAGGTGAAGTGGTATCGTTTCTGGGAAGAAGGTGGCTACTTCAAACCGAGTGGCGATACGGCTCGTCCAACGTTTGTTATTAGCATGCCACCTCCTAATGTGACAGGTGCGTTACACCTTGGACATGCCATAACTGCCACTATTGAAGATATTCTTATTCGATATCATCGCATGAAAGGTGATGACACACTTTGGGTCCCAGGTGAGGATCACGCTGGTATTGCAACACAGACGGTTGTTGAGCGACTGCTCGCCCAGGAGGGTATAGATCGTCATGCGATTGGTCGTGAAGCGTTTATCGAGCGTGTCTGGCAATGGGTGAATCAGTATAAAAGCCGTATTCAAGATCAGCATCGTCGCCTGGGAGCCTCCTGCGACTGGTCTCGCGAACGCTTCACCCTGGACGAGGGTCTATCGAAAGCAGTGCGTGAAGTTTTTGTGCGTCTCTATGAGGAGGGACTCATTTACCGTGGAGAACGTATCATCAACTGGTGTCCACGATGTATGAGCGCACTTTCTGATCTGGAGGTCAATCATATCGACACAGCGGGTACCTTGACGTTTGTGCGTTATCCTTTGAAACCTGTAGGGGCGCAATTTATTGCGCCCACCAATGAGAGCACTGAATACATCAGCGTTGCAACTACACGTCCAGAGACAATCCTGGGTGATACTGCTGTGGTCGTGAATCCCAAAGACCCGCGTTACAAAGACCTGATTGGACGAATGGCTATCTTACCAGTCATTGGTCGTGAAATACCAATTGTTGCAGACGAGGCTGTAGACCCCGCCTTTGGCACAGGAGCTGTGAAGGTGACGCCTGCCCATGATCCAACAGACTTTGAGATTGGCGAACGCCATAACCTGCCTTTCGTGCAAGTCATTGGTTTTGACGCAAAAATGACTGCAGATGCCGGACCCTATGCAGGTCAAGATCGTTATGAAGCTCGCAAAAATCTGGTCGAGGAACTTGATCGGCTTGGGCTGATTGTAAAAACCGAGGACTATATGGTGCCGCTGGGTCACTGCCAGCGCTGCGATACTGTGATTGAGCCGCTCATTTCGAAGCAGTGGTTCGTCAAGATGAGGCCACTCGCTACTCCAGCCATGGGTGCGGTCAAGTACGGTCTCATGAAGATCGTACCGGAACGCTTCAACAAAGTCTATATGGATTGGTTGGAAAATATCCATGATTGGTGTATCTCGCGCCAGCTCTGGTGGGGACATCGTATCCCTGTCTGGTATTGTGATACCTGCGGTCAAATGACAGTGAGCCGAGAGGATATAGCAGTTTGCTCGCATTGTGATAGCACTGATATACACCAGGATGAGGATGTACTCGATACCTGGTTCAGTTCCTGGCTCTGGCCGTTCAGTACGCTTGGCTGGCCCGAAGTGACTCCCGATTTGTTACGCTATTATCCAACCTCGGTGATGGAAACAGGGTATGACATCATCTTCTTCTGGGTAGCGCGTATGGCAATGGCTGGCATGCATTTTCTTGGCACGGTCCCGTTCCATACCATCTATCTGCATGGCCTTGTGCGAGATGCGAAAGGTGAGAAGATGAGCAAATCCAAGAATAATGTCGTTGATCCACTGGACGTGATGGATCAGTACGGCACAGATGCGCTGCGCTTTACGCTTGCTACCAGTAGCAGCCCAGGCAATGACATGAAACTAGTGCCTGAACGCATTATTGGTAACCGAAATTTTGCAAATAAGATCTGGAATGTATCACGTTTCGTTCTCCTGACTACGGGCGAAATTGTAGGGGGTATTCCCGCTATCGATGAGGTGCAGCCTGCTACGCTGGCAGATCGTTGGATTCTTAGTCGCCTGGCGAAGGTGACCAAAGAAGTCACGCGATTGATTGACGAGTTCCAGCTTGGTGAAGCAGGTCGGCAGATCAACGATTTCTTCTGGTCGGATTTTGCCGACTGGTATCTAGAGATTGCCAAGGTGCAAATGCAAGGCGATGAAATATCCAGGCACGCTACAACTGGTATCCTGCGAGCCGTACTGGATCAAAGCATGCGTTTACTGCACCCTTATATGCCCTTTGTGACCGAAGAGGCCTGGCAACATCTCTATCGCACTAGCGAACCGTCTGAAAATCGTTGGCCTGCCTCAGCCTTAATCGTTGCGCCATGGTCACAAGCCAATATACAGGCGATTGACGAAGAAGCTGAACAGACATTTGGTTTGCTGCAAGAGGTGATTATACGCATCCGCGATGCGCGTAACCAGATGAATGTTGAACCAGTTCGTCGTGTGCCGGTGATTATGGCTGCTGGTAGCCAGGTCGCGATATTAGAGGCGCAGGCTTCAATAATAGAGTTTCTTGCGCGTACCGAGAAACCTCAATTGCATACTGTACTGGCTCAAAAGCCAGAGCAGTCGATGAGTCTCTTAGCAGGGCAGGTTGAGATATATCTACCTCTGGCGGGGCTTCTTGATATCGGAAAGGAATTAGGAAGGCTCGATAAAGAGATTGACCAGGCGCAACAAGAGATTGTGCGTCTCCAGGGTAAATTGGCGAATGAGGCCTTTGTAGCGAAAGCAAAACCGGAGGTTGTCGAGAAAGAGCGTGAGAAGCTTGCTGCGCAAGAGGAACGCATCAGTAAGATCAAAGATCGCAGGGCTGAGCTTTTATAGTAGACAAAAAGAATGGGTGGCTAACAAACGAGGGCACACCCTCGTTTGTTAGCCACCCATTCTTTTTATGTTATACTGTCATCTCTTCCCACACACCTTTCGAGAACTGCTCGTTGTACAACCTGGCGTACATTCCGTTCAGTTGTATGAGTTCCTCGTGGGTACCTCGCTCCACAATCTCTCCTTTGTTGACTACTAGAATGACATCTGCAGCCAGAATGGTAGAAAGGCGGTGGGCTATAGCCAATGTCGTGCGATTCTTCATCAACGGCTCTAACGCTGCCTGTATCAAGCGCTCTGAATGTGTATCAAGAGCACTGGTAGCTTCGTCAAGGATCAAAATGCGTGGATTCTTCAAAATGACGCGGGCAATGGCTATGCGCTGTTTCTCTCCACCTGAGAGCTTATAGCCTCGCTCGCCAACAACTGTGTCATAACCGTCATCAAGTTCCATGATGCGATCATGAATCGCCGCTGCTTTAGCTGCTGCAATCATCTCCTCTTCTGTTGCATCGGAACGAGCATACATAAGGTTTTCCCTGACGGACGCGTGGAAGAGATACGTCTCCTGTGTAACCATACCGATTAGCTCACCCAGCGAAGCAAGCGCAATATCTTTTACATTATGTCCATCAATCTCTACTGCACCACTATCAACATCGTAGAGCCGAGGGGCAAGATAGGTGATTGTTGTCTTGCCAGCGCCGCTTGGTCCAACAAGGGCTGCTAGCTGTCCTGGTTGAATGTCAAACGTGACATGGCTGAGCGTAGAACGTTTTTCAGATTTGTCTGTGTCCTCTACAGGTTCAGTTGGGATACCATCTTTCTCACTCCCATTACCGTTCTGTCCAGGGCGAGATGATGCTTTTAGCAAACCGTAATCGTCACTTTTATAGGTAAATGAAACATCTTTAAAGTTGATCTCACCACGTACATCATTGGCTTTAAGCTGCAAGGCTTTGGGCTTATCCTTGATTTCAATCGGCAAATCCAGGTACTCAAAGATACGGTCAAACAAAGCTAATGCTCCTTGAACATCTATCTGAATATTGAGCAACTGCCCGATGGGGAAGAAGAGCCTGCTCTGAAGGGTTGTAAATGCAACAATACCGCCCAGACTAATAGGCGAATTCACCGGGTTGTGTATAATCTGCGTACCCGCGACGAGATAAACAATCGCAGGTGTGATTGAAAAGAAGATGCCAATGAACATGAAAAACCAGCGACCAATCATTTGCTGGCGTACTTCCAGGTTAGTCAAGGTCTGATTCTCTTTCTCAAACCGATCCTGGGCATATTTCTGGCGTCCAAAAGTTTTTGTCAGAAGAATCCCACTGACGGAGAGCGTTTCTTGCATCATAGCAGTGAGCGACGCCATGCTCTCTTGTGTTTCCTTACTTGTTGTGCGTCGTACATTGCCTATCTTGTAGGTGATCCACAAAAAGACTGGTAACAGCCCAAGCGATAGGAGTGTCAGCAAAGGGCTAATGAACAACATGGCGATAATCGTGCTTATAACAGTTGAGAAGTTAGAGACGATGCTTGTAGCAGTATTCGTCACGACAGCCTGGACACCACCTACATCATTGGAGAGTCGCGATTGAATTTCACCAGTTCGTGTTGAGGTGAAGAAGCGCAACGACATACTTTGTAAATGTTCGTGGAGATTATTGCGGAAGTCACGCATGACTTGTTGACCAATAACATTATTCAGGTACGTTTGTCCGACGCCAATCAACCCGGTAATAATAGGCATAATGATCATAATAGAGACTAAAATGATCAATAACTTTTCATTGCCTTTTCCGATTGCATCATCAAAGATGAACTGGATCATAAAAGGGTTGACCAGCCCTAAAACGGTTGTAAGAATGATGGCAAACAGCACTATAATAATCTGGATTTTATATGGACTAAAAGCTTTAGCAACACGTTTGAGCGTGTTGGAATCGGTCTTCCGTCCCCGTTTTTTTTGTTCTTCGAGATAGGCGGACATTCCGCCGCCCATTCCATGAAATGCCATAAAGTATGTGCTCCTACATTATTAAATTCATCACGTTTTTTTCTAATACTTCCTTTCATAAAGTATAAGGAATGCTTCAAATATTATCACTGTTCATGAGTATGGTTTTTGCCTGTAGATTCTGACAGGCACAGTTTGTGAATCAACCCTGCAAGTAATGCTCCACGAAGTGGGATGGAATCTACGCGCAGATGCTCTCTGTTTAGGTCATGCATGCCTCCGCCAACAGGACCAAGACTGTCAAGTGTTGGGACTCCAACTTCCATCAGCAGATTTGCATCAGAGACGCCACCTTTCGTTTCGGATATCAGTTCAATACCAAGCCCTTTTGCTTCTGACTGAGCTATTTCTATCAGGCGCATGACCTGGGGAGTTGCTTCATACGCTACACGCCCACGAGTACGAGTCAATCGCGTTTGTGTATCGGGAACGCTACATCCTGCTGCAATCTTATCAAGTGATGTGGCTGCCAGGTCAAGTCCTCGTTGATTAAATGCCCGTACTGAAATATGACAACGCGCAGAATCCGGTACGACGTTGAGTGGCTCACTACTACTGATGCGTGTGACATTGAATGTGACACCAGGAAACACGGAGTTCAGATGATGGATAGCGATCATTTTGTGGGCTAACTCGATCACTGCAGAGCGTCCGCGATTTGGTTCTGCCCCGGAATGTGCTGGCACTCCAACAACTTCCAACTCATATTTTTCAGCTCCTTTGCGCGCCCTGGTCACAATTTCGGTTGATCTCGAGGATTCGAGTACCAGCCCAACATCTACTTGCCGGGCGATCTCACGCAAAAGAGGAGCACTACCTGTAGAACCAACTTCTTCATCATTATTAAACACGAAAATGAGTTCTCTATATTCCTCAAAGCCAGATTCTACAAGAGCTTGTAGCACATACATACCCATTAAATCACCTGACTTCATATCTATAACACCGGGACCGTAAGCAATCCCATCCCTCATACGAAATGGTTGTGCTGCTGCTGCCCCTCGAGGATAAACGGTGTCCACATGCCCAACCAATAGCAGGCGCAAATGTCCCCTCCCTACTCGTCTGGCTATCAGGTTGTTTCCATATGAAGTGGAGTTATATAAAGTAACGTCAAACCCAATATCGCTGAGCCACTGTTCCAGGTGTGACATTATGCAATTGATGCCATCTATTTGACCGGTGCCGCTATCGATGTTGACAAGGAGTTCCAGGCGCTGCAATAGCTTATTTTGGTACGATTGCAACCTGGGGAGATAGATTTGGGCGTAACTGTGCATAAGAGTCCTTCTGTGGCTATAGGTTCGGTGAGTGAGTACTGGTTGTATTTTATCACATGTATAAAACTCAGTGCAGCCGAGCAGGGTTTCCTTCTTGGGAGGGTTGCACTGTGTACGTATGTGTAGGTATGAAAGCTGTCTATACAGCAGTGTAGGTGAAACACTAAACCTGGTGCTCACCTACACCGCTTCTTCAAAGAGACACATTAGCGGAAGCTTCTAGGTACAGCTATACTAACACCTAATACGAAGCCGATGATAAAAGCTATCAAAATGATAATGATTAACGTTTGTGCATCGATGTTCACGGGTGATCTCCTTTCAGTTTAGACCCTGATGTGTCAGAACGAGAATAATCTTCTAGCTGAACGGTTGCATTACAAAGTGTGGACAACATTGTTCTTAACACGTACTTGAGATTCATAGGCGCCTCCTACGCTCTGGATGTCGATGCTACAATTTCTCTGGTGGACTCACGAGTACGGAACGACATTTCTAACTTTTTGTACCCTAATGAGACAAGCGAAGCATGTCTTGATCGCATAATCGGGTCTTTCGGCAACAACCTAGCATAATCTTGTAACTGAATTCCTACATTTAAAAAAGCTGCTTGGAGCGGTGTAGGTTGTGTGTCAAAATCCATGCGCATTGCAATATCGATAAGGATAGCTTCGCGCATTTTGGGAGGATAGTTAGCAATCTCTTTTGCAATTTCTTGAAAGAGCCATTCCTCATATACCTTATCCAGGACAACTTCTGCGATATTTATTTCCTCGTGGATTGTATTTTCAACTTGTGAATACCCATCGCGATTGAACGGTTGAAGCCGACTGTCTTTCCTTCTAAGGTCCTGGAAGTAGTTTTTCGCAATCGTGATACTGAGCCGTTGTAATGATGCGATGGGGATGTTCTCACGTTGAGCTTTCAATTTGTACTCGTAAGTACGTTGAATGGTCACTAAAACGATGTCCCAGGCCACATCATTTTCCTGACCTGCCCAGGAGTAGATATGAGCAGCATATACCCAGCGTTTTGCGAGAGGAAGGAGTAAAAGATAGAGGGTGACCCACAGTGTGTCATAACTCTGTTCACCTGTGACAACTTCAGGAACTTGAATGAATGTGTTCATGACCGTTCATCTTTCTTAGAAAATCTTAGGTAAACTACTTTGTTTAGCCTACAATGATCGTTACACCCACAATTAACTATTTATAATTGTGAAAGCCATCCAGATTTCCAAAGAGTCATTTCAAGTTATCTCTAATATATTTTGTCAATTCAGATCTTTTCTCAACTATATCATAGAAAAATTAAAATATCAATGCTTTGTAGCAGTTTTTCTAATACATCGAGTAAATTACCTCATCGGTCATCGAGTGATAAATCAAATATTATAGATAGTATAACAATTAAGTTAAGTAATTTTGATTTGAATTCCTCCAAAACATCATCTAAATGGTGTTCCATGAGTAATAAACGCAAAGATTTCTTATAAATAAAATAGAACCTATCTGTTCGAACAGATCAGATATTTCAGATTTTCTTATAAACCCAATGAGAGATATACCCAATAAGACCTTCAGTTAACGCAAAGAACTTATCAGAGACTGGCATCATTCCATGTCTAAGGGCTTTGGAGAGATTTCGAGTGATCACCGAGAAGTGAAGCAAGGAGAGTTTTTGGCATTGTTACAGTTTGATCACAAAATTATTCATTAAGGTTGTAACTTAAAAATATTATTGACATTCATGTTCCGTTAAGATACAATAATTTCTAAGATGTTCTTGCAAATACTAACTTTTCTGTTCTCGCTGTTATGTAAAGCCTCTCATAGAATTAGAATTTATAGATAATCATGATATTCATGTTACAAAATCTGTGATGTAAACGTTAAGTAAGTGTAGTACTGTGTTCCTACATTTGAATTATTCGGTGTATCTAGCGGGAAGAAAAGATGAACGAGCCAAACATAGAACGCATCAGGAAGTATCTTCAAAGTAAGGAAGTTCAAGAGCGCATTCAGAAGAGCATGCAAGATGCTCGCTCAAAAGCGACTGTGACCATCAGTCGGGCTGCAGGCTTGTTCAATTTTACGGAAAGTCAGCTTAGAGAGTGGGAGAAGCGTGGTCTTCTAAAGACTGAGAGAACAGCACTATCACAGGATAGCAAAACGTTGACTGGTCATCGTCAATTTTCTCCCGACGAATTAGATAAGCTCGCACTTATAAGGGAATTGATGGATCAAGGTTATACGTTAAGCGAGATTCCTCAAAATATTGATGACATCTGGCAGCAAATCTTAGAAGAACTGCAACGTCAGCCATCGCAAACTAAAAGTCAAGATGGTAGATATCTCCATGAAGCCGAACATCTACCAATTGACGAACGTGTAGAAAATGTCGATCAAGAAAACTTCTGGCGATACTTTGTGTCCCAGGCCTTACGCTTATCGATCCTACTCATTTGCGAAGAAGTACCAGATACCGTTGCTGGATTGGTCCTCCCACTGCAAAGAGATGCGAATTCGATCATGGTAACGGATCCCAACGATCTAAACAAAGTTGGTCTCTCGCTCATAGGTTGGCTTGGCCGGAATCGTGCTTTTTATTCCTTTCTTGATACTGCTCCTTCATTTGAATTTCCCAGTGATTTTCGTATTGAGCCATTAAGAGTCATAAAAGAGGGTAATACTCAATATGTTCCATTCTTTATTGTGCAGAGGAGAGCAAGGTCGTTACCTTTAAGCGATACTGTTCATGAGACCATACAACGCCTGCTGGGACTTGTTTATAGATTTGTAGAGCAATGGCAGGCCTATTTCGATTATGGCTTGCGCGATTGGTCGTATCAAGTGACCAATTTTAGGAGTGACCCAAACGTGAATGATGCAGTGCTTGATGGCTTGACAGAGATGGTAGTCGCGCTGGGAGGAAAAACGCCTGATGGCGGGGATCGATGGAGTTTCTGTAATCTCTTTATGCCACAAGATATCTCACTGCCATTACTACAGCGAAATCTAATCGTGCGGGCTCATAGTAAGCATGCACCGCATGAAGTGAGCACGATGAGATTATCTGTAATACATCCTGGTCTTACTTTCAGAGCTTACCAGAGCGGGTATGTAATCTATCGACCAAAAGTAATGCCTCCTGATCTGGCCTATCGCGAACTGGAGGAATCAACGCGCTCTGCTATTGCTCTACCAATAGCAGGAGAAGACGGACTGGCTATAGGAGCGCTCTATATGGCCTCTGAAGAAATAAAGGCCTTCTCCGAAGCAGATCAACGAGCCTTGAGGCTGATCACGCGTATGATGGAGGAATTGCTATCAACCTATCAGACCTACCAACAGGTCAGGGGGAGATTAGTAGACGTAATTAAAAATCCAGGACTTGTGGATGTCTCGTTTCGAGAGTTTTTGTCAGAGAATGATTTTATCGATGATGTTGAAGGGCTCCTTTCGAGTATTCATACGGAAGAATTGACTGAAAAACTAGCGGAGGAGGTTGTCTCCTTCGTCACGATCGATATAGATAACCAAAGCGCTCTTGCAACAAGGCTTGGGGATCATGTAGCAAGGAATCTCAGTAGGGAGGTAGGGTCACGGATATGGGGGCAACTCCGAATATATTCCGAACCCGAGTTACGAAGGTTGTACCATTTGAGTGCAGACAGATACTATCTCTTCCTAAAAGGAGTGTCACTTGAGGGGGCGCGGAATCGGGCTGCTAATCTACACAAAGTTCTAGTAGGCGAATATCGTATTGATGCTCAGCATGCCCTCACGAGTAGACCAATGATGAGGGAAAGGTTGTTGGAGCTACCTGATGTGACGGTGCGTTTAGGTGTAAACTCGTATAAATACGGAAAGCTAAAAGAGGTTTTAGGAAGATATCCTGTTGAGACTACTGTAGCTGAGACTAGAGCGCTTTTAATGCGAAATCTCGATGAGGGTCTTGATTTAGGGCAACGCGTAGGTGGGAACCGTATTATGAGCTGGGATCCCGATATTTGGGGTTATAGACGATGGTCTCCATCAGAAACTAGTTGAACGAGGGAGGGGGTGGTGTGTAAATATTCAATTTTTGCGACATAAAGCTTTGTTCCAAAAGTGCTTTGTCAAATTAGATGCTATCCTTCAGATTGTGCTGGCGGGTAGAAGTTAGCGAGTTTTTGTAAAGGTAGTTTTATGGTAAGGAATGTGTTTCTCTTAGGACATCCCGGAAGCGGAAAATCCATGGTTGCTCGTCTCATTGAGATGTTCGCAAAAGAAAATGGTTGGTCTGCTTACTATATTAACGATTATGATCTCTTGCAAAATATGTTTTTGCAAGAGGAGAAAGAACTTATCCCTCCAAAGGAGAGGAAATTTTCTCCAACGGGACCGCCAGGATGTAATGGCTTTGACGTCAAAGATTTCTCTGTACTTGATACAGTCCTGAGGATGATGGCGAAGGAAGTAGAAGCATGGGAAGTAGAGAATGAATCAAAGGACGAGAACAAATCAGGTACAGAGGACAAACTTTGCCTGATCGAATTTGCACGTGCAAACTATGATGATGCCTTACAACTATTTGGTAGTGAACTTCTAAAAGATGCTCACCTGCTCTACGTGAATGTAGGCATTGAATGTTGTATTGAACGCAACCATCAGCGTACCGACCATTTCGTCTCTGACGAAATTATGACAACCTATTATCGTGAAGATGATTGGTCCCGAGTAATATACGACCTCCAACGTAACTGGGACAATTGTCTAATAAGAAACTCAGGTACCCTCCAAGATCTTAAACAAGAGGTCGAGGAATGGGTTGATATTCACCTCAAGCGTGAGGTACAAAAACCTGACAGTTATGTCACAGTCGGGTAAGTCTATTTCTATCTATCTCGAATGTCAGAACCTCACATTCCTAGTTGATCTGACATCTTGGTAATCCTCCTCAATTAACATATTTTCGCTTCCTGGTACTCGTGGCTCTTTTACTAACATCTATACTCAAGCCACGAGTACATACTTGATTACCCCCCGCCTCTCGTTTTTCCAATATCAATTCATGCGGATTACTACTTTCATCGAATATCGTAAAACTTACCTGAAGTAGCTATAAACTATAAAATGCACATTATCAATTCCTCATTTGCATCTCATTATGTATTAAACCATCCCAAATCGTATTTTATTATGTTACACTTATTTAGTGTTTCATTGCATCGAAAAATCGGAAAGCATTATATATGGCGTTAAAACTTTTAATATTAGGATTACCCGGTAGCGGGAAATCAAGCATGGCTCGTTATATTGCAACCTATTTAGAATACAAGAATTGGGAGAGTACTCGCTATAGTGATCATGTAATCCTACAAAATATGTTTCACACTGATTCCGAGGGCACACAGTTCAGGTCTGCGGATCATGGTGGCTTCGATATACTTGATCTCAATGTATTTGATATAGCACTTCAGATGCTCGAACAAAATGTCAATCAATATCTTTTATCTGCAAAACAAGAAGAGTTAGTTTTGATTGAATTCTCGCGTAATGATTATCATAGAGCTTTCCAGCAATTTAGCGATAAATTTCTGCAGGACGCCCATTTCCTGCATCTGGACGTTGATACAGAGACCTGCAAAAAACGTGTTCGTGAACGTATTGATAAACCTATTACTGAGGATGACTTTTTTGTCTCTGAATTTATCTTCACTAATTACTATAACAAAGATAATGGGCGAGATATACCTCAAATTCTCGAAAGAAATTATGATATTAATAGGCAAAGGGTCAAAATCATTGAAAATAACAGCTCGCTGGATGACATTGTTCAGGAGATCAATGAGTTTGTTGATACCATCTGCAGGCTGTAATAGATTTTAGGTTTACTGATTGACCTTTAATAATGTTTTTAACCCATTTGGAAGTACTAAGGCATTAGCTTCCATGTGATACACTAGGAAAAACATCTGTCCCCTTCATCCGTACAAATAAAATGAAAGACCCAAAAATAGTGGCAACATCACGTATTCCTTTTGAAAAGCTGACCCCGATCCATCCCAATCGTCGTATAACGCTGGAAACGGGTCGTACACCGATTGCCCCGCGTCTTATCGACTTATTTGTGCCGATTGGTTTTGGACAGCGTGCACTGGTTGTATCACCTCCTAAGGCAGGCAAGACAACTATTTTGCGCCAGATTGCAACGGCTGTTATGCAGAATTATCACGATGCCAGTCTCTTCCTTTGCCTTGTCGATGAACGTCCTGAAGAGGTGACGGAATGGCGTATGGAGGTGCAGGGGCCGAATGTCAAATCGTATGCGTCGAGCTTTGATCAGCAATCGGCCCGCCATGGACGGGTTGTTGAACAAGCGTTAAATGACGCGAAACGATTGGTCGAACAAGGTAAAGATGTGGTAATCTTGCTCGATTCACTCACACGCCTGGCACGCGCCCACAATTTGAACAGCGACATGTGGAGTGGCCCTCGAGATCAACGTGGCAATTACGGTAGTCGTACCCTTTCAGGGGGTATTGATGCTCATGCTCTGGAAGTTGGTAGGCGCGTTTTTGGTGCTGCTCGCACGATCGAGGAAGGCGGAAGTCTTACGATTATTGCCAGTTGCCTGGTTGAAACTGGTAGTCGCCTGGATGAGGTTGTCCACGAAGAATTTAAGGGTACTGGCAACCTTGAGATTCGCCTCTCGCGCGAACTGGCAGATCGTAGGATCTTTCCTGCGGTTGATCTGCCAGCATCTAGTGCTCGCCAGGAAGAGCGCCTGCTTTCACCTTCAGAACTACGTGCCATGGCGATCCTGCGCCGTAAAATGGCTGAACTACCCCGCCGTGAGATTACCGAACAGGTGATCGGGTTGCTGGAAAAAACGAAATCAAATGCCCAGTTGGTTGATGCTGTGGTGAAGCAAGGGTAATGTAGAGTTATGCAGTCTTCTCCTGGAAGCGGAACAACCTATACCATATGATATACTACAGCAAACAATACTCTGTAATGAAAATAGACGGGAGAGCGAGCCATGCGCTGCCCATACTGTGGAGGTTTCAATGCAGACCACGCGAACTTCTGCGCAAGTTGTGGTCGAGATCTAGCATCATATCCTCCGCCAAATCAAAATCCGATGCCTCAACAACGCCAGGGCGCTCCACCTCCATCGCGAGGACGCCCAACTACTTTGCCACAATCTCCACAACAACAAGAGCAGCAGACGCCAGTAACACAAAGGCGCCGAGCTCCAACCATGCCGTCTCAACCTACGCAGACTACTAGACAACACGAAGCACCTGTTGTACCACCTGAACCTCCGCCACCTGAGCCGCCATCGCAGTTCCCACCACATACAGTCGAGCAATTACGAGCGCTTGAAGAGGGCGCTCTGGCCTATACTGTAGTTCAAAGCGCCGTTGGTGATGGTCGAAAAAAAATTGTGAGAATTGTCTATCCAAAGAGCGTTGGCTGGCAACAAGTTGCAACGCTACACAAGGCATTCAAAGAGCAGTTAGAGGATAGCTTTGACACGATCATCATTCAGGGTGTGCTTGAACAAGATACACAGGTGTACGCTTTTACAAATGGTCAACTCGTTTATGACCGTGGCGTGCGTCTGGGTGGTTTAATCTTGAATCGTTATCAGATCGAGACAGGGAATGGATTTGAAACCGACTCTGTACGCATTGTTTTAACCGAATAATCAGTAGCCAGGTAGGACAACGTATGCAAGCAGTGGAACTGATTCGCAAGAAACGAGATGGTGATATTCTTAACACGGCAGAGATTAACTGGTTGGTTGATCAATATACGCGAGAGCTGATCCCCGATTATCAGATGTCAGCCTTGCTGATGACTATCTACTGGCGTGGAATGAATGCGCGAGAGACGGGCGACCTGACACTGGCAATGGCACATTCTGGTGAAGAACTGCATGTGCGGGATATTATTTCGCCTGTAGTAGATAAACATAGCACGGGCGGTGTTGGTGATAAAGTGACCCTGGCGGTTGCACCACTCGTAGCTGCATGCGGCGTGGCAGTTGGTAAAATGACAGGACGAGGATTGGGTCATACAGGTGGTACAGTCGATAAGCTTGAGTCTATTTCGGGATTTCGTTCGGCTCTTTCACGCGAAGAATTTACGCGTATTCTTGTACAGCACCATATTGTGCTGGCAGGTCAATCAAGTCATCTTGCCCCGGCCGATGGCAAGATGTATGCGTTGCGTGATGTTACCGGCACTATCGAGAGTATTCCATTGATCGCTGCCAGTATCATGAGCAAAAAATTGGCAATTGGCGCTTCACACCTGCTCCTGGATGTGAAAGTTGGTTCAGGTGCATTTATGAAAAATGTTGGGCAAGCGTGGGAACTAGCGCAAACAATGGTCGATATTGGTCGTTTGGCTGGCCTGCACACGGTAGCAGCCATTACCTTTATGGACCAACCGTTGGGTTGTGCTATCGGCAATGCTCTGGAGATGGCCGAAGCAATCTCCATTTTGCACGGAGAGGGACCAGATGATGTCACTAAACTTTGCTATCATGAAGCCTCTGAACTCTTAGTAATGACTGGAGCCGCCAGTACTACTTCCGAGGCTGAGATGCGTGTCGAACAAGTAATCCGTACAGGTGCAGCCGTAGCGAAGTTGGCCGAAGTCATTGAAGCGCAGGGTGGTGATCCTCAGCAAATTGAGCGGCCTGAATTGCTACCAAAAGCTCCAGTACGTTCAATGTTACTTGCTCCACGTAGTGGCAATATCGCAAGTATCAAAGCAGAAAAAATGGGTCTGGCAAGCATGCGCCTGGGGGCTGGCCGGTTTAAGAAAGGTGAAGAGGTAGATCATCGAACAGGCTTTATTTTACAGGCGAAGGTGGGAGATTATCTTCAAGCAGGTGAGCCAGTGGTGGAAATACACGCGCGTAGCGAGTCCGAAGCAAGGGAAGTTCAAGATGCATTGTTAGCTTGCTTTACATGGAGTGATGCACCTATGACCGTGGGTCCGCTTGTCTACGATACTGTTCGTCCTTGAGTGGGTTCTCACCTTAAAAAGCTTTTCTTAACCTCCAAAAGCTAAGAGCTAGCATTGGAAGTGCCAGTAAGTACGCGGCAAGGAGAATATTGAGCAGGTTAATGCTAAAGAAGAAATCTAGCGCAATGGCAGCATAAAGCAGCATGCGGCTGGGACGCACAATCCAGTGCGATGAAACCTGAAACATACGATACAACATCAAGAAGATGACTAAAGAAGTGTACACATAGACAAACAAAATTGCCAGGACAGGATTAATGCTGCCTCGCCAGACCATTCCAGCGACACTGAAAGCCACCACAGCCTGGTCGCAGAACATATCTGTGAATGACCCGCGAGCTGTATTAGTTCTTAAGAGTCTGGCTTCTACACCATCAAGCCCGTCACAGATAATTGAGGCTACGAGTAACCAGAATGCAACTGCAAAATAAAATGGAGCCAGCAAGAAAAAACCTATACCAAAGGCGACTGAGGTATAGGAAAGCATGTCGGGTTTGATCCCCAAATGCGCAAGAATAGCAGCAATAGGCGTAAGAACATATTGGCGTATCCTCTGCCAGGGGCCGAGGACTCGTTCTTCATCTTCGCTATAGATACTGCCGAATCTTTGTTTGAGTTGCTTCATAGTTTACAAAGATACCTAAGTGCTATACTCTGTCCTACTCATCATTATGTCATGTAAGAGGCAAAACAGGTAGATCAGAAACAGCAGTCCAGGTATCTTCAAGACACGCTATGGATGCGGCTGATATAAACCCGTATTTAAACAGAAATTCTGGCCAGGAGGTTGTGACTGTGGCACATCCTTCATCACCTCTGTAAAGATTCTGTCATAGATGGTCCTGAGCATTGGTCCATTAGCAAAAGCGCCTTCACCTGCATGCTCCTTCATAGCGACGATAGTTATTCGTGGTATCTGGTTAGATTGGAAAGCGTATGGAGCTTGTGTAATAAACCAGGACTGAGCCGGGGTTTTGCCGGTATTATCTACTTGAGCTGTCCCTGTTTTGCCGATAACGGACCATTTAGAACCAGTTAATTGAACCTGCGTGAGCGACCCTGAACCGCATTGGGTAACACCATACATCGCATCACGTACCTCTGATGCTGTCGTTTCCGATATCGGGGTACCAAGTTCTCGTGGGTTGAAAGATTGCAATATGGTCTGATCTTGATCAACAATCTTGTATATTAATGTTGGTCTCATCAAATGTCCATTATTGGCCACTGTATTGTTAATTAATGCCATCTGCATCGGTGTAATAAAGTCAACACCCTGGCCAAAGGCGTTTTCTGCTACTTGTTTGAGGCTTGTCGTTGTCTGCGCAGGTGCAGTAAGAGGGCAGAGGTTCTGTTGAGGGGTAACTGTACTGACATGTACAGGAAGATCAAAAGGAATTTGCTTTTCGACATAAAGGGCGCGGTTGTATTTGAGCCAGGTATCGACACCCGCTTTCGCGCCTGTTTGTGCGAAGATGATATTATCGGAATGCGTATATCCATAGAGCAAATTTACAGGGTATGTAAACGTGTAGCCGCTGATATTATTGCCAACCGGACCGAAGATCTCTTTATCAAATCCATCGCCAATCTTTACCGGACCAAGTGCTTGCGGGTATTGAGGAGGATTGAAGCCGTTAAAGTTGTAGTATTTATCATCAAGATGAGAAGTTCCTGAATCAAGTCCAGCCAGAAGGGTCATCGTTTTGTAGGTAGAACCTGGTATATAACAAGAATCAATAGGACGCTCAAGCAAAGGCTGAGATGGGTCCTTTTCGAGCCGGTTAAAGTAAATGAGGTTGCACGAGTAATTTTGTTGACAATTTGCATCGATGGTAGCTGTGTCATATCCTTTCGCAGCGAAATCAGCTTTGAGTTGGTCTAGCGTGCAGCTCACGACACAATTGGCATCATATCCTGGGCGGCTCAACATAGCGAGTATTTCTCCCGTATGTGGATCTGAGACAATGATTGAGCCACCTTTCGGTTGAAAGACCGTGATACCGTCAACTGGTACGGTGATATCAAAGGATTGATTGATAATCTTCTGTATACGCACATCTATTGTCAGGTAGATATCATCTCCAACAGGTGGGTTGTGGAGTATTGTTTTGATAGTGTTGTTCAGGCCGGTTGAACCTACCTGGCCATTCAGGTACGCGTCAAACTGCTTTTCAATACCTGTGGATCCGAAAAGTGGGCTAATGTAATATCCAATGACACCTTCCAGCGACTGTGCATCTTTGGTGTAAACACGTTGGTAACCGCAAAGCGTTGGGTTATTGCTCGGCTTTGAGTACGCAAGTACTACGCCATTGCGATCAAGAATGCGTCCGCGTATTGGAGCGTTGTCAGAACTGCATTGTCTACTAAAGGTACTATAAGTATTTGAGGCGACCTGTTGTGCCACCACTACTTGCCAGTAGACCAGGCCTGCGCTAAGACCAACGAAGAGAATAATAAACAGGTATGTAAGTCTACGTATGCTGGAGCTAATGTTCACATCTATATCCCTGGCTTAAAGCTGCCATAATTCCCTAATCTCATTTTCTTTTGGAAGAAGTGTATCATTGTTACCATCGATTGACAAGCAAGATAGGTCACAAGATATATCTGTTTACTCTCTCGTTCAAAGTAATTCTACTTTTACACAAGAAAACAATCTCTCTTTTGATCGGATATTTTAGACATTTAAATGTTGACTCAAAGCATGAACATATTATATAATGTTTTTGAAATCCATTTTGCTATTTGTTGACTCTTTTGGGATGAAACTACTGATGGTAGGAGGGTATTATGGCATCTCATTCTGATCTTCAGCGGATTGGACAAACTGTAGGAGCTAAACTTCGAGCAGCAAGATTGGCCAGGAAGTATACGCAGGGTCAGCTTGCTCAGCCAGACTTCTCTGTCAGCTATGTTTCAGCAATCGAACGTGGACAAATTTATCCTTCACTCCGCGCACTAGAAATTTTTGCGCAGCGACTGGGCATTTCTTCTTCCGATCTATTATCAACACAAACGGGACAAGTATTACAAGGATTACCTGAGAAAGATACTACAAATGAAAATAAGCAAGATGTAGAATTACAATTATTAGAAGCGCAACTATTGATTATTCAAGGAAACTGTCGGGAAGCAGTGACACTCTTGCGTAATCTTTCCTCTAATGCCTTGAAATCTCAACAAAAGATACGGCAATGCTATTTACTGGGCAGGGCTTTTTACCAATTAGGCTTATTGCAAGAGAGTGAATCCGTTCTCACCGAGGCTTCAAAACTTACTACTGATCTCAACGATTTTTTTGTGAAGCACATACTTGATGTTTTGGAAATGGTACAAGTCTCAATGCGCGATCACACGCAGGGATTTGAATATCAATTACGTAACCTGGACCAACTCGAAAAAGAACAGCAACCACACAATGTATTTTTTGATGCTCAAATATATACCAGTATTGGTTTGCATTATATGAATCTGGACAAAATTGATGATGCAATCGAAATGTTCCAGCACGCGCTGGCTATAACGAAAGAGTTTCTAGTGCCAGATCAGCTTACTTCGATGTACTGGAATATTTCTAGATACCTCGCTGAGACACAAAATTATTTTTTGGCTACGCTTTATGGGTACAAAACTTTACAGCTTCTTGTTCACGAATACTGTGATTCTATGAGGAGTGAGGTGTATCACTACCTTGGGCAAGCGATGCTGCATGAAGATCAGCGAAAAACAGTGATGTATCTAGAGAGATTATTGCAAGATGGTTCTTTGGAAAAGGATACGCTCGCGTTTGCCAGCGTTACTGCTACCACAGCGGATGTGCTATTCAGGCAAGGCGAAGTGAAAAAGGCGTATGAGTATGCGCAAAAAGCTTGCAAACTAGCCTTAGCCTATGGAGACCGTATTGTAACTGCTTCTATCTTCCTTACATTCGGCAGCATAGCATATGCTCAAAAAGACTATCAAGTAGGTGATGCGCAATTTATGGCAGGATTAAGTATGCTTGAGCGTCTCAATAATCGCCAGGAACTTGCTGATAAATCCGCAATCTATGCTCAATTGCTAGAGGAAAGAGGGTTGCCAAATGAAGCGCTCAAATTTTATAAAAAGGCCTATGAGAGTAGTCGGGAGCATGAGTAGCTGAGAACCAAATGGAATCCTCCCAGGCTAATCAGCCGATCGAATATCTAGCTTTGTAAACATTGCTTCCAATAGATTATGGTCTTCTGGATTGCTAAGCTGCAAATCAGTACTGCCCAGAGGTGTTGTGAGAGTTCCGTCTTCACCAACAGGGACCTTACTTCTAATAGCACGCGGATTACCGCCCATCCAACGCACAGGTTCTAATAGAGAACCAAACGGAATTGAGATAAGAAGATATTGACCTCGCAACTCCTGATCCAGGCTTTCCAAATGTAGTTCAAGTATGCCCTGGTTTTGTGTAATCGTTCCCTCTTGCTTTGATAAGCCTGATTGCAGGTATATAGCAACTTCTTCATTTGGTCGCCCAAGTGTTTCGGCCCGGCGTCTGATTTTCCCTTGTCGTGAGGTGCTGCCAGTGCTTAAAACTGGTAGAAACGAATGCGCTGCAGGTGTGGTTGTATCATCGAAAAAAGTAGCGACCTCGACAAGGTCCTGTAACGCTCGTTGCCGCTGCGTACTTTGCATTAAATGTGAACTAAGATAAATTGCTTGCTGCAACAGTGAGCGTGCCCAGGCATCTTTATCACTATGATCATGACGAGCTTCGCGTAAAACTTCTGCAGCCTGATGAATAAGCAACTGGCACATGTATACCAATACACGTGTAGAAGTGGTTGCTATGGATAGTGGTAATGTACTAGTTGATGTATGTACTTCGTCAATTCCTATTGTTGCACGCATCGCGCTATATATTTCTAGATACGCTGCATGGCAAGTAGAGCACTCTATCAAATGAAACACTAAAGGGCCAAAGCGTATTACATCTTTTTGTGTTGCGTTATTGAGAAGTGCCTGCACAAAATCAGGCAATTGCCGATAAAATTCTAAATGATATGTATCTTCAAACTTACCTCCAATATCTGTGATGGTAGCGAGTTCAGCTTTAGGATGTTGGGGTGTGGTAGCCAGGATTTGCTGTAACCACTGTGCCAGAGGCAAGTACTCATTGCGAATATCGGTTAATCCGTCTTTTTTTTTGTTCATGATTGCTCCTCCAGGGTCTGTTGTCTACTCTTCTTCTTCATAGAAGCGGGCAAGGTGTTTCAGTTGAACTGGGGTAATACGAACACTCTCCTCACCGTGCCAATCAAGTAAGCCAACTCTAGCTAGATGATTCAGACCTTTCAGCACCTCTTCTTCGGAAATACGCTTATCCACAAGGGTCTTGATACCTACCGATATCTCATCGCTACTAGTAGAATATTGTCCATACTCTGTCAAACGTAAAGCAACGAGAACTGCCAAATTGGTGCTACTATGTTGTAGACAATGACGTAACTTTTTATGAGCATGATCTTTGTGCTGACTGAGGTGCGAAAGCTCCAAATCAGCTAGCAGCGTGCGAAATTTTTCTTTCAAATCCTGACAGAGATCTCCTACCCCCATCTCATCGAGTTCTTGAATAACGACCAGAAGTTGGCGAGGGGCAGAACGTAACTCTTCAATACAACGCTGTATTAAAATGCGTAACTCTTCCTGAGACGCAGCTTGTAAGGCTGCTGCTTCCGGTGTAGGAAAAGGAGGAGGACCCCAGATAGAATCAGCCACAGTATTGAGAGGGTCATTCTCCGTTTCAATGGTGCTCGGATCTTCAAATGCAGAAAGTGAGCTTGTTGTCAAATGGCGCCGTCGCAATCTATCTATAGCTTTATTTTTGACACTATGATTGAGGAAAGCATAAAATTGTGCGTTACTCAAACGATCTAACGCAGTTTCAGGAGCATGATCACCTCCTCCCAGTAACCCAATTCTAGTCAATTGTTCAATCACATGTCCAACTACTACATCGACTTCATAGGAATCATAGGCGAACGTCCCAAGCCAACGTTTAGCCCGCTGCTGTAAATAAGCGCAAAGTTTGGGGAAATTGTCTTGTAAGTTATATCTGAGATCGTATGCCGTGAATGGCATTCGCGAACCCTCCATGACAGCGGCAATCATATGGAAAACGTATAATATGTATTATACATGAATATGAGTTTCACACGCCTGTATTTTAGCATAGAAATCGATCTATCCATTGAGTTTTCACTTCTACATGAGAAGAGGGCGAAGAAACAGGGATTATATTGTTTCTTCGCCCTCTTCTCATGTAGTGTATTACTATTCTACATGACCACGATTTCCCTGGCGCTGATGCTCAAACGCCTTTTTAAAGGCAGTCAAACTGCGTTGCACCTCACCGCGCTCCTCTAGCAGATTAGCGTAGCGGGAATAAGCGCTGGCTGCAATTTCATGTGCATCGGACGCATCCAGTAAATCCAGTGCCTCAGTGAACAGTTTATCCGCACCTGCGTAGTCTCCGGCATTATGACGAATCTGGCCTAGAGCCATGAGTGCCTGCCCGCGCGTCTGGACATCTTGACTTGCATTCGCAAATGTGAGAGCCTTTTGAGCCTCTTTCTCTGCTTCGTCAGCATTCCCTCGTTTCAGTAATAATTCTGCCAGGCTAGTATGACAAACAGACGCCGAAACATCATCCTCTATGTCTTCTTCAATGGTAATGGATTGCCTATACTCATTTTCTGCACCATCAAAGTCATTCTTTTTCTCTAGTGTCTTCCCAAGATGGTGATGAGTAAGCCCAACAAGCCTCTGTTCATCGCGCATTTCATAGAGTGCAAGGCTTCGCATGAGGTAGTCACGCGCCATTCCCAGTTTGGCAACTGACTTGTAGCTCAGACCTATCTGCATATACTTTTCAGCAAAGCTCCGACTGTCGCGCTTCATTCCCTCCAGGGTCTCTAGTGCCTTGTGATAAAATGCGACCGCATTCTCTATTTCACCATGTCTGAAATAGTCATTTGCGAGATTATTGTACACCTCTAGAGAGAAAATCGGATCAGTGATCTGTCCATTCTCAATGACTGTATTGGAGCGAAGATGATTCTCCAATGCTAACGTGTAGTTATATAATAAGAAGTATGCTTTGCCTAAGAGATTTCGTGCGCGCTCAATATATTCAAGATCATTCAGGCTTTCACCCTGGGTTACGGCTGCTCGCAGATCGACCACAGCTTCTTGATTTTCATGGAGTCCCAGGTGTATTTGGCCACGCAACAAGAAGAGACGATAGACCTGGTCAGTGGTAATGCGCTCTGGTTGGATAGGAGTTAGAAGCTCAGCGGCTTCTTGATACAGTTGCTGTTGGACAAGGACACTGGCCTGTAAGAGATCTACATCGATGCGCTGATCCGGACCTGAATCGGCAGGGGAATAACCGACAGCTCTTGCTTCAGCAGCGCCAGAAGGCGAACCTTCGAGCAGGAATGTCAAAGGAACATCAAGACGTTTAGCCAGGATAGACAAGGCTTTTAGTGAGGGTCGAATTTTTCCTCTTTCAATTGCAGAAATATAGGAAATGGAGAATTCTGGAGAGGCAAGTTGGGCTTGAGTAAGGCCAAGTTTTGTTCTTACCTCACGAATATTCGTGCCTACCCTTGCTGCGACGGCTCTACCTACATTCGCCGTTTCTGTCGTAGCCATATGAACGTTTTTCCTTTCTTTGTGGATACGGGGGAGAATATCCCGGATCTTTCGTTCATGTAAAACTCCGTGTATAGAAACACTTCGTACATGTCAATAACAATTATCTCCGTGCAGTAAATTCTAACACAACAATTCTTCATAATTACTGATGTTTTAATTCGTTTGCACAGAGATAATGAAACTAAAAAGTCTCTTGGTATCATAATAACATAGATAATAATTGGAGTCAATATTATAGTTAATAATACCTAAAAAATTTCAATGTATATATGGAGATTTTGAGTTTATCATATTGTGTTTATATTGAAAAGGGTTCTATTCTTCGAAAGAAAAATTGTAGGGTATAACCATAGTTTTTATTACAAATTATGTTAATTTACATTCAAAACAAGCACATCAATTAAAACGGAGCAATAACTGTATTTTTGTGACTACAACGGTATTCACATCTATACGATTAAATTTCTGCATATGTAATGATTTTGTAGTTATATTTTATTATATTCGGCATAATAAGCAAGAAATCTCACATGGGTGACGAAATTAGTACTATGCTTCGATTTTATGATAAAAGAATCACGTACATGTTGCTAGTAAAAAATCTCTACGCATTCTATAATGCACATCAGCAGAAGAAGCGATGTTTCAGCGATAGTAATCCGCCCTTTTTCATATATACAATTGAATGCCTGGATATGCGGATCAACTGACTGGAAACATTGTTCACTAACTCTATACTGCTAAGTAGAAAGGGTATAGTCTATGAGGACCATCAATGAATTATTAAAAACTGCAGTTGTTCGTTATAGTGAACGTATTGCTTTTATTGAACCAGAAGATGAGGGACGTATGGTCTCTCTCACATACAACGACCTTCTGGAACAAGTGAATGGTTTTGCTGGTGCTTTACAGGAAAAGGGGCTTCAGAAAGGAGACTGTCTCCTTTTATGGTCGGCCAGCCGTATAGATTGGATGGTTGCCTTTTTTGGCACTTTGCTCGTAGGCGCTGTTGTCGTACCGCTAGATATCAATTCAAAAGAAGAACTCCTCTCCAAAATTGAGCAGACGACAGAAGCAAAATATCTGATCACGAGTCAGAAACAGTACAGTGGATTAAAACAACCTCATGCTCCTTTGATAGATATTGATGCTTTACCCCTGAGTAGACTGGATATGGCTGCATTACCAGAAATCAATAGTGATGATTTAGCAGAGCTTGTCTTCACATCGGGAACAACAGGACAACCAAAGGGTGTCATGTTAAGTCATCTCAATATTACGAGCGATGCCATAGCAGCAGTCACTTTCGTGAATATTCTTAAGGATGATCGCGCTCTTTCAATCCTGCCGTTGAGCCACATGTTTGAGCTTACGATCGAGATAGCCATACTTTACGTTGGCGCTAGTGTTGTCTATGCGCGTACTCTTTCACCTGATACATTATTGAACCTATTTGCATCTGAGCATGTCACGTGTATGGTTCTGGTACCACAAGCGCTTCAACTTTTTCTCAATGGGATTGAGCGGCAAGTCAGGCAACAAAAGAAAGAAAAACAATGGGAGGTACTTCACCGTATCGCGCAACGCCTCCCATTTCGTTTCCGGCGGGTGCTCTTCCGGCAAGTGCATAAGCGCTTTGGTGGGAACTTTCACTTCTTTGTGAGTGGTGGTGCGTATTTGCCTCCAAAACTACAAATGCGCTGGGAAAATATGGGCTTTAGAGTGATACAGGGATATGGCGCCACCGAGTGCGCTCCAGTTGTTTCTGCTACCCCTTATAATGAACACGTCTATGATTCAATTGGTAAGCCTATTCCAGGTGTAGAGGTACGTATTGCGGAAGATGGTGAACTTTTGGTCAAGGGACCAAATGTTGCACTCGGGTACTGGAAGAACCCGGAGGCCACTGCCGCTGCTTTTAAAGATGGTTGGTATCATACGGGTGATCTGGGATTCAAGGATGAGAAAGGAAATCTCTATCTAAAGGGACGTAAGAAAAACTTGATTGTCTTGGCAAACGGCTTAAATGTCTACCCAGAAGATATCGAAAATGTTCTACTCGCCAATCCAATAATCAAGGATGCCGTTGTCTTCGGATTGATGGAGAAAGATGATGGACCAATTGTGCATGGCGTGCTTTTGATGGAAGAACCAGATAAGGCGAAATCAGCAATACAACAAGCGAATAAGCAGCTTGCTTCTCAGCAACAGATACGAGGCTTCACAGTCTGGCCAGATCAAGATTTTCCCCGCACGCATACGCTCAAGGTAAAACGCCCCGAGGTGCTTGAGAGATTACAGTCTATGAGAAGTGAAGTACAATAATATGCTCTACCTGATTGCTACACCTATTGGGAATCTGAACGATATTACACTACGTGCACTCTCCACGTTACGTGAGGTAGATATTATTGCCAGCGAAGATACACGCAAGACTGGTTTGCTGCTCAAACATTTCGCTATTTCGAAGCCCCAAATAGCTTTTCATGAGCATAATGAAGAGCGGGCAGGCCAACAACTTGAAGACCTGCTGAGGCAGGGAAAATCTGTTGCCCTGGTGACAAATGCCGGAACGCCGGGTATTTCCGATCCGGGTTACACGCTGATGCGTCGTGCTATCAGGGCTCATATAGACGTAACCATGATACCGGGGCCAACAGCCTTAATCATGGCGCTTGTACTGTCTGGACTTCCCGTGCATAGCTTCACCTTTCGGGGTTTCCCACCGCGTAAATCTGGGCCCAGGCGCAGGTTCATCGAAGTCGATAAGGAAGCACCTCATACACTTATCTTTTATGAGAGTCCCTACCGGTTGGAAGCTTTTTTGCAGGATGCCTTTGAAGTGCTGGGAGAAAGAGAAGCCGTAATCGCCAATGATTTAACCAAAATATTTGAGTTCGTTCAACGAGGAACAATTACATCGCTTTTACAATGGGTGACGCAACAGTCGAAGCTCAGAGGGGAGTTCATTGTTATTATAGCGGGGGTAGCAAAAGAGGAGCGAAAGGGAAAAATTGAGACATGAAACCTCAAAAAATCAGGAGGTTCCATGTCTCCAGATGAGACTACATTCCCATAACATCTACCAGTTCTTTGACCGCATGTGCCGATTTCTGGAGGAGTGACTGCTCGTCCTGGGTTAGCTCGATCTCAACGATTTGCTCTAAGCCCTGTGCGCCGAGCTTGACGGGCACTCCAACAAAGAGTCCATCAATACCATATTCACCCTGCAAATAGACCGCACATGGCATAATCATTTTCTTGTCTAACAAAATCGAATCGACCATTTGCAAAACAGAAGCGGATGGTGCAAAATATGCGCTGCCTGTGCCAAGTAGTTTGACAATCTCTGCGCCACCATCGCGTGTTCGCTGAACAATTTGCTCGATGCGCTCGGCGGAAATCAACTCTGAAATAGGCACTCCGGCAACAGTGCACATACGCGAAAGTGGTATCATCGTATCGCCATGCCCACCCAGTACATATGCCTGAACATCACGCACCGAGACATTGAGTTCCTGGGCAATAAAGGTGCGGAAACGCGAAGTATCCAGAACTCCGGCCATACCGATTACGCGCTCGCGTGGGAAACCACTCGTCTGATAAGCAAGCTGGGCCATAGCATCTAGTGGATTCGTGACCATGATGATAATGCAGTCAGGTGAGTGTTTGACAACTTCCCGGGTGACTTGCGAAACGATTTCCTGATTTTTCTTCACAAGGTCATCACGAGTCATGCCAGGTTTACGCGGAAAACCTGAAGTAATGACGACAATATCCGAGTTTGCCGTATCAGCATATTCATTCGTGCCGACAACCAGTGAATCATAGCCCAGTACAGGTCCTGCTTGTAGCAGATCAAGTGCTTTGCCTTGAGGCATATTTGGTATGATGTCAAACATAACAACATCAGCATAATCGCGTTCGGCGAGACGTTGCACAAGCGTACTACCAACGAAGCCTGCCCCAACCACAGTTATTTTACTACGCATTGTTATATCCTTTCAATTTTCAAATAATGAGGCTTATACACCTTGCCTCGAAATCTGGTTCTTTGTAGGAGAACCTCAACTCACAGGTTGAGAATGACCAAGACGTATCCGTGTAGCCTAAGAGTATTGTATGCCCTATGCAAATAAAATGGCAAAGCAAGCAAAATACTTTTCTGATTGAAGTAGCAGCACATATCTTTTTGCGCTCTTAAGCCCACAAAACATCTATATTTCGTTTCTATAATATATGCACATTGCTTATTGGCAACCTCATATGGTAGACTCTACTATATGCTATTAACAGTTGCAGGTTGTGGAACATTCTGTGTGGAATACAACGAGTGTGTAATCATCCCAAAAGTATCAAAGGTAAAGCGCAAACCTAAGACCGTTAATTATCTTCATCCCTCGTATACTTACCTCGTCAATGATGTATAATACTTGACAATGAGGTGAGTGGGGTCGTTCTCTCGTTTCTTATCGTTGGTATTATCTACCGCAAGGAGGCGTTATTACATGGCCCAAAGTGATTTATCCCAACAGCAGCAGGATGAAGCATTATTACAAAAGTTTGGATACAAGCAGGAATTACGGCGCACGCTTGGTTTCATTTCCAACTTTGCAGTAGCTTTCTCCTACATCTCAGTCTCCACCGGCACTTTCTCGCTCTTTTACCTCGGTATCCTGGCAGGTGGACCCGCGTTCTTTTGGACATGGTTTATCGTCGCAATAGGGCAGTTCATTGTAGCGCTAAACTTCGCTGAACTCGCATCCCACTTCCCCATCGCGGGTTCAATCTACCAGTGGAGCAAACGTCTGTCTGGCTTTACCCTGGGCTGGTTCACAGGTTGGTTCTACTTTTTCGCAGGGGTGCTCACCATCACAGCCGTGGCATTTACGGTTCCTATTCCTTTACTTGCTATCTTCCCCGGCATTCCGGCGACCATTCTGGGGATGAACAATGCGGTCTTCATCGCCCTGGTCTCGATTGTTGTTGGCACGCTCATTAATATTGCGGGTGTGAGATTGGTGTCGATTGTCAACAACATTGGCGTTGCCGCTGAGATCATTGGCATGTTCGTTTTCGCGCTTGTGTTGCTGATCTTCTTCAATCATCAGTCGCTTGGTTTCCTCTTCACTGGCCCCACTGCGAACGTCGCTCCCGCAGTTCTTGCCAAAAATCTTGGTGTTCCAGGAGCACAGTGGACGCCACCATTGGGTGACGTTTACATTGGAGCTTTCGCAGCAGCAATGTTCATGTCATTGTTTGTCATCTATGGCTTCGACACGGCAGGGACACTGGGCGAGGAAACCAATGACCCGCAGAGGAATGCGCCACGCGGGGTTCTCTGGGCTATTGGACTTTCGGCTATTGCCGGCATTCTTTTCCTGGGCGGCACCATCCTTTCAATTAAGGACCTTCCCAGAATTGAGAACATTGCGGCTGGACTGAACCCCAACATCCCGTTCACTGGAACGCTCCCTACCATCATCACAGACGCGCTTGGCACTAACTGGGGAAATGTCTATCTGACGGTCGTCCTCATCGCTGTATGCGTTTGCACGTTGGCTATCCAATCGGCGACCATTCGTTTGATGTTCTCGATGGGGCGTGACGGTCGTCTCCCATTTGGTAGAGTATGGGGAACAGTCAATCCAGTGTTCCGAACACCAATGTATGCAGGTATTGCGGTTGCAGTGCTCTCTGCGATCCCATTTTTGTACAGTCAGGCCATCGGCGTCATCGTTACTGGTGCAACAGGCCTGATCTACGTGTCGTACTTCTTGAACAATATTGCCTCTCTTGGCGCTCGTATGAGAGGCTGGCCCAGAGTCAGGGCTCCTTTCAGCCTGGGTCAATGGGGTATGCTGGTCAATATACTGGCTCTTGTCTACGGTGGTTTAATGATTATTAACTTCCTGTGGTTCGGAGGGTTGCGCAACGTTTATACCAATCCGGTTTTGGGATCAGCGTTCTCCTCCTGGGCCAATATTCCTTTGCTCGGTGGTACGCCGATCTTTGAGTTTTCTCTGGTAGTGCTCTTTGTCGTCGGAGCCATCTACTGGTTCGGTTTTAAACGCCGTGCAGTTATCGCTGGCGGCGAAAAGCGTGCTGAGGCGCTGTCTGACTAGAGGTAATTCAGCAAGCAGATCTCGTGCCGGGTGGTCTTTATGGCTACCCGGCTTTTTGTTACTGAATTGTTAGGTAATTTGTTGACAAACCGCAAATATGTACCTTAAACTTTATGTAAATAAAGAATCGATAGTTTGCATTTTTGGAACCCAATCACACTTATAAGCATTCAGAAACGCTGCTCTCGCAGCTAGTGCTACGCACTCATCTGAATGTAAGGAAGTACATGGCAAAGAGGATGAATCGCTCGTGAACGTACTGACAGCAACAGGTAAACGGCTCTTTTTAACAGGCGATGAAGCAGTGGCACGCGCTGCATTGGAGGTAGGAGTTGAGGTTGCCACAGGATATCCTGGCAACCCGGGCACAAAAGCCATTACTGCTCTTATTCCGCTTGCTCAGCAATATGGAATGGCTGTGGAATGGAGTGTGAATGAAAAGGTTGCCCTTGAAGTCGCTACTGGCGCAGCCTGGGCAGGCAAACGCAGTTTTGTAGGCATGAAAATGTCCGGGGTGAATGTGATGGCGGATTCCCTGCTCTCCATTGCGCATAGTGGCGTCACTGGAGCGCTGGTCATCTATGCTGTTGATGATGTTGGTGTCTATTACGGGATGGTGGAGCAGGATACTCGCTATTACGCACAGCTTACCTCGCTCCCACTTTTAATGCCCGCCAGCCCAGAAGAAGCTTATGCCATGACACGCGTTGCTTTCAGTGTTTCGGAACAGACAGGAGCGCCTGTTTTTGTTCTTTCAACAACAGCAGTTGCCAATGCAATTACCGCGATGAAGGTAGGTAAAATTGAGCGTGAGATACACAAACGACCTGCCCATTTTGCACGCAATCTCGCGAAATTTACGAAAGCTGCACCTCAGTGGTGTCGCGATCAGCATGCTGATACTATCAAACGCCTTGAGCAGGCTGGTGAGCTTTTTACAAAAGCTTCAGAAGTGAATGGGACACCTCTGGTATTTACCATACCTGATCAAGAAGAGCGTCCATCATCCCCAGCGACAAAGAGATCTGGCATTATTGTTGCTGGAGTTAGTTATACTTACTTACAAGAATTGCATCAACGTTATCCTGAGCGATTTGCAGATATCCCAATATTAAAATTGGGTATGGTGAATCCTTTACCACAGCACGAGCTATTAGAATTCCTGGCGCATGTTAATATCGCACTTGTTTTGGAAGAGCTGGACCCCATCATTGAGACGCAGGTTATGGCGCTGGTAGCTGAATCTGGTCTTAAAGTCGCGATATCTGGTAAACGTAATGGGCTTCTACCACGAGTGGGTGACTATTCCCTGGAACTGATCGAAACAGCGTTAGCACACCTTGACGAACTGGCAGGACGGCCTTCTGTATGGATAAGACTTCGCAGACCAGAAAATTCAGCAGGTATGCAGGAGATGCCATCGCTTTCAATTTCCAAAGAGGATGATAACCAGAAAACTTCCGGGATTCATCGCGTAAGCAGTAATGAATTCCAGCCTGGAAGAGAATTAGAAGCTCTTCCACGTTCCTTGGAGTTCTGTCCAGGCTGTCCTCATCGAATGACGTATTATGCACTTAACCGAGCTATCGAGCAATCGGGCTTCACCAAAGATGAAGTGATTACCACAGGGGATGTTGGCTGCACAATTATTGGTATGAATGCGCCATTGGATGCATGTTGGACGGAAGTTTCTATGGGTGCCAGTATTGGCATAGCTCAGGGTTTCAAGTATGCTGGTATCGAGCGACCCGTTTTAGCGGCCATGGGCGACGGCACATTTTACCATAACGGTATTGCGGGACTATTGAATGCCGTACAATCCGGTGTCAATTTGACGCTCATCATTCTGGATAACAGCAAGATTGCCATGACGGGCATGCAGTCTGATCCTGGTACTGGTCGTCGTACGAATGGGGAACCCAGCGTGCGTGCAGATATTGCTATGCTGGTGCGCGGTTGTGGTGTAGAGTACGTGAAGCGGCTCAATCCATATGAACTGCCAAAGATGATCAATGCCCTACAAGATGCAATGCAATTCCCAGGAGTCTCTGTTGTTATTGCCGAGGCGCCTTGCACAATGCAAGGTGTGTTGATCAATGAAGATCCCGTACAGGTGGATCAGGAAGCGTGTATGGCCGGACGGGGTTGCGAAGAGACACCCTGCTACCATAAAGTTGGCTGCCCCTCGGTCTTATTATCATTGGAGGACGTTCAACCTCGCCTGTCTATTGATACAGCGACTTGTGTTTCCTGCGGTTTATGTGTAGCTGCCTGCCCATTTGATGCTATCAAACCAATAGTGGATGTAAAAAAAGAAGAATTAGTGACTGGCACTGAGTTTTCTGAGGTGCAATTAAGATATCTATTGCAGGATTAATCATGTCAAAAACCACTAACATTATTATGATTGGTATTGGAGGGCAGGGAACCCTCACTATGATGGAAATGCTAGCATTGGCTGCTGAGGAAGCCAATGAAGAAGTGCGTGTGCTATCTCGGGTTAGTCTTGCGCGCCTGGGTGGTTCAGGCATGTGCCATGTTCGCCTGGGCCCCTCTGTAAGCCCTGCTATTCCTGTAGGTGAAGCGGATGTCCTGCTCACATTGGAAATGAGTGAGGTATTACGCATATTGCCTATGGCGCGTAGAGGAGCTTTAGCTTTTATCAATACTTTTCGCCGCTTACCAATTGCTGCTGGTGTTGCTGGTATACATTATCCAACGCGGGAGGAGATTGAGGTGGCACTGGATGAAGCTGGAGTGACCGGCATTTTTGTTCCTGAGATGTTGCCTTTGCCATCAAACGAGATTGAGGATGGACAGCAGTCTAATAGCCGCGTCAATATCGTTATGCTGGGTGTCTTTTGCAGTTATACACAGCTTCTTCCGCGTGCAGTTCTGGAGAACTCTATCATTAGTCGTTTGCCCCAATTCGCCGAGCAAAATCTGCGCACATTCTCGGCTGGATGGGGTTTCGCAGAATCGTTGAGGGCACAAAACATGGCTTGACAAGGCACAAGAGTTAAGGTATCATATTTCTCACTTACGACATTGGGGTGTCGTTCAACGGTAGGACTGCCGACTCTGGATCGGCCAATTGGGGTTCGAATCCCTGCACCCCAGCCAAGCTAGACAATGATAAACGGGGCCATTCCGCATAGTAGAGAATGGCCCCGTTTATCATTGTGACTCGCAACTTTGCCTTCAATTTTAAACCACTGAGATACAAAACACTCGCAAACTTTCTGCGTATAGTTAAAGTAGGGGTGAGAGTTGCCCTCATTCTGCTTGCCCGTTATAATGTGCAAAGTAATGCAGAGAATAACATGACATGATCGGAATGTAACGTGTCAGAAAAACACATGCGCCTCAAACGTGAATTGATTGAAACGATAGCTTTCACGCTATTAGTATTTCTTCTGATCCGATTCGCGGCACAAAGCTTCCGTGTGGATGGGGAAAGCATGCAACCAGGTTTACAGACTGACGAATTTGTGATTGTAGACAAAGTAACCTATCTTTTCCATGCTCCTGAGCGAGGAGATATTATTGTTTTTCACTATCCTCTGGATACAAGTAGAGACTTTATCAAACGTGTAATTGGAGTGCCTGGAGATCGAGTAAGTACAACTAGTACCGGTGTCATTGTTGATGGCCAGACCCTCCATGAGCCATATATTCGAGTTCCATTTAATTTTGAAAGTAATACATGGAAGCTAGGACCACATCAGTTTTTTGTAATGGGCGACAACCGCGATAATAGTCTTGATTCGCGTTCCTGGGGTTTATTAGATAAAAGCTATATTGTGGGTAAAGTTGAAGCAGTTTACTGGCCTGTGAGCAATTGGGAATTCATTAATACGTTCCCCTCAGTGTTTGCTGCTATTCATCCGAGTCAATAGAGGTTTAAATTGAAACATTCGTCGCATCTGGTACGAGAAATTATTGAAACTCTCGCGCTTACACTTGTTATATTCGTGGTTATTCACTTTACCGTACAAAACTACATGGTAGATGGCACAAGCATGCAGCCAAGTCTGAATAACAATCAATATGTACTGGTAAATAAATTAGCATATCTTTTTCATGCTCCCGAACGAGGAGATGTGATTGTTTTTCATTGGCCGGTTGATACCAACAAAGACCTGATAAAACGTGTGATTGGTGTGCCTGGAGATGTGATTGTCATAGATAGCAAAACAGTACGTGTTAATGGAGTCCTGTTGAATGAGCCTTATATTAAGGCGCCAGTAAATCCAGCAGGAAACAAGTGGGTAGTTCCTCCTAATAACTATTTTGTCATGGGTGATAATCGACTGGTGAGTGATGATTCTCGCGATTGGGGATTTGTGCCCAAAAGTTATATAATTGGCAAAGCAGTCTTTGTTTATTGGCCATTGAATAGCTGGCAATTCATAAATACTTACCAATCAGTCTATACCAAGATACCAACAAAACATTAAAGGAATTAATACATGCGAGATGCAAATCAACAATATCCACTTCATCAGCCCGGAGGGAATGGACGTCATCAACCATTTGACGATGATACTGAGGTTGAATTTGATGATGAAGACGAACTCCAGGAGCTTGTTAGTCCTCAATTACCTCAAAATCGTTTCACTAAAGCGTTGATTATTGGCATTGTCGCAGGCATTATAGCCGCTTTACAGGGTATTATCTTCACGCTTGCCAATGCATCTCTTTATCACACAGTTAGCACTACTCCTCAAGTTAAGCTATCACTAGATCTAGCCGAAGCAATCTTCGGCTTGTTTTGTTTGACTTTATTTATTAGCCTGCTCATCTACTTTTTAGCTGGGTTCGTCACTGGAAAAGCTTTGGTAGAGCGTAAAATGGGCTTTTTAGTAGGTTTTGTAGCAGCAGCAGTCTCTTTTATTCTTAGCCTGATAGTTCAGCAAATTCCAGGATACCCGAATGCGCGAGGAACTGGTTTGAGTGGAGGGTTAATTGGACTCGCTGGCGGACTTTTAACAATACTGATCCTTCTTGCAATATCGGGGGTAATTGGCGGGCTTGTGGGCCTCGTTGGAGCCTGGCTTGCGACTCGCAAGCATCCTTATTACTACGCAAGCCAGGGTTCTTAAACAAGGCTTTTATAGACTGGTATCACCGGGTCTATGTACAATCTTGGCTAAAGGAACTGTCCACTCGAGGAGATATTCATCTGTCATAAAGGCCCCTACACACTGCAAGCCTAGAGGTAGACCATTAGTAGCATATCCTGCTGGAAGAGAAATAGCAGGCATACCTGCATGGGTCCAGGGCAAGTTCATAAGTGGGCTACCAGTACTGGTAATACCTTTTGGAGCCGGGCCAGGGGCAGAAGGGCAAACCCACAAATCAATACCGGCTTGAGCCATCAGTGTCTCCAAATCGGCGCGTAACTTTGCTGGACTATCACGCAATATAGATAACTCTTCAGCACTCACTTCTTGTCCTTCGCGAATTGCTGATGCCGTGCGTGGTCGATACAATGACGCATAATGCATGAACCATTCGGAATGTACTTGTGCCATTTCTGCAAAGACTAAGCGTGAATGCTGTCGGTTTATGTTGTCGATTTCTTCCAGCGTTTTCACATGTCGTACGGTATATCCAGCCTTCTTGAGAAGCACAAGCTGATGCTCGAATGCTGCAAATCCCTCCTCTGATGCCTGTTCGAGATACGGTCCATCAGGCACACCAAGTGTAGGCAAGCGACCAGGCTTTTGTATCTCGACCTTGCGCCAGTTTTGGCACACCAGAGAAGCAGCCATTTGCATATCAGCCACATCCCGTGTAAAAATCCCAACGTGATCAAATGTTTGGGAACATAATATTGCCCCTGTCATGGGAATTCGTCCATAGCTAGATTTGAAGCCCACTATGCCGCAAAAGGCCGCAGGACGTATTGTAGAGCCAATCGTTTGTGTGCCAATTGCCATTGGACAGAAACCGGCAGCAACGGCAGCAGCGGAGCCACTGCTCGACCCACCGGGAGAATAATCGAGGTTGCATGGGTTATGAGTTGGTCCTGGCTCAAAATAAGCAAACTCGGTTGTGACAGTCTTACCCAAAATAAGTGCCCCCACTGAACGCAGGGTACGCGCACAATCACTTTCAAACCCGATAAATAACTCTGCCGGAAGTTGTGACCCGGCACGAGTCGGAAAGCCGTCAACGCGGAAAATATCTTTTATACCTACTGGGATACCGAACAATGGAGGGCGACTTGCGGGGTCAGGGAAGCTCATTTGAAGCTCTTGTGCTTCATATAGCAAACGCGCGCGTCGATCTGTTTCAGGTAATAGTGCCTGGATTTGTGGTTCTGAAGCATCAATGAGGTCGCAAAGTTGATTGATGTAGACAAGTAGATCAAGCTCACCAGTATGTAGTGCGGCAGCAGTTTCTCCAAGGGATGCAGGAAACATTGATTCGGCTCCTTTCTTTCCGTTGAGAAAGCAAGTTCGCATCTGAATAATGTATTGTAGCACCGATACATAGAGAAACGCGAAAAAAGCCTGACACGAGTAAGGTGTCAGGCGCCAGAAGTTATGTTGTAGAGGTTATTCGACCGTCACTGACTGCATAACATCGCCTACACGAATATTTCGTACCACGTCCATTCCCGCAACTGTATCACCGAAAATGGTATAGTTTGGCGGAAGTCCAGGCTGATCTTCCAGGCAGATGAAGAACTGACTGCCGTTGGTATGCGGACCCGCATTGGCCATTGCAACGGTTCCGGCCTTATATGGACGTTTTACTGCTTCATCTTTGAATTTATAACCCGGACCACCTGAGCCTGTGCCCGTGGGATCACCACCCTGTATAACAAAACGTGGTACGACGCGATGGAATGTCACACCATCATAATAGCCGTCGCGTGCTAAAGTCACAAAGTTATTGACTGTCATAGGCGCTTCAGCAGGATTCAAATCCAGGTGGATATCACCCTTGTTGGTCTTAATGACAACATGGTATGTTCTATTCGTTTCTATCTGCATCTGAGGAGGCGCGTTATAGTGCTTTGCTGGCATAAAACAACCTTTCTTTGCTTTGTAATTTACCTGGATGCTGGGAGTATAATCACATGATAAATTTGGTCCGGTTTAATGTTCTTACTAGCTGCGTCATCGCCAGGACCTTGAATTTTTTGGACAACATCCATACCCAGGACTACACGTCCAAATAAATTATACGACTTTTGTAGCTTCGTTGTATTGTCTGCTGTGCAGATGAAGAACTGACTGCCGTTGGTATTCGGACCAGAGTTCGCCATTGCTACACAGCCTTTTGTGTAATTGCCTTTTACAGGTTCGTCATTGAATTTATAACCCGGACCACCAGTACCATTGCCCTTGGGGTCGCCAGTTTGAATGATAAAACCCGGGACAACGCGGTGGAAGACCATCCCATCATAGAATTGAGCATCAGCCAGGTACACAAAATTGTTCACAGTATTCGGTGCATATTGCGGATCAAGTTCCAACACGATTAAGCCACGATTGGTGTTGATCCCCGCGCAATAAAACTTTGTGTTATCTATAAAATTGGGTGGGGCTGCTGTGTATGCATGCCGAATTTTATTGAATTCAGCCACGGTTGGAGCAGGTGACGTATTCGTAAGCTGTTTGACGATGTTTAGACAAGGCGATGGGTTGGGCAACGCCAGGTTCGCAGTTGTCGTAGGCTTTGCTACAGCAGCTTTGGGTTTTGCATGCGCAAAGGGTCCAACATGAAAATAGGAGAGCGCAAAAATGCTTGATGCGATCACCAGTATGGATAATGCAATAGCCCAGGGGTAGCGTGCTAATCCACGTGTAGGAGCCTTGTATCCTGGTTCCTTTTGTTGTTGCTTTGGCTGCCTAACCTGTGTGGGAGGTAGTGGAGTTGCATGCGCTTTCGCAATTCTTTCTTCTCGTTTTGTTGTCTCTCGTTTTGTTGTTTTTGGCATAGAGTTTTGTGATAACTCCTTTTGTTATACTAAATGTCATCTTTCCGTGCTATAATAATCCCCCTTTGTGATTGGGTCAAGTCCTGAAAGCTATTTCTCCTCTCAAAGAATCCATTAAAAAAACATATTTTACACAATTTTTACGTGGAAAAGCCTGTGGATAAGTTCGGGGATAAACTGGGATAAGTCTCCTTTCGTGGTGGATAAGTAGAGGATAAGTAGCATTATGTCATTCTGATCACATTCTTTATGCATGAGTGCAATAGAGATATATCCACATATCCACAGAGAATATGCCTTGCTTGCTATTTGATTTCGAGAGAAAGATTCGCTACACTACTGAGACGCACAACATTCAAGAACTCAAGAGATTTTTTGCCCATAAAAATCAGTATACGAGCGCAAAGAATCGAACTTATGTGCTATAATCCGCCTAGTAGGGAGACAATGCGTTAAACCTCAGAGGCAAGAAGCGAGCGAATTATACTGTGGAGAAACTATTACCGCAAAACATAGAAGCCGAATGTGGTGTACTTGGCAGTATCATCATCGACCCGGAAGCCATCGTTCAGGTGTCAGATTTTCTTCATGCTGATGACTTCTATCGTGATGCTCACAACACAATTTATGAGGTGATTCTCCAGTTATATGAAGAACACGAGCCAGCGGACTTTATAACTATCTGCGATGAACTTGAGCGCAGGAACAAGCTGGAAGAGGTGGGTGGCGCAAGCTATATTACTTCGCTTATCAATCAGGTTCCCACCAGTGGTAATGTCGAGTTTTATGCACGCATCGTCGAACGCACAGCGATATTACGGCGCTTAATCCATGCGGCTGGACAGATTGCTGCAATTGCTTATGAGGAAGGGGATGCTGATATTGCTCTGGATAAAGCAGAGCAGTTGATTTTCAATATCAGCCAGCGACACGCGCGCTCGGACTTTACGCACATGCGCGAAGTTCTTGCCGAGTACATGAACAAATTGGATCAGTTGCATGAGCACCGGGGCACAATCGTTGGTGTGCCGACCGGGTTCACTGATCTTGATCGCTTGACCGGCGGCCTGCAAAAGTCTGATTTGATTGTACTGGCAGCTCGACCTGGTATTGGAAAATCAAGTCTGGCATTGAGTTTAGCGCATAATTCCGCCTTAAAGTATCGCAATTCTATAGCGGTCTTCAGTTTAGAGATGAGCAAGGATCAGTTAGCGCAGCGTCTACTTTCAATGGATGCAAGGATAGATCAGCAGCGGCTGCGAACAGGCATAATTGAGGAAGACGAGTGGGATCGTATTGTGTATGCGATGGATACGCTATCAGAATCCAATATCTGGATTGACGATACTGCGGGTATCTCTACCATGGAGATGCGCAGCAAGGCGCGGCGCCTGCATGCAGAACACGGTATTGATCTGATTATTGTCGATTATTTGCAGCTGATGCAAGCGACAATCGGTGGTAAGCGCAACGAGAATCGTGTGCAAGAGATCTCCGAGATTAGCCGCAGCCTGAAAGGGTTAGCAAGGGAATTGAATCTTCCAGTATTGGCATTGGCGCAGCTATCTCGTGCCGTGGAGAGTAGGCAATCAAAGGTACCGCAGTTGTCGGACCTTCGTGAAAGTGGCAGTATTGAGCAAGACAGTGATATCGTCATGTTTATTTATAGAGACGACCTTTATAACCAGGAATCAGAACGAAAAAATATCGCAGATATTATTATTGCAAAACATCGTAATGGGCCTGTTGGCGAAATCAGCCTTTATTTTCAAGCCAGCCAGACCCGCTTTCGCGATCTTGAGCTTAACCCATCACAGGAATAATTGGATGAAAAGGAATGACACTATTTGCAGGATTTCCATCAGGAAAAAATCCATATGTGCCGGTCCCAGAAGTATTTTTTACGGAGCTATTACCAGAGATCGAGGACACCGCTGAACTGAAAGTGACATTGCATCTTTTCTGGTTGCTGGCACAAAAACAGGGCGACCCACGCTGCGTGAATGAGCGTGAATTGGTAGCTGATAGGGTCTTGTTGCAAAGCCTCAAGCGTAAAGGTGATCCTCGACCTGTCGAAGAACGCTTGCATCAGGGATTAGAAAAGGCAGTTGCGCGTGGCACTATTTTGCGGATACACTTAAAGGTGTTGAACGAAGCAGGTGATCAGGAAGAGCTTGTTGACTGGTTTTTCTTTAATACATTTCGCAGCCGTAAAATCGTGAAAGAGCTACAAGGAGGTGAGTTGGTTCCTGCCAGCATGCTTAACATCGAGCAGGAACAGAAAGAGCCAGGGAACGATAGAAGACTTATAGCGGGCTTATATACAACAGTGCAAACATACGATACACCACAACATATACAGGTGCAAATCGAACGTCCTAATATTTTTGTATTATATGAGCAAAATATTGGTTTACTCTCACCGCTGCTAGCCGATGAATTGAAGGACGCTGCTGACCAGTATCCGGCCGATTGGATTGAATCAGCGTTTCGCGAAGCAGTGCAACATAATAAACGAAAATGGAGCTATATCCGCGCCATTTTGAGGCGTTGGGAAACGGAAGGCAGACAAGCATGGAACGCCTGAATAATATTTTGGGGAGAACACCACAGCATCGTCAACAGAATATAGAACACTATCACGATCACTCTTCGCAGGGTCAAGAGATATCCCCCTCGCGCTACCCGTTGCGGGAACAAACATCTCATTTGGGACCGGGTTCACGTTCCTCCCAACAGCATTACCAGCACAAAATACCACAGCGAGCTCGTTACGAGCAGGGTCAATATTCGCCACAAAGGTCTCACCTTGCCTATTCCAGGCAGCAATCGCCTGCAAAGGGAACTCCATATCAACATGGTTTCCAACCTCAAGTAGATATTGATGGCCATATTCAGTATGAGGAAGATTTTGTGCCTGGTCGGGACCGCAGCAGGGGAAATGCGGGGATCACTTCAGCTGATTCGGTTGATTTATACTCAACTATGGCAGGATCTGATGTACGCGAAGAGTGGGATGACGATACCGGAGACATGCTGTACGGTGATTGGGAAGATGATGGAAATGACACAAACTCGCAAATCACTTCACAAGTGACAGGAACAGTTGTACACGAAAGAAATTCTATGTACCAGGCCCCAGCGAGAGATACCAAAACGTATCATGAAAACAATCGTTCTTTTGTCACGCGAGATTTGCATATGACATCCAATGGAGACTCAAGATCTCAAGCAACGCGTCACCCAGGAGATTACTACGTTCAATCAGTACAGCAACTACCAAGCCTATCCAGGCCGCAGGAAGTTCAGCGCTCAATCCGTATGACCCAACCTCTCAAGCCACAATCGATTGCCCGTCCCAACCAGGAAGGTGCACAAGAAGGTCCTCATGCACAAACATCCACAACACAGTTGGTAAGAAGTGAACAGGTACAACAGCATATAGCAATAAATTCCTGCACCATTTGCAAAGGCGCAGGCTATTTGCGCGCCGATGTCCCCTATGGGCATCCCAGTTTTGGAAAGCCCATTGCCTGTGAATGTAAAGAGGCTGAACGCAAGGCAAAAAGGCGCCGTCAATTGCAAGAAATGTCTGATCTTGGTGCATTTTATGACAAAAGTTTTAGAAACTTTAATATGCATGTGCCAGGTATACAAGAAGCTTATAGGTGTGCGTGTGAGTTTGCCCAAGATCCTAATGGTTGGCTTCTCCTGATAGGACCAAACGGAAGTGGAAAGACACATCTTGCAGCCGCAATCGCTAATAAGAGTCTTGAAGATGGCGCACTTGTACTCTTCGCGACAGTTATTGACCTGCTCGACCATTTGCGTGCTACCTTCGTGCCCACTTCGAACGAAATCTACGATCAGCTCTTTGCCCGCATGCGCGAGGCAGAAGTGCTCGTTCTCGATGACCTCGGTGCGCAACAAAGCTCTCCCTGGGCTAACGAGAAACTCTTCCAATTACTTAATTACCGTTATAATTCTCGTTTTCCAACCGTCATCACTGCCAATTCCAGGGGATTGCAGGGAATCGATGAGCGCATACGCTCACGTTTAACAGATGCAAGCCTGGTGACAACAGTTATTATGGATCGCGCAAAGGACTTCCGTCCAAATAATCCTAGAAGAGTCTAACGATTTTAGCAGACTTTCCTCGAGAGTGCTAAATTAGTGCCTGTAATTCTTGCGTTTGCATGTTACAGGTGCTATCATAATGTTACATGGCCTTGCGAAAGCAAGGATCCTCTGCACATTTCGTCTCTGCCGATAGTCAAACTCATCCAGTATGTAAGGAAGAGGGACAGATCGTTTCGCATATTAAAAAGGAGTAAAGATGGGTAGCATTTTTAACCCAAACGATCCAAAGTGGATCAAAGACACACGTGAAGTAATGGAGCCAAAAGGGATAATTGTTCCGAATGTTATCGAGTCGACGCCTCGTGGTGAGCGTGGCATGGACATCTATTCGCGCTTGCTAAAGGAACGCATCATCTTTATTGGCACGCCAATCGATGATAATGTTGCGAACCTTACTGTAGCACAATTGCTTTTCCTCCAGAGTGAGGATGCAACCAAGGATATCAACCTGTATATCAATTCTCCTGGTGGAGTGATTTATGCTGGTCTGGCAATCTACGATACTATGCAGTGGGTCAAGCCGGATGTTTCGACAGTATGTGTAGGTATGGCGATGAGCATGGGTGCGGTACTTCTGGCTGCCGGTGAGAAGGGCAAGCGCTTCTGCCTTCCAAACTCTACAGTGCTCATTCACCAGCCACTTGGTGGGGCAGAAGGTCAGGCTGCTGACATTGAAATCACTGCTCGTGAGATCTTGCGCCTGCGCGGCAGCATCTATGATATTCTTGCATTTCATACCGGCCAGACACGAGAACGTATCATGCAGGATGCAGACCGTAACTACTTCCTCACCGCTCCACAATCTGTTGAGTATGGCCTTGTAGATGAGGTACTTTCTCAAGAAGAGGCCAGTTTGCGGTAAAAGTACGTTTTGAAGTTCAGGATGGCTTTCAGTTTGATTTGCATGCCTATGTAAACCATCCTGAACTTCTATTCCATTCTTGTTATTGCAATCCACCTGACTTGATCATTGAGCATCTGTTTGTATGGTTGAACTTACTCGCTAAGGCAGGTGTACAGTGGCTCCACGCTTGCGCAAATTTCTGTTTGAGACACTTTATAAAAATAAATATCTCTATCGCTTTGCCAGTAGTGTCCCCTTTGCCGGCCAATGGCGTATCTGGCAGCGCCTGGTACTTGCACGCTTACATGGTCATGATGTGTTGGAACTAGGTTGTGGGTTAGGTGACTTACTGGCAGATATGAGCGAGGCAGGTTACCTTTGCCACGCTGTCGAACATTCCCCTCAAATGGTCAAAGCGACTCGTGAAACCCTTCAACGCCGTAAGCTACATAAAAAAGCCATCGTAATTCAGGGCTCAGCGCAGCATTTACCCTTTTCAAATGAATCATTTGATACTGTTGTGAGTACGTTTCCCTCTGAATATATTTATGATCCAGATACTATTGCCGAAGTTGAGCGTGTCTTACGTTCTGGAGGACGCTTGATTGTCGTGGAAGGCGCAAATCTCTTGCCAATTGGCTTCATTCAGCCTTTTTTAGTCCTGATACAAACCCTGGTGTATGGATCAGCATCCGTCTTTGGTCCCCGCGAACATCGCAATCTAGATGAGGAGATAGCTCGTAATCGCAGCGCTCGTTATTCGAAAAGGAACACAGTGCAAAGCGGCAATAAGATAGGGACTGGAATTACAACTGAAGTGATATCTGATGCATGGTTTGGTCAGCATATTCCTCTGGAATATCATGGACTAAACCGTCGTTCTGAACGGGTGCGGAACCGCAGATGGGAGGTCTATATTACTATCGGAGAAAAGGAATAACCGGGTTTATGCGGGCTTTTCTGAGGATTCGTGTTGAATCGCTTTCCAGCAACTATCACAATACCCTGCTGCAACAAGGTCAAGTGTTACATTATGAAAATGGAATTGTTCTTGCAGTAGCTCGTTTAAATTGCCTAATAATGTGTTATCGAGGTGAATGATAGCTCGACAGTTCCGGCAAACGAGGTGATGGTGAGCTTTTCCTTCTGCCGCCTCATAGTGAGGTTGTTCCCCAGGAAGATGATTTTCTCGAACTAACCCCAGTTCCCTTAGAAGTTCCAGGGTACGATAAATGGTCGAGAGGCTCACATAAGGATTGCGTTTTTGGACCCGCTCAGTAATCTGGTCAATACTCAGGTGTTCTTCTGCTTCCTGAATAACACTTAAAATCATGAAACGTTGCGGCGTCAACCGGTAACCCCGTTTACGAAGCATCTCGTTGCTCGATTTCACATACTGGTGCATCTTCAACCCCTATTCATTGCTATCAATCTCTAACCATATCCTAACATTGCTTTAGTGGGGCGTCAACTTATACAACAACGCAGCATTTCAACGTTGATTTCTCTTAGAAAGTAGCTTCTTAAGGACTTGCGCTTGCTTATAGATTGGATACAATAGTTACATAGGGTCAAAATGACTCCGGAAAGTAGAAATCTATGGTTCGCTGGGAACATCGATACCTGTTGGGTACTATGGTGTTTACAATCGCCGGTGACGTTGTGCGTGATTTTGATGAAGAATACGAGGCGTGGAGTTGGCTGGAGCAGGAGGGTTGGGGTCTTGTTGCTATTGAGTCGCCTGATCCGGTGCGCCCAGGAGCGTGTAAGTACTACTTCAAACGTCAGTATTTGCAATCTCCAACACGAATAACGGGCGCTCAACCTATATCTGCTACTTTGCATAAAGGAGATAGATAAAATGACTGTTCAAGGCTTCTGGCGTTCTTCACTCGATCCAGAGCGAGTCATGAACGTGCGAGTGACTCACTGGAAGGAACATATACAGGAACAGCGCGAAGATCACGTGACTGTTGAAGAACCGTTAGAAGTGCGTCTTAACCATCGAAGCCTGGCCGTCATTATGCGTACTCCTGGTCATGATCGTGAATTAGCGATGGGCTTTCTCTTCACGGAGAGAGTAATTCACCAGGCAGAAGATGTATACACAATCGAAGATGCTATGGATGATGATGGGTTGCCTCTTGCAAACGTTGTCGATGTAATTTTGCATCCAGGTGAGAAGCAAGACTCATTAAAACAGGCAGATAATTCCGAGCGTCTTACGGCTTTTGAGCGTCATTTCGCTGTCTCTGCAAGTTGTGGATTGTGTGGTAAAAACAGCATCGCTGACTTAATGCTCACTATCCCTTCATTGGAGGTAGAGGATCTCCGTATTGCTGCTTCCTACATCTATGAGCTAACGAGACAATTACGTATCGGGCAAGATGTTTTTACTCATACAGGAGGTCTACACGCAGCAGGACTTTTCACTTCAACTGGTGAACTCTGCCTTCTTCGGGAAGATGTAGGCCGTCATAACGCGGTCGATAAAATCATCGGGCATGGTCTTTTACACAATACTTTCCCATATTCCAGGCATATTTTAGTGGTTAGTGGACGTACCTCCTACGAAATCATCCAGAAAGCGTTGCTTGCACGCATTCCCTGTATTGCAGCTATCTCTGCCCCATCAAGCCTGGCTGTCGAACTTGCACATCAAGGTGGAATTACTTTGATAGGTTTTTTGCGCGATCATGCAATGAATGTATATACGCACCCTGAGCGGATTGTCTAGCCTGCTCCGCCACTTGCGACTCGCTCATTCCTCCTGTATAATCCGCCTATGCAGAACGATACAATTGCAGCAATTGGCACACCACCAGGTTATGGTGGCATCGGGGTGATCCGTGTAAGTGGTCCGGAAGCGTTTTTACAGGTGCTCCCCTTATTGCAGCGGCCAGACAGGCAGACAGATTTGCCGCCGTCACACCTGCTGACCTACGGGCATATTGTTGATCCTACTACGCTCGAGGTGTTAGATGAGGTGTTGGTCGCATTTATGCATGCTCCACATACCTATACTCGTGAAGATGTCGTTGAGATTCAGGGTCATGGAGGTCCTCTAGTCCTTCAACGTATTTTAAGCCTCGTGCTGACACAAGGCGCTCGCATGGCTAATCCAGGAGAATTCACACTACGAGCATTTTTGAATGGACGCCTGGATCTTGCACAGGCCGAAGCGGTTATGGACCTGATCAGTGCGCAAACAGAAGCAGGACAACGCCTGGCAATGCAGCAACTTCGCGGTCGTATCTCTGAGCAGGTTCAGGACGCCCGCCATGCTGTGCTAGGTATTATTGCGCGTATCGAAGCCAGCATCGACTTTCCCGAAGAAGATGTCCCAACACCACAGCCTGAAGAACTGCAATCGCTCATTCAAGTAGCGCTGCAAAAAGTAGCTACTTTGCTAACCGGTTCCGAGCAGGGACGCCTCTACCGGCAAGGATTACGTACCGTGATTATCGGTCGTCCAAATGTAGGTAAATCCAGCTTACTCAATGCATTATTACGCACAGATCGTGCTATAGTCACACCCGTTGCCGGAACGACACGTGATACAGTGGAAGAAGTCGCCAATCTGCGCGGCATCCCACTTCATCTCATTGATACTGCTGGGATTACACCAAGTATCGATCCAATCGAACAAATTGGGATACAGCGCAGCCGATCAGCCGCCGAAAGCGCAGATGTAATATTGCTGGTATTTGATGGCTCCGAGCAAGTAACTGACCAGGATCTACGTGTTTCAGAAGAGCTACGAATAATGGGTTTTGGTGGGAAAAATGGGACTAACCATGAGCAAGTTGGAGTTGAAGTATCATCCAGACACAATAGAGCAATGATTATAATCGTAAATAAAGCTGATTGCCCACAACAATTAGAGGTTGGTGGGTTGCAAACACTATGGCCAGGTGTCCCAGTCGTATCAACATCCATGCTCACGGGTAAAGGATTGCCGGATCTGGAGCAGGCAATCGCCGACCTTGTACTGGCTGGCAGAACATTGTATGGTGAGAGCGCTCTGATTACCAGTGCCCGGCACCAGGAAGCCTTACGTCGTGCTGCCGAGAATCTGCGCGCTTCCTCAATTTCACTTGAACAGGGATTGCCATTAGATTTTGTCTCTATTGACCTGCGAGCTACGTATGATGCACTTGGGGAGGTAACTGGAGAAACAGCAAGTGACGATTTGCTGGATAGAATTTTCAGCGAGTTTTGTATAGGGAAATGAGATAGCGGGCAAGAATGTTTAAAGACACAAAGTCCAAAATTCGATTTTTGTAAATTTACAAAAATACTGTCAAAAAACCCTTGACATAGAATAGGGTAGTGTGCCATAATAGCTGTGTCGCCAACAACGATGGGTAGGTAACTTCTATTAAGCAAACCTCCTAAAGGGTTTCTCCTTAGAAAATTGATCCCAGGATTATTCTCTACTTTTTGAAGTGAATTTGTTCCTGGGTTCGTTTATCTGTCTCTAGAAGGCGGCAAAGAAGCGAGCAAGACTTGCTTCAGGTAGTACTTTGACAATTGAAGAGTGGAAAGCAGAACAGCAACTGGAGCGACGCGCAGGCGTCCACAACAGTTCCTGTCAACAATGAGGCTGGTGTTCTCTCTGAGGACACCAGCACGAATCTGCGAACAGCCAAGTGCGAAATAGACAAGCTTGG
>WNGE01000316.1_pt1 | contig 62651 bp, 49 predicted proteins | sample 5400651 | NCBI WGS metagenome assembly WNGE01 (sample SAMN13153370, study PRJNA577476) | soil metagenome | isolation source: 60 cm soil or saprolite under grassland replicate 2 | place: USA:California | collected 2016-06-15 | reverse complement strand
AACCTTTCGGCAAGGAGGGCACCGCTACTTCGAGCAGGACAAACCCCTTTCCAGCCACTCCTCGCGCGGTGCCCGGCGAGAACGCAAGCCAGATGAGAGCCACACCCATGACGCCGGTGGGCAGCCGCAGACAGGGAGCATCTCGCCGAGCACCTGGACCGAGTCTGGCCGGACATCGATCCTGCATAAAGTCTCTAAGTAGCCGCCGACCGCGCGCAACTGTTCGTGACCTGACCTTGGCACGGTCCTCCCGCTGGTGGTTGGAAATGGCTACGCCCTGATGGGCCTGCCGAGTAGGGTGAGCGATCGTGGACCCGGGTCGTGACCAGCGTTCCGGTGGTGGCGGCCAGCCCGGCGCCGAGGCCATGCGACGGCTACGGGCCCGAGACGTGTGCGCGATCGAGGATGGGCTAACCGAAGGCGAGCTGGCCCGCGTCGAGAACGAGTTCGGGTTCCAGTTCGCCGACGACCACCGGGCGTTCCTTGCCGCCGGTCTTCCCGTGAACACCAGACCACAGCAGCGGGAACCTGGCGTCTTCTATACGCACGACAAGCCCTGGCCGGACTGGCGCAACAGCGACCCCGCCACGCTTCGGGTGTTCTTGAACTGGCCAGGCGACGGGGTCCTGTTCGATGTGGAACACAACCGTTTCTGGTACCACACCTGGGGGGCCACGCCCCGATGAGCTCTCGTCCGCGCTGGGGACTGCCCGACGCATGCTCGCCCACGTGCCCGTCATGGTTCCCGTGTACGGACATAGGTACCTCCCAGCAGGCAGAGGAACCTGCGGGCACCCCGTGTTGTCGATGTGGCAGACCGACATCATCTACTACGGGCTCGACCTAGCGGACTACATCGACCGTGAATTTGGAACCGTCGGTCCATACGAGGGCACCGATACGTGGAACCCTCAAGCGACCGTCCCATTCTGGCGGGATCTCCTCGAATAGCAACCCGACAACCGCGACGGCTTGCGGGCGTGGGCGAGGGCCTCGACCGACGACGGCTCGTCCCACGGCGACGGGCAGCGCGCCTTTGACAACGCCCAGCCAGCCTGGGACGGCCGCCAGGCCGGATCGGCGGCCATCCGGTCGTCGACCGGTCCGGCGTAGGCCAGCCGGTCGCGTACCGCGAAGATCCGGCCGCGCGCGGCGTGGTCGAGGTGGCCACCGGCCCGCAGCGCCCGTACAGTTCGCCGTCGAGCGACCACGGCAGCGCGTCGTCCGGCCGGGCGGCCGCCAGCACTGACGGGTGCGACCGTTCGACCCACGAGGCGTCCAGGCCGACGCCGGTGCGCGCCTCGACCAGCGCCAGCATGGCCGCCGGCCAGCGGGCCTCGCCGGTGTGCGCCCACAGCGGCGCGCGCTGCGCCTCCAGCGCATCCGGCTCGGTGCCGTCCCGCGTATCGGGGGAATCATCGCGCCGCGCCGTCCGCGCGCAGGTGACGTCGGCGACCCTGGACCCGGTCAGCTCCAACGACGCCTCAACCCGACGTCAGCAGGCCGCGGGTCACCGGATGCCGGAATCGAAGCGGATGGTCAGAGTGGTGTACTGGCCGGGGCGTACCGTGCTCGTCACTGGTGCGGCGCGGGGCAGCGACGCGCCGCTCGGGTTGGTCGGGTGCACCACGTACTGGCCGGGTGGCAACGGGATCCGGAAGTGCCCGGCCTGGTCGCTGTCGGCGGTCGCCGCGAGCGTGCCGGTGCTGGCGTCGGTGATGATGAGGTGGGCCTGGATCGGTCGGTCCGGGCAGGGCGAGTCGAGGCGTACGACGGGGCAGCCGCCGTCGACCACGGTCACCCCGGTAATGCCGGAGCCGGTCGGCGCAGTTGCGGTTCCCCCGCCACCGCCAGTGGCGGCGCCCGGCGAGGCCGACGCGGTCGCGGGGGGCGCGGTGCCGCTGCCGGCCGGGGTGGACGTGGTCAGCCCGGGTGATCCCGTCGTGTCGCTGCGGGCGTTGCCGGCGCCGCAGCCGGCCAGGGCACCGAGGAAGGTCAGGGCCAGTGCGGCGGCGATGGTGCGGGATCGGACGGCCATGCCTGTTGGACGCGTGCGGCCGTGCAGGGGTTCCGCGATGGATCGGGCCCGGTCGGAGGTCGGAGCGCCGGCACATGTGCCGGACGCCCGTGATCCGGGCCGGTGCCAGGGTTATCGGGCGGTGGTCGGGCTCAAGGTGCTTGCGGTTGACGGTCGACGTCTGTCTATCGGAGGGGTTGACGTCGAGTAAATCCATAGACATACGCAGATCAATGGGTGCGAACGAAAGCTCACCGGCCGTACCGGCCGGTCGCGGCGGACCCTTGCCGGACCCTACCGACAACCCTCGAATTGCCGTCAAAGATCGAGATGTCTTTATCGGTAACATCTGGCTCGCCATGATCCCGGCTAACGCGAAGACTCTTCGCGCTGTGCGTACCCCGCACCGTCGGCCCCCCACGAAGGGAATCGTCATGGCGTCCCGGTTACGTCGGGTCCTCGCCGCCGCCACGATCGCGGTCACCACCGCGGGCGTGCTGGCCAGCGTCGCCGCCCCGGCCCAGGCCCAACCGTCACCCGATCGTGGTCATCGGCAGCAGGCCACGATCCGTACCCAGGTCCACAACGACCACTCCGTGCCGTTGCGCAGCATGGCGCCCGTCCCGGTCGGAACGGAGCAGCGGGAGAACGAGCCGGTGCAGCGGATGCCGCAGCACCCCAAGGCGCACCAGCCCGACCCGGTGGTGCAGACGACGGTCAGCCCGGCGGTACCCACCCTGTCGGCCAGCTTCGACGGGCTCGGGCAGGGCTTCTCCGGCCCGCAGGGCTCCTTCTCGGTGACCGGGGTACCACCGGACCCCAACGCCTCGGTCGGCGCCACGCAGATCGTGGAGATCGTCAACACCGGGTTCGCGGTGTTCTCCAAGACCGGCACCGTCCTGTACGGGCCGGCGAACACCAACACCCTGTTCTCCGGCTTCGGCGGCCCGTGCCAGACCACCAACGACGGTGACGCCGTGGCCCGCTACGACGGCCTGGCCAACCGGTGGGTGATCACCCAGTTCGCGAACGTGCAGACGTCGGGCCCGTTCTACGAGTGCGTTGCCGTGTCGCAGACCTCCGATGCGACCGGCGCGTACAACCGCTACTCCTACCAGTACTCCAGCTTCCCGGACTACCCGAAGCTGTCGGTGTGGCCGGACGCGTACTACATCACCTACAACCTGTTCAACGCCGCCGGCACCGCCTTCCTGGGCGCCGAGGCGTGCGCGATGGACCGCGCCGCGATGCTCGCCGGTACCCCGGCGAACCAGCAGTGCTTCACCACCTCCACCTCCTACGGCGGCCTCTTAGCGTCCGATGTGGACGGTTCCGCGCCACCGTCGGGTCAGCCGAACCTGTTGGTGGCGCTGGGCACCACCGCCACCACGCTGGCGTACTGGAAGTTCCACGTCGACTGGGCCAACTCGGCGAACTCCACCTTCACCGGCCCGTCCACGCTGACCGTCGCCTCGTACACCACCGCGTGCGGCAGTTCCGGTACCTGCATCCCGCAGTCGGGCATCAGCCAGCAGTTGGACTCGCTGTCCGACCGGGTGATGTTCCGCTTGGCCTATCGCAACTTCGGCGACCACGAGTCCCTGGTGGTCAACCATGCGGTGACCGCTGGCAGCGCGGTCGGCGTGCGCTGGTACGAGCTGCGCCTGTCCGGTGGCAACCCGACCGTGTACCAGCAGTCCACCTACGCCCCCGACGCCACCTACCGGTGGATGGGGTCGGCCGCGATGGACAAGGTCGGCAACCTGGCGATGGGCTACTCCGCGTCCAGCTCATCGATCCACCCGCAGATCCGGTTCACCGGACGCCTCGGCGGTGACCCGCTGAACTCGATGACCCAGGGGGAGGGCACCATCACCTCCGGCGCCGGGTCGCAGACCAGCTACTCCCGCTGGGGTGACTACACCAGCATGGCGGTCGACCCGGCCGACGGTTGCACCTTCTGGTACACCAACGAGTACATCCCGGCCAACGGCAACTTCAACTGGAAGACCCGCCTCGCCTCGTTCCAGCTGCCCGGCTGCTCCGGCACGGTCGGCAACGACTTCTCCATCGCCACCAACCCCACCTCCGGATCGGTCACCGCCGGCTCGGCAACGACGACCACGGTGAACACCTCGGTCCTCTCCGGTACCGCCGAGTCGGTGGCCCTGTCGGCCAGCGGCCTGCCCTCCGGAGCCTCCGCCTCGTTCAACCCGGGCTCGGTCACCGCCGGCGCATCCTCCACACTGACCATCACCACCTCGGCGTCGACACCGGCCGGCAGCTACCCGATCACCATCACCGGTACCGCCGCCTCGGCCACCCACAGCACCGGCTACACGCTGGGCGTCACCGGTACCGGCGGCGGAGGGATCACCAACGGCGGCTTCGAGTCCGGACTGACCGGCTGGACGTCGACCGGCACCACCCTGGCGATCACCAGCCCGGTACACGGCGGTGGCGGGGCGGCGCAGGTCGGCTCCACCTCACCATCGGGCGACTCCAGCCTCAGCCAGACCTTCACCGTCGCGACCGGACAGAGCCAGCTGTCGTTCTGGTACAAGATGACCTGCCCCGACACGGTGACCTACGACTGGTTCACCGCCACCCTCACCGACAACACCGCGGGCACCAGCAGCACCCCGCTGGGCAGGACCTGCGCCACCAACAGCGGCTACGGGAAAGTGTCCACAGTGGTTACCCCGGGGCACAGCTACACCCTGACCCTGACCAACCACGACGACAACTACGCCGGCGATCCCTCCTACACCGACCTCGACGACGTGGCGCTGTCCGCCCCGCCGGCCAATGCGATCACCAACGGCGGGTTCGAGTCCGGCCTGTCCGGCTGGACCTCGACCGGCACGACCCTGGCCATCACCAGCCCGGTGCACGGCGGTACGGGGGCGGCGCAGATCGGCTCCACCGCACCCTCCACCGACTCCAGCCTCGCCCAGACCTTCACCGTGACGGCCGGATCCAGCCTGTCGTTCTGGTACAAGATGACCTGCCCTGACACGGTGACCTACGACTGGTTCACCGTCACGCTCAAAGACAACACGACGGGTACCACCACCACCGTGCTGGGCAAGACCTGCGCCACCACCAGCGGCTACGTCCAGGTCACCACGGCGGTGACCGCCGGGCACAACTACACCCTCACCCTGACCGACCACGACGACAACTACGCCGGCGACCCGTCCTACACCGACGTCGACGACATCGCCACCTCCTGACACCCATCTGTCGTGCGGGCGCCGGGCACACCCGACGCCCCCACGACAACTCTCCCCAACCCGGCCAGCGGTAGCGGTCCCATGAGAGGGGGCAGAGGGTTCAGCACCGTGGTCGGCGGCTCCTGCGACCGATCCAGCTCTGGGACCAACGCATCGCCCCGGGACGCGTGCCGCCTGGCATGGTGGTGGCGGCGCGTCGCAGGAGGCAGGTGAACCCGCCGCGCGGCGCATGTCGAGCGGCGTCCTGCGGGTCGGGTACTCGCCGAGGCCACCGTCGGGGCAACCACGCAACGCGTCGGCACCACGATCCACGGTGACGTGTCCCAACTAGTGAACGCCCAAACCGGGTCCACCACCTGGTCCAGCGCCTACGATCCGTTCGGCGAGGCGACCACCACCGGTACCGCACCCGTTGCCCTGGGCTTCCAGTCCATGTACACCGACCCGACTACCGGCCTGGTCGACATGAGAGCCCGACAGTACAACCCCGGCACCGGCACCTTCACCACCGCCGACACCCTCAGTGGGGACCCCACCTCCGTCGCCACCCTCAACCGGTACCTCTACGGCAACGGCGACCCGGTCAACCACATCGATCCCGACGGTCGGGCGGATCGGCCGGGACCAGGCCGAGGAGTACGCGACCCGGCGCGGTACCAGCCTCGCCGAGGTCGAGCACTGGCTGCGCCCTAACCTCGGCTACGAGCCGTGACCTGACCGGTCCTGACCGGCGCGCCGGTCAGGACCGGAAGCCGTCGGTCGCGGCGACCAGCGCCTCGGTCATGCCGGGTTCGCTGGACCCGTGCCCGGCCTCGTCCACCAGGGTGAGCTTCGCGTCCGGCCAGGACTGGGCGAAGTACCAGGCGATGTCGGGCGGGCTGCTCACGTCCAGCCGCCCGTGCACCAGTACCCCCGGGATGCCGGCCAGCCGGCCCGCCTCGCGCAGCAGGATCCCGTCGGGCAGCCAGGCGGCGTGCCGCCAGTAGTGCGTGACCAGCCGGGCGAAGGCCAGCCGGAACACCGGGTCGGCGTAGCGCGGGTCCGGCTGGTGGTCAGCCCGGATCGCGACGTGGATGTCCTCCCAGGCGCACCAGTCCCGGGCGGCCCGCTCCCGTACCGCCGGGTCGGGGTCGTGCAGCAGCCGGCTGTACGCCTCCACCAGGCTGCCGTCGCGCTCGGCTGCCGGTACGCCGGCGCGGAACCTGTCGGGTACCAGAACCCGCTTACGGTGGTCGACCAGGGCGATTACACCGAAGTGCTGTGCGGCAGGATCATCCGTCGTGTCGCTACGCCTGCATACCTCACTCCTGCCACGGTCCTTGGTTGGCATCGGCGGCTGGTCGACCGGCACTGGACCTACCCGCGCCGGGCGGGACGCCCACCGATCGACCCGGCTCTCGCCGCCCTGGTTGAGCAGATGGCACGGACAATCCCAGCTGGGGATACCAGAGAATCCAAGGCGAACTACGCGGCCTGGGTCACCGAATCGGAGCCTCGACAATCCGTCGCATCCTCAACCGGCCGTGCATACCAACCAGCGCCGCAACGTCGTGACCACACCACCTGGCGCCAGTTCCTCCGAACGCAGGCGCAGACCCTGCTGGCGTGCGACTTCTTCCACGTGGACTGCGCGCTGACCCTCACACGGCTGCACGTCTTCTTCGTGATGGAGGTCGGCAGCCGCTACGTACACATCCTGGGCGTCACCACCAACCCCGACGGGTCATGGACCGCTCAGCAAGCCCGCAACCTGCTCATGGACCTGGGCGATCGCACCGACCGGTTCAAGGTCTTCATCCGCGACCGGGCGGGGCAGTTCACTGCCGCCTTCGACGCCGTGCTGGCCGACGCCGACATCACTGTCTGCAAGATCCCGCCGCGCAGCCCACGAGCGAATGCCTTCGCGGAGGTTCGTGGGCACCGTACGCCGTGAGGTCACCGACCGCATGCTCATCCTCGGACAACGACACCTCCGCCGAACACTCGATCAATACGCCCGCCACTACAACGGGAGGCGACCCCACCGAGCGCTGCAGTTGCAACCCCCGCGCTCTGACCGTCCAGCCGTCAACCTGACCCACGAACGGATCAAACGCCGCCCCATCCTCGGCGGCCTCATCAACGAATACGAACGCACCGCGTAGAGACCCAGGTCAGACCAGTCGGCGGGGTTTTGGAACCCCACACGCTCTACCAGCGGTATCTCCAACGGCGGCTGCCGTACTAGAGCGTGCGCCACTCACGATCGGGGGCGCGCACGCCCGCTGCAAGGATCTGGCGGTAGCTCGTCGCCCAGCCGACCGCTTTGGACTCGTCGATTTCATCGGTGTTGTACAGAATGTGACCTGTGAGTTCGCCCGAAGGTAGGATATCGATCAACCAGGCGAATCCCTCGGGCGGGCCGGTCGTCTCGGGCTCGTCTATCACCCATTTGCGTATCTGGTACGATTTTTCGCCGAACTGGAAGTCGCTCTCGTCGAACTGTGACTGGGACATGGTCACGAAGAACTCGCATACCCAGGGGTCGGTCTTCGCCCGTACGATGCCTGGCATTTCGTCGACGATCTGCCGGAAAGGCATCTCGTAGGAGTACGCTTCAACGCACGTTTGCCGCGTGTTCGCTATGACGTCGCGGAATGTATTACAACCGCGAATGTCGGTGCGAAGCGGCAGGATGTTCATGATGGATCCGACCACGTTCTGGGATTGCACCTCGTTGCGTCCGGCAGCAATTGCGTTGAAGATGGGATCTGTTGTTCCGGTGATCCGGTGCGCCAACACGCTGAAGGCTGACATGAGAACAAAGAACAGCGAACTGCGCATGGACCGGGCGAGTTCGGCTGCCGCAGTGATCACCTCGGCGTCGACGGCGAAGTAGCTCGCGGAATAGTCCTTGGTATGGCGGTCGGGTATCGGACGGTCGGTCGGCACCGCGAAAGTTTCCCCGCCGTGCAGTTTTTCGCGCCAGTACCTCATCGCCTCTTCAGCCGCCGGGCCGGTGATGCGGTCATGTTCCCAGGCCACAAACTCGCGGTACTGCGTGACCGGCGGCAGGACAGCGTCGCGGCCGGTGAGGTGCGCCGCGTACAGCACCGAAAGGTCCCGCAGCAGCAGTTGCAGCGACCAGCCGTCAACGGCGGTGTGGTGCACGACAATCACCAGGATGGAGTCGTTGTCGTCAAGACGGATGAGCACGCTGCGAAGCAGCGGTACGACGCGCGGATCCACGCTGCGCAGCATGGCCTCCTGCGCCTGGGTCTCGGCCTGCACGTCGCGAGGCTGCCCGGCGATCGGTACGACGTCGCGAACCTCCAACGGCACCGGGGCAGGCGGTCGGACCTGCTGGTACTTGGGCTCGGCGTCGCGCACCACGATCGTCCGCAGGATCTCGTGCCGCTCCACAAGGTCGTCGAGCGCCCGCTGCAGCGCGTCCACGTCGAGTTTGCCGGAGATTCGTACCGCTCTGCAGGCGTTGAATCGCGGGCTGAAGCTACCGGCGTCGTCACCGAGATCTAAGCCGCACCACAACAGCTGGGTGCTGGACAGCGGATAGGTATCGGGCTGGTGGGCGGATTCCGGCGACATGTGCTGCCCTGCGCGGGCTCCGGTGTCGTTCATGAACGGGCATCGCTTTCCTGAAGCAGCTGATCCAGCTCGCGTACGGTGGACACCTCAAACAGATCGACCATCCGGATACGGATGCCGAGATCGGTGCTGATCCTCGCCGCCAGCATCGTCGCGTCGACCGACCGGCCGCCGAGAACGAAAAAGTCATCGTTGATGCCGATACGCGGCACCCGCAGAATTTCGGCGAATATGTCGCAAAGCGCTCCCTGGCGGGCGGTCTGAGGGGCCTCGTAGCGCGCCAGTCCGCTGAGGTCGGGCGCGGGCAGTGCTCGTGTGTCCGGCATTGCTTCGGCTGTTGGGGTAATCGTGTCTGTCGCCACGATCGCTGCCGGGACCAGATGGCGCGGCAGGTGTTTCCTCGCGTGTGCGTGCAGCGCCGCCTGGTCGATGTGTGCAGGCGAGACATAGGCGATCAGGCACGGGCTTGCGTGGGTGGTCTCATGCCTGGTGAGTAGCACAGCGTCCAGGTCGGCGAATTCCGCCAGCGCGGACCGCACCTCCTGGATCTCTGGGTCGTCCATACCCGCCTCCCCCCATTTTGCTCGGTGTCGTCACCGTCATCTGCAACTCCCCGAACAGTAGAAGGGCGCCGGGCCTGGTGTCTTCTCCGACGATGCTGACGGGCATCCGCGGCCGGGCGGGCCGTCGGCAGTCCCGGACATGACGTGCGCCAGGTGCGCAGGGGCGCACCTGGCGCATGTCACGCAGCCAGCAACCGTTGTTTTCCGAGACTGCCGCCTGCGGATTATCTGACCTGTAGGGCGGGCCGCCGGCTAGGCGAGCTTGGCTGCCAGTTCTTCGTAGGCGGGAAGAAGGTCTTTCCAACGCGCCTCGGCGTCGCCGCGCTCCCGGCCGGCGAGGTGGGCGGCCAGGTCTTCGATGTGGAGTTGGACTCCCGCTCCGTAGGGGGCGACCTGCTCCAGCGTCATGCCCCGTTCCTCCCAGACCACGCGGGTCTGGTCGCCGTCTGGGGTCAAGCTGATCTCGGTGACCTGTTCGTACGACTGGCGGTCATGCTGGGTCACCACCAGGAGGTGCTGCCGCGGCTCGCACGCCTCCACCCGCCCGGTGCCTTCCCATCCGTCGAAGAAGTGTGCGCGCAGCTTGCCGCCGAGGGTGAAGTCACCGTCTACCGTGCCGAGCCAGCGTGCGAGGCGCCCCGCGTCGGTGAGCGCAGCCCACACGTCGTCGATGGGGGCGTCGAGACGGTCCTGCATGCGTACGACGCCCTTGCCATCCCTTGATGCCAGGGTGCCGAGGATGCGGGTGTCCCCATCCGCACTGTTGGTCATTGTGTGCTCCTTCGTTCGTGTTTGCCGTCCGGCCGCGTCAGCGCCCAGGGCATCCAAGCCGCCGTTGCCACAAAGGGCCCGTTACTGACCCATCTCTAACATTTACCTTGAGTAATGGTTCTTGGGAAGACCGTGGACCGCCGCTGTCGTCGGGGCGGGTCTCGACAAGCCGCTACCTGCGGCACCGCTTAGCGCCTGGCCATCTGCGCGAGCACTGCCGCGGCCAGTTCGGGCGTGATGGGTTCGTCCTGCGCCAGCGCGGGAACCTCCTCGATCTGGTAGGCGTCCGCGCTCAGGCCGGGGATGGTGACGTGATCGGCGGGAGCGGCCAGCGCGACCACCTTCGTCCGTGCGTTTTCCCACGTCTTATGGGGATCGTTGTCACAGGCTAACAGAAACGCCAGCCAGCCGCGGTACCAGCCGAGGAGCTCGGAGAACGCGTCGGCGGTGCTGTCGAGGCCTCGGCTGGCGGCCAGCGCGTCCACCTCCGCCTGCAGGACGTGCTCCATCCTGGCGACCGCCGCGATGGGGTCGCCGTCCAAGTCGGGGCAAGGACGGGCGGCGGCGCCCAGGTTCGCCAGAGTTTCGGCGAACCGGCGCTGGACGTGTGACAGGTCGGGCCACACCGGGCCGACCAGAATGGTGGTGACGTCGCGGGCTTCGCCCAGCAGGTCCGCGACATGCAACGACAGCGCGGACGCGCTGCAGTGACCGACGATGAAGACTGGGCCGCCAACCGGGTCTGACGCCAGGAACTCTGCGGCGCAGAATTCCGCGAGGTCCTGCAGCGGCAGGTACGGCCGGTCCCCGGACAGCACGCCGATCGGATCGACCTGGTGAACGGGGTGGCCTTCGGCTCGCCGGCTCAGCAGCCGACTCAGCCGGGGGGCCGTGGTCCAGGCCTGGAAGTCCGCCACCAGGACGGGCTCGGCGTCGCCCTTGGTCAGTCGTTTGAGGATGGATGGGGCGCTTACCGTTGGGGCCATGACTGCTTCTTTCGTCCGGGATCGGGGCAGTGGGTGTGAACGGTGCCGTATCTCGTCGGCGGGCTTGCCGGGCTCACGGTGTCCTGGGTTGGGGCGCGATCTCGGCAGCGGTGACGTCTGCGGTCGAGCGTCGGCTGGTCACCGGGGTGTGGCAGGGGCGGTGTCCTCGTTGAGGGCGTATTCGTCGATCAGCTGGTCCACGCCGGCGGGCGTGGGGTCATCCAGGAATGTGGTCAGGCGGATGCTGACGCCGAATTCCTGCGCGACATGCGCGACGAGCACCGCCGCGAGCAGCGAGTGGCCGCCGAGGTCGAAGAAGCTGTCCTCGACCCCGATCGGGCCGGTGCCCAGGACCTGGCCGAACAGGTCGCACAATGCCTGCTCACGGGCGGATGCGGGCTCGCGGCCGGCGGATGCGGCGCCGACATCCGGGATAGGCAGGGCACGCCGGTCGACCTTCCGGTTGGGTGTGAGCGGCATCTGGTCCAGGATCATCACGGCCGACGGCACCATGTAGGAGGGCAGTGTCGCGGTCAGCGACTGACGGAGCTGCTGTGGGCTGGCCTGCGTACCCGGCGTCAGCGTCACGTACCCGGCGAGGCGGCGGTCTCCCGGTCGGTCTTCCCGGACGATGACGGTGGCCTCGGCCACGTCTGGCAGCCTGAGCAGAGCGGCCTCGACCTCGCCGAGTTCGACGCGGAACCCTCGGACCTTCACCTGATCGTCGACGCGGCCGAGGAACTCCAGTTCGCCGCGCGCGTTCCATCGGAGCAGGTCACCGGTGCGGTACATCCGCTGTCCGGCTCCGAAGGGGCAGGCCACGAACCGTTCCGCGGTGAGTCCGGGCCGGTTGAGGTAGCCGCGTCCCAGGCCCGCGCCGGCGATATACGCCTCGCCCGGCACACCGGTGGGAACGGGCTGCAGCGTCTCGTCGAGCACGTACACGCGGGCGTTCCACATTGGCTGGCCGAGCGGCTGAACGCCGTCGGCGATCTCGTCGCCTGGGTTGATGGAGAAGTCGGAGCAGGCGACGGTCGTCTCGGTCGGGCCGTAGTTGTTGATGATGGTCAGGGTGGGGCGGCGCTCACGCCAGGGCCGCAGTTGCTCCCCGGTGACCGCCTCGCCGCCCACGACCAGCTGGCCGGTTGGGGCGCCTTCGGCGGCAGGGCCGGCGAGCAGCGCCAGGTGGCTCGGCGTCACCTTGAGGAAGGTGAAGCCGCCGGGCGGTGTCAGCGTCGGCAGCTGGTCATCGATGTCTGCGAGGTGCACGCAGCCACCTGAGGCCAGCGTCCCGTAGAGGCCGGTGACGCTCGCGTCGAAGGCGATCGAGGTGGGTAGCAAGGTGTGTCCCGCCAGTGCCGGGTACGCCTGACGGCAGCGCGTGGCGTAGTTGACCACGCTGGCGTGGGTGATGACCACGCCTTTGGGGTGGCCGGTGGAGCCGGAGGTGTAGATGACGTAGGCGGGGTTTGCGGGGTGCAGGGGTTGGGTGCGGTCGGTGTCGGTGGGGTTGGTGTCGGGGTGCTCGGAGATGGCGTTCCAGGTTTCGGGGTCGAGGATGAGGGGCCGGGTGTGGTGGTCGGTGAGCGTGTGGGTGTGGCCGCTGGTGGTGATGACTTGGGTGGCGGCGGCGTCGGTGAGGAGGTAGGCGATGCGGTCGGGCGGGTAGTCGGGGTCGATGGGCAGGTAGGCGGCGCCGGTTTTGAGGATGGCCAGCAGGGTGGTGACCAGGTCGGTGGATCGGTCCATCACGACGGCGACCATCTGCTCGGGGCCCGCGCCGCCGCTGATCAGGTAGTGGGCGAGTTGGTTGGCGCGCCGGTTGAGGTCGGCGTAGCTGAGCGGGGTGTCGCCGTGTGTGACGGCGTCGGCGGTCGGGGTGCGGGCGGCCTGCTGCTCGAACAGGTCGACGACGGTGGCGGGCGGGACCGGGCGGGCGGTGTCGTTGTAGTGGTGCAGGAGCTGGTCGCGTTCACCGTCGAGCATGATGTCGGCCTGCCTGATGCGGGTGCGCGGGTCGGCGGCGACTTGTTCGAGGAGTAGGGCCAGGCGGGTGGTCATGGCCTGCGCGGTCTCGTGGTCGAACAGGTCGGTGGCGTATTCCAGGGTGATGGGGATTCCGGCGGGGTCACCGTCGGGGTTGTGGTGTTGGGTGAAGGTGAGGGTCAGGTCGAACTTCGCTGCTTCGAGGACGACGGGTTCGGCTTGGGCGGTGAGGCCGCTGGTTTGCCAGGTGTGGGCGCCGGTGTCGTCGGGGACGATCATGATTTGGAACAGGGGGTGTCGGGACGCGACCCGGGCCGGGTTGAGTTCTTCGACGAGCCGTTCGAAGGGGACGTCCTGGTGGGAGTAGGCGGCCAGGTCGGTGTCGCGGACCCGGTCGAGCAGGTCGCCGAAGGTGGGGTTGCCGGACACGTCGGTGCGCAGGACGAGGGTGTTGACGAAGAAGCCGACGAGGTCGTCGAGGGCTTCGTCGGGTCGGCCTGCGGTCACCGATCCCAGGGGGATGTCGGTTCCGGCGCCCAGCCGGCTCAGCAGCGCGGCCATGCCGGCTTGCAGGACCATGAACATGGTGACCTGGTGGTCCTGGGCGAGTTGGGTCAGGGCGTGGTGCAGCCGGGCGTCGAGGTTCACTCGCGCTTGTGCCCCTTGGTGGGTGGGTTGCGCGGGCCGGGGCCGGTCGAAGGGCAGGGTCAGCTCGTCGGGCAGCCCGGCGAGTGTGGTGGTCCAGAACCCGACTTGCCGGGTGAGGACACCGCCGGGTTCCTCGTCGTTGCCGCCGAGCAGGGCCCGTTGCCAGAGTGTGTAGTCGGCGTATTGGATGGTCAGGTCGGCCCATCCGGGTGCCTGCCCGGCGAGTCGGGCTTGGTAGGCCACGGCCAGGTCACGCACCAGGATTCCCAGGGACCATCCGTCGCCGGCGATGTGGTGCATGACGATCAGCAGCACGTGTTCCCGTTCGGCCTCGGTGAACAGCCACCCGCGGACCGGCAGTTCCCGTTTCAGGTCGAAGACGTGACCGGCGGCTTGTTCCATCAGTCCGGTGATGTCGGCCGGGCTGGTGTGGGTCACGGTGAATTCCGGGATGGCCTGGTCCGCGGCCACAATCTGCTGGTAGGGCTCCCCTGCTGCGGTGGGGAACACGGTGCGCAGGGACTCGTGTCGGGTCACCACGTCGCGCAACGCAGCTCGCATCGCGTCGGCGTCGACCTGCCCGTGCAGTCGCCAGGCGAAGGGAATGTTGTATGTGGAGTTGGCGCCATACAGTTCAGTCAGGAACCACAGCCGCTGCTGGGCGAACGACAGTGGCAGCCGCTGCGGCCGCGGCGCCGGCGTCAGCGGGGGCAGGGCGTCACCGGCGCTGTCCAGCGCGGCGGCCAGCGCCGCGACAGTGGGGTGCTCGAACACGTCCCGGATGCCGACCTGAACATCCAACGCGGAAGCCACCTTGCTGACCAGCCGGGTCGCCAGCAGCGAATGCCCGCCGAGGTCGAAGAAGCTGTCGTCGACCCCCACCTGGTCAACACCGAGGATCTCGGCGAACAACCCGGCCAGGATCTCCTCACCCGCCGTCGACGGCCCCCGGACCTCCCCACCGAACTCCGGAGCGGGCAACGCCCGCCGATCCACCTTCCCATTCGCGGTCAACGGCAACACATCCAGCACCACCACCGCCGACGGCACCATGTAATCCGGCAGCAGCCGCCCAACCCCAGCCCGCAATCCCGCCGGATCCTCCACCGGCCCGGTCACGTAACCCACCAGACGGCGGTCCCCCGGCCGGTCCTCCCGAACCACCACCACCGCCCGCGCCACCCCCGGCTGCGCCAGCAGCGCCGCCTCCACCTCCCCCAACTCGATCCGGAACCCCCGCACCTTCACCTGATCATCAGCGCGGCCGAGGAACTCGACGGTGCCGTCCCGCCAGTAGCGTGCCCGGTCCCCGGTCCGATACCAGCGGATCCCGTCGTATACGACGAAACGTTCCGCCGTCAGCTGCGGGTTTCCCCGATAGCCGGCCGCGACGCCACTGCCGCCGATCCACAACTCGCCGGCGGTCAGGTCCGGACAGTCCGCGCCGGCGTCATCGACGATCCGGAACCACTGATTGGGCAGTGGCCTGCCATACGGGATGGAACGCCACTGCGGTGCAACATCGGTGACTTCCTGGATGTTCGACCAGATCGACGCCTCAGTGGCGCCACCCAGCGCGGCGAACCGGATCCGCGGGTTGAGCCGCGCCAGCCTGGGCGGCAAATCCAAACCCACCCAGTCGCCGGATGCCATGACCACGCGCAGGCTGTCGAGGTCCCCGCCCCGCTCCGCGGCGCTGACCAGCATTTCGACAAGAGCAGGCACCGAATTCCAGATCGTGACGGAATGCCGGCTGATCAGGCTCATCCACTCGACCGGGTCCCTGGTGTCGCCCGCACCAGGAATAACCACAGCACCGCCCGCCGACAGCAGACCGAAAATGTCATAGACGGACAGGTCGAAGTCCAACGCCGACACCGCGAACACCCGATCCGCGGACTGGACACCGAACCGTCGGTTGATCTCGTTGATCGTGTTCATAGCCGAGGCATGAGTGATCTCCACGCCCTTCGGTTCACCCGTGGAACCGGACGTGAAAATGACATACGCGAGCTGCTCGGCGCTCACCGGCAGCGGCTCGGTCAACAACGGCCCGCGCAACGCCCGCGACATCAACACCGGCACCACGCCGTCCGGCCAACCGCCGGAAATCTCGGTCAGTACCACCCGCGCGCCGGAAAGCCGCACCGTCACCGCACGCCGCTGTTCCGGATGACTCGCCGACACAGGAACATAAACACCACCCGCGGCCAGCACCCCCAACACCGCGACGACCTGCCCCGGCCCCCGCGGCAACGACACGGCAACCGGCTCACCAGGCCCGACACCCGCCGCCCGCAAACACCCCGCAACACGCAACGCCGCCGCAGCCAACTCACCATAGGTCCACTCGACATCCAGGCCAGCCAACACAGCGACCTGCTCGGGACACGACCGAGCCCAAGCGAAGAAACCCTCATGCAACAAACCGGCACTGTCCGGCGCAGGCGGAACCCAACCGTCACGCCACGGCGCAATCCGGCGCCGCTCATCAGCCACCAACACATCCAACCCACTCAACGGCACCCACGGATCGGCGGCGACCTGTTCCAGCAGCCGGGCCAGCCGGACTGCCATGGCCTGCGCGGTCTCGTGGTCGAACAGGTCGGTGGCGTATTCCAGGGTGCCCGTGATCCCGCCGTGCTCTCGCCCGGTGCCCGGCCGTTCGGTCAGCATCAAAGCCAGGTCGAACTTGGCGGCAGCGGCATCGCCGTCACGAAGGTGGGTCCGCAGCCCCGCCATGTCCAGTTCGCGTGGCGCGGCCTTGTCGAAGGCGAGCATCACCTGGAACAGCGGATGCCGTGAGAGCGACCGGACGGGGTTGAGCTCTTCCACGAGCCGCTCGAACGGGACGTCCTGGTGGGCATAGGCGGCAAGGTCGGCGTCGCGGACGCGATCCAGGAGCTGGACGAAGGTGGGGTCGCCGGCCGTGTCGGTCCGCAGGACGAGGGTGTTGACGAAGAAGCCGACCAGATCGTCGAGCGCGTCATCGGTGCGGCCAGCCACGACGGTGCCGAGTGGGATGTCGGTACCGCAGCCCAACCGGGTCAGCACCGCGGCGAGCGCGGCGTGCAGCACCATGAACAGCGTGGCGCCGTTACGCCGGGCGAGAGCAAGAAGCTCGCCGTGCAGGTGTGGTGCGAGCTGGAAGGGCACCGAGTCCCCCCGGTGGCTGGCAGTCGCCGGCCGGGATCGATCGGCCGGCAGCTCGATCTCCTCAGGAAGACCGGCGAGCGTCTCCCGCCAGTAGGCCAGCTGCCGCGACAGCCGGCTCGATGCGTCCTGATCGCGACCGAGTACCTCCAGCTGCCACATCGTGTAGTCCGCGTACTGCACCGGCAGCGGGGTCCAGGATGGCGCCTCACCGCGAACCCGCACGGAGTACGCGGTCCCCAGGTCGCGACACAGTTGTGCAATCGACCAGCCGTCGCCGGCGATGTGATGGACAACCAGGACGAGCGTGTGCTCATCCGGACCTGTCCGCAGCACCGAAGCCCGCAGTGGCAGCTCGGCCGCGAGGTCGAACCGGTACCGGCACGCCTGATCGATCGCGTCGGCCAGGTCCTGCGGGCTGGGCGTGACGACATCGACGCGCAGGCGTGCCTGGCCGGGTTCCAGGATGTGCGCGGCCGGCTCGCCATCCGATTCGGTGAATACCGTACGCAGCGACTCGTGCCGGGTCACCACGTCGCGCAGCGCCGCGGTCAGCGCAGCCAGATCCAGGTGCCCAGACAGCCGCGCGACCAGGGGGATGTTGTATGTCGGGCTGGGCCCTTCCAGCTTGTGCAGCAGCCAGAGCCGCTGCTGGGCATAGGAGAGCGGGAGTCGCTCGGGGCGGGGGACGGCAAGCAGCGGGGGGCGTGCGCCGGCGGCGCCGTCCACGGATTTGGCCAGTGCCGCCACGGTCGGGTGCTCGAACACCTCCCGGATGCCCACCTGCACCCCCAACGCGGAGGCCACCTTGCTGACCAGGCGGGTAGCCAGCAGCGAGTCCCCGCCCAGGTCGAAGAAGCTGTCCTCCACCCCCACCCGGTCGACACCCAGGACCTCCGCGAACAACCCGGCCAGGATCTCCTCACCCGCCGTCGACGGCCCGCGAACCCCCCCACCGAACTCCGGAACAGGCAACGCCCGCCGGTCCACCTTCCCGTTCGCCGTCAGCGGCAACGCATCCAGCACCACCACCGCCGACGGCACCATGTACGAGGGCAGTGTGACGCTCAGCGACTGACGGAGATCCGTCGGGCTGGCCTGCGCATCCGGCGCCAGCGTCACGTACCCGGCAAGCCGGCGGTCCCCGGGTCGGTCCTCCCGGACGATGACGGCCGCCTCGGCCACGGCCGGCAGCCTGAGCAGTGCGGCCTCCACCTCACCGAGCTCGACCCGGAACCCCCGCACCTTCACCTGATCATCAGCCCGCCCCAGGAACTCGAGCTCTCCCCGGTCGTTCCATCGGACCAGATCGCCGGTCCGGTACATCCGCTCGCCGGGGCCGCCGAACGGGCACGCCACGAACCGTCCCGCCGTCAGGCCCGGCTGCCCCAGATACCCGCGCGCCAACCCGGCACCCGCCACATACAGCTCCCCCGTCAACCCCGGGCACACGAGCTCAAGCCGCTCATCGAGAACGAACACCCGGGTGTTGGCCATCGGACGGCCGATCGGGACCGGGCCGGCGGGCAGCTCGCCGCCAGGCTCGATGCGATGGCTCACGCAGCCCACGGTCGTTTCCGTCGGCCCGTACTCATTGACGATCACCGCCTCGGGATGGCGTTGCCGCAGTCCGGCCAGCGCCGGGCCGGACAGCGCTTCCCCGCCGACCACGACATCGCCGATCGGGAGCGTCCATGCCTTCTTCTCCAGCACCCCGAGATGACTGGGCGTGATCTTGAGCAGGCCCCCTCGCTCCGTCGTCACCTGCTCGTCCGCCAGCAGATCGGCCACCTGCACACAGCCGCCCAGCAGCAGCGGCAGATACAACGCGGTGACTGTCAGGTCGAAGCCCACCGGCGAGTGCAGCAGCGACCCGTGGGCCGCGCCGGGATAGTCGTCGGCCGCCGTCAGCAGGTATCCGGCCAGCGCTTGATGCTCGATGACGACACCTTTGGGGTGGCCGGTGGAGCCGGAGGTATAGATGACGTAGGCGGGGTGTGCGGGGTGTAGGTGGTGGGTCCGGTCGGTGTCGGTGGGGTTGGTGTGGGGGCGCTGGTGGAGGGCGTCGTGGGTGGTGGGGTCGTCGAGAATGAGGGGGCGGACCTGGTGGCCGGCCAGCGCGGCGGCGTTCTGGCGGGTCGTGATGACGCGGGTCGCGCCGGCGTCGGTGAGCAGATAGGCGATGCGCTCGGGCGGGTAGTCGGGATCGATGGGCAGGTAGGCGGCGCCCGCTTTGAGGATGGCCAGCAAGGTGACGACCAGGTCGGCAGAGCGGTCCATCATGACGGCGACCATCTGCTCAGGGCCGGTGCCGAGGCTGATCAGGTGGTGGGCGAGTTGGTTGGCGCGCCGGTTGAGGTCGGCGTAGTTGAGTCGGGTGTCGGCGTGTCTGACGGCGTCGGCGTCCGGGGTGCGGGCGGCCTGCTGCTCGAACAGGTCGGCGAGGGTGACGCGCGGGACCGCGCGGGCGGTGTTGTTCCAGTGGTGCAGCAGCTGCTCGCGTTCACCGTCGAGCATGATGTCGGCGTGCGCGATCGGCATCTGCGGGTCGGTGGCGACCTGTTCCAGCAGCCGGGCCAACCGCACGGCCATGGCCTGCACCGTCTCCCGATCGAACAGGTCAGTGGCGTATCCCAGGGTGATCTGGATTCCGGCGGGGTCACCGCCGGGGTTCTGACGTTGGGTGAAGGTGAGGGTGAGGTCGACCTTCGCCGCCTCCAGCACCACCGGCTCCCGGTCACGGGCCTGGTCCAGCAGTTCTGCGAACCTGGGGTCGCCGGCCACGTCGATGCGCAGCACGCGCCCCGCTGTCACCGGCCCCAGCGGGATGTCCGTCCCGGCGCCCAACCGGGTCAGCAGCGCGGCCAGGCCTGCCTGCAGCACCGTGGACATGGTCACCTGATGCTCCTGGGCCAGCTGGGCCAGCGCGTGGTGCAGCCCCGCACCCAGGTCCGCCCGCGCAGAAGCCCATTCGCCCACCGTGCCGGACGTGTCGGTGGCCTGGATCTGCCCCATGTTGCCCTCCCGTGTCAGAATCTGGCGCAGCACGCGTCGTGTTAGAGGTGCACATTCGAGCGGGCCGTCGAAGGCGCGAAACAATGCCGTCTTGCAAGCGCGTCTGCATGGTTTCAGTGCCTCCTGCGCTCACACCTCTTCAGGATTGCCCCTGGCCCGATGCCGTTCAGACAGGCCGTCTGTCGAGGTCAGCGTGGTGAACTGACGGCGGGTGTGGTGGCCGGCCGTGACCGCTCGAAGAGGTTCTCAACCCCACCCGGCGGCGATGCCGAGTAGCCCGTGCCGCGGGTGACCCACACACGGCAACGCATGAGATGTCTCAGCGTGGCGTGCGGGCCACCATGGCGACAGTGAACAGACCCTTGCCAAGTATGAGCGGCGGGCCGACGTCGGGGACGTTTATGAATTCGCTATCTCGAGGACGGCCAAGACGGTTCGTCGTCACCAGCCTCTCGTCCGATGCACACACCTGGAACCTTGTCTTCCTCCAGTTGTTTCTCGAAGAGTGGGGAGGGCAGGTGCTCAACCTGGGTGCCTGCACCCCGGACGAACTGATAATCACGGAGTGCAGGAGAGCCAAGCCGGACGTCCTGGTGGTGAGCACGGTCAACGGGCACGGCCACATCGACGGGAAGCGGTTGATACGGAAGATCCGCCAAGATGCCGAATTGGCTGGCGTGTACGCGGTGATCGGAGGAAAGCTCGGCATCAGCGGAGACCGCGATGTGCACCTGGGCATCGAGTTGATGGCGGCGGGCTTCGACGCGGCGTTCGAGGCGACGACAGATCGGTCGGATGAGCTGGTGTCGTTCCTCGAATCCCTGGCCGTGGATCCCGCGGGCCGGCGCATGCTGAGCGCGAGCGAGGCGCGGTGAACATGCGCCTTGACGGTCACGTCGACGATGACCGCGCGGAGCATCGCGCCCGCTCCCCCATCGGGCATCACCCTGTGCCGGGCACCGAGCCCGTCGGCCGGTTCGGTCGTGTCATCCGCCGCCATCGCGACCGTGGTCGGCTCACGATCCAGCCGCGCATGGGCTTCGCTCAGCCGGATGTCATGCTGGCCGGCTTGGACACCGTACGCCGGGCCCGCGCGGCCACCGTCGGAACGGTGACCATCGACAGCTACACCAGGCTCAACGACAACGTTGCCGCCCGCGAGGCACTGCGCACCGGCGCGGACCTCAACGGCTTTCCGCTCGTGGCACACGGCGCTGATGTCACCCGCCAGGTGCTCGACGGGGTCGCCGACGACGCGTTCCCGGTGCAGTTCAGGCATGGCTCGGCACTACCGCAGGACCTGTTCCGCGTCCTGGTCGAGGTCGGCGCGGATGCCACGGAGGGCGGGCCGGTCTCGTACTGCCTCCCGTACAGCAGGGTGCCCCTGGCGCAGTCCACCGCCGCCTGGGCGGAGTGCTGCCGGATGCTGGCCGAGCGATCTGAGCCGGTGCATCTGGAGAGCTTCGGGGGCTGCATGCTCGGACAGCTGTGCCCGCCCGGGCTGCTCGTCGCGCTCAGCGTGCTGGAAGGCATGTTCTTCATCGAGCACGGACTGCGCAGTATCTCGGTCAGCTACGCGCAGCAGACCCATCCCGGCCAGGACCTTGAGGCGATCGCCGCCCTCAGGCTGCTGGCCTCGGAGTGGTTGGGCAACGTTGACTGGCACGTTGTGGTCTACACATATATGGGCGTTTATCCGCGAACCTTGCGGGGCGCGAACCGGATGCTGGAGGACAGCGTCCGGCTGGCCGTGTGCTCCGGTGCCGAGCGGCTGATCGTGAAGACGTCGGCTGAGGCACACCGGATCCCGACCATCGTGGAGAACATCGAGGCTCTGGAGTTCGCGGCAACGGTGGCTGCCGATGAGGCCGCCGGAATCCCGATACGCCGGCCGACGAGAACGGGGATCTACGAGGAGGCACGGATGCTCATCCTGTCCACACTACAGCTCGGTGACGACGTGGGCTCTGCTCTGGTCAACGCGTTTGCCCGCGGGCATCTGGATGTGCCCTACTGCCTGCACCGGGATAACGCCAACCGCTCCCGGGCGGTGATCGCCCCAGATGGCACCCTGCAGTGGTCCGAGCCGGGGGCGATGCCCGTCAACCACAGCAAGTACGCACTCAGAGCCTCCGCACGCGAGCTTATCGACATGCTCCGCTACAACGAGCAGCGTTTCGACCGCGAGCAGCTAGCCAGACACACGACCCTGGGATACCGGACCTGGTGCAAGGACGACGGCCGGTGACTTTCGATCCGGAACAGCTGGCCGAGCACGACCTGCGACCGCTCAGGGAATTGCTCCTCGACGCCGGCTACAGAACCGAGACACTGGCGGGACATCTCAGGCTGCATCCTGAAATGCTGCTCGCCGACACCGCCCGCAACTCGCTCATACATGGCGACTCACTCGGGTCATCGCCGTCGGCTGTCCTCGGCAGGCTCTTCCTTCTCTGCGCTCTGGTACCCGTACCAGAGGTTCGCAAACTGTCCAGCTCGCTGATCCAGGCACTGTACGGGTACAACCTGGTCCGAGCTGACGCCGCCGGGCGGCATGTCGTGGGCAACGTCACCATCACCGAGGTCGACGGCTTCTACTATGTGGCTGACCGTCTGTTCGAGAACACGTCCGGCGCCGTAGGCGTGACGATTTCTTCCGACGTGTGCATGCCACCGCACGCCTCCTCGTTCGAACTTGCCAAGGCCATCTCGGTAGTATCGCCCGACTCGTCAGTGCTCGACGTCGGATGCGGCAGCGGTTGCCTGTCGCTGCCGCTGACCGCGTCGGCCGGGCTGGTGACCGGAATCGACACCAGCAGCCGGGCGGTTGCGTTTTCCCGGGCTAATGCTTCATGCAACGGCGTGACGGCTCGATTCGAACATGTGGGCTGGGAGAAATTCGATTCACCTGAACAGTACGACCTGATTCTGTACAACTCTCCCGATGAACGCGCCGCTTTCGAGTTCGTGAACGACGGGTTGCCGCGCCTCCTGCGCCACGGCGGCCGCGCCCAGGTCCGGCTGGTGTGCGACATACACGCCGAAGATCGCGACGTTCAGGGAGCGGTCAGGCGGATGACGAACGTCGGGCCGCAGTTCGACGTCCGTGTCCTGGCGCCCGACGATTCACTGTTCTCGCTGGGCCGCGATGTCCTGGCGCATGGCGGCCGCCCGGCCCGCACACTGCTCGTCGAGCGTCACTCCGAGTGGCAGGCATACGTGGATTCACTGCGCAGGCGTGGGGTGGTCGAGGTGGCCAGCATCATTCTCGACATCACGCGAGGACGACCCGGACCCAGTGGACAGTGACAGTGGCGGTCCCTCCATCTGGGGCTCGACAACGATGGAGCCTCGTCCTGCCTGATCTTGCCGGTCAGAGCGGATGGGGGGACCCAAGACATCGACGGGGGCGATCCTCCCGGCAGGACTGCGTCGACCACCACCCGATGCCCCGGCCGGGAGCCTCGCCTGTGCTGCCGTAACCCGTCCACGATCTCGTGGTCCACCCGGACCCCGAACAACCTCGCCGGCGTAGTCGTCACCATGGTGACGATCATTGGCATGCCAGAGCGGGGTGGAAGACGTCGGCCAGAGTGCGCCAGCCGAGGATCTTGCGGGGCCGATTGTTGAGGCGTTGCTCGACGGCGCGGCGATGGGCTGCGCTGTGCTGGGACAGCTCGGTGCGGTTGGGAAGCAATGGCGCGGCAGGTCGTTGATCCTCTCGTTCGTGCCGCGCTGCCAGGGCCGGCCGGGCTGTGCGAAGAACACTCCGTCGCGCAGCAGTGGAGCGATCTGCTGGTGGTAGGCCAGCTCTGCGCCCTGGTCCCAGGTGAGGGTGAGACGGACCGGCTCCGGTAGTTCTGCCAGCACCGTGAGCAGCGCATCGCCGGACGGCCTCGACGGAGCGGTCGAGGGGTGCTCGATCAGCAGCCCGGGAGCGACAAGACGCTGGTCCGGGCGACGGCCGCGCGTGGGTCAGGTCCCGTCGTGGTCGCCGCGGTCGTACGGACACATGCGGCGCAGCTTCTCACCGGCGACGGTGAACGGCCCAACTCCTCTGCGATCGCCCGGATCGTCAAGCCCTGCCGGCGCGGGGTGGTGATCCGCTGCCGCTCCGACAGCGACAGCTACCGGCCCGACCGGATCCGCCAGCCACACGGGTGGCCCCCCTCCGTTCTCGGGTCCACCCACGGCGTGACCGCCCGCACCCACGGCATCATCGACACGCTCACCGGCGCGACCTTGCTGACCTGCGCCGACAAGGCTGACCGCGGCGCCCGGGCAGCATCCGGACGTCGTTCACAGGCCACCGCTGCCGGCCGAAACTGTCCCGCCGCCGGAAGGCCGTCAACCGCTCACGCCGGCGAACGCGCCAACGCCGCCCGCACGACCGGGAAAGTCCTGACCAGCCGTGCCGCTGCCCCCGCCACGCCACCGCGATCGTGCAGGCCATCCTCGTCCTGCACGACGGCGGGAACCCGACCTAGCCAGGAGGGCAAAGGCTCATGGCGTCGCGACCGCCAGGTCCGGGGACTACCCCGGCGCGGCGCCGCGCCGGGGTAGTCGTAGGTGGTCAGAAGAAGAACGAGTTCGGCTCCAGACCGCACAGGACCCGGCCGTAGAGCTCAAGCGCGGACGTCGGCTGGTGGAACTGGTGCAGGGTGATCGCGCGCGCGTCTCGGCGGATCCGTTGGATGGGGTTCGTGGTGTACAGCGAGGATGCACCGCACGCGCCGGCCAGGATGTCGACGGCCTCGGCCGCGAGCTGGGGTACCCGGCCACCGACTGCGCGGGCGTAGGACCGCTCGCGCAGGCTCCAGGCCGCCCCGGTCAGCGCCTTCTCATCGATCATGCTGGCCAGCTTGCGGGCGTGGAACTCGGCTTCATCGATTTTCAATGATGCCTCGGCGGCCTGCAGATGGGTGATCGCAGCATCGGCCTGGCGCTCGTAGAACGTGTTCGTGATCGGGCGGGTGCCGATCCGCTCGTGGAAGGCCTCCTCCGCGGCCCGGGCCATGCCGATCGCCAGGCCGGTGGTCGAGGCCATGACCACGGCGGCCAGATGGGTACGGAACATCGGTCGGCCGGCGTTGAGCTTCGAGGCCACGTTCTCCGGGGCGATATCCGCCATCCGCAGATAGTGCCCGTCCGGCACGAACACATCCTCGGCGATGGTGGTGACGCTCCCCGTGCCGCTCAGGCCTGAGGCGTACCAGTCGTCGACGACCCGCATCGCGCTGAGCGGCACCGCAGCCATGACCGGCTCGGCCTGGCCGTCAGGTCCGATCATGATGGTCGACAACAGCCGCCAGGTGCTGTGCGAGGCGCCGCTGTTGAAGCCCCACTCGCCGTTGACGACGATCCCGCCGTCCTTGGCGAGGGCGGTGCCATTCACCACGATCGTGCCGGCGATGCGCGCGTCCGGGTCGGCGAAGACCTCGTCCTGCACCTCGTCGGGAAACAGGCCCATGTTCCACGAGGTGATCCACCATACGGCCGTGTTGAACGCGGCCGCCCCGTCGCCCCGGCCGAGCTCGATGCCGACATCGAGCAGCGTGCTCGCGTCGCACTCGTAGCCGCCGTAGCGCTCGGGGGTACGCATCCGCAGGATGCCTGCTGCGGCGAGGGCCTCGACGGTCTCGTCGGCCGGCCGGCGGTTCTGCTCCGACCAGGCGGCGTTGCGGCGCAGCAGCGGGACCAGGTCGCCGGCCTGCTTGACCAGATTGGGGATTTCTAGTGCTTGCATGGGTTTCTCCTTCAGATCGGCATGACCGACGGCGGGTGACCGGGCGGACCGCCGGTCAGGACCCGGTCAGGGCTTGGGCGAACGCACGAAGGTCGGCGACCAACAGGTCGGGGACCTCCATCGCGGGGAAATGACCGCCGCGCTCGTGCTCCGTCCACTGCACGATGTTCGGCAGCATCCGGTCGGCGAAGCGGCGGATCGGTTGGGCCGGGTCGCGCGGGAACACCGAGACGCCGAACGGCACGGACAGCGGGGGTGGTGGTGCCGGTGGCGTGGGGGCTGTCGGCATCATGTCCGCGCTGTCGTAGTAGAAATGCGCCGATGACATCCCGGTCCGGGTCAGCCAATAGACCATGACATTGGTGAGCATCTGGTCACGGTCGACGGCGTCTTCCGGAGCTTTGACCGAGTCGGTCCAGTCGTGGAACTTCTCCACGATCCAGGCCAGTTGCGCGACCGGCGAGTCGGTCAGGCCGTAGCCGACGGTCTGCGGCCTGGTGGACTGCAGCTTCATGTAACCGGACAGGTCGCCGGCGAACCTCGCCAGCAGACCGAGCCGCCCCACCTCGACCTGCGTGAGCCCGGCCAGGTCGGCCGGATCAGGCCCGGGCGGCGTGATCAGAAATGACACGTGGCTGCCGACGACGTGCTCCGCGTCGATGGCGGCCAGAACGTGGTTGATCCAGGCGCCGAGGTCTCCGCCGTGCGTGGCGTAACGCTGGTAGCCCAGCCGCGCCATCAGCTGCGCCCAGGCGCCGGCGACTCGCGGGATGCTCCAGCCGGGCGCCCGCACCGGGCCGGAGAAGCCGAACCCTGGGATGGTCGGGATCACCAGGTGGTACGCGTCGGATGGCCGTCCGCCGTGCGCGCGGGGGTTCGTCAACGGCTCGATGATCTGGCTGAACTCGACGAACGACCCGGGCCAGCCGTGCGTGATGAGCAGCGGCATCGCCCCGGGTTCGGGCGAGCGGACGTGCAGGAAGTGCACCCGGGCACCGTCGATCTCCGTGGTGTACTGCGGGAACCGGTTGAGCTCCGCCTCGGCCGCCCGCCAGTCGTACTCGTGCTGCCAGTAATCGGCCAGGTCGCGCAGGTACTCCTGCGGAACGCCGCGCTCCCACCCCGGGCTGTGTCCTTCGTCCGGCCACCGGGTCGCGGCCAGCCGACCGCGGAGATCGTCGAGGTCCGCATCGGGAATCGCAATGCGAAACGTTTCCATGTATCGCTCCTAGGGTCGTGTCGGCACAGCCAGGATCGGGCCGGCCCGTCAGGCCAGCCGAGCGCAGTGAGGCAGGTCGTCCGGCCCGGGTGGTGAGGGGGCACCCGGGCCGGACCGGGCACGTCAGGCCGGCGACGGCGCCGTGAGGTAGACAGGCAGCGAGCCGTAGCCGTTCATGATGAACGTGCCCTGCGGGGGGATCTCCTGTACCGGCACCGCGAGACGGATGTCGGGGAAGCGTGCGAACAAGGCCGGCAACGCGATCAGCGCCTGAAGCGAGGCCAGCGACATGCCCAGACAGCTGTGCGGGCCGTAGCCGAAGGAGAGGTTGGTCTTGTCGGCCCGGGTGATGTCGAACTGGTCGGCGCTCGCACCGTGTACCTCGGGATCGCGCCCGATGCCCGCGTAGGCGATGAGGACAAGGTCGCCCTGGGCCATCTTCACGCCGCCGATCTCGATGTCCTCGGCGGCGTAGCGGAACGGCAGCTGGGCCACCGCCGCGTCCTTGCGCACCGCCTCGGCGAACACGTCATCCCAGCCGTACTCGCCGCTGAGCACCAGCTTGAGCTGGTCCGGGTTGCTGAGAAGATCGACGATGGCGTGGGCCAGCACGTTGCCCAGCGTTTCAGAGCCGGCGCCGAACATGACGTGCAGCGTGCCGACCATCTCCTCATCGGTGAGGACCGCGCCGTCCTGCTCCTTCTGCGCGATCAGCAGGCTGGTGAGGTCGTTTCCCGGTTGCTTGCGCTTCGTGGCGACGAGTTGCTCCATCGCGGCGTGCCACTGCGCCATGATCGCCTCAGCCTCGGCCCCGGTGTTCGTCGTCTTGCTGTTGGCGATGTTGCCCTTCAGCACGCTGATCCGCTGCTCCTCGGGGACCCCGAACAGGTCGAGGATCACGCTCGCCGGCAGGGCATAGGTGAACCGGCCCTTGATGTCCACGACCTCACCGGGCGGCACGGCCGCAAGGTCGTCGAGCAGCTCGTTGGTGAGCTTTTCGATGTGCGCCCGGGCGCTCTGCACCCGGCGCGGAACGAACGCGTGAGAGATGAGCTTGCGCAGCCGGTCGTGTTCGGCACCGTCGCGGGTCTGCACGTTGTCCATCATGACCCACGTGATCATTTCCCAGTCTGGCGGAACTTCGCCGCGCATGAGGGGCGGCCAGTGCTTCTTGCCGTTCTTGACGAACCGCGGGTCGGTCAGCACCCGCTTGGCCACCTCGTAGTTGGTGATGGACCAGGCGAGGTGTCCGCCGGGCAGCTCGACCTGGGCCACGGGACCCTGGGCCCTGAGCCGGGCGGCTTCGGCGTGGATGTCTTGTCCAGTGCGGTCCAGAACGATCGGGCATCTCTGCATCGGTAGCTCCACACATCGGTTAGGTATCGCAGCCATACGACGGTCTTGACGCTGCGCCCGACGGTAGCCAGTTGGGCCGCGCACCGAATCTCTGAACGTGCTCAGCACGCATCCGGCCAGGGGCCCGCCCGCCGATGCCGGACGGATGCCGCTCCGAGATGCCGGGTTCGGCGGACAACATGGGAGATGCGCCGGCAATCGCTGCATTGCCACGCTCGGTGGCGACCCAGCTCGTTCGATGTCGCCCGCGGGCGACCCGGGAGGCGTAGGCGTATGGCCAGATTCAAAGTCGGCGTGCAGATCAGGCCGCAGCACTGTTCGATGAGTCAGCTGCGTGAGGCGTGGCGGGCGGCCGAGGATCTCGGGGTGGACACGATATGGAACTGGGACCACTTCTTTCCGCTGTACGGCGATCCGGACGGCGCCCACTACGAGTGCTGGACGATGCTGGCGGCGTTGGCCGCCGACACCTCGCGGGTCCGGTTCGGCCCGCTGGTCGCCTGCAACAGCTATCGCAATCCCGATCTGCTGGCCGACATGGCCCGCACGGTCGACCAGATCAGCGAGGGCCGGCTCGTCCTCGGCCTCGGCGCGGGCTGGTTCGAACGTGACTACACCGAATTCGGCTACGAATTCGGCACCGCCGGCGACCGGCTGCGGGCGCTCGGGGCTGCCGTACCCCGCATCCAACGCCGGCTGGCGACGCAGAACCCACCCGCGCCGCACCTCCCGCTGCTCATCGGCGGCGGCGGTGAGAAGGTCACGCTGCGGATCGTGGCCGAGCGGGCCGATCTGTGGAACGACTTCGGTTCGCCCGCGAGGTACGCGCACAAGAACACGGTCCTCAATGAGTGGTGCGCGAAGGTGGGCCGCGACCCGAACGCGATCGAGCGGACGACCATGATTAACACCGACGAGATCGACGACTACGACGCCTACCTCAAGGCCGGCGCCACCCACATCATCCTGGCCTGGGACGCGCCGTTCGACCCGCTCGATGTGGAGCGTCTGCTCGCCAACGCCAAGGACTGAATCCGACTTGCACTTCCACCGAACCCAGAGCCCACCGGAGTCGACCCCGGTGGGCTCTGCGCCGTTTGCCTGACCCCCGTGCCGTCATCTGATACCGACGGTCAGCCGTACATTGGTCTCGAACCTCGTCTTTCCGTCCGCGTCGGCATAGCTCGCCAACATCTCCGCCATCCTGGTACGCACTTCCGCGTGCCATTCGACCGGTATGTGCTCCCATGCCTCGCGCCGCCCGTTCGACCACTCATATCGGTGGAATTGCTCCTCGTTCTCGAACGTCGAGTCGAAACTCAGGTGGGTCGTCGTCACCTCGCGAAGGCCGGCGTCGCGGAGCAGTTGTGCCACCGTGTCGTCGGCATGGAATACGGACTTCGGCACTCTGCGCGGCGGCAGGTAGTCCTGCACGATCGCCATCAGGTCGTGCATGCGGTTCGGGACGTCACGAAACGACGAGATGCCCAGCCGGCCGCCGGGCCGGAGCAGCGCCACCCAACGCTGCATCGCCGCGAGCGGGTCGGGCATGAAGAACGCCACCAGCGATGCGGTGACGATGTCGAAGTGTCCTGACGGCAGGTCGGGTGTGGCGGCGTCGCCCTGCATGACGGTGACATTGTCTCGTCCGGCCGCGTCGGCGCGGGTCAGCTCCACCATCATCGGCGCCAGGTCGATGCCGGTGACATGCTGGACAGTGTCGGCCAACGGGAACAGCGCTGCGCCGCGCCCGCAGCCGAGGTCGACGGCGACGTCAGTCGGCTGCGGCCGTACCGCTGCGACCAGAGCGCGGCCGACCGGCTGAAAGAAATCGATACCAACGCGGTCGTACGTCGGCGCAGCGCGATCAAAGACGCCGGCCACCTTATCCACATCCATCACGACAGCGTGCCATACCGCTGAGGACTCACGATTGTCTGACAGTGCTCCGCTCAGTCGACGGTCACCACTGTCATGAATGAGCACAGCAGGATCGTCATTGCGCCGCCGGCCCAGCAATTCGGGAGAGGCGCCGGCGCACGATCCAGCGGGATTCTCATGCGTGTCGTCGGATCTCCGCGGCGGGAAAAGGGCCAGCCGCCCGTACATTGTTCCCCGCTTCGGTACCTCTCGCACGAGAAGAGGACATCAGCATGGCTAACCCCTTCGAGGACACCGATGCGGCCTACCTGGTGCTGGTGAACAACGAGGACCAGCACTCACTCTGGCCCGAGTTCGCCGCCGTCCCGGGCGGCTGGACCGTCATACACGGGCCCGTCGGCCGGGCCGCCGGCCTCGACTACATCAACGACCACTGGCTGGACATGCGCCCGCGCAGCCTCGCGGCCGCCATGGCGGCTGACGCCGGGTCTGGTCTCGCCCAGGTTCCTGAACCGACCGGGGGCTGACCGTGGCCCGGTCAGTGGCCTGTCCGCTCGGGGGCAGCCGTAGGGCGGGTACCGGAATCGGCCCGCTCTCAGCGCCCCTACCGGCAAGCGGGCGGCTGCGGACCGAACAGGCAGGCTGCCGTATCCGTTCACCACGATGCTGTCTGCGGTTCTCAGGCCGTCAACCAGTTGGCCACGGCAGCACGGCTGCCGTGGCCAACTGTCGTGGGCACGTACGCGATCTCATCCGCGATGACCGGGTGGGGTCGCCGTCCGGCCCGGACACGGCCGACGACCCACCTGTCAGACACCCATCGAGCGGATCTCTCCAGCGCTCAGACCGGATCGCGTGGACTGTTCTGGTACACCGCCAGCTGCCAGCGGCCCTCCTGCCGGACGAGGATCCATGAGGCACGGATGGCTGCCGCGTCCGCCAGTACCGTCTCGCCTGCGGCCAGCACCCCGCCCTCGGTCAGCAGCGCGACCGCACCGGCGCCGAGTGGCTTGATGTCCAGGGGTGACCCGGTTACCCGGGTGTCCTTGTAGGGCCCCTCGTACGCCTGCGCCATGAATTCTCGGATATCGGCGCGCCCTTTCCGGTAGACACCGGGCAGGATCATCGTCCCGTCCGGGGCGAACAGTTCGGCGAAGGCGGTGGCATCATGCGCGGCCCAGGCCTGGACCAGCCGGCCCGGCATGGCGGCGATGTCCGCTCGGTCGGTGTCGGTGAGCGCGTTGTCCTGGTCCGTTGTGCTGGCAGTCATGCTGTTTCTCGCTTCCCTCTACGAGCGCCGAGACTCGGCAGCAATACACGTGAGATGACGTCGGGGCGCATCAGCGCCTGTGGTGGATCGACCAGCCCAGCCGAGCGCAGGAAGGCCCGCGAGAGGCTTCCATCGGACGCCGCGGCGGCCAGCAGCCGCGGAATGTAGGCGTTGCCCATCCGGGCCTTCAGCGTTCGGCTGCCCCGTACCTCCGGGAAGCCGAGGTCGGACCCCGCGGACATGTCCCAGGGCGCGTCGATCACCTTGGCGAGGTCACGGAAATACGGGCCTGGCCGGGGCGGCTTCGTCCCGAGGTGTGCCCGCAGGACGAGGGCTGCCATCGCAGCCACGGTCATGCCCTGGCCGTACACCGGATTGAACACGCACGCCGCGTCACCCGTCACCAGTAGCCCGTCGGGAAAGCGGGAAAGGCGGTCGTAGCGGCGCCGAACGCTCGCGGGAAAATGGAACGAGTGCGGCTCACCGAGCGGCTCGGCGTCCCGGACCGCCTTGTACACCTCCGGGACCGGCAGCGACCGGACGTAGTCGAGGAAGCCCGCGTGATCGGTGGGCGGACGATCGCCCAGGATGCCGGTCAGCGACACGGCATACCGGTCGGCGAGCCTGGCGAAGATCGCACCCCGTCGCATGTCCGGGGTCGCGACCGGGATGAGTGCGATGTCGTCGCCGATGGGATCGAACGGCAGTGGGGCGCGGAAGTCGCAGGTGGTGTAGGTCAGGTCCATCGTGATGCGGTCTTCGCGGACGCTGGGGTAGCCCATCTCTTCGAGCCACCGCGGCGTGCGCGAGCCGCGGCCGGTGGCGTCGACGACCAGGTCGGCCGCGAGCTCCTCCTCGTCCGCGCTGTCCCGGCCCTGGATCCGCGCGCCGACGACACGGCGACGATCCGGCGACGTCAACAGGCCGCCGATGTCCGTACCTTCGCGGACGGTGACGTTGGGCAGGGCGAACACGCGGCCGCGAACATGAGCCTCGAGCAGCGGCCGCCCGGCGGCGACACAGACCAGATCGGTGGGTGCCTTCTGGATCATCTTGCCGTTGAAGTACCAACTCAGGCTGGTCCCGAAATCTCCGATGGGCACACCTTGCGCGACCAACTCATCGGTGAACCCGGGAAACAGCTCATCGAGAACCTGCTGACCCCGGCCCAGCAGGGCATGGATGTGATGCCCCTGCGGAACGGCGCGCCGGGGCTCCGTCACGTCCGAGATGATGTCGCGGTCGACCACCGTGACCCGTTCGTAGGCATCCGCGAGTACGCGTGCCGCGAGCAGTCCGGCGATGCTGCCGCCCAACACAACTGCGTGATCATTCATTGCACCAGCTCCTCACATGCGGGCATGGCAGGGCCATCGGTAAGCGAAATCTTGGGAATGAACTGAACGTACTTGGCGGAGGCGATCAGACCACCCTCGAGAATGCTCTCGCCGGCCGCCGCTAGTCGTGTGCGGCGACGGGCGCCGGCTGTGGGCTGCTCGCCGGCGTCTCGCTGACGGCTTCCTCCGCCGGACGGGTGCGTTCGCCCCAGCGCGCCACGGCCGGCGCCACCAGCCCCAGCAACAGGAAGACCACACCGAGCCCCACCCATCCGGCCTGGCCCAGGCTCAGGACCACGCCGACCATGAGTATCGGTGCCGTCGTCGCGCCGAGGGTGACGCCGATCCCGCTCAGACCCTGGTATTGGCCCTGGGCGTGTGCGGGGGGAAGGCCGAACTCGAAGGCGTAGGTGCCCGACACGTACCACAGCTCGGCCACGGTGAGCAGGACCACGGCTCCGATCAGCAGCAACAGTGCGGCCCAGCCGGCCAGGCCCACCGCCAGGCCGATCGCCGAGCAGCTCACCAGCAGCATGATCCCGGCACGCCGCAGCGCGCTGCCCCCCGCCCTGATCGATCCGGCACTCTTGCCGATCCGGGCCTGGAACAACACGACGAGGACGGTGTTGATCAGCAGGAACAGGGAGACGCTCCAGCGTGGCGCATGGGTGTTGTTCACCACCCACAGTGGAAGCGGTTGGGTGATCACCCAGTACTGCATGGACAGCAGGCCGGCCAGCGCCACGTAGGCGACGAACGGGGCGTCGGACAGCGCCACCCAGCGCGAACCCGATTTGCCTTCCGGCTTGGGCAGCGGCTCGTACTTCGGGATGCGCGCCAGGATGGCCCAACTGAAGAGGAACGTGACGGCGTCGCCGATGATGAGGCTGCGATAGGCCAGCGGGGTGCCGATCGTGATGGCGGCGCCGCAGAACAGCGTGCCGATCGACATGCCGAGACTAGCGATGGCGCGATTCTGTGACCGATAGGCGACGACGTCGTCGCCGCCGACCCGCCGGACGAGCGCTCCGTTGGCGGCCCCGTAGGCGGAATAGCAGAGCACCTCCAACGACACGACGACGAGGAAGGCGAAAAAGCCCTGGACGAAGACATAGCACAGTGTGACTATCCCTTGGACCAGCAGGACCGCCCTGACGATCTCACGTGGTCCGCGCCGGTCGGCCAGGTCGCCGATCGGCATGCCTCCCAGCAGTCCGACAAGACCCGCCAGCGTCATTCCCACCCCCACCTGCCTGGTGGAAAGGTGCAACTCCTTGGTGAGGAACAGGGTCATGGATGTCCAGACCAGGCCCCAGCCGAACGTGTTGATGAATGTTGACAGAGCGAATATCCGTTTCGGGCCGGGCTCGGGAATCAGAAATGCGACTGCCCGGAGAGGGTTGAATTTCGACATGACACCCCTTGATATCCGAAGACGCCTCAGACAATCGCGGCCGACGGCACCGCTACGATCTTTCGAGCCTCGCACGAGCGATCGGCGCACACCTCTTTCTGGTTGCTGCACGGGTGGATCAGATCATCGGGGCCGTCACATGGTGTTCCAGGTCGCCGGCGATCCGGCGAAGGACCAGCTCGGAGTGATCGAAGATCGCGAAGTGGCCGCCGTCCAGCCGGAGCTGGGTGTAACCGGCGGTCGTCTCCTTCCCCCAGCCGGCGACCTGGTCCGGGGTGGCGAGGTGGTCGTGCGTGCCGGCGAACGCCGTGATCGGGACCGGCAGGGCGGGTTCGGGCTCGTAGCGGTAGTCGTCGTCCACCGCGAAGTCGGCGACGATCAGCGGCCGGAGCATCTCCAGCAAGGGCAGGTCGGACAGCACCTCCTCGGGCGTCCCGCCCAGCGTGCGCAGGACGCCGGCCAGCCCGGCCGCCGAGAGCCCGGAAAGGTCGATCCGGTCGGTCGGGATGGTCGGCGCCCGCCGGCCCGCCACGAACAAGTGGACCGGAAGAGGCCCGCCGAGCCGGCGGACCTCGCGAGCCACCTCGAACGCGCACAGCGCCCCGGTGCTCAGGCCGAACACGGCGTACGGCGGCCGTACCCACCTGATGATCTCTTGCGCCAGCGGCCGGACCAGTTCGTGCGCCGATGAGTACGGCCGCTCGGACCGTCGCCTCTCCCGGCCCGGCGGCTGCACGGGGCAACCGGCGATCGACGCCGGCAACCCCCCGACCCAGGACCGGTAGAAGTTCGCGCCGGCCCCGCCGTGCGGCAGGCACAGCAGGCGGATCGCCGCGCCGTCCCCGGTGCCGAACGGGAACCACGGGCTCTGCGGCGGGCCGGCGATTGTCCGACCCGTCGGGGTGCCGCCCCATGGCTCGGTCATCTTGTCGCTACCGGGAGGTGAACTGGCCGGGACGGCGTCCCGCCCCGGCCGGACCCCGGTAGGCCTGCGCGATGTCGAGCCAGCGGTTGGCTTGCTCGCCCTGCGCGACCAGCGCCAGGTCGTCGCGGTGCCGGCGGCGGCTGACCAGCAGCGCGAAGTCGACGGCGGGACCGGTCACCCGCTCAGTGGCGTCGGCCGGGCCGAACTCCCAGACCACGCCGGACGGACCGGTCAGCTCGACCCGGAACTCCTCGGCCGGCGGGGTCAGCCCATGCGCGTGGTAGCCGAAGTCGCGGGTGCGGAAACCGAACCACGCGAGATGGCCGATCCGGTCGGTCAGCTCGCGGTGGCGCCCGACCGAGTCGGCGATGTCCTGGCCGTGGCCGAACAGCTCCATCATGCCGGCCGCCGCGAGGACCGACGGCGGTAGCGGAGTGGCCAGCCACGGGACGGTGTCGCCGGGCGCGACGACGGCGAGGGCCTTGGCCGCCGCGTTGCGCTCGTCGCGCCACCGGTCGACCAGCGCGCCGGTGGACAGCTGCAGGTATTCGGTCAGGGCGGCGTCCACCGCGCCCTGGAAGTCACGCTTGGCGTCGGCCGCGTGGGTCGCGAACGCCGCCGGGTCGCCGGCCGACAGGACGGCCAGGTGGGCCACGAAGGCCAGATGCGCGATCTGGTGCTTGACCGTCCAGCCGGGAGCCGGGGTGGCCATCGTCCACTGGGTCGGGGTCAATCCGGTGACCAGCGCCTCGACGTCGTCGCCGTCGGCGATCAGGTCCTCGTAGACATTCGTTGACATGATTACTCCAGGGTGAGGGGGCTACGCCGAACGGACGGTCAACACCGGAGCCGGGCGGCTGGCCTGGGCGGCCGGTGGCAGGGAGCCGAGGTAATGCACGTTGACGCCGCGCGCCTGGGCGGCCCGGACGATGTTCGGCACGGCCCGCTCGGCGATGGCCGCGATGGTGAACGCCGGGTTGACCGTCAACGCGCCGGGCACGGCCGAGCCGTCGGTGACGAAGATCCCGGAATGCCGGCGCAGCTCGTTCGTATCGTCCAGCGCCGACGTCTCCGGGTCGTCGCCCATGCGGCAGGAGGCCAGCGGGTGCACGGTGTAGGCGCCGATGACCTCGTTGGTCCAGGGCATCACCCGGGACAGGCCGTCGCGCTCCATGATGTCGCGGATGTCCGCGTCGGCCAGCCCCCAGCCGTGCCGGGTGTTGGCGGTCGGCTCGTACCGCAGGTTGCCCCGGCTGAGCATCTGCATCGAGATGCGGTCGGCGTTTCCGGTCTCGGGCGGCGGGCCGAAGACGCCTTCGTTGTCGTCCTCGGACATGATGAAGATGGTCAGCCAGGACTGCCAGCGACGCAGGATCTCCTTCTTCTCGGCGCCGAACCAGCTCGGGCCGGTGGCGTCGGGCACCTGGGCGAGGATCGTGCCGAACCCGGGCGGAAAGTAGAGTTGTTCCAGCGAGTACCGGCTGAACTCGGGCCGCGAGCCGTCGAGGCGGTCCCAGCTGGCGGCGGACGGCCCCCGTCCGATCTGGTTGGCCGCGTAGGCGAAACCGTCGCCCCGGGCGAGGCCCAGCACATCGCGGACCTTGTCCTCGTTCAGGATGGCCGTGTTGAGCCGTTCGCCGTTGCCGGAGAAGTAACGCCCGACCGCCGGCGGCATCGCCCCGAGGGTCGCCTCGGACCGCTGCAGGATGACTGGCGTCGCGGCCGCACCGGCCGCCACCACGACGATCTTCGCCGCGATCGCTCCGGAGTCGACCTGTATCCGGTAGTCGACCGGGTCGACGACCGTGTAGTGGACGACGAAGTCGCCGTCGGCGCCTCGTTCGATGCGCTGCACCTCGTGCAGCGGCCGGATCCGGGCGCCGTGGTCGACCGCGGCCGGAAGGTAGTTGAGCAGCAGCGAGCGCTTCGCGTCGAACTTGCAGCCGGACATCATCCAATTGCAGTTGGTGCAGCGGTCGGTGTCGATCGCCGCCGCGACCGGGTTGGCCGTACGGCCGGCGTGGTCACAGGCCGCCGCGAACACGCCACCGGCGTACGTCACGTCCTCCCACCGGCCCGGCGAGATGGGCAGGGCCTCGGCGACCCGGTCGTACCAAGGATCCAACGACGCGCGGGTGATGGACTCCGGCCACATCCGCCGGCCCAGGCTGCCCTGCCTGTCGAACACGAAACTCGGCACCCGCGGCATCGCCGCGAAGTAGACGACGCTGCCGCCGCCCACGCAGTTGCCGCCCAGCACGTTCATGCCGTCGCCCATGGTGAACTCGAACACCCGGGTCGCCGACGAGCCGAACTTGAAGTCGTGCTCGAACTCGTCGGCGGACAGCCACGGGCCGCGTTCCAGGACGACGACCGAGGCGCCGCCGGCCGCCAGGTGGTAGGCGGGAATCGCACCGCCGAAGCCGCTGCCGATGACCAGGACATCGGTCTGCTCGTAGGCCGTCACTGCGGGTCTCCTGTCGGCGTCGTCCGGGGGTGGAGCGCGGCGAGGGGACGTCCGTAGGAGAACCGGCGGAAACGCCACGCGCCGTCCGGTTCGGGCGGCATGAACCCCATCGCGGTCAGCCCCGGATGGCCCGACGCCATCGCGTCGGTGGTGTGCATGTGGGCACCGGTGTCCCAGGCCATCGCGCAGAACATGGCCAGCGCCACCCACAGCTCCTGCTCCGGGTGGCCCGGCGCCAGCAGTTCGCGGGCCAGGGCGATCCGGTCGGCGAACTCCAGCGCCACGAACGGCGGCACCGCCGGATCGGCGTCGAGACCGGTCCGGGTGGCGTAGTCACCCGCGTGCGCGTTGAGCCCCTCGACCAGGCTGTCCAGGGTGCCGGCCAGACCGCCCTGCGGGGAGGTCATCAGGTCCACGGCGCCGGACGCGACCGCGCCGCCGCCGCTCGCCGCGCCAGCCACCGCCCGGTCACCCGGACCACGACGCTCACCGGGGATGATCGTGTCGGCGTAGGCCTCCAGGGTCATCACCTCGGACGCCGACAGGCCCTCGAACTCTTCCACGTGGGACCCCTTCACGGCCTCGGCGTGCCGAACAGGCTCGGAAACCGGGTCGTGAGGCCCAGGTCGCCGCGGGCCTTCATGCGCCCCCGCAGGAACAGCAGCTTGGGGTTGGCGTTGCCGGTGACCATCCTCAGGAAGTCGACCGGCCCCAACGTCAACGTCAGCCGGGGAGTACGGGTCGGCACCGGCGACACCACCAACGTGCCCCGGCTGATGACCAGTTCGAGGACGTCGTCGCCGCCGTCGGGGCGCCCGGTCACCTTCCAGTGCACGACCGCGTCGAGGCCACCGGCGCGGTCGGCCAGGAAGACCGCCGGCAGGTCGGCGACGATGTCGTCCAGCAGCGGGGCGCGACGCGGCGAACGCATCAGGTCCAGCAGCTCGTCGTCGGTGGCCGCCTTGACCTGCCGGGCGAAGCCGAGCCGGTCCTGCAGCGGACTCGTGTCGACGGGACTCATGCGGCCGAGACCACGCCGTAGCCGGCCGCGACCACGCCCTGCACCGACGCCGCGTACACGCCGCTGTCGCGACCGGCCACCGTGCCCAGTCCGTCGACGTAGCGGTTGAACATGCAGAACGCCGCAGCGATCAGCACCGTGTCGTGGATCTCGACATCGGTCGCACCGGCCGCCCGGGCCCGGTCGATCAACCCCGTGGTCACCCGCCGGCCGCCCTGTTGCACCGCCCCGGCGATGGCCAGGAGCGCCTTCATCTGCTCGGAGATGGGGGCGGATTCCGGGTCCGAGCGGACCTCGGCCACCAGGTCCGAGCCGTCCGGCAGCTGCGCCGCGGCGAACGCCGAGTGCGACTCGCAGCAGAAGGTGCATTCGTTCAGGCCGGACACGTACGCCGCGATCAGCTCCCGGTCTCCCCGGGACAGCGAGTTCGGCTCGAACAGCAGCACATGCGCCAATTGGCTCAGCGGCCGAGCGGTCTCCGGCCGGAAGGCCAGGAGGCCGACGATCCCCGGAAACTGGGTCTCATCGACTCCCAGATCGATGTGCGCCATGGATTCCACCGTTCTCCCTCGGCGTCGTAGGACCGACGCGGTTGCCTCGATGGTGCTCCGCCCGCCGCGACCGATCCTCTTCCTGCGTGCCGCGAACGCCTGCGCCCCGTCGAGTTCCCGGACCCGCACCGGCCGGGCCGACAGGATGGTCACCGCGCCGACGTACCCCGGCCCGGGGTGCAGGTCGACGATCTGGGCCGTCTCGACCAGGTCCGGGCGGTCGACGAAGCCGATCAGCCGCGTCGGGTCGTACCGCGATCCCACCGTCAGGTGCGACATCGGGATGAGCAGCCCGTCGCCGGTCGCCTTGAGCACCGACTCCTTACGGGTCCAGCAATGGAAGAACGCCTCCAACCGGTCCCGCTGGTCGCGGATCTCACCGAATGCCCGAGACTCCGCGTCGCCGAGCACGAACGGCAGCATGGTGTCCACGTCGATGTCCGGATTCACCTGCTCGACGTCGACCCCGACCGGCCCGGCCGCGCACAGCGCGACCGCCACCCGGTCCCCGGAATGCGAGATGGAGGCGTGCAACGGGCTTCCCGCGACGTCGGGTCGTCCGTGCGGCTTCCCGCAGCGGGGGCACTCCCGGCGAAGGTCGACGTCGAAGGGATCGCCACCGTCAGACCAGGCCACCGTGATCTTGAGCAGGGCGGTGGCCGATGTGAACCGACGTCGGGCCGCGCCCTGGTGGAACGATCCGGCGCGGATCCGCTCGGGCTCGCTGAGCAGGTCCTCGCACCAGTCCGGCGCCTGCGCCGGATCGATCCACCAGACGTGACAATCGGTGGGCTGGATCCTCACGCCGATCGGGTCAGCTCGCGGGCGCGGCGGCGACCGCTTCCCGGCGGCGCTGCCGCCACCACTTGAGCCACCACATCGTGCCCCGGCCCAGGCAGACGAGGGTCGTCGCGAAGAACAGCGTGTAGACGATGTTGAAGAGCATGAGCACGCCGTACACGGCGCCCACGCTCATGCCGAACATGAACTGGTCACGCGCCTTCGTCGGGGTGGTGCCCGGGTCGGTGACCATGTAGTTCGTGTAGAGCAGGAACGCCACGCCGGTCATCGGGACCAGCGCCGCCCACAGGGCGACGTCCCAGCCCCAGTGCCGGATCAGGGCCTGGATGACGAACGTGCCGACCCAGCCCAGGATCAGCGGCACCTTCTTGGTCAGCGCGGCATTCAGCACCGTACCGGCGGCCAGCAGAATGACCGGAATCAAGATCCGGAACACGTCGGGTACGTGCTCGGTGAAGTGGTACGGCGGGGCGATGTTGACCCACCCGAACAGGACCAGCGTGGCGGTGATGCCGAAGTTGGACGGGTTCATGAAGTGCCGCCACCGGCCCTTGATCGGCGCGATCAGGACGGCCTTCTGGCCGACCGCGACCACCACGGCGAACGCGATCGGCCAGAACCGGTCGTTCGCGTACAGCAGCATGTTGCAGGCCAGCGTAGTGATGTAGGCCGGCAGGAGGTAGGTGTACACACCCCAGACGCCGTGCCCGGCGAACGCCGGCATGCTCTTGTTGGCCCAGCCGGTGATCGCCCCGATCACCATCTCAAGGCCCAGACCGATGGCCAGCGCGAAGAACGGCCAGGCCCACGGCTGCTCGAACCCGAGGACGGTGTAGCCCAGGATGTTGAAGATGCTCATCGAGATGGCGAAGTTGCGCAGCGCCAGGTAGCGCGGGTCGCGCTTGTCCACCCGGTCGGGTTTGGTGGCCCGCCGGTCGGCCACGGCCGCGAGGGCCGGCGGGACCGGCACCTCCCGGGCCGGCGGCGCGAGGGTGATGGCCGCCGGCGGACGGCTCCCGTTGAGCCCCTCGCCCGTCGTGACGATGTCCGACGCCGTCATGTCGCTGGTACCTCCTTGACCTGGTCGGTCAGCATCAGGTTGTGCCAGCCGGCCCGCAGGTCGACTCTCTGCACGTGGGTGTTTCCGGCTACGTCCCGCCAGCTGATCTCGGCTGAGACCGGTTGCGAGCCCTGGTCGCCCAGGCCGAAGAACACGTCGAAACTGCGTTTGCCGGAGTGGCCGCCCCCGCCGTCAAGCTGGGCGACCTGCCGGTGGCCGTCGGCCGTGGTCACCAGGACCTGAGCCCCGTAGGCCGGCGTGCCGATAGGGCTGGCGGTCGGGTCGAGCGTGGCCGGCCGGTACAGGCGCAGGCCTAGGTAGTTGCCGCGACCGGTGTTGCCGTTGCGGTAGTAGGCCGGCGGACCCCATTGGCGGGCGATGGCGAAGTCCTGCCCGCCGTCGGCGTTCGTGTCGGCGATCGCCACGCCCCGGGTCGGGGTCGTCGCGTCCAGGCCGAGGCCGGCGCTGAGGTTCAGATAATGGCCGTGGCCGTCGGGCACCCAGAACGCCATCGGCTCATGGCCGGCGATGTCGTCACCCGGGCGGGCGTTCGGCCACATGTCCGGGCTCTCGAGCAGCATGTCGTTGCCCATGGCCAGTTCCTGCAGCCAGTTGAACCGGTTGATGGTCCCCGGGACGAAGCCGCAGGCCTGCACGATGGCCAGGTGGCCGCTGTTGTCGAAGTCGGCCATCTTGGCGTCCCAGGCCCAGCCGGTCCAGGCCATGTCGAGCTGGGCCGCCTCGTTGCGGTACGGCGCGATGCCCGCGTCCAGATCGGCCCGGGCCCCGGCGGTGCTGGTCGCGGTGTTCATCCAGACCAGGTTGCTCTCTTCCAGGCCCCAGGAGACGGTGATGTTGCTGACGAACGCGTCGAACCGGCCGTTGCCGTTGAGGTCGCCGAAGTCGACGCCCATGCCCTTGAACGAGTCGTTGCCGAGTACCAGGGACTTCGGCGTGGTCGCGTCCCGCCGACCGGCCACCAGGGTGAACGTGATGTGCCCCGGGGTCGACGTGTTGTGGAACATGCGGTCCTGACCGAAGTCGTTGGCCAGGTACAGCTCGGGCAACAGGTCGCCGTCGAGGTCGGCCGAGCTGGCCGCCAACGTCCAGCCGGTGGCGTAGCGCGGGTCGATGGCCGGCTGCTCCCGGTACGTAACCGACGAGGCGGTCGCCCCGGACCAGTGCAGGATGTGCGCGCCGCCGGCGTTCTGGGCCCGGGACATCGAGTGGTTCATCACCACGTTGGGCTGCCCGTTCGGGTCCAGCACGCCGCTGTCCGGGAAGTAGTTGAAGATCCCGAGATCCGGGTGCCCGTCACCGTCGAAGTCGGCGACCGCCACCGCGTTGGTGTTCCACTGCTTGCCCTGGTACGTGTTACCGGGCGCGACCGACGGCTCGATCAGCTCGGTCGGCTGGTAGCTGGCCATGGTCAGCGGACCCGGCTGTGCCCGGTGCAGGAACACCACGGGCGTTCGGCCCCAGTAGTAGACCAGCAGATCGATCCAGCCGTCGCCGTTGAAGTCGCCCGGGACGCAGCCCATCGGCGCGATGGTGTCGGCCATCGGCAGCGGGGCCGGATCCAGCACGAACGGCTGGTAGGTGTCGCCGCCGGCTGGGGCCGGGGTGACGATCACCGAGTCGGACCGGGTGTCGACCAGGCACAGGTCGTTGGCCACGCCCTGGCCGTCCAGGTCGTTGACGGAGATGGCGGCGCCGACCGACGAGGTCCACGACCGGATGTGCTCGTAGCGCGGGTTGACCACCCGGACGCTTCGCTGCGGGAGATTGTCCGGCAGCGCGATGGGCATCTCGGTGAAGCGGAATTGCGAGGCCAGGGCCTCCCGGTCGGCCGCCGCCACCGTCGGCCGCTGCGCCACGACCAGCAGCGTGGCGGCCAGGGCGATGACGAAGAGGGCCGGGGTGAGCCGGCGGACCAGAGGTATTGAGCTCGATCGCATCGGTTTCTCATCTCGACGGGGGATGCGCGGGCTTGCGGAGGAAATCATGGGATTGACCACCCCGACGCTCCATCTCGTGCAGTGCTCCGTCGCGGAACTCAGTGCCCCACGCTGGTCGGGACGCGGAACTGCCCGTTGAGAAACAGCAGCGCGTCGTCGCCCGGACGGCGCCACAACGACACCAGCCGGCCGACGTAGATCGTGTGGTCGCCGGCGTCGTGGCGATGCTCCAGCTCGCATTCGAGGTGGGCCAACGCCCCGCCGATCAGCGGGGCGCCGCTGTGCGCACCGGGGTACCACGACACCGCGTCGAACTGGTCGCGGCCGATCGGCCGCCGCTTGTCGGCGAAGTACCGCGCCACCTCGGACTGATCGGACGCCAGGATCGACACCGCGAACGCGGTCCGGGTGGCCAGCACGTCGTGCATGAGTGCTTCCCGTCCCACGCAGACCAGGACGAGCGGCGGGTCGAGCGACACCGAGGCGAACGAGTTGGCGGTCATGCCGTGGGGAAAGTCCCCGCCGACCGTCACGACGGTGACCCCGGTGGCGAAGGCGCCGAGCACCCGCCGCAGCGACGCCTTCTCCTCGACGGACTCGCGAGCCAGCTGAAGCCTTTCCACATTCGCCTCCGGCTAGGAATAGGGCTGGAGGGCCTTGGCCAGCGCGTCCGGCACGCGGGCCGGAGTGGTCCGGGTGTTCGGCCCTCGCATGCAGGCGACCCTTTGGTTGCCGCGAGCGACGAGTGTCTCCCCGTGCTCGTCCAGCCGGATGTAGTCGAAGCCGAAATGCACCTGGGTCTGGGCCAGCTCGGTCAGGCGCATCCGGATCGACAGCTCGTCGAACGCGGTGAGCTCGGCGAAGAACTCGCAGTCGACCTTGAGGGTGAACAGCTTCAGGTCCTGCTGGAGGTCCTCAAGGACCGAAGGCGCCCGGTCCTTGAGGAACATCTCCCGGCAACGACCCTGCCACCGCAGGTAGTTGACGTAGTAGACGTTGCCCACCATGTTGGTTTCCTCGAACCCCACGACATGGCGGTACTCGTAGTACTTCATGCGCGTCCTCCACTGAGATGGCCACGGCGTACTTCATGCGCGTCCTCCGCTGCGAATGGCCACAGCGAGCTTCCCGTTCGCCCCGGACACGGTGGTGACGAAGGTGGCCACCCGCTGGTCGTCGCGTTCGAGCACGACCCAACCGGCCGGTCCGGCCGTTGCCACCCGCCACTCCCCGTCACCGGATCGACAGTCCAGGGCGGCCCGTACGCGCGCCACCGCCGCGTCGAGCGGTTCGCCGGCGGCCTCGGCCACCATCCGTGCCGCCGTCGCGTGCGGGCCGAGCTGATCGGCGCGCTGGCCAGCTACCGGCTCAACAGCGCAGCCGATCGGATCGGTGGCCGCGATGCACAGGGCAAGCCAGGCGGCCGAGCTGGTCGACACGTTCTTCCCGCTGACCCAGGGTCGGCCGTCCTTGGTGTAGCGGACCTTCGCCGGTGCGCCCAGCGCCCGACCGACCGCGACCGTGGCGGTCGACCGGTCCGGGCCGGCCGGCGCCGGTTCGACCGCGACCGCGATCGCCGACCCCAGCACGTCGTCCAGCGCGCGTTCCAGGTAGGAGCCGAGCAGGACCGGATGCCAGGGCCCGGAGCCGTCCAGCTTGCGCACGGCGCGCAGCCGCAGCCCCTCCCATCGCTCGACGACGGTGCCGGACGCGTCTCGCAGCGCAATGTCATAGACATAGGTGTCGCCTTCCCGCGACCGTTCGGTGGCGCGGAACCGCAGCGTGTCGGCGTCGAACATGGCCGCACCGGCCGGCACGATCCGTTCGATCCCCTGCGGCAGCAGCGTCGCGTCGGGTACGCACACCTGGTTGCCGTGCATCATCGCGTCCCGTACGCCCGGGTCGCCGAGCAGCAGCGTGGCCGGCAGGTACGCGGCGAACCAGTCGGTCGAGGCGTCGGCCGCCACGGTGGCGTCGACATCGCGGGCGGCGGCGCGGTGGTACGCCCGCAGACGCTGGAAGCGGCGGCCCTGGAACAGCACCGGCCCGTAGAGATCGGTCGCCGGGTCGAGCGGTACGTCGGGCAGGCCGGGTGCGGTCTGCTCCGGTGCTCCGGCCGCCGGGACCGCGGGCACGAAGCTCAGCCGGGCCCGGAAGTGGTCGGCGTCGAAGCCGGTCTCCTCGCCGCGCAGCGCGACCTCGACCGTGTCCGGGCCGGTGACCACGGCCGCGACCCGGATCCGGGTGGCACCGTGCACCGGCACCACGATCGGCCGGAGGAACTCGGCGTCCTCGACGACCGGCGCTCCGGCGGCGCCGGTGACGGCCGCCGCGACCTGCGCCATGGCCTCCATGCCGAAGACCGCCGGGAACAGCTGGTTGCCGTCGAGCACGTGGTCGGCCAGGTACAGATCGGTGCCCGCGCTCAGCTCGACCTCGCAGATGAGTTCCACCCCGTGGTACCGCAGCAGCGGACGGTCCACGAAGCGCAGCAACGGTAGCTCCGGCTCGGCGTACCGCATCGTGTCGATGCCATGCGTCCGTCCGCTGATCACCACCGTCTCCGGGGCGTCCGGGTCGGCCAGCAGGCGACGGAGCACGGCGACGCCCTGGTCCGGCGAGATCGCGCTGACCCCGTCGCGGTCGAGCGATCCGACCACGTCCAGCCGTTCTCCCATGCCGACGCCCGACCACACCGACCATTCGAGGCACATCGTGCGGCAGTGCGGGTTCCGTCGACCGAACTCGGCGGTCGCGTGGGCCAGCCACTCGTTCGCGGTGGCGTAGTGGGCCTCGCCGGGCAACCCGGCCCGGCCGATGATGCTGCCCAGGGTCACCAGCAGCCGTACCTGGCGCGGAGCGACCGCGGCCAGCACCGCCTCCAGGCCGCCGACCTTCGGCGCCAACGTACGGGCGATCGTGTCAGTGTCCACCGAGGTCAGCGAGGCCGGGTCGTTGCAGCCGGCGCCGTGCAGGACGGCGGTGACCGGACCGAGCGCCCCGGTGAGCCGGGCCACCGCGTGCCGAACCGACGTCGCGTCGGTGACGTCGGCCCGCGCGTACTCGACTATCATGCCGGCCTGCGCCATCCGGGCCAGGTTGGCCGACAGCTCGGCGTCCCGCTCCGGGTCGGACCGGCCGAGGAGAGCCAGGCGGGCTCCGGTGTCCTGAGCCATGACCAGGGCGCACTCGGCCGTGATGCCCTTGCCGCCTCCGGTGACCAGCAGCACGTCCTCGGCAGTGAGGGCGTCGACGCTCCGAGCTGGGGCGAACGGCAGCACCCGCAGCACCGGTGTCCGCCGGGTGCCGTCCGCGTCGTAATAAGCCTCGGCGAACGACTCGGTCGCGGCGGCCTCGGCCGTCACCCGGGCCACCGCCTGGTGGTCGTCGGCCAGGTGGACCACGGTCACCCGGGTCCCGGGCGACTCCAGATGAAGCGTCTTGGCCAGGCCGGCCGCGCCCCGGCCGTGCTGGACCACAACGAACCGCCGGTCACCGGCGATGGCCGCGTTGGCCCCGCGCAGGGCCAGTTCCAGGTCGGATTCGGCGCAGTCCGGCGGCAGGCAGGCGAGCACACCCGCACCCACCCCGGCGCCGGCCAGAGCGGCCCGCAGATCCCCGGCGAACGGGTGATCGGACGGCGCGAAGACCTGCCACTCGCCGTCGGCACCCCGGGCCGGCGCCTGCGGCGGCGGCGTGACGTCCAGGTCGACCGACCAGGGCCGGACCCAGGGCGCGGATCCGGTCGGCACCGACGAGGCGGCCGGCCGGGCCGGCCCGTCGTCGAGGGACAGGGCGTCGAACGCCTCGGCGAGTTCCCGTATGGTCGAGGTGGCGAAGTTGCGCGGCACCTGCCCGGCCGGGATCCCGAGTTCGGCGGCGACCTGGTTGACGATCTGGCCGACGGTGATCGAGCTGAGGTGCAGGTCGTCGAGCAGCAGGCTGTCCTGGCGGACCAGATCCAGCGGCAGTTCGGCCCGGGCGGCGGACAGCTGCCGCAGCAGTTCCAGGCTCGACGTCGCGGTACCGCCGGTGGCGACCGCCGGGGCGGCATCGGTCAGGGGCGCCGGCGCGGCCGGTCGCATCGGGGACGCGATACTGATCGACGGGGCCGTCTCGCAGGGGTTGCTGAAGAACGTCTGGCGGGCCCCGACCTCCAGCGGCTTGAGCAGCCGGCCGTGGAACAGGGTGGAGTCGACCTCGGCCGCCCCGACCACGAACGCCGCTCCGACCGCGCACAGCACGCCGGCCAGCGACTCGTCATCGGTGTCCAGGGCCACCGCCCGCAGGTCGGCGGCGGCGGCCAGACCGGACAGCACCCGGCCGGGACCGACCTCGATGAACAGGTCGACCTCCTTGGCGGCGAGCGCGAGCGCCGGCTGGAACAGCACCGGATCGGTGATCTGGTCGCGCAGCAGGCGGGTGAGGTCCGCGTCGGCCGGCAGCAGTTCGCCGGTCACGGTGGACATCACGCGACCGGTCAACGGCGCCCAGTCCTGGCCGTCGATCGACTTCCCGAACACCTCGGCCGCGCCGGCGACCAGCGGCGAGTGGAACGCGTGCGACACCGGCAGCCGGCCGGCACCGTACCCGGCGTCGCGGGCCCGGGCACAGGCCGCCTCGACCGCCTCGACCCGACCGGCCACCACGACCTGGTGCGGGCTGTTGTAGGCGGCGACGACCACGTCAAGGCCATCGGTGATCTGGTCGACGGCGTCGGGCGGAACGCTGATCCCGGCCATCGCGCCGGTCGCGCTGTGCTCGCTCATCGCCCGGCCGCGTTGCCCGGCCAGGCGCAGCAACGCGTCCTCGTCCAGCGCGCCGGCCCAGTGCAGGGCCGACAACTCGCCGAGGCTGTGGCCGACGGCCACCGTCGCCTGCAGCCCGAGCGAGGACAGGACCCGCAGCCCGGCGAGCGACCCGGTGACGATCCGCGGCTGGGCGACCTCGGTCGCCACGGTGTCGCCGCCGGTGGGCAGCGCGGCGGCGGTGTACACCTCGGCCGCCTCGGCGAACCGGCGCCGGATCGCGCCGCCGCTCGTACCGTGGCCGGATCCCTGACCCGGGAACAGGTAGCCGATCTGGCCGCGTTTGGCGAAGTGTCCGAGAAGGGTCTGCCCGTCCGGGCTGAAGCTGGTCGTCTCGCCTGCCTCGACCTTCTCCAGCAGGCTGCGCAGCCGGGCGACGGCGTCGGTCGGCGAACTCGCCACCACGGCCGCGCGGTACGGCAGCCCGCGGAGCTGCCGATGCAGCGTCGCGGCGAGATCGCCCAGCTGGGCGTACGAGATCACCGGTACGAAGTCGACCAGCTGGCGCAGCCGGTCAGCCAGCTCGGTGGCCGACGCCGCGTCGACCAGCAGCAGTTCCCGATCCTGGATGGCGGCGGCCATCGCCCGGGTACGGACGTCGAACCCGTTGCTCCGCTTGGTGTTCTCCAGCACGACGTGAGTGTTGATCCCACCGAAGCCCATGCCGGTCACCCCGGCTCGGTACGGACCGGCAGCCGACCACGGCTCGGCCCGGCGCAGCACGCGCAACGTCGCGTCCGGCGCGGTCAGCAGGTCGTGCGGGTCGTTGCAGCCCAGCGCCGGCGGCAGCACCTGGTGGTGGACGGCCATCGCCGCCTTGATCAGCCCGGCCACGCCGGCCGCCGCCTTGGTGTGGCCGATCATCGCCTTGATCGAGCTGACCACGGCCGGCGTCCCGGTCGCTCCCGCGTCCCGCCGCGCCTCGGACAACGCCCGCAGCTCGGTCGCGTCGCCCACCGCGGTACCGGTGCCGTGGCCCTCGAACAGGCCGACCGTCTCGACCCCGAAGCCGGCCCGCTCGTACGCCCGCTGCATCGCCAGCTGGTAGCCGCTGATCTCGGGCCGGGTCATACCGCCCTTGCCGTCGGAGGAGATGCCCCAGCCGGCCACCGTGGCGATCACCCGCTGGCTGCCGCGCCGGGCGTCCTCCTCGCGCATCAGGACGACCATGCCGCAGCCCTCACCGGGCCAGAACCCGTTCGCGCCGCGGTCGTAGACCTTCATCTCGGAGCGGGACAGCGCGCCGGTCTTGGCGAAGCCGATGATCTCGAACGGATCGATCGACAGGTCGACCCCGCCGGCCACGGCCACATCGATCGTGCCGTCGACCAGGGCGTTGCACGCGGTCGCCACGGACAGCAGCGACGAGGAACAGGCGCCGTCGACGGTGTAGCCGCCGCCGTTAAGGTCGAAGTAGTTGCAGATCCGGCCGGCGATCGTGTTGGACAGGCCACCGGCCAGGGTGTCCTCGTCGATCTCGGGGAACGGGGCCTTGTAGATGCCTTCCAGCGTCGACAGGAACGCGCCGAGCCGGTCGTCGTCCCAGCCTTCCCGTTGCAGCGCGGCGGCGACGGTGCGCCGGACGAACGGCCAGCGCAGCCGCATCTGGCTCGCCCGGGAGAATTCACCGGTGAGGCTGTTGCCCACCACCACGGCGGTACGCGGCCGGGGCAGGCCCTCCCCGCCCGGGAATCCGGCGTCGGCCAGGGCCAGCGCCGCGACGTCCAGGGCGAGCCAGTGGGTGAGGTCGGTCGACCGGTACGTGCTGCCGGCGACCCGGTAGCCGACCCGGTCGAACTCGTAGCCCTCGATGACCGCGGCCGTCCGCGCGTAGAACCGGTCCGGGATGGCCGGATCGGCCGACCAGTAGTCGTCGAGGTTCATCCGCTCCGCCGGGAGCTGGCGGAACGCGCGCCGGCCGGCGATCGCGTTCTCCCACAGCTCACGCGGATTACTGGCATCGGGGTACCGGCAGGCCATGCCGACAATCGCGATCCGGGTCATCTCTACTTCTCGCCGATCGTTGCGTTGTGGCTGGACGGCACGAGCGCCTCGGCGATCCGCTGCCGCCAGATCTCGTACGCCGGGACCAGGCCGTCAGCCGGGAGGTCGATGCGCGCCTCGTCGGTGACCGCCTGGGCCGCCGCCACCGATCGGCCGCAGAAGATCTGCGTGGCCATCTCGTTGTGCGGGACGACCAGGTTGGCCCGGGCCCGGGCGACGGCGCCGAACGCGCCGCCCTGCGCCAGCTGCGGCCGGTAGTCCTGGGCGTGCGCGCACAGCGCGGTCAGCTCGGCCTCGGTGGCGCCGCCGGCATAGGTGGCGGCCAGCCCGACCCCGCTGTAGAGGTCGGCCCGCCGGCGGCGCGAGTAGCGCTCGACCAGGCTGGCCACCACGTCGACGTCGGTGCCGCCGATGAACCACAGGGCGCGACCGATGCCCTGGTCAATGGCGCGCGGCGCGTAGTAGCGCGCGGTCAGGTCACGCCACGGGATCGAGGAGTCCTCGTACCGGTCGTAGACGTAGCGCTCGGTCCGGAAGTACGCCTGGTGGAACCCGTACCCGTCGAGCACCAGCCAGCGCAGCAGCGGGTCGGGCGCGTGCAGCGTCGACCACCGGATCCGGGGCAGGCGGGCCATCGCCCAGCCAACGCCGACGTACGCCATGTAGAGGTGGTCGGCGGCGGCGCCGGCGAGGAACCGCTCCACGTTGTGCCCGCCGCCCGGACGCAGGCCGTCGCGGACCGCGAAGGCCATGGCTGCGCCCTCGTAGGCGAAGCCGCGGAACCGGGTCGGCACCTCCTCCAGAGGTGCCACGGCGGCGTCCGGAGTCGGCGCCTGCGCGGCGAACCCGTAGCCGTCGAGGAACGTGCCGCCGATGCGCTCCAGCAGTTCGCGGGCTTCCGAGCTCTTGTCGTGGAAGCCGCGAACCTCGAGACGCGTAGCCGATCGGTGGGGTGTCATGATCTTGCGCCGAAGGACGCGAAGCGGGTTCATGGTGGGCTACTCCTGTGCCGTTGACCTGGCCGGACGGGGCCGGTGGACGAGTAAGGCGATCAGCGCGACGACGAACACCGCCGCGACGGCGGTGAGCGCGACGCTGAGCGGGTCGTCGCTGAAGTGGTTGTGGCCGGTGACCGGAGCCGGCGCGGCGAGAGACCCGGCCGGCGACACCTGGAAGCGGCTCACGCCGGAGAAGCTGCGCCCATCAGCCAGTACCACGTGGTAGGCGAGCACGTACGCGCCGTCGCCCGCGATGGTGACCGGCTGGGTGATGTCCGTGCCGGCGACCGCCGCAGCGCCCGAGGGCACCAGTTCCCCGCGACCGTCGGAGACCCCGATGTGGATCTGCTGCGGCCGTACGGCCGTGTCGAAGGTGAGCGACACCTCGCGGGGCGCCTCGCGCAGGACCGCTCCGTCGGACGGGAACACCGGCCCGAGGTGGGCGCCGGGGCCGCTCTGGGCGACCAGCCGCGCGCCGATCGCGACGACCACGACCGCCGCGGCGCCCGCGACGATTCGCCCCCACCACGTGGATCGCGTCATGGGGTCAGACCGCCTCGCGGGCACACCGGCACGAGACCGCACGCCGCTCGGCGTCGTTCGGCCGCAGGTGGTAGTACATGGCGATGACCATCGGGATGAAGACGACAGTGTTGTAGAACAGGTGCAGCTCGACCCGGGGGAAGAACTGCTGCAGGACACTGGTCGGCACCGTGCCGCCGAAAAAGAAGTGGTGCGTCTGCGCCTGGATGAGCAGCAGCAGGTGCTCGATGTGGTGCCAGAACTGGATCACCAGGGCCACGGTCCACCACGTCCGGGCGCGGCCGGCGAACCCGTTGCGCAGTGCGAACAGGCCGATCAGCATCACGGCGGCGTACCCGTAATGCAATGTCTCGGACGTCACCAGCCAGGGGTGGTACTGGCCGAGGATGCCCCGCGCCTGCGGCCGGGCCCAGTGGAGGCCCCAGATCTGCACGGCCTGCGTCAGGTGCTCGGCCCAATGAGCCAGCACGACGAGCATGAAGATGTTGAGGCAAAGGCGGTGCCCGGCCCCGTTGGCCCAACTGACCGGCCGCCGGTCGCTGATCGCGAGCGTCGTCACGAGACCCTCCGTGGTTGTTAGGAAACGCTGACGTCGAAGTGGGACCGGATCCGTTGGCGCCACAGCTCGTAGGCCGGCTCGGATCCCGGGGAGTGCACGGCGGTGGCGTCGGCCAGCGTGACCGCCTTGTCGACGGTGAGGTCGGTCAGCACCCGGCACGCGGTCGTGGTGCAGTCCGGCACCAGACCGCCGTAGTCGCGCGCCTTGACGGCGAACACCGAGCCGAGGGCCAGCTGCGACCATGCGTCGCCGGCCGCCCGGCGCAGCGCGTCCAGGCCGTCCGGGTCGCTCCCGCCGGCGAACGTCGCGGCCAGCCCGACGCCGCTCCACAGGTCCGGCTGGCGGTGGCTGGCGAACCGGCGCACCGCCGCCGCGACATCGGGCGTGTGACCACCGCAGATGAACCACAGCGCGCGACCGATGCCCTGGTCGACGGCGCGGAGGAAGTAGTCCGGCGATCCTTCCCAGCCGTACGGAGACGGCACCTTCTGCCCGTCGACCCACCGCGGGGTGTCGAAGTACGCCCGATCGAAGCCGAAGCCGTCGACCGCGAGCCAGCTCATCGTCGGGTGGTACGGGTCATCGCCGAGATCGGGGACGGCTTTCTTCCACAGCGGCCGGGGCAGCCGGGCCATCGCGAAACCCATGCCGATGTACGCCAGGAAGATGTGCCGGCGTCCCGGCCCGGCCAAGAGATCGCGGGTCCGGTGACCGCCGCCCATCGCGTCGAGGACGGTGAAGGCCATGGTCACGCCCTCGAACGCGAATCCGCGCATCTCGGCGTCGACCAGCTCCAGCCGGCACTCGACCTCCCACTGGTCGCGGGCGTCGATCCCCCACTCGAACCCGCAGACCACCGCCTGCGGTATGGCCTCCAAGCGTTGCGTGGCCGCCGACGGCGTGGCCGGGAAGCCCCGCTTGGCGAAGGTCACGTCGGCGAGTTGCGGGCTCAGCACGAGCCGACGCACCGATCCGAAGACTGTGGGCATCTCTCCACCTTCCGCAGGGAAGCACCGAAATTCCCCTGCGCAGCGTGGCACCCGGTAACACGGCGCGGCTTGCTCCCGCTTGCTGTCGGCCCATGAGCTTTTCACCTCTTGGTCATGACCCGATCCCTGGAACGACGGTCCGGATCGAAGCAAGCTCAAGCAACGCCAACGTCTTCGATCCATCAGACCATGGAGCTACACCGATGACTTGGAGCCACGCCAATGAACGGGGAGCCCGGAAAGGTAGTCGTCCAGCTGCTCGGCCCGCTGTCGGCCAAGCTCAACCACCAGCCAGTCGTGCCGACCGCGCCTAAACAGCGACAGATCCTCGCACTGCTCGCGCTGCACGCCGGCCGGACGGTCACGACACCGATGCTCGTCGAGGAACTCTGGGGGGAAAGCCCGCCCCGCAGCTCCGCCACGACCATCCAGACCTACATCCTGCAGCTGCGGGCCAAGCTGGCGGCGGCCCGAGACAACGCGTGGGCGCGGCGCCTGCTCCGCACCACGCACTCCGGATATCAGATCGACGCGCGGCTGTGCCAGACCGATGTGGCGGAATTCGACCGCCTCGTCCGGGCCGGCCGCCAGGCCGCCGGGCTGGGTGACCCGGCCGCCACCGCGGACCTGCTGGGCCACGCGTTGGCCCACTGGCACGGGTCGGCCCTGGTCGACGTACCGACCGGACGGGTTCTCGGGGCCGAGGTGGCCGCGCTGGAGGAAACCCGGCTCGGCGTGCTGGAACGCCGCATCGAAGCCGATCTCACCCTGCACCGGCACGCGGACCTGCTGGGCGAACTGACCATGCTGGTGGCCCGCCACCCGTTGAACGAGAACTTCTGCGCGCTGCTGATGACCGCGCTCACCCGGTCCGGCCGGACCGGGTGCGCGCTGAAAGCGTTCCGGCGGATGAGGGCCGTGCTCCGCGACGAGTTGGGCATCGAGCCGGGACCCCGACTGCAGCGGCTCCAGCAGGCGATCCTCGCCGGGCGGATGGAACTCGAATCGGCCTGGTTTCCGTTGGCCAGCTGACGCCGACTGCCGGTCTGACCACCGCCTTCCGCGGTGGTCAGGCCGGCAGCACCCGGACCGGCAGGCCGCCCCGGATCCGCAGGGACAGCATGGCCTCCGGTACCGGATCGGCCAAGCCGGCGTACTCGAACCGGAAGCGGCGCGCGACCATGGCCGTGATGAGGGTCGCCTCCAGCAGGCCGAGATGGCTTCCGACGCAGACCCGGGGGCCCGCTCCGAACGGTACGTAGGCGTACCGGTGGGCGACCGGCGGCGCGCCGGCCGCGAACCGCTCCGGCCGGAACTCGTCCGGATCGGTCCAGAAGCCGGCATGCCGGTGCAGCGTGTACGGGCTGATCATCACATCGGCGTCGGCCGGGACCGGGTACCCGCCGATCTCGTCGGCCGCCACCGCCCGCCGGGGCAGCGCCCAGACCGGAGGGTAGAGCCGCATCGTCTCCTGGATGACCATGCCGGTGTACGGGAGGTTGATCAGGTCGGCGTGCCCGGGTATGCGGTCGCCGAGCACCTCGACCGCCTCGGCGTGCAGCCGCTCGGCCGCTTCCGGGTGGCGGCTGAGCAGGTACCAGGCCCAGGACAGGGTGCTGGCCGTGGTCTCGTGCCCGGCCAGCAGCATCGTCACGATCTGGTCGCGCAGCTCCGTCGGCTGGTCGCCGGCCCGCAGCAGCCTGGAGATCAGGTCGGAACCGGTGCCGTTCGCACGGCTGCGGACGAGAGCCCGCACCGCGTTGTCGATGCGCCGGCGGGCGGCCCGGAAACGCAGGTGGCGGGGCAACGGCAGCCACAGCGGCAACGCTCCCAGCGTCACCATCTCGAACATGGCCTGTTCCTGAGCGTCCTCGAACGCCGGGCCGAGGAAGCGCAGCGGGCTCAGATCCTCGTCGAACAAGGTCCGGCCGAGGACGTCCATGGTGAGCGCGGTCATCTCCTCGGCGAGGTCGACGACGTTGCCGGTGCGGTCGGCCAGCCGCCGGATCAGCTGGGCGCCGGCCTCAGTCACCACACCGGCGAACCCGGCGATGCGCTCGCGCCGGAACGCCGGTGAGATGATCCGGCGCTGCCGGCGCCACGTGTCGCCTTCGCTGGTCAGCAGGCCGTCGCCGAGAAACCGGCGCCGGGCCTCGGCCAGGCCGAGCCCCTTGTGGTAGTTGGCCGAGTTGTCGGAGAGCACGTGCTTGGCGTGGTCCGGGTGGTTGAAGAAGTAGATGGTCTTGGGTCCCATGGCGAACCGCACCACGTCGCCGTACTCGTCGGCGGCGTCGGCGAGCAGGCTCAGCCGATCTCCCCAGAGCTTGCGCAGCAGCCCGGGTATCGCCCACGGCGGCGGCCCCGGGTAGGACGGCCGGGCCGCGCCCGGCGACACTTCGCGTACACGGTCGGCGATCGTCATGTCAGCCCCGGCCCCCGGTACCGGCGACCACGGCGTAGGTGACCGGGATGATGGCGTAGTCGTCCAGCACCGCCACCAGCGACGCCGGTACGCGGGCTGGAGCGGTGGCTCCGTTGACGCCACGCAAGCAGGCCACCCGCTGGCGGCCCTGGGCGACCAGTTGCTTCACCCCGTCGCGCAGCCGCACGAAATCGAAGGCCAGGCTGAAGTGGATCGGGGCCATCTCCTCCAGCCGCATGCGGACGGACACTTCGTCGAACGCGGCGACCTCTGCGAGACACTCGTATTCGGACCTGACCATGGACAGCGTCAGGTTGCTGTACGACGCGTCGAGCAGATCGGGAGTGTGTTGGAGCAGGAACATCTCACGGCACCGGTCCTGCCAGCGCCCGTAGTTGACATGGTAGATGTCGCCGACCAGGTTGGTTTCCTCAAAACCGACGACGTGCCGGTATTCGTAGTACCGCTTGCTCACGAGGCGCCTGACGTCTGACATGTCACCACAATGCGACAGCCAGTCACCACAGTCCTCTCGTACCTTGCTTCATGGCAACCAGCCCGAATCATAGGCCCGCTTGACCGCGTCGACCCGGTTGCGGGCGTGCAGTTTCGTCACGATCGTCGTGAGGTAGTTGCGCACGGTACCGACCGACAGGTACAGGGCGGAGGCGATCTCCACCGGGGTCTCCCCGGCCGCCGTGAGCCGAAGCACCTCGTGCTCCCGCACGGACAGCGGGTTCAGGCCGCAATCCCACGCCGACTGGGCCAGCTGCGGATCGATCACCTTGCGGCCGATGGCGACACTGCGGATGGCCGTCGCCAGCTCTTCAGGCGGCGAATCCTTGAGCATGAAGCCGGAGACCCGGGCGGACAGCGCCCGGCTGACCATCCCGGAGCGGCCCAGGTTCGTGAGGATGAGGGCACGGCAGCGGGGTAGCTCGTTCTTGAGCTGGGCCGCCGCCGACAGACCGTCCAGGCCGGGCAGGTCGACATCGATGACCGCGACATCGGGGCGGCAGGTCAGGGCCGTGGGCACGATGTCCGCGCCGCTCTCGACGGCCGCCACCACCTTGAGGTCGGGCTCCAGTTCGATGAGGGCGATCAGGGCCCCGCGAACCATGGCGACATCCTCGGCGAGCAGGATTCGCAGCACTCGCAGGTCCTCCTCAATGGGTCCGGGTCTACGCAAAGGTCGAGTGCTGCCGAGCGACCATGTCCGCGTCAGCCCGTGTGGAGACTTCCGCGAGAACGCGAAACAGGCCGTCGCCACACGACGTCACGTTGAGGGTGCCACCGATGGCCTCCAGCCGCTTGGCGAGGTTCTCCAGACCGCCGCCGTCACGATGAGCGGGTATCAGCAACGCTACCCCGTCGTTGGTGACCGACAGCCCCACGCGCTCGTCCGACTGCTCGGCCGCGATCCAGCAGTTGCGCGCGCGGCTGTGCCGGGTGACGTTCGTGACGAGTTCACGGAGCACCATGGCCAGAACAGTGTCGACATTGTGCGGAAGGACGCCGCAGTTCATCTCGACACGCGCGTCGACGTCCGCGCTGGCCAGCAGCGAAGCGGCCGCCGCCACCTCCTGGGCCAGCGAAATGTTGCGGTACCCATCGGCGACGTGCCGCATCTCCGCGGCCGCCTGCCGGGCGATGTCGACGACGTCCCGCAGCTCGTCGCTCGCCTTCGCCGGGTCGGTGCGCATGATCCGCCGGGTCAGCTCGGCCCGCAGCGTGATCGCCGTCAGGCTGTGGCCGAGCAGATCGTGCAGGTCCCGGGCGAAACGCATCCGTTCCCGGACGACGGCGAGCTGCACCACCTCGGTCTGTACGACCTGGACATGCCGGATCACGGCACTCAGCCCGCGCACGCAGAATATGGTCAGGCCGATCGCCACGCTGGCCACCGCGACGTAGGCCGCGTCACGAACGCCCACCCCCACGGCCATGACGGCCGTGAACAGGCTCGCGATGACCGCGGTGAACAGCGCCCAGGCCGCCCGACCGGGCACCAGGACCAGCACCGACGCGGCGAGGAACCCGCCCATCCCGGGCCAGGTCGCGCCCACGAGGAGCAGAGGCAAGTAGGTGGCCAGGGCTTCGGCGGCGACGGCACCCGGGCGCTGCCATCGGGGGCTTCGGGCGGTCTGGCGGAACTGCCACGCTTCCAGCCCGGCCAGGACGGTCATCGCCTCCAGGCTGGCGGATAGCCGCGACGGCGGCATCCGTGCCGCCAGGATCGCCGTGACCTGGACCGCGAGCAGGACGGCCAGGATCAGCGGCTGCGGGCGTCCGCCGTTGGGCCAGTCGTCCCCGGCGTGAGCCGCCTCCGTTGGCGGCGTTGATCTAGAGAGCCTCATGGTGCTGTGGTCATCGGAACTCCTGCGCCCGGGTCCATAGATGATCTCCGCCGAACAGTCCGAGATGTTAGCAATTTTGAACGGGTCGCCTCAATACCCGGCCGATCGAAGATACCGCTACCGGCCAAGACCGGTCGCGGTCACCCGCGGTGCCCCGGCGGAGCCGGGCGATCACGTCGTCGACCACCCGGGCCACCATGGCCGTCCGCTCCGCGCGCGCGACAACCGGCCCAGCGGGCCGTCGAGCATCAGTATCGCCAGGCCGTGGCCGAGCGAGCGCAGCTCGTTCACCGGATCGACCGGTGGCGCCGGTGCGGCCCGGACGACAACCATCGGGAGAACTCGGCCAGGCACTTTTCGCGTATTGCCGCGAGCAGCTCGTCGTGCCCGGTGAAACGGCGATGGGCCGCCGTCACCGAGACCCCGGCGACCCAGGCCGTCTCCTGGAGCACCACCGCGTGCGGGCCGCCCGCCCTGCCTGGGCGGACGCCGCCGTCACGAGCGCGTTCCGCAGGTCGCCGTGGTGGTAGTGACGCCCTTCGCGCAGACCGGCGGGGGAAATGCTCGTTGCGCGTTAGTGGCCACCTCGCCACGGCGCCCGACCGCCGGACGAGGTCAGCTCAAGGAGGCTCTTGGCGAGGCCGATCGCCTCGACGCCGAGATCGTAGGCGGAGTAGGTGTGGAACACCCGGCCACCGTCCTGGATGAAGCAGCTCAGCCCGGCTACCTCGACCGGAGTGTTGCTTGCGACCAGGTCGGTCGCCGACCCTGCGGTCAGGATCGCTTCCTTGGACTCGAAGTTGTACATCACCGGCGCGTTGTCGTCGGGTCGGCGTCAGTGGTGACCTGGTCGAGCCAGGCCCAGTCGTCGTAGCGGGGTCTTTCGACTCGGCCCCGGCGCTGCGGCGCTGCGGCGCTGCCAGGCCGAGGCGGGTAGGTCGGCGGCGCGGATTGCGCTCGACGAGTTTCCGTACGGCAGGCCCTCGACGCGTCGGTCGGCGCATCGAGCCGGCTTTGTGTGACTCGGTGTCGCGGACCTGGAGTTCTTCAACCGCCGGATGCACCGCCGACGTTGTCCTCCCGGCGCGGCGAGGGCAACCCGGAGCACCGACTGGCGCATCGCCCGCGACGCGATCCACCGGCACGGCGTGCCGCTGTTTGTCACCGAGGCGGCGTCCAGTGGCCGGGGTGCTGTGCCGGCTCGACGACGGCGGGCGGACGCTGCGGATGAGGCTGCTCGGCGTGCTGGACGGCGCGTCTTCGTCGGCGACCCGGACGCGTTCGAGAAGGCCGTGACGGCCTGGCTCACGGATCGAGGATGACCGCGGCGAGCCGGCGTACGCCCTCGTGGGTGTCGTCGACCGGGAGCACGCTGAACGACAGCCGGATGGACCGCACCAGATGTGACGGTAGGCGCCCGGAACGGGCCCGGCTTCTCGCGGGATGCGGCGTCCGGGGCAATGGCGGAGATGGTCCGGACCCGACCTGGTGACAGGCACGCAGGAGTCAGGAGGAGTTCACATGAGTAGCCATGGCCGGGACGGGCCCGGCGGTCTGGTGCAGACCTCCAGTGAGACTCGACCGCTGCTTGGGTCCGGCACACAGCCGCTGCGTCGGTCGCCCGTCCCACGTCCCTCAAGTCCACCGGTGCACATTTCACCTATTCGCTCTCGCCTACGGGGGTTCAGATGAAACGTGCTATCGAACGTGCCATCGGCCGCATCTGGGAGAACTACCACGAGCCGTTGTCGCTCGATGAGATCGCGAAGAGCGCCTTCCTGAGCCGGTTCCACTTCTCCCGGGTGTTCCGTGAGGCCACCTGGGTATCGCCCGGGCGCTACCTCTCGGCTGTCCGCATCTACCAGGCCAAGCGCCTGCTCGCGACGACCGAGCTGAGCGTCACCGACATTTCCCTGGCGGTCGGCTACAACAGCCTGGGCTCGTTCACCAACCACTTCACCGACAGTGTGGGTCTCTCGCCCAGCCGGTTCCGGCGCATGTGGTTGGAGGGCATGCGCGCGACTCCGGCGCCGGTGACCCTGGCGCTGCCCGAGGCCGGCACCGTCACCGGTGCCATCACCCTGCCCTCCGAGTACGCCGCGGCCCGGGTGTACATCGGCGCGTTTGAGACGCCCATCATCCAGCGCCGCCCGGTGTCTTGGACGATCGTCACGGCGGTGTCCGGGGCGACGGTGCGTTACCGCCTGGGCGACGTCGCTCCCGGGCTGTGGTTCATCCGGGCCGTCGCCACTGCGGACAGCACCGATCCGGAGCCCTGGACCCGGCGTTCGTTGCTGGTCAGCGATGTCGAACCGGTCAGCGTGGCGGACCGGTCGACCGATGAGGTCGAGATCGCCCTGCGGCCCCGGCGCATGACCGACCTACCCGTCCTGTACGCGGTTCCCGACCTCGAACCCAGCGCAATGTCCAAGATGGATGGATCGGTGTCTAGCAGGCTCTACACAAGCCGGCTAAGGGATGTCTCGTAACCCTTGTGTCTGTCCGTTGAGGATGGTCGGGCAGGATGCCAGGGGTGCAGGTGATCTCGGCAGCCCGCCCGGAGTGGATCTTTCCGTTCACCGGGCTGCAGCCCGCCCAGTTCCGCACGCTGGTCCGCCTGGTCGGCGAGCCTGGCGGGGACGGCATCGCCGACGGCCGACCGGGCCGGCAGTGGGCCCTCGACCTCGCCGACCGGGTGCTGCTGGTGGCCACCTACTGGCGTACGAACCTGACGATGCGCCAGATCGGCCCGCTGTTCGGGGTGTCGCACTCCGCGGCCCACCGGGTCATCGACACCCTCGGCCCGCTGCTGGCCTTGGCGCCGGTACGCAAACGGCCGGTCGAACAGACCGCGATCGTCGACGGGACTTCGATCCCCACTCGCGATCACCGGCCGGCCGCCCGGAGCAAGAATTACCGGTACTCGACGAACCTGCAGGTCGCCATCGACGCCTCCACCCGCCTGGTCATCGCCGTCGGCGACCCACAGCCCGGCAACCGCAACGACACCATCGTCTACCGCACCTCCGGCATCCAGGAGAAGCTGGACGGGCGGCCGGTGATGGCCGACGGCGGCTGCCGGATGAAGTGCTTCAAGATCCTGCGCGACCGTCTCCGCGAGAAAGGCGGCCATGTCGGCGACGAGCTTCGGCAGCGGCGCCCCGAAGTCGGCCTAGCTCAATTGCGTACTCCCGTAGTTCGGGCGAAGCGGGTTACTTGCGAAACAGATCCACGGCGGCCTGATCGAACCCGCAGATCCGGTACCCTTCAGCGATCAGCTCCGACAAGCCGACGGAATCAGCGTAGTTGCGGAAGCGGTCGAGGCCGAGACTGACCGCCTCGTCCATCCCGCGCGTCTGCCCGCCTCCGGCCCGCTCCCCGGCCTCGACGAGGCGGTCGAACTCGCGGACGAGGAAGCGGTCGAGGTGCACCCGGTGGCGCCGGTAGCACTCGACGTCCAGCTCGAACCCGTGCGAGGTACCCGCCTTCTCCAGCGTCCGCAGCTTGTCGCGTTCCTTGTTCACCGCCGCGAACAACGTGTTCACGTGCGCCTCCATGCCCTGCAGCCGATGGTCGAGGAAGCGCCACCCGTCGGGATGTTCAGGGTCCAGTAGGCCCAGCCGGCGTACATCGTCCACGACCTCGGTGCCGCCGTAGAGGCGCAGCTTGCGTCGCAGCAGCTTCGGCGGCGCTGCGTAGCGCTTGAGAAATGACGAGGTGGCGCGCAGCGACTCGAAGGACGTCAGAGGATGCCAGGTAATGTAGCCCAGCATGATCCGCAACTGGGCGTCGACGGCCGGCGAATAGCCGAGTTCGGCGAGCGTGTCCAGCGCAGTGAACATCGCTTCGATGCTGAGGCCCTTGTGGAAGAACTCCAGGTCGCCCGGGTAGACCGATTCGAGTCCGAAGTAGATTCCGGACAGGCCGGCCGCCTTGAGATCTTCGAACAGGTCGCGCCGCACCACGTCCGCCCGGCAGAAGAAGGTGAACTCCACGCCGAACGGCAGTGCCCGTATCTTGTCGCACAGGTCGTGGATCCGGGCCACGCCCGCCCTGTTCTTGACGATGAAATTGTCGTCTTCGAAGTTGAAGCGGTTGATACCGTAGACGTCGTACAGCATCCGCATTTCAGCCACCAGGCTCGCCGTCGAGCGCTGGCGGTGTGCCAGCCCGGTCTGAAGCCGTTCGTAGGTGACCACCGAGCAGAACGTGCAGCGGTAAAGCATCCGCGGCTGGCCAGGATTGACGCCGGCACATCCTTCTTGTAGCGGTTGCGGTACACGGCCAGGACGTCGCGCGCCATGAACGGCAGCGCATCGAGGTCGGGGATCTTCGGCGGCAGCGGCTTGCGGTGGAACACACCGTCGCTTACGTAGGCAACCGCCGGTACATCCCGCCACGGCCGGCCGGCGAGCACACTGTCGACCAATTCGGGAAAAGTGTCGTCGCTCTCCCCGAGCATCGCGGTGTCGGCGTACGCCAGTATCTCCAGGTAGTCCGGTGTGACGTCGAAGTAGACGCTGGGCCGGTCGGCCGCCCCGCCGGTGCGGGACAACTCGGTCGAGCAGCTCTCCTCCCCAGCCCCCATGCCGCGCCCGCTGGCCCGTCCGTCCACGATCACGCCCTGCATCAGGTGCTCTATGGGAACGAAGGCCGGCCCCGACGGCGCCCCGGCACCGGCCGCTGCCACCGTTGGGACGGAGCGGGGCTGCGGGACCCGTCCGAGTTCACGCCCACGCTCGGCCAGGTGGTCAACCACGCGGATGCCGTCTGGAACACGGCTCAGGCTGATGCTCGGCCCATGGCCGCCGAGCACGACGAACGCGCCGGGTTGCCGCTGGCGCAACGCCCGCACGAAGGCCTGTCCCGCACCGAGATCATCGCCGGGCTCAACCTGGCCCACCGCCGTAGCGCCGCGGCCAAGGCCACCCACATCCAGGACCTGCTGCGCACCGACCGGCTCGGCCAGAGTGCTCCGGTGCAGGCTGCCTACGCTGCGATCGTG